>Ga0164243_10009565_pt1 | contig 14093 bp, 14 predicted proteins | sample OricompcompostOP_FD_108781 | JGI IMG/M metagenome (GOLD analysis project Ga0164243, IMG submission 108781) | Organic Plus compost microbial communities from Emeryville, California, USA - Original compost - Organic plus compost (OP) | ecosystem: Engineered > Solid waste > Mixed feedstock >... | reverse complement strand
TTCAGGGAGATGTACGAGTCCTTGAGGTTCACGTACTTGCCCACCATCGCAATCGTGACGCTCGTGTCCGGGTTCGTCTTCGCTGCGACGACGTGCTTCCACTCGCTCAGATCGGCGGGCTTGCAGTCGAGACGCAGCTTGTCGACGACGATGTCATCGAGGCCCTGCTGATGCAGCAGCATCGGAATCTTGTAGATGTCGTCCGCATCGATCGCGGAAATGACGGCGCGCTCTTCCACGTTCGTGAACAGCGCGATCTTGCGGCGCTCGGTGTCCGGCAGCGGGTTCTGCGCGCGACATAACAGAATGTCGGGCTGGATGCCGATCGAGCGCAGCTCTTTCACGGAGTGCTGCGTCGGCTTGGTCTTGATCTCGCCCGAGCTCGGGATGTACGGCACCAGCGTAAGATGCATGTACAGCACGTTGTTGTGCCCGAGCTCGACGCCCATCTGACGGATCGCTTCGAGGAACGGCAGCGACTCGATGTCGCCGACCGTGCCGCCGATCTCGACCATGCACACGTCCGCATCGCCTGCGCCGAGGCGAATGCAGTGCTTGATCTCATCGGTGATGTGCGGAATGACCTGGACGGTCGCGCCGAGATAATCGCCGCGGCGCTCCTTCTGAATGACGCGCTCGTAAATGCGGCCGGTCGTGAAATTACTGTTGCGGGAGGTCGTCGTGCGCACGAAGCGCTCGTAGTGACCGAGATCGAGATCCGTCTCGGTGCCGTCGTTCGTGACGAACACCTCGCCGTGCTGGAATGGACTCATCGTGCCCGGATCCACGTTGATGTACGGATCGAGCTTGACCATGCTGACCGTGAGGCCGCGTGCTTCGAGAATGGCGCCCAGCGAGGCGGCGGAGATGCCTTTTCCCAATGAGGAAACGACACCACCAGTCACACAGATATAACGAGTCATCGGAGGGCACCGTCGCTTGAGAGAAAAGGACTAAGAGGTGATGCGTATGCGCCGCATCGCCCGCTTCACGACGGGAGAGCAGTGTAGCCGAGGACGCGAGGTGATGAAAGCTAATCGTGCGCGGCGCCGATGCCTTCGAGTTGCGGTCGGCCGTCCCAAACCAAGCGCACGCCTTCGTCACCTGAGCTCGCCGCGTAATCCGCGTCGACCCACAAATCGGCGACGGCGATCAGCGTATCTCCCACATACACGAGCGGCAGCCGATCGCGCCACCACGGCAGCACGTTTGCTTCCTGCAACAGCTTTTTCAATTCTCGATGATGCGAGCGGCCGGGCAATTTGAGGCGCTCGCCGCCCGCACGCGTGCGAACGCGCAAGCGTTCGGGCAACGACGCGCGCTTCAAGCCGCGGCCGTGAGCGATTTCCGCACGCAACGTTCCAGGCACGGAAGCCAGCCGCGCGGGCGACTGCCATGTCCACTCGAAATCCATCGCCTCCGTCAATGGCAGCCGCGGGCAACAATACAGAAGATCGCGATGGCGACGCACTTCGATGTCGTCCCATTCCACGCAAGGCAGGCGGTCGTCGTCCGCCGCCAGCATGTCGTGCTCGAGCGCGGCGAGCTTGCGCGTCGAGGGCGCGCGTGCTCCGCACGATCGCAGCCAGTAGCGCAGCAAGTTGCGCCGGCGCGGGCCTTCGAGCGCACGCAAGGCGCTCATCCTCAAGCAGGGGCCGAGCGCGGCGACGGCGAAATCGTGCGCCGCAAGCTCATCGAGCAGCTCGGAAGCCTCGCCCAGATGCGATGCCGTACGCACGGCCGCTTGCGCGACCGACGGCCAGCGGGCGCGCAGCGCGGGCACGACATTGCTGCGCAGAAAGTTGCGGTCGAAGCGCGTGTCGTCGTTCGATGGATCATCGAGCCAGCGCAGGCCGCGCTCGCGCGCCCAGTGCAGCAGCTCATCGCGAGTGAATTCGAGCAGCGGACGCAAATGCCAACCGACGCCGAAGCGCTGGCAGCGCGGCATGGCCGCGAGCCCATCGACGCCGCTGCCTCGCGACAGCGCGAGCAGCACGGTTTCGAGTTGATCATCGGCGTGATGAGCGGTGAGCAGCGTCTCGCCGGGCTGCAGCAGCTCGCGGAATGCTTCGTAGCGTGCGTAGCGAGCAGCCGATTCAATGCCCTCTTCCGGATTCGGCGGGATCGAGACGATGCGAGCCTGGAATGCGATGCCGAGCTCGCGCGCGAGCGTCGCGCAGTGCGCTCCCCATGCACTCGCATCGACGTGCAGCCCGTGATTGATGTAGACGGCGCGCACCTGCTTCGGCCAGCGGCCCGCAAGCGCGTGCATCAGCACCGTCGAATCGAGTCCGCCACTCGAGGCGACCAGCAGGTCTCCGCTCGCCCCGGCCGGGAGGTGCGCTTCGATGATCCTCGGCAGGTCGTCAGGCGAGCGCTTGTGCATGGCGAACCTAGGAGGCGCTGTACACCCCGTAGCCGCGCAGGCGCTCCTCGCGCGACTTCATGAGCACATCGAGCGGGCGTGATTGCAGATCGCCCAGATGCCGCAGGATCGCCGACTTCAGGTTGTCCGCCATCATTTGCGGATCGCGATGCGCGCCGCCGAGCGGCTCCTTGACGACTTCATCGACCACGCCGAGCTTCGCGATGCGCTCGGCGCTCACGCCCATCGCCTCGGCCGCGAGGTCTTTCTTGTCCGCGCTGCGCCAGAGAATGCCCGCGCAGCCTTCCGGCGAGATGACGGAGTAGATGCTGTACTGGAGCATCAGCAGCCGATCGCCGACGCCGATCGCCAACGCGCCGCCTGAGCCGCCCTCGCCGATGACGACGCAGATGATCGGAACGCGCAGCTGCGACATGACGAACAGATTCCGCGCGATCGCCTCGCTCTGTCCGCGCTCTTCCGCGCCGACGCCGGGATACGCGCCCGCGGTGTCGATGAACGTGATCAGCGGCATCGAGAATTTCTCGGCCATGTGCATCAGGCGCAGCGCCTTGCGATAGCCCTCAGGCTTCGGCATGCCGTAGTTGCGGCGCACGCGCTCCTTCGTATCGCGTCCCTTCTGCTGGCCGATGATCATGACGGGTTGACCTTCGAGGCGGGCCGGCCCGGCGACGATCGCGTGATCGTCCGCGTACATCCGGTCGCCGTGCAGCTCCTGGAAATCCGTGAAGATCGAGCTGATGTAATCGAGCGTGTACGGGCGCTGCGGATGACGCGCGAGCTGCGTGATCTGCCACTGCGTGAGGTTCGAGAAAATGCTGGTCGTGAGCGCCCGGCTCTTCGCCTTCAGGCGCGCGATTTCCTCGCCGATGTTGACCTCGGCGTCATTGGACACGAACTTCAGTTCGTCGATTTTCGCTTCGAGCTCGGCGATCGGCTGTTCGAAGTCCAGGAAATTCATCGGCATACGTTGATCGGGTCCTCCAAAAAGCAGGCCGGAACATAGCGGGCGGGAGGCACGAGGGCAAGATTTATGTCGTCCGGCGTGGATCGGGTCGCAGAAATGAAGGTGGGGTGGGGCAGGCTTTGCGGCTGAAGGGCTGCTGGGCAGCTGGGCTGCTGGCCAGAAAAGAGTGGATCTACTCTGGCCAGCAGCCCAGCGCCCAGCAGCCCTTCAACCCCAACCAGCACCCTGCCTCATTCCGTTTCTACCGCCCCGCCGCTCTTCGCCACATCCTGCGGCTTGACCTTCTCCACGTTGAACCTGGCGGCGCGCTCGCGCATCGTTTTCAGCACCTCATCCAGCGGCGGCGGCTCGTCCTTGATCCAGCGCAGCGGGTTGATCCGCGCGACGACGAAGGCCCGCAGGTACGGGCTCACGAGCCCCCGCTCCTTCAACTGCTCGACGACTTCGGTGACGCGGGCATCGAGCTCGAACAATTGCTCGGCGCGCTTTTCATGGACCGCGATCGTCTTGCGCAACGGCTCTTCCGAGAACTCCTCGAGGCGCCGCAGGATCGGGTGATACGCGCCGCCCGCGAAATTGCCGCGGCGCTCATAACACAACCCGAGCGTCACGAGGGCGGCTTCCTCGAGATAGAAGGCGAAATCCTTTTCGGGGCGGCTCGCATCCTCATCGATCAGCCCCTTATAGATGCGGATCACCTCGAGCGCCCGCTCGCGCAGGTTGTGCGCCTTCTCGGTATTGAGCGCGAGGATCTGCCAAGCGATCTCTCGTTTCGGCACCAGCAGCGCGATGATCGTCTTCGCGCCGAGCCGGCGCATCGCCTCGAGGCGATGCCGGCCGTTGGGCGTCCAGAAACCCTCCTTCGGGGCCGTGATCGCGATCACCGGATCCAGGAACAGCCCGGTCTTGTCGATCACGCCGGAAAGCTTCTTGTAATGCGCATCGGAAAGATCGCGCTGGAACGGCGTCGGCTCGACCCGATCGATGGGCAGCGCAGCAAGCAACAGCGGATTGCCGCCCAACGGCTCGACGTAGCAGCCGATGACTTGTCCACCCTCCTCCGTGACGCGCTCGGCGACCTCCGCCGCGGCGGCCGGCATCGTATCGATGCGGCATTCCGCCGGCTGAATGCCGCGCGTGCGCGGCGCGGCCTTCTTCGGCGTCTTGCGCCGGGCCGGCGCTCGCTTGCGTTTCGCCGTGGACTTCGCTGCTGGCATCGAGCTCACCTCGTTGACTGCGACTCGCCGTGACCGAGCCTATACGGATTCGGCGGCGCGCGGCATCCGCGCCGACGCGCGGCCAGGAACCGATATAGCCGCAAAGCGTTGACGATGCACAAGGCTTTTGCGCGCTTCACGCGCGCATGCAAATTTGGCGTAGGAGATCACGATGAACACCGAGGCCCTGAACAACTCGTTCAACGATCTGAGAAACGACTTGCAAGCCGTCGCGCGCGACGCCGAAGCATTGTTGAAAGCGACTGCGGACGTCGGCGGCGACAGCATCAACGAGATCCGCACCCGCACGCAGGACACGCTGCGACGCGCCTACGATCATCTGTACGAGCGCAACATGCAGATGCGCGAGCTCGCTCGGCAGACCGACAGCTACGTGCGCGATCACTCCTGGAGCGCGATCGGCGTCGCCGCAGGCGCCGGGCTTCTGGTCGGCTTGCTGCTCTCGCGCGCGACCGATCGCGACGACACTATTCTCTGAGATTGAGCAGATTCGCAGGCGAATATTGATCCGTGAGGATCCGCGCCTGCGGGTCCCAATCCGGGCGCGTCGAGAACATCGCGACGTAATTGCTCACATCGATATCGAAGGGCGCGAACGCGCGCTCGAGCCCGGCCGCATTGGCCGCGATCTGCTGCTTCGAGGGCAGCCCGCCCTTGCCGGCCAGGATCACGCGATTGTCGCGCTTCAAGTTGTAGAACGTGCCGAACACGGCCGCATAGGTCGTCGACTCATGATCGTAGAGGCGGCTCGATGAGAACGTATTCGCCGCCAACACGCCTTGCGGGCTGAGCAGCGAGCTAACCTCTTCCAGGAATTCGCGCGTCAGCAGGTGCTCGGGAATGTATTCGTGATCGAACGCATCGAGCATCACGAGGTCGTACTGCCGCTGCTCGCGCTGCGCGCGCTTGACGAACACGCGGCCGTCGGCAGTTTCGACGCGCACCTTGTCGCTCGTATGAAACGCGAAGAACCGCTCGGCGACCTTGACGACCGCGGGATCGATCTCGACGACGTCGATCGTCGCCCCCGGCAGCACCTGCGACAGCGCCCGCGGCAGCGTGCCGCCGCCGAGGCCGATGATGAGGATCGAGCGCGGCCGCGGATTCATGAACAGCGACGCCATCATCATCTTCGTGTAGTTCATGACGAAGCGGTTCGGCGCCTGCATGTTCATGCAGGTCTGGCGGCCGATGCGGCAGTTGCGGGTGAAGCACATGCAGCGGACCGGGCCGTCCTCGTACACGAGCACTTCGCGATACAGCGACCGTTCGGAGTGAATGAGCTTCTGTGCGTTCGCAGCCGGCGCGAGCGCACAGGCGATCGCGAGACACAACAACCATCGCTGCAGCTGCTTCACCGCTTGCCTCCTCCGAGCCATGCGACGAGCCCGAGCGCGATCGAGATCGCGAGCAGCCCGCCCAGAATCTGATTCACCTCGAAATACAGCACCAAATAGAACGAGGTCAACAAGGTTCCGGCCGCGCTCCCGAACGTCGAGACGAAATACAGCTGCCCCGCGTGGCGTCCGGACGTCGCACGCTCCTCGACGAGCAGCCGCACGGCGTAGGGCGAAATCATTCCCGAAAAGAACGTCGGCACGAAGAACAGAATCGTCGAGCCGAGAAGCGAGCCGAACCTGGGATCGGGAACCTGCGCGGCGACCGCATCGAGGAGCACGACGCCGAACAGCAACGTCGGAATCACGCTGACTGCCGCGACCGCGAGAATCGCGCCGAGCTTGCGCACCGACGGCGCGCGCGTGGACCAGCGTCCGCCTGCGAGATAGCCGAGCGACAGCGCAAGCATGAAGATCGTGATGATCGCGCCCCACACATAGATGCTGCTGCCGAACGTCGGCGCGAGCAGGCGTCCGCCGAGCAATTCGACGCTCATGACGAAGAAGCCGGACCAGCCGGCGATGAGATAGGGCAGGAGGATTGGCATGCGGATCAATTTGAGTTCAGAGCGGCCTCCTCCCCTGGCCCTCCCCCGCGGTGCGGGGGAGGGGGAGTTGGATGAAGCCGTTTTTTTCTAGGGAGTGGCGGGTTCTCCGCTGGCGGCCACGAGTCGAAATTCATCTTTCATCGTGCCGCGCAGCCGCGAGACGGGAGCGCGCGCATAGAAGGAGGCATCGAACTTGCGCTCAGCGTCCGGCGGCACGTTGACGGGAATCCAATGCTGGTCCTGCCAGATCACGGCGCAGCCCGTCGGGTCGAGCGCGCCTTCGAAACAATCGCGGCGCACGATACGCAGCGTGATGGAGCGCACGCGCGTGTCGCCGCTCAGGTTCTGAATCGTGCCGCGCAGCTCGAACGGCGCGCCGCCGCCCGTCAGCTTCAAATCGGCGACCTTGATCGCATCGAGAGGAATCGACGTGACCGCGGCGGCCGGCGAGGTCGGCTTGCCGCGCTGATCGGGGTCGGGGCCCGGTTCATTCGCAAGCCGCAGCACCAGGCCGAACACGAGGAGCCCTGCCAGCAACACGCCGCCGACGGCGCGCACGACGCCCCGACTCGACAACGTGATCGCAAGCAGCGAGAGAGCGATGACGGCGATGAAGGCCCAGAACACTACAGTGGCTCTTTGCAGATTCCGAAGATGGCGAGGGCCGGAAGGATGCCACGTTTTACCGACGTGGTGCGCACCGGCGCGGAACACGCGCAAAAGCGCGGCGTTTTCCTCAGGGTCAGCGTAACCATCCGCACGAGGAGAATCTCTCATGGCGAATTCAACGACGCGCAACGAAGGCGAAGGCAACAAGACGGCCGATCGCAACTACCGCGAGGCCACCCGCAACTTTGTCGAGTCCGAACGCGGCAAGGAGGAGATCAAGAAGGCCGGCGAGGTCAGCGCCGATAAGGAAAAAGAGATTCGCGCCGCCGAGGAAGCCGCCAAACGGCATGCAAAGGAGCACGACCCAGAAGAGGTACGTACGCCTTCGAAGCCCAGCTGAGCGGCTGACGCTCGCAATTTTCACGGCCCGGCCAGCGGATGTGCCGGGCCTGCTCGCCCGCAGACGGTTTGCAAAGAACCGTCCAGCCCTCGCCTCGCCGCCTGCGCCCCTGAAGTCGTGCGCTAAGATCCGTCGCGCCCGTTAGAACCGGCGCCTTGCGCCCAAGGCGTCCCTGGTGAAGGACTTGAGCGTGAGCACGACGACCCTCGAACGCGACCTCAGCGCCGCCCGCGCGACGACGAAACACCGGCTCAAATCCATCTTCGGCGGCTCGATCGGCAATCTCGTCGAGTGGTACGACTGGTACACCTACAGCGCGCTGGCCATCTACTTCGCGAAGGTTTTCTTCCCGGCCGGTAATCAGACGACGCAACTGCTCAACACGGCGGCGGGCTTCGGCGTCGGCTTCATCATGCGGCCCGTCGGAGCTTTCGTGCTCGGCCGTTATGCCGATCGCGTCGGACGCAAGCCTGCGCTGACGCTCTCGGTGATCCTCATGTGCGTCGGGTCGCTCGTGATCGCCGTGAGTCCCGGCTATGAAACGATCGGCATCGCCGCGCCGACGCTGCTCGTCCTCGCGCGGCTGCTACAGGGCTTCAGCGTCGGCGGCGAATACGGCACGAGCGCGACGTACATGAGCGAGATGGCGACGCCTGAGACGCGCGGCTTCTATTCGGGCGTGCTGTACGTGACGCTCGTGATGGGCCAGCTTCTGTCGCTGCTCGTGTTGTTGATCCTGCAGTTCTTCCTTCTGACGCCGGCGCAACTGGAAGCATGGGGCTGGCGAATTCCCTTCTTCATCGGCGCGATCGCCGCGCTCGTCGCGCTGTATCTGCGCCGGAACATCGATGAAACGGATCAGTTCAAGAAGGCACGGCCGGCGCAGCACGCACAGGCGGGGCACCTGCAAGTGCTTGCGCGCTATCCGCGCGAAGTGCTGACCGTCATCGGTCTGACGATGGGCGGCACGTTGTTCTTCTACGTGTTCACGACGTACATGCAGCAATATCTTTCGAACACGGTCGGCCTGTCGAAGAGCGATGCGACGCTCGTGTCGGCGGCGAGCCTGTTCATTTTCATGTTCCTGCAGCCGGCGGTCGGTGCATTGTCGGATCGCATCGGGCGCCGCACGATGCTCATCATCTTCGGCGTGCTCGCGCTGTTCTCGACGGTGCCGCTCATGACCGCGCTCGAGCAGACGAAGAGCACCTGGACGGCGTTCGTGCTGGTGACGACCGGGCTTGCGATCTCATCGCTCTACAGCTCGATCAGCGCGATCGTGAAAGCCGAGCTGTTTCCGGTGGAGATTCGCGCGTTGGGCGTCGGACTGCCCTATTCCATCGCCGTGTCCATTTTCGGCGGTTTCGCGCCGTGGATCGGACTGCGGTTCAAGGAGAGCGGGCACGAGTCCTGGTTTTATTGGTTCATCACGGCGTGTGTCTTCTGCTCGCTGCTCGTGTACATCTTCATGCGCGAGACGCAGAAGGAATCGAGGATCTAGTCCCCTCTCCCTTCGGGAGAGGGAGAGCGGCTAGACTCGGGAACTCGAATTGCATCGGACCCCCGCATGACGCATACGGTTTCCGCAGAACGCCTCGCGCGCATCGATCGCCTGATGCAGACGCGCTACCTCGACACGGGCAAGCTTCCGTGCGCAGTCACGCTCGTCGAGCACAAAGGCAAGGTGGTCCACCACAGCGCGCTCGGCCGGATGGACGTGGAACGGGAGCGGCCCGTGCGCGAGGACACGATCTTCCGCATCTACTCCATGACGAAGCCGCTCACGAGCCTCGCCTTCATGATGCTCGTGGAAGAAGGCGCGGTCGCGCTCGAAGACCCCGTGCATCGCTTCATTCCGTCCTGGCGCGATCTGTCGGTCTTCGAAGCGGGCTTTCTCGAAACATTCCGCACACGGCGCACGACGCGGCCCATGCGCATCATCGACCTGCTGCGCCACACCTCCGGGCTCACGTACGGATTTCAACAACGCACGAACGTCGACGCCGCCTACCGCAAGCAAGGGCTCGGCGAGCTTGGGGGTCCTGTCCCTCTCGATGCGATGATCGAAGGCCTCGCGAAAATGCCGCTCGAGTTCTCGCCCGGCGATGCGTGGAACTATTCGGTGTCGACGGATGTGATCGGTTATCTCGTCGGCAAACTCTCCGGCATGCCGTTCGAGCGTTTTCTGCGCGAGCGCATTCTCGATCCGCTCCGCATGCACGACACCGACTTCCACGTCCCGGAAACGAAAGCCGCCCGCCTCGCCTCCTGTTATCGATTTACGCCGACGGCTCCGCTGCATCTCGTCGATGATGCGCAGTCGAGCTCGTATCTGCAGCCGCCCGTTTTCGTCTCTGGCGCGGGCGGGCTCGTCTCGACCATGGCCGATTACTTGCGCTTCTGTCGCATGCTGCTGAACGGCGGCAGTCTCGACGGCGTGCGGCTCGTCAGCCCGAAAACGCTCGAGCTCATGACTGCGAATCATCTTCCAGGCGGGAAGGATCTGACCGAGTTGTCAGTCTCGCTGTTCAGCGAGGCTACCTACGCGGGCGTCGGTTTCGGGCTCGGGTTCGCGGTGACCCTCGATCCCGCCCGCACGCTGCTGCCGGGCACCGCCGGAGATTTCTCGTGGGGCGGCATGGCGAGCACCTACTTCTGGGTGGACCCGCGCGAAGAGCTCATCGTCATCTTCATGACGCAGCTCATGCCCTCGGCACAGTATCCGCTGCGGCGCGAGCTGCGGACGCTCGTGTATTCAGCGTTCGAGTAACGGGTCGAAGAGTGAGTCATGGCGCAACGTCCTTCAGCGCCGCGCGACGGCGGCGGCATCGTCTACACGACCGGCATCGGCGAGCGCTGCCCGAACTGCCTGCGTCCGGTCGCGCAATGCGTATGTAAGAAAGGCACGCCGGGGAAGACAGCCTCCGACGGCATCGTCCGTGTCAGCCGCGAAACCGCCGGCCGCAAAGGCAAGGGCGTGACGGTGATCACGGGACTCGGACTCCCCGAGCCGGAACTTTCGGCCCTCGCGACGGACCTGAAGAAGAAGTGCGGCTCCGGCGGCGTGGTCGAGGCAGGTCGGATCGAAATCCAGGGCGACCATCGCGATCGGCTCGTCGAGGAGCTGACGAAACGAGGCTGGAAGGCGAAGCGCGCCGGCGGCTAGCAATGCTCGCGATAGCGCTGCGTGCATAAGTGTTATGCATTCGCGCGGGTGAGAAGCCCGCAGCGGGTGTGCGACACTTCCCCCATCGAATTCATGAGGCCCGCGCGATCGGGCTTCCGTTTCGGCCTCCGTGTTCGTCCCTTTGTTTCATTGATTGCAGGAGTCACGCATGTCTGTACGTCCTCTCGCCGCTGTGTTGTTCGGGCTCGCGCTCACGGGAACGGCGCTCGCAGCGCCCGTGAAATACAACGCAGATCCCGGCCACACTTATCCGAGCTTCGAGGCCGATCACATGGGCGGCTTGTCCGTGTTACGCGGCAAGTTCAATTCGAGCTCGGGCACGGTCACGCTCGACAAGCAAGCGCAGACCGGCTCCGTCGACATCAAGATCGATACCGCGTCGCTCGACTTCGGGCACGACAAGCTGAACGAGCACGCCAAGGGCCCGGACATGTTCAACGTCGAGAAGTATCCGACGGCGACGTACACGGGCAAGCTCGTGGACTTCAAGAATGGCGCGCCGACGGCTGTCGACGGCACGCTCGAGCTGCACGGCGTGAAGAAGCCGGTGAAGCTCACGATCAACAAATTCACATGCAAACAGCATCCGATGCTGAAGAAGGAAGTCTGCGGCGCCGACGCCTCCGGCACGATCAACCGCGCCGATTTCGGCATCGACTACGGCAAGCAGATGGGCTTCGACATGAACGTGAAGCTCGCGATTCAGATCGAGGCGCTCAAGGCAGAGTGAAGGCGCGGCGGGCGTTGTAAGTGAAGGGCTGCTGGGCTGCTGGCCCGAGAAGAGACGATCTTCTCCCTCTGGCCAGCAGCCAAGCGCCCAGCAGCCCTTCCGCCGAGCCCGCACCCCGGTTTCAACCCTCCTTCGCCGCCCGCTCCCCAAAATACGAACAGCCGAGCGAGGCGAGAATGAAGCACAACCCGATCCACGGCATGTAGCGCGGGCCCACGAGCGTCCACGCCCACCCGCCGAGCGTCGTCCCGAGCGACGTGCCCAGATAACCGACCGATGAATTCATCGCGATCGTCGCCGAAGCGAGCGAGGGGTTCACCATCACGAGCCGCGTCTGCTGCGCCGACGGAAACGCGCCGATCGCGAAACTCCATGCGACCTGCAGACAGAAGACCGCAGCCAGCGAGAACGCGACGAGCGGCCAGATCAGGAACGTGATCCCAAGCAGGATGCCCGCGACGACCGCAATGTAGCCGGCGCCGACTCGGCGAATGAGCTGTACGCTCGTGACGTTCCCGGTCAGCCCGCCGAGGCCGTTGACGAAGTAGAGACTGGCGAGCATCTGGCCGCTGATGCCATGCAGGGAGCGCGTGATCGGCGCGAGGTAGCTGAACACCGTCGTGTTGCCGACCGAGTTCAGGCACGTCGTCGCCGTGAGCAGCATGAGCGGCTTCGAGCGCACGACTTCGATCCACCGCTGCCAATTGAGGGCAGGCACCGAGACATTGCTCGGCACCGCGCGCCAGATGAGCGCGGCAGTGATGCCGCTCGCAAGACCGATGGCCGCGAGCGAGGCGCGCCATCCGAAAGACGTGCCGATCAGCACGACGAGCGGCGCGCCGGCGACGGACCCGATCGCCCATCCCATCATGAGCTTCGCGAGCGATGTGCCGCGCTCCTGCTCCGGCACGAGCATGCTCACCGTCGCGGCGACCTGCGGCGTGTAGACCGCCGAGGTCAACGCCGCGAGCACACGCGCCGCCATCAACTGGCCGTACGTCTGGCTCACCGCGCACAACAGGTTCGCAAGCGCGCAGATCGCCATCGAGGTGGTCAGCAGCTTGCGCCGATCGATGCGCGAACCCGCGGTCGCGAGCACAGGCGCGCAGAACGCGGCCGTGAGCGCGAAGGCAGCGATCAACAATCCGGCCTGCGCGACCGACACGTTCAGCGCCGTCGCAATCTCATTCAAAAGACCCGTGACGCTGAAAAAGCTCGTGGCGACGAAAAAGTTGCCCGCGATGAGAATGGCGAGCCGCGATTGGCGCATCAACTCGCCGCCAGCTGCCGGCGCGCAGCGGCTTCGCCTCGATAGGAACACGCCAACGCGGCGACGATGAACACGAATCCGACCCAGGGCATGTAGCGCGCCGGGATCAGCGTCCACGCGGTCGCGCCGATCGATGCGCCGATCGAGCCGCCGAGATACGTCACCGACGAGTTCAATGCGATCGTCGCGGCCGCAAGTCCCGGTGCGACCGCGACCAGGCGCGCCTGCTGCACGGCCGGAAAGCCTGCGTTACCGAGACTCCACAGAAACTGCATCAGGTAGATGCAAATGAACCATTGCGCGAACACGGGCCAGATCAACAGGATCACGCCCGTGACGATGTTGCATTTGTAGGCGACGGCGGTCGCGCCCAGACGGCGCACCATGCGCACGCTCAGCACATTGCCGATCAAGCCGCCGACGCCGGAAAGAAAGAACAAAGCGGCGAGCGCCGTGCCGGTGATGCCCTGCACGGTTTTGACGATCGGCGCGATGAAGCTGAGCATCACCATGCTGCCGACGTTCGTGAGCCCGGTCGCGATCGTGAGCCAGCGCAGCGCAGGCGCTTTGAACACGCGATACCAGCGCTCCAAACTCAACGGCGGCACGTGCACCCCGACCGGGATCGCGCGCCAGACGAATACGGCGACGACCATGCTCGCGACCCCGAGCGCGGCGAACGACACGCGCCAGCCGAAATGCGTGCCGACGAGCACCGAAAGCGGATTGCCGGCGACGGAGCCGATCGCCCAGCCGACCATCAGTTTGCCGAGCGTCGGCGCCCGCTCCTCCTCCGACACGAGCATGCTGACCGTCGCGGCGACCTGCGGCGTGTACACGGCCGACGTCACGGCCGCGAGCACGCGCGCGAGCATGAGGTGATCGTAGGACGGGGCAAGCGCCGCGAAGAGATTCGCGACCGCGCAGACGCCCATCGACACCGTCAGCAGGAGCCGCCGATCGATGCGCGATCCCAGCGTCGCGAGCACGGGCGCACACACCGCGGCCGAGATGCCGAACGCGGCGATCAAGAGCCCCGCCTGCTCGATGCCGACGTGCAGCGACGCGGCGATCTCGTTCAACAAGCCGCCGACGCTCAGAAAGCTCGTCGCAACGAAGAAGTTGCCGGCAGCGAGCGCAACCAGACTGGATTTGGAGAGCCTCATCGATCAAAAAACGGCTTCAGCCTACTCCCCTTCCCCCGCCCAGCGGGGGAAGGCCGGGATGGGGGTCTTCTAGTTGAGGGAGACCGCTTCCGGCCAACGACGGCGCCGAATCTTATCCGAATCACCCCTCGAAGCGCGGGGCGTACACCACTCTCATGCCGTCATTTCCCACGAGTTGTGACAGCCGTTCCGTCA
>Ga0164243_10009564_pt1 | contig 14095 bp, 13 predicted proteins | sample OricompcompostOP_FD_108781 | JGI IMG/M metagenome (GOLD analysis project Ga0164243, IMG submission 108781) | Organic Plus compost microbial communities from Emeryville, California, USA - Original compost - Organic plus compost (OP) | ecosystem: Engineered > Solid waste > Mixed feedstock >... | reverse complement strand
TCGTTTCGTGAAGCTGACAGACGCGCGCGCAATCGTGGTGGACGAGACGACGGAGGTCGCAGGCGACCTCTGGCTGGACGGGGCGGTCGTCGCCGCGGGACCGGTCGACGGAGGCGAGACGCTCGACGCGAGCGGCTGCGTCGTGACCCCGGGCCTCGTGAACGCCCACCACCACCTGCTGCAGAGCGCGTTCCGCACCCTGCCGGGCACGCGCGGCGTTCCCATGTCGGCCTGGCTGCCCGCGATGGCCGAGAACTACGCGCGCGTGGGCGTCGACCCCGAGCTCGCCTCCCTCGCCGCCTCGGTCGCGGTCGCCGAGGGGCTGCTGAGCGGCGTCACGACGGTCGCCGACCACCACCTCACCTGGCCCGCGGCGATGTCGGAGGCCGACACGGTGGATCTCGCGGCGGCGACCGCGGATGCCGCCCTCGCCCTCGGCGGCCGGCTCGCCTTCGTGCGCGGCTCGGCGCGCGACGACCCGCAGGCCGCGGCCGCGAGCGCGGAGGCGATCGTCCAGGCCCTCTCCCCCCGCACCGCGGACGGCATGCTGCAGCTCGCGGTGGGCCCGGCGGGCGTGCACTCCGACTCCCGTGAGACCTTCGAGCTGCTCGGCGAGGTCGCGGCGCGGCACGGCCTGCGTCGCCGCACGCAGGCGAACGAGCAGGTCGACGTGCAGGTCGCCGTCGAGCGCTACGGCCGCCGCCCCCTCGACCTGCTCGAGGAGTGGGGCTGGCTCGCCCCGGACGTCACGATCGCCCACCTGTGCGAGGTGACCGACGCGGAGATCGACCGGCTCGCCGACGCGGGCGTCACCGCGACGCACGCCCCCGGCTGCGATGTGCCGATGGGCTGGGGCGTCGCCCCGGTCGCGAAGCTCGCGGACGCCGGGATCACGGTGGGCCTCGGCACGAGCGGCGGCGGCTCGAACGACGCGGGCCACCTGCTCGCGGACGCGCGGCTCGCGATGCAGGTCTCCGGGCTCGTGGGCCCGCAGCTGCCGGCGCGGCAGGTGATCGGGATGGCGACCGCGGGATCCGCCGCCGGCCTCGGCCGAGCCGAGCTCGGCCACCTGCGCCCGGGCGCCGCGGCCGATCTGTGCGTGTGGGACGTCTCGGGCGTCGCCGACGCCGGAGTCGCCGACCCGGTCGCGGGCCTGCTCTGGGCCTCCCCCGGCCGCCGCCCGCGGCACGTCGTCGTCGCGGGCCGCGTCGTGGTGCGCGACTACGAGCTCGTCGCCGCCGACGAGCGCGAGCTCGCCGCGGTCCTCGCGGCGCGGCTCGCGGGGTGAGCGAGCCGGCTCAGGGCGCCGGGCGCGATACCGCGACGACCTCGACGAGACCGTCCAGCCCGGCGTAGTCGGAGGCGTTCGTGGTGTAGACGACGAGCCGGTTCGCGAGGGCGATGGCGGCGATCATCTGATCGGCAACGCGCGCCCTCGGAGAGCGCCCCGCGGCGACGACCGCAGCGGTGATCCGCCCGTAGGCGTGAGCGGCGGCGATGTCGAACGGCAGCGGCTCGAAGGCGCTCTCGGCCAGCTGGAGCACCGCCAGGCGCTCCGCCCGGGCGACCGGGTCCCTCGCCGCTGCCACTCCCGCGGAGAGCTCCGCGATGGTCACGACGCTGATCGCCGCGACTGCGGGAAGCGAGCCAGACGAAATCCGCCCGCCGTGGATGACGAGGTTCGTATCGAGAAGCCCGCGGGAGTCGTCCGCCGGGTCAGCGCTCAAAGGGGTCGTCCGGATCCGGATCGACGTGCGCGTCGAGGTCGGACCGGAAGCCCTCCGCGTCGATCGCAGGCACCGTGCGGAACAGCTCCGCGAGCTCGTCGCGGCCGAGGAAGGCCTTCCGCTGCCGCTTCGGGACGAGTCGCCCGATCTCCCGGCCGTCGCGCGTCACCGTGAAGGCCGTGCCCCGTTCGACGGCGTCCATGATCTCGCGCGATCGCAGCCGCAGGTCGCGCTGGCTGATCTGCTCGAGGGACATGTCGCCAGGGTAGCACTAGGTAGCACAGCTGGGTCCAGCCTGGGCTCCGCTTGTCAACATTGCAGGGAGTTCCGGGCGCCACGTGCACGTGTGCAGGGCGGGTGCGCGTTTTCTCCTGCGTTGTCGACGCCCGCGTGATCCCCCCGCCCGTCTGCGAACAGGCACGCTCGCCGTTCAGGCCGAGCAGCCTGAACCAGGCCGTGAACGACGAGACTCGCCATCCCGGCCTGAATCGCGAACGGGTCGCCCGGCTCGCGCGGCAGCCGGTCCGGCCCCTGTGCGGAACTCCTCACGAGCCGCACCAAGCAGACCCCGCACACCGAGAGTCACGAGAGTCTCAGGACTTCGGCACCGGACAGGCTGAGCAAGGAAGCGCGCTACAGATCCAGCACGAGCCGCGGGCACGCCGCGCGCGAGACGCACACGAACATGAGGTCGTTCCGGGCGCGCTCGGCGGGGGTGAGGATCGAGTCGCGATGGTCGACCTCGCCCTCCAGCACGACCGTCTCGCACGTGCCGCAGGTGCCCTCGGTGCAGGAGGAGAGCACGAGCACGCCCTCCTCCTCGATCGCCTGCAGCACGCTCTTCTCGGGCGGCACCTCGATCGTGATGCCGGAGGCCGCGAGCTCGACCTCGAAGGGCTCCTTCCACACCGGCTCGGTGAGCGCAGAGGCCTCGAAACGCTCCATCCGCAGCTCGACGCCCCCGGCCGCGCAGGCCGTCTCGAGGGCGTCGAGCAGCGGGAGCGGCCCGCAGGCGTAGACCACGGTCGCCGGGTCGAGGCCCGCGACGAGGGCCGCGACGTCGAGCCGGGTGCCCTCGTCCGTGACGTGCAGGGCGAGCCGGTCGCCGTGCCGCGCCTGCAGCTCGTCGAGCAGGGCGAGCCGGGATCGCGACCGGCCCAGGTAGTGCACGGCGTAGTCGAGGCCGCGCTCGGCCGCGATCCGCGCCATCGGGGCGAGCGGGGTCACGCCGATGCCGCCCGCGACGAACACGACCGGGCGGCCCTCCTCGGGCTCGAAGGCGAAGTGCGTGCGCGGGCCCGCGAGGCGCAGCACCGCCCCGGGCTGCACGCGGTCGTGCAGCCACGCCGAGCCGCCGCGGCCGGCCGGCTCGCGGTAGACGGCGATCCGCCAGCGGTCCGCGCCCGGCTCGCCGCACAGCGAGTACTGCCGCACGAGGCCGGAGGGCAGCAGCACGTCGACATGCGCGCCGGGCTCCCAGTCGGTGAGGGCCCAGCCCTCCCGCGCCTCGAGCTCGAGGACGGCGACGCCCTCGGCGGCGTCGGAGCGGGAGACGACGACGGTCTCGACGTCGGCGGCACGGGGTCGGTTCATGGAGCTCTCGGATCGAGGGAACGGGATCGGGCGGGACGGGGTCGGGGCTACAGCCGCGCGGGATGCTCCTTGACGACGATCAGCCGGTAGCCGCCCGCCTCGAGGGCCCGCCAGCGGTGCGGCGTCCCTCCGGCATAGTAGATCGAGTCGCCCGGGCCGAGCTCGTGCCGGCCCTCGCCGCCGAGGTCCACCTCGATGCGGCCGGTCACGACGTGCAGGAACTCGTCCTCGGCGTGCGCGAAGGAGTCGCCGTACTCCGGGTTGTCGCCCACGAGCTCCATGGGGTGGAACCGGCGGCCCGCGCCGTGCACGAGCATCCGGGCCTCGCCCTCCGCGTAGTGGCCGTGCGTGCCCTGGCCCGCGCGCACCAGGTCGACGGGAGCGGCGGCCTCCGGACGGGGCTGCTCGGCGCTCGCGAGCAGCTCGACCTGGCTGCTGCCGAGGGCGCGCGCGATGCGCTCCAGCGACGACATGCTCGGCCGGGTGAGGCCGCGCTCGAGCTGGGAGAGGAAGGGGTGCGAGAGCTCGGTGAGCCTCGCGAGCTGGACGAGGGTGAGGCCGCGCGCGTGGCGCAGCCGGCGCATCCGCTCCCCCATCCGCACGGCGAGCGCGTCGGGTGCCTCGGTCGTCATCCGCCCTCCTCTCGGGCACAAGGCAACCACACGCCCGAGCCGGTAGCGTGGGAATTAATACGCGGAAACGATCGTGTTACGCCGCCGAAACGCGGCCTTCGTATCGTCGGCAGTGTTGAGGACATCAACATGCCGGCCGCGTCCGGCGGGATGCCCTCGCCTTCCAGACCGGGCCCGACGAGGACGTCGCGGTTCTCCAGCCCCATCCCGAGGAGACGCGTCACGTGAGCACTGTGCCCCGAGCGATCCGCACGATCCGTCGTGCGACGCTCCCGGACGGCCGCGTCGTCGACGTGCTCCTGGACGGCGCGACGGTCGCCGAGGTGCTGCCCGCGGGCACGGCCCCCGCCGCGGGGGACGCCGAGCTCGACCTCGACGGCTTCCTGCTGCTCACCGCGCCCGCCGACCCGCACTCCCACCTCGACAAGGCGCGCTCCTGGGACGCGATCCGGCCGCCGATGGGCGACCTGGAGAGCGCGATCGTCGCGTGGAAGGCCTACGCGGCCACGATGTCCGCCGATGACGTCGCCGCCCGCGCCCGGGAGCAGGCCCTCGCGATGCTCGCGCGCGGCACGACCGCGATCCGCAGCCACGTCGACGTCGGCCACGGCGACGACCCGCTGCTCGGCGCCCGCGCCCTGGTCTCCGTTCGCGAGGAGCTCACCGGACTCGTCGATCTCGAGCTCGTCGCCCTCGCGGGCCCCGACGTACCGGACGCCGTGATCGAGGCGGCCCTCGACGAGGGCCTCGACACCGTCGGCGGCGCCCCGCACCTGGCCGACGACCCGATCGCCGACACCCGTCGGCTGCTCGCGATCGCGGAACGGCGCGGCGTGCCCGTCGACCTGCACACCGACGAGAGCCTGGGCGGCGCGGTGACCCTCGGCGAGTACGCCCGGATCACGGCCACCTGGCCGCAGAACCGCTCGGCCGGCCACTGCGTGCGCCTCTCGACCCTCCCCGCGCCCGAGCGCGACGCCCTGGTCTCCTCGGCGGTCGCGGCGGGCATCGGGATCATCGCGAACCCCATCACGAACCTCTACCTGCAGGGCTGGGACGACCCGGTCGCGACGCCGCGCGGGCTCGCGCCGGCCCGCGAGCTGCTCGCGGCGGGGGCGCGGTTCGCGGCGGGGGCCGACAACGTGCGCGACCCCTTCAACCCGCTCGGCCGCTCCGACGCGCTCGAGACGGCCATGCTGCTCGTCGTCGCAGGCCACCTCACGGTCGCCGAGGCCTACGCCGCGGTGAGTGACGGGGCGCGCGACGTGCTCGGCCTGCCGGCCGCGGGGGCCGCCCCGGGGCTGCGCGCCGACCTGCTCGCGGTGCGCGCGGGCTCGCTCGAGCAGGCCGTCGCCGAGGCGCCCGCCGACCGGGTCGTCATCCACGCGGGCCGGCTCGTGGCCCGCAGCGCCGTCACGATGGAGATCGCGGCTCCCGCCGCCCTGCTCTCCCCCTCCGGATCGAGGTAGCCCATGACCCTGACCAGCACCGAGCCGACCACGGCTCGCCCCGCCTCCCAGCTGCTCGACTTCTCCGATGTCGCGATGACCTTCCCGAACGGCACGGTCGCGCTGCACGGCGTCGACCTCACGGTCGACCGGGGCGAGTTCGTGAGCGTCGTGGGGCCGTCCGGCTGCGGCAAGTCGACCCTGCTGCGCATCGCCTCCGGCCTCGAGGAGGCCACGAGCGGGCGCATGAGCCTCGCGACGAACCGGATCGGCTACGTCTTCCAGGATGCGACGCTGCTGCCGTGGCGCAGCGTGCAGAAGAACGTGGAGCTGCTCGCGGAGCTCAACGGCGTCGACAAGTCCGACCGCTCCCTCAAGGCCCGGGAGGCGATCGAGCTCGTGGGCCTCGGCGGCTTCGAGAAGAGCCTGCCGCGGCAGCTCTCCGGCGGAATGCGGATGCGCACCTCGCTCGCCCGCTCCCTCGTGCTCGACCCGGAGCTGTTCCTGTTCGACGAGCCGTTCGGCGCCCTCGACGAGATCACGCGCGAGCGGCTCGGCGACGAGCTCATCCGGCTGTTCACCGAGAAGCAGTTCGCGGGCCTGTTCATCACGCACTCCGTCTCGGAGGCGGTCTACCTCTCGACCAAGGTCGTCGTGATGAGCGGCCGGCCCGGCACGGTCGTCGGCACCTTCGAGGTGCCCTTCGACATGCCGCGGGATCCGGACGTGCGGTTCACCCCGGAGTTCGCCGAGCTCGTCGGCGAGGTCTCCCACGCCCTGCGAGGAGCGCACTGATGTCCGAGCCGACCCCGACCATCCGCCGACGCGCGAACCAGCACGGCCCGGCCCGCATCGGGCTGTGGGGCCCGCCGATCGTGCTGCTCGCCGCGCTCGTCGCCCTCATGTACGTCGTGAACCTCCTGCTCGGCTCGAAGAACTTCCTGCTGCCGCAGCCGCACGTCGTGCTCAGCCGGCTCGTCGAGCCGAAGGTCGCCCCCGACATCTGGATCGCGCTCTGGCACACCACGGAGGTCGCCCTCGTGGGCCTCGCGATCGCGATCGTGATCGGCGTGCTGTGGGCCATCGCGATGAACCAGGCGCGCTGGGTGGAGCGCACGCTGTTCCCCTACGCCGTGATCCTGCAGGCGATCCCGATCCTCGCGATCACGCCGCTCATCGGCTTCTGGTTCGGCTACGACTTCCCGTCCCGCGTCGTGGTGTGCGTCATGATCGCGCTCTTCCCGATGGTCTCGAACACGCTGTTCGGCCTGCAGTCGGTCGACAAGTCGCACCGCGAGCTGTTCAAGCTGCAGGGCGCCGGACGCTGGACCGTGCTCACCAAGCTCGAGCTGCCGAGCGCGCTCCCCGCGATCTTCGCCGGGATGCGCATCTCCGCCGGTCTCTCGGTGGTCGGCGCGATCGTCGGCGACTTCTTCTTCCAGCGCGGCACGCCGGGTATCGGCGCGCTCATCTCGAAGTTCACCGCGCGGCTGCAGAGCGCCGACCTGCTCGCCTCCGTGCTCGTCGCCTCGCTGCTCGGCGTCGTGATCTTCCTGCTCTTCGGCTGGCTCGGTCGCCGGGCCGTCGGCAAGTGGTACGACTTCGGATGACCCCGGAGCCGCACTGACCAGCACCACCCTCCCCGAACCACCCTGCACCGTTCACCAAAGGAGAAACATGCGCATCACACGCACACGCGCGATCGTCCTCACCGGACTCGCCGCGGGCTCGCTCGCGCTCGCGGGCTGTGCCTCGAGCCCGGGGCCCGAGGAGACCGGCGACGACCTGGCGATCGGCTCGGTCGACCTCGCCGCGGCCGACTGCCCGGCCGACATCAAGATCCAGACCGACTGGAACCCGGAGGCGGAGCACGGCCACCTCTACGCCCTGCTCGGCGACGACTACGAGATCGACACGACCAACAAGACCGTCACGGGCCCGCTCATGGCCTCCGGAGAGTACACCGGCGTGGACGTGACGATCCTCGCGGGCGGCCCGGCGGTCGGCTTCAACCAGCCGAACCAGCAGCTCTACGCGGACGACTCGATCTTCATGGCCTACGTCGGCACCGACGAGGCGATCGCCCACTCGGTCGACCTGCCCACCGTCGGCGTCTTCCAGCCGCTCGAGAAGGATCCGCAGATGATCATGTGGGATCCGGAGACCTACCCCGACGTCGAGTCGATCGCCGACCTCGGCGAGGCGGGCGCGACCATCCGCGTCTTCCCCGGCGGCGTCTACATCGACTACTTCGTCGGCGCGGGCGTGCTCTCGGCCGACCAGATCGACACCACCTACGACGGAACCCCCGCGGTGTTCGTCTCGGAGGGCGGCAAGCTCGCCCAGCAGGGCTTCGCCTCCGCCGAGCCGTACATCTACGAGAACGAGGTTCCGGAGTGGGGCAAGCCGGTCAAGTACCAGCTCATCAACGACGCGGGCTTCCCGAAGTACGCGGCCATGATGTCGGTGCGTCCCGACGACGTCGACACCTACGCCGACTGCCTCAAGCTGCTCGTCCCGGTGCTCCAGCAGGCCGAGGTGGACTACTACACGGATGACGCCGTGAAGGACGCGACCAACGCGCTCATCCTCGAGCTCGTCGACCAGTACGACACCGGCTGGGTGTACAGCCAGGGCGTCGCCGACTACTCCTACGAGACGATGCTCTCGGACGGGATCGTCGCGAACGGGCCGGACGACACCCTGGGCAACTTCGACGACGACCGCGTCGCGGAGCTGTTCGACCTGGTGACCCCGATCTACGACGCCCAGGGCGTCCAGATCGCCGACGGCCTCGCGCCGACGGACCTCTACACCAACGAGTTCGTCGACCCGTCCATCGGGCTCTGACCACTCAGCCGATATCGCGATGAACGCCCCTTCGGTGACGACTCCCGGCCGGCTCGCCGGTTCCCGGGTCGTCGTCACCGGAGGGGCGCGCGGCATCGGGGGCGAGATCGCCTCCCGGTTCGCCGCGGAGGGCGCGCGGGTCGCGATCCTCGACCGGCTCGTCGAGGCGGGCCGCGAGCGCGCGGCCGCGATCGGCGGCTCCTTCCACGAGGTCGACCTCGCGGATCCGTCCTCCGCACGCGCGGCGACCGAGGGGGCGATCGACGAGCTCGGGGGCGTCGACGTGCTCGTCAACAGCGCGGGCATCTTCAAGCTCGCGCCCCTGCTCGATATCACCGTCGAGGACTGGGACCTCATGCTCGCCGTGAACGCCCGGGCGATGCTCACGACCATGCAGGTCGCCGCGCGGAGCATGATCGACGCGGGCGAGGGCGGCCGCATCGTCAACCTCGCGAGCATGGCCGCCAAGAAGGGCGGCGCGATGGAGGCGCACTACGCGGCCTCCAAGTCCGCGGTCGTCGCGCTCACGCGCGCGGCCGCGCTGGAATGGGGCGAGTTCGGCATCACCGCGAACGCGCTCTGCCCCGGATTCGTGCTCACTGAGATGGGAGCGGCGACCCGCACCGCGGAGGACGTCGCGCGCTGGGCGGCGATGTCGCCGCTCGGCCGTCTCGGCGAGCCCTCGGACGTCGCGGACGTCGCGCTCTTCCTCGCGACCGACGCGCGCTACATGACCGGCCAGGCGATCAACGTCACCGGCGGCATGGTCATGCACTGATCGAAAGGAACCACCCATGAACCGCGTCGACGACGCGACCGTCCAGGCCCTCGCGGCCGAGCTGCGCGAGCTGCTCGGCGAGCGGGCGGTGAGCGACGAGGACGCCGCCCTCGACCGCGCCTCGCGCGACGGCTCGCACCTCTCCCCCGTGATCGGCGAGCAGCTCCCGCTCGGGCGCGCCCAGCTCGTCGCCTACCCCGCGGACGCCGACCAGATCGCGGTCGCGGTCGCGGCGGCCGTGCGGCACGGCGTGCCCATCACGGCGCGCGGCAAGGGCACCGCGAACTACGGCCAGACGATCCCGATGGCCGGCGGCCTCGTGGTCGACACCTCCAAGGCGCGCGCGCTCGTGGAGGTCGGCGACGGCTACCTCGTGGCCGAGGCGGGCGCGACCATGGTGTCCCTCGAGCAGGCCGCGAACCGCGCGGGCCAGCAGCTGCCGCTCTACCCGTCGACCGCGAACTCGACCCTCGGCGGCTTCGTCTCGGGCGGATCCGGCGGCACCGGATCGATCAAGAACGGCATGCTGCACACGGGCTTCGTGACCGCCCTCGACGTCGTGCACGCCGTGCCGGAGCCCGCGCTCGTGCACCTGGAGGGCGAGGCGACCGAGCCCTACCTGCACAACTACGGCACGGCGGGCGTGCTCGCGCGGATCACGATCCGGCTCGAGCCCCTGCAGGACTGGCGGGCCTTCCTCGCGAGCTTCGACGACTTCCACGACCTGCTCCCGCTCATCCGGCGCTTCTCCGACCTGGAGCCCACCCCGCGGCTCGTCTCGGGCGACCTGCCGACCCTCGCGGAGGCGCTGCCCGCCGACGACGCGATCCCGGCGGGCCGCGCGAGCCTGCGCGCGATCCTCGACGTCGCGACGGTCGAGGAGGCGACGCGCCTCGTCGAGGAGGCCGGCGGCCGCGTGGAGGACGTCCGGGAGGGCGCCCAGGCGACCATGAAGCTCTCCATGACGAGCTACAACCACCCCATCGAGTGGCTGCAGAAGGCGTACCCGAACACCTACTTCCACGTCGAGGTCTCCGGCGACGGGCTCATCGACCGGATCGACGAGCTGCACGAGGTGTACGAGGGCGGGATGCTGCACATCGAGGGCCAGCGCGGTCGGCCGATCGGGATGCTCGCCGCGCCCTACCACGGCGCCGAGGCGGTGTACGCGGGCTTCGATCGCATCGAGGCGCTCGGCATCGGCTACCACAACCCGCACCAGTGGTACGTCGACTACCTGCCGGAGCGCACGATCGCACTCGCCCGGGAGACGGATCCGGAGGGGCTGCTCAACCCGGGCAAGCTCCAGGAGGCGGCGCCCGTCGCGACCGGGGACCAGCGGCGATGAGCGCCCGCGAGCTCGCCGAGCTCTCCGGGCCGGCCGCCGCCGCGACCCTCACGGCGGACTCCATCGTCGTGCTGCCGACCGGCGCGGTCGAGCACCACGGACCGCACCTGCCGCTCGCGACGGACCTCGTGATGGCCGACGGGCTCTCCTCGCGCATGGTCGACGCGGCGGCCGCGGAGGGCCTCGACGTCTGGCGGCTGCCCGCCCTCGCGATGACGAAGTCCGACGAGCACGCCTGGGCGCCGGGCACGTTCTGGCTCTCCGCCGACACGCTCATGGCCGTGCTGCGCGACGTGGGCCGCTCCCTCGCGGCCACCCCGGCGCGCACCCTGGTGTTCTACAACGGGCACGGCGGCAACGTCGCTCCGCTGCAGGTCGCGCTGCGCGAGCTGCGCCGGCTGTTCGGGTTGCGCACCTTCCTCATCGGGGTCGCGGTGCCGTCCTCCCCCTCGGAGCTCGGCCTCGGCATCCACGGCGGCTGGGGCGAGACCTCGCTGCTCGCCCACCTGCGCCCCGACCTCGTCGACCTCTCCCTCGCCTCCCCCGCGGTGCCCGAGCACCTCGCGGGCTTCGAGCGGATCGGCTTCGCGGGCCGCCCCGTGCAGTTCGGCTGGCTCTCCGACGACTTCGCAGCGGGGGATCCCGCGATGCTCGGCGTCGTGGGCGACCCGACCGGCGCGAGCGCGGAGGAGGGCGCGACGATCGCCGACCGCCTCGTCGCGGACGGCGTCGCCGCGCTGCGCGAGATCGCGCGCTTCACCCACAGGAGCCCGGCATGACCGGCGCCGCGCCCGAGACGCGCGAGCCCTGGGAGCTGCTCGTCGAGTGGCTGCCCGCGAACGACGACCCCGCGCGGCCCCTCATGACCGTCGCGACGATCGCGGAGGACGGCGGGCCGGACGCGCGCACCCAGCTGCTCTCCGAGTTCGACGAGCAGGGCTTCTACCTGCACACCGACAGCCGCAGCCGCAAGGTCGCCCAGCTCGCCGCGAACCCGCGCGTCGCCCTCATGATCCACCTCCCCGAGCAGGCGCACCAGCTCGTCGTGCGCGGCGTCGCCGAGCCCGCCTCGGCCGAGGAGCTCGCGCGCGCCTTCCGCCGCCGCTCCCCGTACCTCCAGCAGCTCTCCTGGCAGAACACCGTCGAGTTCGCGGGGCTGCCCCTCGAGGACCGGCTCACCGAGTGGGCCGACTACCAGGCGCACCACGCGGACGGCTTCGGCCAGCCGCCCACCTGGGCCGGCTACCTCGTGCGACCCGAGCGGCTCACGTTCTGGTTCGGCAGCCCGGACACCGCGAGCCGCCGCGTCGAGTACGCACTGCAGGACGGCGGATCCTTCCCCGACGGCCCCTGGGCGGTGAGCGTCCTTGCCGGCTGAGCTGCTCGACGCGGTGGCCTGCCCCAAGCGAATGGCCTACGGCCCGTGCGGCGGGGTGGGCTTCGACGGCTCCTGCGAGGTCGCCGACTTCCCGTGCGTGTTCCTCGACGCGGCCCCGGTCGCCTGGCACGGCGTGGAGCCGGCCGCGCGCACCGAGCCGCGCATGGCGGCGGACCCGGTTCCCGATCCCGTGCCCTCCCCGGGCGCCGCGGCGATGCGCGCGCTCCTCGCGACCCGCCCGATCGTGGTCGCCGACTTCCCGGCCCGGGCCCTCGACGCCGACTCCCTCGCCGCCTGCGCCCGCGCCCTCGCGGGCTCCGCGGACGCCGTGCTCGCGGGCGACTCGGGCACCGCGCGCGTGCAGTTCCCGCCCGCCTACCGCGCCCGGCTCATCCAGGACGCTGGGATGACCCCCTGGATGGGCGTCAACAACCGCGACCGCAACCGGGTCGCCCTCGAGGCCGAGCTCGCCGCCCTCGCGCACGCGGGCGTCGCCGGCGTGCACTGCGTCACGGGGGATCACCCGGACGTCGGATCCCGCCCGGACGCCGCCGCGGTCTTCGACCTCGACTCGACCGAGACGGCCGCGCTCGCGCGCCGCGCCGGCCACCTGGTCTCCGTCGCGGAGGCGCCGCTCAGCCCGCCCGTCGCCGCGCGGCCCGGCCGGCTGCTCGAGAAGGAGCGCGCGGGCGCGGAGCTGTGCTTCGTCAACCACGCGGGCGGCGTCGCCCCGGTCGCGGCCTTCGTCGCCGAGGCGCGCGCGATCGGCGTGACCCTCGGCTTCATCCCCTGCGTGCCGATCGTGCTCGACCGCGGGAGCGCCGAGCTCATCCGCGGCTTCACCTCCCTCGCCCTCCCGGAGGGCTACCTGGACGGCATCCTCGCGGCCTCCGACCCGTGGCGGGCCGGGATCACGGCGGCCGTCGAGCTCTCCCGCCGCTTCCTCGACGTCGACGGCGTTGTGGGCGTCGACCTCTCCGGCGGCGCGGCCCCGGGCGGGGAGCTCGCCTTCGCGGAGGCGCTCGCCGAGATCGCCCAGGGGGTGCTCGCGTGACCGAACTCGATCTCGTGATCGGTCTCGACCTCGTCATTCGCGGCCGCGCCCTCGTGGAGGGGGCGTTCGCCGACGTCGAGGTGGGCGTCGCGAGCGGCGCGATCGAGGTCGTCGCCCTCGCGGGCGCCGGGCTCGAGGGCGCCGAGACCGTCGAGCTCGCCGCCGACGAGGTGCTGCTGCCCGGCCTCGTGGACAGCCACGTGCACGTCAACGAACCCGGCCGCACGGAGTGGGAGGGCTTCGCCTCCGCGACGCGCGCGGCGGCCGCGGGCGGGGTCACGACGATCCTCGACATGCCGCTCAACAGCATCCCGCCCACCACGACGCCCGACGCGCTCGCGGTCAAGCGGGCCGCGGCCGAGGGACGGGTCGCCGTGGACGTCGGCTTCTGGGGCGGCGCCGTGCCGGAGAGTCTCGGGTCGTTGCGCGCGCTGCACGAGGCGGGCGTCTTCGGCTTCAAGTGCTTCCTCGCCCCGAGCGGGGTCGACGAGTTCGGCCACCTCGACGCGGATCAGCTCGAGCGCGCCCTGGAGGAGGTCGCTTCCTTCGGCGGGCTGCTCATCGTGCACGCCGAGCATCCGGGCGTGCTGCACGATCACGAGAACGCGGGCGGCCCGCACTACGCCGACTACCTCGCCTCCCGGCCGGACGCGGCCGAGGTCTCCGCGATCGGCGCGGTGATCGCGGGCGTGCGGCGCACGGGCGCGCGGGCGCACATCCTGCACCTGTCGAGCGCCGCGGCGCTGCCCGAGCTGCGCGCGGCGCGCGCCGAGGGGCTGCCGATCACGGTCGAGACCTGCCCGCACTACCTGTCGATCGCGGCGGACGAGATCCCGGACGGCGCGACCCAGTTCAAGTGCGCACCTCCGATCCGCGACGAGGCGAACCGCGACGCGCTCTGGGAGGCCCTCGTCGCGGGCGACATCGACCTCGTCGTCTCCGACCACTCCCCGTCCACGCCCGAGCTCAAGTTCGCCGGGAACGGCGACTTCGGCGTCGCGTGGGGCGGCATCGCGGGACTGCAGCTCGGGCTCAGCGCGGTGTGGACCGAGGCGGCCCGGCGCGGGATCCCGCTCGAGACGGTCGTGCACCGGATGTCCCAGGCGCCCGCCGACCTCGTCGGGCTCGGCCGGAAGGGCCGCATCGCGGTCGGCGCGGACGCCGACCTCGTCGTCTTCGCACCCGACGCGGTGCGCGAGGTGCACGCGGCGGAGCTGCTGCACAGGAACCCGGTGAGCGCCTACGACGGGCGCCGACTGCGTGGGCAGGTGCGTCGCACCTGGCTGC
>Ga0164243_10009563_pt1 | contig 14096 bp, 9 predicted proteins | sample OricompcompostOP_FD_108781 | JGI IMG/M metagenome (GOLD analysis project Ga0164243, IMG submission 108781) | Organic Plus compost microbial communities from Emeryville, California, USA - Original compost - Organic plus compost (OP) | ecosystem: Engineered > Solid waste > Mixed feedstock >... | reverse complement strand
GTAGAGGCGGCCGTCGGGGGAGCGGGTGCCCTCCGGGTAGATCGCGAAGAGGTTGCCCTCCTCCAGCACCCGGCGGCCGGTCATCAGGGCCGCCACCCCGCCGCGTCCGCCGTCCCGGTCCACCGGGATCATGCCGACGCCGGTGAAGAACCACGCCATCAGGCGGCCCTTGAAGGACTTGCCCGTGACGTACTCGTCCTTGCCGATGAAGAACACCTGGCGGGTGGTGACCAGCGGCAGGATCATCGAGTCGATGAACGTCAGATGGTTGCCCGCCAGGATCACCGGACCGGAGCCGGGGATACGGTCGGCCCCTTCGACCTTCGGCCGGAACAGCACGCGAAGAAGCGGGCCGAGCACTGCCTTGATCAGCCGGAAACGGGACAACGGACCCTCCGCCTAGTCGGTTATGGCCGTGCGCCTGATGTGCGCACGGACGCGCAGATGAGGACGATACTCGCAGCGGAGGGCAGCGGGCACACCGGGCCGGATGTTCCCTTACGCCAAGTTGACGCGCCGGGCCGGGACCGTGCCGCACGGCCCCCCTGTGCCGGCCCGTGTTTCCCATCCGTTCGTACTCATGTCTCCCCGCGGCCGAGTGCCCGGTCCTACGATCGGCCCGACATGTGGCAGGACCCGGACAACGGTGCCACCGAGACGGAGGAGAGCGCATGGGACAGGAGCAGCAGCCGGGCCGCAGAGCCGTACTCGGCGCGGCGGCGGCGCTGAGCGCCGCGGGCGCCGTCACGCTGGGCGCGGGCCCGGCCGCGCAGGCCGCCCAGCGGCGGCCGGCGGACTCGGGCGGGCGGGGACACAGGGGTGAGCTGCCCACCCCCTGCGTCATCGCGCACCGCGGCACCAGCGGCTACCGCCCCGAGCACACCATGGGCTCCTACCAGCTGGCCCTCGACATGGGCGCCGACATCATCGAGCAGGACCTGGTCCCCACCAAGGACGGGCACCTGGTGTGCCGGCACGAGAACGACATCACGGCCACCACCGACGTGGCCGACCACCCCGAATTCGCCTCCCGGAAGACCACCAAGACCGTCGACGGGGTGAAGCTCACCGGCTGGTTCACCGAGGACTTCACCCTCAAGGAGCTCAAGACGCTCCGCGCCAAGGAGCGCATCCCCAAGCAGCGGCAGCACAACACGCTCTACGACGGCCGCTGGGACGTGCCCACCTTCGAGGAGGTCCTCCGGTGGGCCGAGCAGGAGGGCAGGCGCCGGGGCCGCCGCGTCTGGCTCCACATCGAGACCAAGCACCCCACCTACTTCCGCAAACTGGGCCTCGGCCTGGAGAAGCCGCTGGCCCGGCTGCTGCGCCGGTACGGGCGGCACAAGGCGCACTCGCCCAACTTCGTCCAGTCCTTCGAACCCAGCAGCATCCGGCGGCTGAGCGGACTCGTGGACTGCCCCGGCGTGGTGCTGCTCTCGGGCCCCACCTCGCGCCCCTGGGACTTCGTGGAGGCGGGCGACCCGCGCACCGTCGCCGATCTGGTCGAGCCCGAGGGGCTGAAGTGGATCGCGGGCTTCGCCCAGGGCATCGGCCCCACCCTCGACCTGGTGATCCCGCGCACCTCGTCCGGCACTCTGGGCGAGCCGACCACCCTGGTGCGGGACGCGCACGCGCGGCGGCTGGTGGTGCACCCGTACACCATGCGCAACGAGAACACCTTCCTGCCCGCCGACTTCCGCAGGGGCCAGGACCCCAACGCCTACGGTGACGCCTTCGGGGCGTTCAAGAGGTACTTCGAGACCGGCATCGACGGGCTCTTCTCCGACAACTGCGACACCGCCCTGCTGGCCGCGGCGGACTTCCGCGGCGACGGCTGACCGGCGGCTGGGGGAGGGGCGAGCGGCCTGTGAGCCGTCGGCAGGCGTTGTCTGCCGGGCTCCCCGGCACGGCACCTGGTGCCGCCCCGACGAGCCGGCGAGTGAGGCGCACGCCCGCCGCGCAACCGTGCGGCGGGCGTGCGCGTTCAGCGCGGTATGGCGGAAACCCCGCGGCTGGGGGCGCGGTTGCGTGCGCGCCGTCCCGCGTCGCTGTGCGTACCGCCGGCGGACGATCAGTCCACATGCCCGCAAATCGCCCAAGAGTTGGGAATATCACAGGGTGCGGTCGGACCGCTGCGTTCCCGCTGTCCGCAATGCCTGCGCAGAATGCTCGCGACAAAGGTTCCGCCACCCGGCCCGGCGGGAAGGGTGCAGAGGCAACCGGCGTCACCAGGGCAGACAGTACGGGCGCGGCACCCTCACTCTCGCGCGTCCGTGCGCACACACTTTGGGGAGGCATGCGCACATGGGCATGAGCGTGACCATCTCTGCGGCGGACGAGCGTGACGCCGAACAGATACTGAAACTCCAGTACCTGTGTTTCCAGAGCGAGGCGGAGCTCTACGGCGACTACCGCATCGAGCCACTGGTCCAGACGCTGGACGACCTGCGCGCCGAACTGGCCGCGTCCTGCGTGCTCGTCGCCCGCCTCGGCGAGGAGGTCGTCGGCACCGTCCGCGGCAAGGTGGACGCGGAGGGCACCGCCCGCATCGGCCGGCTCTGTGTGCACCCCCGCCTCCAGGGCCACGGGCTGGGCGGACGGCTGCTCGCCGCGATCGAGGACCGGCTCGCCGCCGAGCACGCCCCCAGGCGGTACCACCTGGTCACCGGCGGTCGCAGCGAGGGCAACCTGCGGCTGTACCGGCGCTCCGGCTACGCACCCGTCGGTACCGAACGCGACCGGCAGGTCACCCTGATCGCCCTCGCGAAGGACGCCGCCGAGTACGCCACCAGCGCCTAGCCGCGCTCAGGGCCGGGGCTCGCGGTGTCCGCGGCGCAGCCACCACAGGCCGGTCAGCGGGAGGAACACCGGGATGAACAGGTAGCCCATCCCGTAGTCGGACCAGACGGTGGCGTCCGGGAAGGCCGAGGGCTCCACCAGGGTCCAGGTGCCCACCGCCAGTACGCCGGCGAGCTCCAGCGCACAGCAGGTGAGGGCGGCCTTGCGGGCGCCCTCACCACCGCGGACGAGGGAGAGCGTGATGAAGGCGTACACCACGGCGGCGACGGCGGAGAGGATGTAGGCCAGCGGCGCCTCGTGGAAGCGCGTGGACAGCTGGACGGCGGAGCGTGAGGCGGCGCCCACGGTGAAGATGCCGTAGAGCGTGACCAGCAGTTTGCCCGGTCCGGTGTTGATGCCGCCGCGCCGGGGCGCGGGGGCCGTCTCGACGTCGACCGTGGTCGGTTCAGGCACCGGTGCCGCCTCCCCAGATGTCGTAGAGCCGTACCTGGAGCACCGCGAGCACCACGGCGCCGGCGACGACCGTCAGCGAGCCCCACTTGGTGCGCTCGGTCAGCGAGACGAGCCCCACCACGGGCACGCACGCGACGACGCCGATCAGGTACGAGATGAAGATCACCGCGCCGTCCGCCGGGTCCCGGCCCTGCGCGAGCTGCACGATCCCCACCACCAGCTGGACCAGGGCGAGCAGCGTCACCACGGCCATGCCGATGAAGTGCCAGTCCTTGGTCGGCTGGTCGCGGTACGCCGCCCAGCCGCACCACGCGGCCAGCAGGAGCGCGGCCACGGCGAGCGTGACGGTGAGCGGGGTGAGCATGTGAAGGAGTCTAAAAGGGCACCCGGGCCCGCCGACGCGCGCCCCCGGACGCCCGCGTACGCTGCCCGGCATGAAGTTCGACGCCCCCGCGACCCTGCTGTTCGACAACGACGGCACCCTGCTGTCGTCCCTGGAGTCCGTGGTCCGCTGCTGGACCGCCTGGGCCCGGGAGCACGGGATCGGCGAGGAGGAGTTCGCCGCCGTCGAACTGCACGGCAGGCCCGCCGCGGAGATCGTGGCCGACCTGCTGCCCGCCGAGCGGGTGCCGGCCGCGCTGGCCCGGATCGAGCGGCTGGAGGTCGAGGACGTGGCGAACGGCGGTGTCGTACCGCTGCCGGGCACCGCCGAACTGCTGGCCTCGCTGCCCGAGGGCAGCTGGGCCGTGGTCACCTCCGCCACCCGCGAGCTGGCCGAGGCCCGGCTGCGGGCCGTCGGGATCGAGGCGCCGCTGGTCATCTGTGCCGACGACATCGTCCGGGGCAAGCCGGACCCCGAGCCCTACCTGCTGGCCGCCCGCAAGCTGGGCGCCGATCCGGCACGGTGCGTGGTCTTCGAGGACGCCCCCGCGGGTCTCGAGGCGGGGCGCCGGGCCGGTATGCGGACCGTGGGCTTGGCCACAACGCACACCCGCGACCAGCTGCGCGCGGATGTGGTCGTCGAGCACCTGGGCTCGGTGACGGCGCAGGTCACGGCGGAGGGCGTGACGGTCGTCGCGGAGGACTGAGGCGGCCCGCCGGGGTCCCGGGGCTGTCCATAACGCCGTCCGCCATGTGGACAGCACTCTCCGTGCGAGCTGACCCATCTGGTTTACTGACCACCATGAACACGACGAGCTGCCGCACGTTTGCGACCGAGGCGACCTGGACGCCCGGTGCTCGTTGTATGCGTACGCCTGCCCCGCGCACCACGCGGCGAATGTGTGCCCGCTGAGGGCCCCCGCCTGAGCTGACCGAGGCGACTCGCGCCCCGAAGCGAGTCACGAGCCCGCGCGTTCCGCCCCCGCCGGCAGAGCCGTTCCGCCCACCGTCCCGTGGCCGTCCTCCCGTGCCGCGACGCCACGGCACGGGCACCGCTCCGCCCGCACCGCCGCGGACCGCGCCGGGGCGCCCCTCGACGGCACCCGTAAGCGTTCATCCCACCGACACCCACGGACATTCCTGTGATCACGACCAAGGGCCTCACGAAGGTCTACCGCACGCGGGACCGCGAGGTCACCGCACTGGACGGCGTCGACCTCCACGTCCCCGAGGGCGAGGTCTTCGGCGTCGTCGGCCAGAGCGGCGCCGGCAAGTCGTCCCTCATCCGCTGCATCAACCTCCTGGAGCGCCCCACCTCCGGCACCGTCACCGTGGACGGGCAGGAGCTGACGGCGCTGGCCGGGAACGGCAAGCGCGCCGGCAAGGAGCTCCGCAAGGCGCGCGGCCGGATCGGCATGGTCTTCCAGCACTTCAACCTGCTCTCCTCGCGGACCGTGCTCGGCAACGTCGAGCTGCCGCTGGAGATCCTGGGCCACTCCGGGCAGGAGCGCACCCGCAAGGCGCACGAGCTGCTCGACCTGGTCGGCCTCGCCGACAAGGCCAAGGCCCACCCGGCGCAGCTCTCCGGCGGCCAGAAGCAGCGCGTCGGCATCGCCCGCGCCCTGGCCGGCGACCCCAAGGTGCTCCTCTCCGACGAGGCCACCTCCGCGCTCGACCCGGAGACCACCCGCTCCGTGCTGCAACTGCTGCGCGACCTGAAGGAACAGCTCGGGCTCACCGTGCTGCTCATCACGCACGAGATGGACGTCGTCAAGGCGGTCTGCGACTCGGCCGCGCTGATGCGGGCCGGCCGGATCACCGAGTCCGGCACCGTGCCCGAGCTGCTGGCCACGCCCGGCTCCGAGCTGGCCCGCGAACTGTTCCCGGTCGGCGGGGTGCCCTCCGCGGACGGCCGTACCGTCGTGGACGTCACCTTCCACGGCGAGACCACCACCGAGCCGGTGATCTCCAAGCTGTCGCGCACCTACAACGTGGACATCTCCATCCTGGGCGCCGCCATGGACACCGTGGCCGGCAAGCAGGTCGGCAGGATGCGCATCGAGCTGCCCGGCAGCTACGAGGACAACGTCGTGCCGATCGGCTTCCTGCGTGAACAGGGGCTGACGGTCGAGGTCGCGGGTGCGGCCGGGGACACGAAGGAACGGGAGGCCGCCGGCGGCCTCGTCGGGGAGGGTGCCAAGTGAGCTGGTCCGAGATACAGCCGCTGCTGTTCCAGGGTTTCTGGGACACCCTCTACATGGTCGGCTGGTCCACCCTCGTCGCGCTGGTCGGCGGGCTGCCCATTGGCGTGCTGCTGGTCCTCACCGACAAGGGCGGGATGCTCCAGAACGCACCCGTCAACAAGGTCGTCGGCGCCATCGTGAACGTCGGCAGATCGCTGCCCTTCATCATCCTGCTCATCGCGCTGATCCCCTTCACCCGCTTCGTCGTCGGCCAGTCCGTGGGCTCCACCGCCGCGATCGTCCCGCTGGCCATCGGGGCGATCCCGTTCTTCGCGCGGCTGGTGGAGACCGCCGTGCGCGAGGTGGACCGCGGCCTGGTCGAGGCCGTGCAGGCCATGGGCGGCTCCACCCCCACCGTGGTCTTCAAGGCGCTGCTCCCGCAGGCGCTGCCCTCGCTGGTCGCCGGGCTGACCACCACCGTCATCGTGCTGATCGGCTACTCGGCGATGGCCGGCACCGTCGGCGGCGGCGGGCTGGGCTCGGTGGCCGTGCAGTACGGCTACCAGCGGTTCGAGACGAGCGTCATGGTCGCCACCGTGGTCGCCCTGATCGTCATCGTGACGGCCGTGCAGATCATCGGCGACGCCGTGGTGCGGCTGCTGGCCGCCAACCGGGGTGCCGCCGCCGCGGACGGCGGGGCCGGGAAGCGGCTCGCCCGTCTGGGCCGGGGCCGCACCGTGGCCGTGGCCGCCGCCGTGGTCGTCCCGCTCGCGCTGATCGGCTACGGCATCGGCACCGGCGGCGACGACAAGGACACCCTCAAGGTCGCCGCGTCGCCCACCCCGCACGCCGAGATCCTGGAGTACGTCGAGAAGCACCTGGCCGAGAAGGAGGGCCTCAAGCTGGAGGTCCGCAAGTTCAACGACTACGTGGTGCCCAACACCGCCACCGAGTCCGGCGAGGTCGACGCCAACTTCTTCCAGCACAAGCCGTACCTGGACGACTTCAACAAGAAGAACGACACCCACATCGTTCCCGTCGTCAACGTCGAGCTGGAGCCGCTGGGCCTCTACTCGAAGAAGGTCCACAAGCTCGCGGACCTGGGTCCGGGTGACACCGTCGCCGTCCCCAACGACAGCACCAACGAGGGCCGGGCCCTGCACCTGCTGGCCGACCACAAGCTGATCGAGCTCAAGCCGGGCGCCGGGCCGGAGGCCACCTTGGGCGACATCGCCGACAAGAAGGGCCTGGACTTCAGGGAGCTGGAGGCCGCCGCGGTGCCGCGTGCCCTCGACGACGTGGACGCCGCCGTCGTCAACGGCAACTACGCCGTGGACGCCCGGCTCAACCCGGCCAAGGACGCGCTGGCCGCCGAGCAGGCCAAGGGCAACCCGTACGCCAACTTCCTCGCCGTCAAGGACGGCAACCAGGACGACCCGCGGGTCAGGAAGCTGGCGAAGCTGCTCAATTCGCCGCAGGTCGAGAAGTTCATCGAGGACAAGTACAAGGGGGCCATCGAACCCGCTTTCGGGCCTGTGGGATCGTGAACCCCTCGGCCTGAACCGGGGAAAGTCCCCGTGTCGACAAGTCTTCTCAACAGCGCCGGGTCCACCCGCCGAGGGGGCCCGGCGCTGCACATCCCGGTGCCGATGCTGCATGCTGTGCACCCCGACGTGTAGGAGCGGCGCATGACCTCGACCTTCCCGGACACCACGATCAGCACGGACCGGCTCGTGCTGCGCCCGTTCGAGGAAGCGGACGTCCCCGCGCTGACCGAGATGATGGCCGACGACCAGATCGCCGCCTGGATGGGCACGCCCGTCCCCTACACCCGCACCGAGGCCCACGACTTCGTCACCCGCCACGCGCCCGGCCGGCGCACCAGCGGCGAGGGCATCGTCTTCGCCGTCACCGAACTCCTCACCCAGCGGCTCGTCGGCTCCGTCGAACTGCGCGGCGCCGACTGGCGGGTCCTGTCGGCCGAGGCCGTCTACGCCACCGCCTCCTGGGCCCGCGGCGAGGGCTACGCCTCCGAATCGCTCCAGGCCGTCGCCCAGTGGCTCTTCCACGACCAGAAGTTCGAACGCCTGGAGATCCGCACCGCCGCCGACAACACCGCCGCCCAGCAGGTCGCCCAGAAGCTCGGCTGCATCAGCGAGGGCGTGCTGCGCCACGCGGGGATAGCCCGCACCCGCACCGAGAACTGGGCGATCCCCCACACCGGAGCCGGCACCCACCCCCGCAACTGGGCGGTCCCGCACACCGGAGGCGGCACCCTTCCCCGCGCCGGGGCGGACACCGCGAACGGGGACGGCGACTGGGCCGAGATCCGCACCGACCTGATCGTCTGGAGCCTGCTCCCCGAGGACATCGACGGCGGCTTCGAACAGCTGACGCCACGCGCCTGGTGACGGCCCTGCCGCACGGGTGCTGACGGCCCTGCCCCTGGCCGGAGGGGGTACCCTCAGTGGGCCCCGACCTGCGATGAGCACTGACCAGCCAGGAGACCCCCAGCATGGCCGACCGCGTCACCGTGATCGGGTGGGACGGCTCGCCGCTGACGGACGCCGCCCGCTCGGCGCTCGGAGCGGCCACCCTCGTCGCCGGAGCCGCACACCACCTGGCGCTGCCCGAGGTGCCGCCGCACGCCGAACGCATCCGGCTCGGCAGCGCCACCCTCGCGGCACGCCGCATCGCCCGGCACCGCGGCTCCGCCGTCGTCCTCGCCGACGGCGACCCCGGCTTCTTCGGTGTCGTACGCACCCTGCGCGCCCCCGAGCACGGCCTGGAGGTCGAGGTCGTCCCCGCCGTCTCGGCCATCGCCGCCGCGTTCGCCCGCGCCGGAATGCCCTGGGACGACGCCCAGCTCGTCGTCGCCAACAGCCGTACGCTGCGCCGCGCGGTCAACGTCTGCCGCGCCCACAAGAAGGTCGCCGTCCTCACCTCGCCCGGCGCCGGCCCCGCGGAACTGGCCCTGTTGCTCGACGGCGTCCACCGCACCTTCGTCATCTGCGAGGCGCTGGGCACCGACCGCGAGCAGATGACGGTGCTCACCTCCGACAAGGTCGCCGACCACACCTGGCGCGATCCCAACGTCGTCATCGTCGTCGGCGGCACCGGCGCCGGAGCCGACACCGGCGCGCCCCAGGGCACCGCCTGGCTCGCCGGGCACGAGGTCGGCTACCCGCCCGCCGTCCGCGGCTGGGGGCTGCCGGTCGCCGAGTACGCGGGGGAGGGGGAGCCCGGCGCCGCCGCCGGGCAACGGGCCGGGGAGGCGCCGCAGCTGCGCGTCGCCCAACTCGCCCGCCTGGGGCCCCGCGTCGGCGACCTGGTGTGGGACATCGGCGCCGGCAGCGGAGCGCTCGCCGTGGAAGCCGCCCGCTTCGGCGCGGCCGTCATCGCCGTCGACGCCGACGCCGACGCCTGCGCCCGTGTGCGCGCCGCCGCCCGCCGCTTCGGCGTCCAACTGGAGACCGTGCACGGCGTCGCCCCGCACGTGCTGGAGGACCTGCCCGAACCGGACGTGGTCCGCGTCGGCGGCGGGGGAGCGGCCACCGTCACCGCGGTGGCCGACCGGCGTCCCGCGCGCATCGTCACCCACGCGGCCACCAGGGATGAGGCGGAGGCGTTGGGAAGGGCGCTCACGGAACGCGGATACACCGTCGAATGCGCCCTGCTCCAGTCCGTCGGACTGGAGCCCGCGGAGTGGACCGAAACCGAACGGACCGTGGTCTTCCTGCTGTCCGGCATCCGGAACTGAACCCCCGCGTTTCCTCCCGGACGAACCCCGGCGAAGTGCGGTTTCTCTCCCACCCGTGGCCCGCGGGCCACTCCGGCGGCGGGTAGGCTGATGGACTGTTGTGCCACTGTTCGGGGTTGACGCTTCGTCCGTCCTTGTCCGAATAGTGGAGGCGGAGGCACGTGCCGCACGGAGTGCGTGCTCGTTCTTCATCACGGGGCGCGGCGGTCCGTCCGCCGGGTTGGAAGGAGCACCAGCGATGCGCGAGGGGAACGCATGAGTGACACCGGTCAGATCCCGGGAGAGGGGCTGCCGGAGAACGCAGGCGGGCAGCAGCAGGAGGGGCAGCCGGGCGTCCCGGCCCCCGGCGCCTACCCCTTCGCCGACCCGGCCGGCGGTGCGGAGCCGCACGACGCCGTGCACGACCCCCACGGCGCGTCCGACCTCCAGGAGGACGAGGACCTGCTCCTGATGCCCTCCGCCCAGGGCGCCTGGACCGAGCAGCCGGCTCCCGGCACCGCCCGGCAACCACAGGCGCAGGCCCAGCCGATGCCGCAGCCCCAGCCCGGACAGCCGGGCCCCATGCCCGAGGCCGGCGGCTACGCGTACGCCTACGACCCGCAGGCCCCCGCACAGGCGGCGGCCGGCCAGCAGCCCGTGCACGACGCCCAGTTGACGCAGCAGCCCGCGCCCTACCCGCAGGACGGCACCTACGCCGCGACCGACGCCTACGGCGCCACCGGGTACGAGGGCGACAACGGCTACGCCGCACCCGGATTCGCCCCCCAGGAGGGCGCCGCCTACGCGCAGAACGGCACCCCGGGCGCGATGCCCGCCGCCGAACCGCAGCCCGGCGCGCAGCCCCCGGCCTCCCAGCCCGACGGCGCGCAGCCCCAGCCCGGCGCCGCCGCCCCGCAGCCGGACGCCGTACCGGCCGCGGCACCTGCACCTGCACAGCACGAGGCCGACGGGGACACGGCCGCCGGTGATGCCTCCGCCGTACGCGCGCCGCAGCAGCCGCGTCCCGCGCAGACCTCCACCCACAGCACTCCCAGTCATGGCACCCGCCGTCCCCTGCATCTCGGCCCGCCGGTGCCCGAGCAGTCCGGAACGGTACGGCCCCTGTCCGAGCGCCCCACCGCGCAGCAGGCCATGCCGCAGGCGGCCCCCGTCCAAGGCGCCCCGGCCGGGCGGTCGGGCGGCGTGGTGCAGCCCGCGGCGGCGCCCACGGACGGCGCACTGCCGGCGGAGCAGCCGCAGCAGCCTGGTGCTCAGCCGCAGCCCTCCCAGCCGGGCGACGCGCAGCCCCAGCAGGCAGCCGCCGCCCAGCAGGCCCCGGCTCCCGCCCCCGCGGGCGGAGAGCAGCCCGCCGAGCAGGCGTCTGCGGGTCCCGCTGTCATGGACCCGCAGAGCGCGGCGCAGCAGGCTCCGGAGCAGCAGGCCGCCCCGCAGCAGCAGAACACCGGCGCCTCCGAGCCGGCCGCGACGGAACAGCCCCTGCCGGAGCAGGCCGTCGCCGAGCAGACCGCGCAACAGGCCGTGGCGGACACGCCGGTGGACCGGACCGCGACGCAACAGCCGGTGGCGGACCAGGCCGTGGCGGAGCAGGCGGCGGCCGGACAGCAAGCCGCGACCGCGCAGAACGACACACCCCAGCAGGAGGAGGCGAGCGGGCAGCGCTCCCAGGCCGTTCTGACCGCCGAGGCAGCCCCTGGGACCGCCGCCCCCGTCGCCGTCGAGGAACCACTGCCCGGGCCGCAGCTCGCCCAACTCCCGCCCGAGCAGCCCCAGCAGCATCCCGTGGCAGCGGAACAGCAGCCGCACCCCGCCGCGGAAGGTACCGCGCAGGGCGTCGCCCAGCAGACCGCCCAGGGCGCCACGGCCGCGCCGGCGGAAGCCGCCACCACGGCAGAAACGGTCGCTCCCGCGGCACCGGCGCCCGGCGCACCGGAGGCGGACGGCGGCGTCCGGCCGCAGGAATCCACGTCCGGCGACCAGCCCGACGGCACCACCGGCACCACCGCACCGGCTCCCGGCCAGACGCCGGACGCCCAGGCGGGGGCACCCGCTGCGAGCGGCGCCGACGGCACCGACGCGGTGCCCGCGCCCCGGCAGGAGGCACAGCCCGGCACGCTGCCGACCGTCCCGGCGCAGGGCGGGGAGCAGCCGACGGCGTCCACGGCACCGCCCATAAACCCTGCGACGGACGACCAGAACAGCGCCGGGACGCAGGCCCCCGTCATCCCCGGCCAGGCCACGGCCCCCGCATCCCCCGACGCGGCCACAGCGCAGGCCTCCGCCGAGGGAGCGGCCCAGCCGGTCGCCGAGCCGGCCGGACCCGAGGCCGCCACGGCCGAGGCCGCCGCCCCCGAGGCCGCCGCCGAGCCGGCCACTGACGGAGCCGCAGGCGCGGAGACCCCCGCTGAGGGCAACCCTGCCGACGGGGCCGCCGCCGACGGGACTCCCGCCGACGGGACCGCCGCGGGGGCTGCGACGGCGGATGCCGCGGAGGCCGCCCCCGCCCAGCCGGAGCCCGTCGGTGACGCGCCCGCCGCCGAGGAGACCACCGACGCGGAACCCGGCACGGCCGGGACCGGCACCGCCGCCGACGCCGAGCAGACCGCACCGGCGGGGGCCGCACCGGCGGAGCCCGCCACCACTGAGCCCACCACCACCGCTGAGCCCGCCGACGCGGAAGCCACGGGTGCCGAAGCGGCGGACGCCGGAACGGTTGCCGCCGAGACCGTCGGTACCGAGCCGTCCGCGCCCGAAGCCGCAGAAGCCGGAACCGCCACCGCCGAATCGGCCGGCGACGAGGCCGTCGCCGGCGCCGAAACCGGACCGGTGGAGTCCGCTGCCGAGGGGAGCACCGTGTCCGAGGCATCCGGCGCGGAGCCGGCAACGGCTGAGGCGCCCGCCGACGATGCCGCCGCGAGCACCGCCCAGCCCACCGAGGCCGGCGGCGCCGGTGAGACGGCCGGTACGGCGCCGTCCCCCGAGGCCGCAGGCGCCGAGGAAGGAGCGGAGGGAAGCAGCGTTCCGGACGAGGGCGCCGCCTCCGACGCCGGGAGCGGTGAGCCCGCCGACCCGACCGGGCCCGCCGCGGAGCAGGCCGCCGCCGAGACGGCCCCCGCGGAGGACGAGGCGGCCCCGACGGCGGACACCGGTACCCGTACGGACCAGGAGCAGGCCCCGGCGGCCGGCGCCGACGCCCCCGCGGGCGAGGCCCCCACCGCCGAGACCCCCGCAACCGACACGGCCACGGCTGACGCCGCAACCGAGGAGGCGGCAGCCCCGGAGCCGGCCACCACCGGGGCGGACGCCCCGGCCGAGGTCCCGGCCGACACGGAGGAGGCCACCGAACCGGCCGACGGCAACGCCCCCACCGACGGCGAGGCGACGGCAGCGGAACCGGCCACCGCACCGGCACCGGCCCCCGCAACCGCCGAGCACACCGGCCAGGAGGCAGGCGGCAACGCCCAGGGCGGCTCCGGACAGGAAACGGACAGCGACACCCGGCACGAGGACGGGCAGGGCGAGGGCGGCGACGCCCAGGAAGGCGCCCCCGGGAGTTCGGAGGAGCCGGTGGGCGAGCCCGCGCCGGGGTACGCGGCGGCCGAACGGGAGGCCGTGCACCGGCTGATGCGGGAGCGGCGGGACATCCGTAACGGCTTCCGTTCCGACCCGATCCCGCACGAGGTGCTGCTCCGGGTGCTGGAGGCGGCGCACACGGCGCCCAGCGTCGGGCACTCCCAGCCGTGGGACTTCGTGGTGATCCGCTCGGAGGAGACCCGGCGGGCCATGCATGAGATGGCCGAGCGGCAGCGGGACGCGTACGCGAAGTCGCTGCCCAAGGGCCGGGCGAAGCAGTTCAAGAAGATGAAGATCGAGGCGATCCTCGACACCCCGGTCAACATCGTGGTGACCGCGGACCGCACGCGCGGCGGCCGGCACACGCTGGGCCGCCAGACGCAGCCGCAGATGGCGCCGTACTCCGCCGCGCTGGCGGTGGAGAACCTGTGGCTGGCGGCGCGGGCCGAGGGGCTGGGCGTCGGCTGGGTCAGCTTCTTCGACGAGCGGGAGCTGGTGCGGGCGCTGGAGCTGCCCGAGCATCTGGAGGTCGTGGCGTACCTGTGCGTCGGGTACGTGGACGAGTTTCCTGACGAGCCGGAGCTGATGCAGGCGGGCTGGTCGAAGCGGCGTCCCCTCTCGTGGGTCGTGCACGACGAGTCGTACGGGCGCCGTGCGCTGCCGGGCGCGGAGCCCACCGGCATGCTCGCCGAGACGCTGGGCACCATCCGACCGCTGGACGCCAAGGCGCTCGGCGAGGCGTGGGAGCGGCAGAAGCGGATGACGAAACCGTCCGGTGCGCTCGGCATGCTGGAGATCATCTCCGCGCAGCTGTGCGGGCTCTCCCGCAAGTGCCCGCCGCCGATCCCGGAGCCGGCCGCCGTGGCGGTCTTCGCGGGGGACCACGGGGTGCACGCGCAGGGGGTTACGCCGTGGCCGCAGGAGGTCACCGCCCAGATGGTGGGGAACTT
>Ga0164243_10009562_pt1 | contig 14098 bp, 17 predicted proteins | sample OricompcompostOP_FD_108781 | JGI IMG/M metagenome (GOLD analysis project Ga0164243, IMG submission 108781) | Organic Plus compost microbial communities from Emeryville, California, USA - Original compost - Organic plus compost (OP) | ecosystem: Engineered > Solid waste > Mixed feedstock >... | reverse complement strand
GCCGGGAGAACTTAGTTTCATCCCTCCTGATGGCCGGTTCATTCTTGCAGGATACGAAGTGAACCTTCTACCGTTTACTGATACCTTGCCCACAGGCAACCTAAAGCTGCCTGTAAATCTCGAGGTCAAAACTGGACTTGGACCGACCGGCTCGGATTTCGAAGTCAAAGTTCAGACCAATCGGTTGATTGGCGCCGGCTCATCGTCGTCCGGGCCAATCGGCCGTGGAGGGGGAGGAGGCGTAGGTGGAGGCCGCGGTTTTGGTGGACCTCATTCCGGCACCCCGGGCGCTCCACTATTAGAGGACCTGGTGGTGAGGATACCGCTGCCCCCGGACGTGCGAAACCTTCCGGAGCTACGACCAAGCAGGGGAGACGCCGCGTTTAACCCGTCCGACGGCGTGCTCGAATGGATCATCCCTACGAAGGAAATATCTAACGGGACCTCGCATTTTGCGTTACGGTGTACGGTGGTCGGGCCAGTTGCGGAAGATGACGAAGATGATGGGATTCCCGGCACGAGCTTGACGGACTACGGGTACGAGGAGCCTTACCAAGGGTCGCAACAAACTACTCCCAAGAAAGGAAAGAAAGGGAAGAGCCGCCGTGCAAAGGAAGACGATGGGGCCAACGGCGGGGGAGAAGAAGCCAGGGAGAATGACGAAGAGGCCAGGAAGGTCGGCCAGAACAAGCTTCTGATGCCAAGCTCCGTGTCTGCCAGTTTCTCTGTCAAGGGATGGGTGCCGAGCGGGTTAAAGGTGGAGAGCATCTTGCTCGATGCCAGGCGAAGTAGAGGGCTTGGCGAAACCGTGAAGCCGTACAAAGGCGTCAAGTATCTAACCATTAGCAAAGGTGGAGTTGAAATTAGGTGCTAAGGGAATGCTGGCACATCCGCGTGGCGCTCGTCAATATATGCAGGGAGCCCTTTCGGGATGGCACTAGACTTCTTGTCCGCCTCAGAAGAAGCATCGGGGTCTTTTATCCCTCAGGTTTTGATGTCACCGCCTCACGCGAATGCAGAGCAAGGACAGCAGCGTCCTGCTTCGCAGAGCAGAATTGGATCCCGGTCTCGCTGTAGCCAGGATCGGCGTAGTCAACTGCCGTTATTGTGGACCCTGTAATTTCGTCGGAACGTTCTAACGGCATGTCGGAATCCGTCCCTTGGGCTTTTCGGAAGGAGACCTGGAAATGTTCCGAAGTTGTTGCAAGTCCGCTGGAATGTAAACGACTGAATATTGAACCATATTCTATTTTTTAATATATTGCACCTAGCGAAATGCTGTGCTTCGTTGACTCTGTAAGGAGCTTGAAGAATGCTAGTTTATTTTCTCCCTGCGTCTTTCGTTCTCAGTATTATCAATTTATGTATCGACTCAAATATAAAGCGGGAGTGTTCACATGAGATCAATTTTCACTGAGCATGGGAAGGCCAAGGGAACGTGGATTCTTATTATTGTACCAAATGGGAGAAGTTCCTAGGCAATTCCGCTGCAGTTTACCGTTTACCGTGGAGTTTTGAGCCTTAAAAAATCCCCCACTCTCTCCCCGCCTGTGGAGGCGGATTAAATCCCCACCATGACCCTGCGCTGAATTGACGATAAGACATTCCTCCCCCAAAGTCCGGCCGAAGCTTCTCAAATCCGAGCGATCCTCGCACCCCCCCAAAGAGTCGCCTGACTCAACCGAACCCGTCAGCATTGAATTCAGATAACCCAACTTAAACCTCAACCCTTCCGACCGAAACCACACCTAGAATCTCTTCGAGCTTCCGCGAAAAATACAAAAACATAAATGCGCTAACAAAATATTGGGGAAACAATCCCGAGCGCTTTTCTGGCTGCTTTCTCCGCCAATGGTTCGACCGAACCTGGCTGTTGCCGGGTTGGTGCGGCGGCGCATCGAGCCGCTGGGCGGCCGGAGCGAGGGCGAGATTTCCTCAATCACAGAATCCTTGCCTAGGGCCTCGAGGCGAACAAGAGCACGCGGCTTCGCGACGACGTCGAGGTTACGGGATTGGGATGAACAATCTACAGCAGGTGCTACGCAGAAGCCGAGGCCCCGGACTGCGATTTTCTTTCCAGGTGGGTGGTGTTACTCGAAATCCGCCCCTCACTTAACCACCGATTCCGCAACAAAACAGGGTCTCCAGGACTGACTTGAGCTGTGTCCCGTGTGGTTTTTAGGCCAAGGTGTACAGAAAGTAGGCATGCTCACGCCATGGCTCGAAGCATTCCCCGCGACCGCGAAGCCGATCGTCGAGCAGATCGACCACTGCATGGGCTATAAGCTCTCGGATATAATACAACATGGAACGAGTAAAGTCCTAACGGCCACATCGAACGCCCAGCCCGCGATCATGGCCACGTCGATCCTGATTCTCAAAATCCTCGAAAAGGAATTCGGCTTCGACCTAGCGACGAGGGTCAATGTCACGTTAGGCCACTCCCTCGGCGAGTTCGCCGCCCTCGTGGCCGGCGGGTACATGGAGTTTGAAGATAGCTTATACGTGTGCACGAAGCGGGCGTTGGCTATGGAGCAGGCGACGCAGAACGCCAGGGAGCAGTACGGCGGCGAATACGGCATGGTGGCCATCGTGACAGAGCCGGAATACCTCCCGGGCCTCATCGACGCCGTTGACGGCTTCGTCGAACGCAGCGGCGCGACGGGCTTTGCCCCCATCGAGCAGGTACACATCGCCAACATCAATTCGAAGAATCAGATTGTCCTTAGCGGCAACATTGACAGGATAAAGACGCTGGTGGCGCACGTGCGGCAGTTCCTTGGACACGACCCCCGGGCTGTCCGGCTGAACAGCGACTCGCCGTTTCACAGTCCCATCATGCAGCCCGCCGTATCGGTCATGCGGAAACTTCTCGAGAAGAAGAGCCGGGTGGAGGGACGCGCCGACAAGGACATCGTAACGTTTCCAGGCGTTATCCCGTGTATCAGCAACGTTACCGCTCGACCGTTCCGGAGCAAGGAGGAGCTAAAGGATCTACTGGCGAGACAAGCTGTGGAGACGGTGATGTGGTGGGACACTATCAAGTACCTGGACCAAGAGGAGCGTGTACGGCGCTGGATCGGCATTGGTCCCGGGAAGGTCGGGAGAAATCTCGTGGGCAAGGAGGTTGGTCTTCGAGGCCACGATGTCGTTAAAGGCGCAGGCGTCTGGGCCATCACGACGCCGGAGGATATAGAAGAGGTCCTGAAGGGCCTTGAGGAGACGGAGAGCGTGCTCGAGGACATGGAGGACGAAGGAGAACTATAGAAGCAAGCCTCGCTGTCTTTCGGGAGGTTGGGCGCTCTCCTCTCCTTGTCCGGCTTTCCCCAGGACATATTTCATGGCTTCACGTGTTTTATTATTTTTTGCGCAGCGGATAATTTCTATTGTGTCTAACGACTACAGAAATGCAGGGCCGTCTTTACTCCAGTGGCAGCACATGGGGCGGCGCTGGGATGGACACTTTCGGAGGTTGGAGTTTTGGGCGGGCTCCAATGTTTTCTCATGATGAGATTTTTATATATTTATTTTTAACTTGTAAGATTATGAGACTAATACCTCTGAATGAAAAAACAAAATAAAATGAAAATACATCTGAAGCTTTTTACATCTCTAAATATCATGGATCAAGCTCAATATCAAGCTTGATTATGAGGAGGCTGATAGGAGCCCGAAATGACTGTGCGAGATACGTAACCACACTGGCCCCATCTCCCATCAGACACTGTGACCTTTTCGAATCGTAGCAGCTCCTGAACTGGCGTTCCCCCTCCAAGAACATCACTCCCTCTTCAGCAGCATATCCACAGGCTCCCCTTCCTTCCGGCGGCTTTACACCGAACTCACCCTACCAGTAGGTGACATATATACCTTCTGCGCCGAAGAATATTCTAGGACTACCATTTCTCGACACCTAATCCCTCGAACGACCCCTACGAACCACACCCGCCCACCATGGACCCCTACTCCGCCGAGAGCGAGCTCATCAACATCCAGAACCACTTCTATCAAGGCCAATACTCTGCTGTAATCGACTACGACATCAGCAGCCTCTCCCCGGAGAACCACACGGCCGCCCAGGTCCTCGTGCTACGCGCCAAGATCGCGCAGGGCGACGCCTCCGACGTCGTCTCCGAAGTCGAGGGTGCCGCCGAGCCCGAGCTGGCAGCCGTCGGCGCGCTCGCTACATACGAGCTAGGGGAGACGGAGGAAGCCGTCAAGGTCGTGGAGAAGCTTGCGGAGGAGGCAGGGGATAATGCGACGGTGCAGGTTTTGGGGGGGATTGTGTTGCAGAGGGAGGGGAGGAGTGAGGATGCGTTGAACTTGCTTGGGAAGCATGAGGGTAGCCGTAGGTTTTTTTTTTTCTTTGCTCTTATGGAAAATTTTCTCCGTCTTAGATTACTTGGCTAACTTAACGTCTGGGGGATTTCTAGTCGAGGCCGTTGCGTTGATTGTCCAGATCCATCTCACGCAGAACAGGAACGATCTTGCGCTCAAGGAGGTTAATGCTGCGAGGAGGTGGGCTCAGGATAGTCTTCTAGTCAACCTTGCAGAGTCGTGGGTTGGCATCAGGCTGGTATGCAGAACGCACATATATACACGGACACGATTCCACTCGGAAATATGGACGGTATGCTGACATCAACCATACAGGGCGGCGAGAAGTACCAACAAGCATTCTACGTCTTCGAGGAGCTTGCGCAAGCGCCATCCACTTCTTCGGTCCGATCCCTCGTTTCCCAGGCCGTTGCGGAGTTGCATCTCGGGAGGCTCGAGGAGGCCGAGTCTGCGCTCGAACAGGCTATCAAGACCGAGCCTAAATATGCCGATGCCATTGCGAACTTTCTGGTTCTCTCCGTAGTGTCCGGAAAGGACCCCAAGGAAATCGCCCAGTAGGTGGCCCTCTTGCAGTGCCGGGCCGGTTGTGAGACTAACAAGAGGATTCTCCATAGGAAACTGAAGCAAGTCGACCCTGAGCATGCGTTTTTGGTAGATCTAGAAGAGAAATCGAGCCTGTTCGATAAGGCAGCGGCCAAGTATAGTGCAAAGGCGTCTTCTTAGACGGAAGAGGTCGAAGACGGAGGAAATTGGTTTATCGTGTGAGGCCCGCAGGCGTCTAGATGGTGGTGTCAGGGGACTATAGAAAGCTTAACGACTTGGGAATATCAATGACGTGCAAAAGTACATTTTATCAATCTAACGACGATTTTTTTTTAATATCGCCCTCGAAAAATGGTGGAGTAGCAACATTCGAACTCTAGGCGCCCTGTAATGGCAGCTGCTTGCTGGGGTCTTTTTCAATCTACCCTATAAAGCTACGTCAATGCTCCTCCGTTGGGGAGGGGTGGGTGGTTGAGGTGAAGGTGTTGAGGTTGCTCGTTCATTCCTCGACTTGATAGATCAAACGAGGTTTCAACATGGAAATTACATCAGAAGAAACATAGGAAGGGTGTGAAAGCAACTGAAAAGAGAACACTCGCTGTTTATATCTTCGCCTTGGCTACCTCCGTCCTCAGCTTCACGGGTATCTTGGGATGGTCTCCAGCAAGCTTTAGGCCTGTTGCCTTCTCAAGTTCCTCAACGGCCTCGAACGCCCTACCGAGATGAACCTTCACCGTCCCGAAGCCAAACTGCCTCGCACCCCTAAGATTTTCTCCGATGTCGTCAAAGAATAGCACATCATCTGGCTTAATGCCACCTTCCCAGCCCAACCTCTTCGCCCTCTCAGTACCCCGGTACTTTTCAGCGTACTCGTTTGCGGTCTGGAGTGCGAGCTCGTAGACCCTTCGATCGGGCTTCCTCAGGCCAACGTGCGCCGAGGAAATGAAGAAATCAAAGACGCCTTCGACCGGGTTCGAGTTGTAGAATTCGTGCGATTTGTGGGTGGGTGGGAAAATCACGGTGTTACTGAGGGCTCCAACGATGAATTCGCCGCTCTGCTTGAGTGCTTGGAGGGCGGGATACATCCATGGGTCCGGGGTTCTGGAGATGGAAATCATCTCATGGAATAACCAATCCGCATCGACCGTTGGCAGAGGAGGGATCTCTCGGGGCAGGCTGGGGTTCTTAGCCTGCTGGGCTTTGTAAAAGGATTCCCATCGGTCCTGGTTATGGAGGTCCTCTTTAAATCCTTCAAAGAAGCCTTCATCCATCGGGATGCTTCCCGTCTCTAGCCGGTGCCAGAATCCGTTGGGAGAAGTCTTGGAGATGGAATAATTCACCCAACCTGGGGGAATTCCCAATTGAAGCTCATACTCCAGAATGGCCTGGAAGGGAGAGAGGACCTATTCGAGATTCAGTCATTACATTCAAGTCTACTGCACTTCCCGCCTGGCAACCGTTTATACAGACAGGAAGAAAGATATTGAGTAACGGCGATCCATGGAAACTGGGCAAGTTCACTTACACAAACCCCCCCAACGTCGAATAAGAGCACCTTGGGTTTCTTAATGGCCGCCATTTCTGCAGTCACTAGCTCAAGGACTTGCTCGACGTTGGCGTATTCGTGAGAGATCATTGAGCGGAGTTGCTTAATATATATTCATACATATCCCAGTAAGGGCAATACGTCCAGTTAAAATAGTCTTATTTTCTTACAAAGTAGCTCCCCGAGAGAGAGACACCCAAGGACTGGAACATTCAGCTCGGTCGAATCTCACTTTAACTCCACCGATCTGCCTCGGCATCTCCAAGCCGGTGTAACTCTGTGAATACGCATACGTCACGATGGTATTACTAAGCCGGACATCCTACATTGTCGTTTAGATTAGATAAATTCACAGTCCGATAAAGAAATCAATCACGTGAATGTCCCCGACCCAGGTCCTTGTCAAGCTTGCGAGGAACCCCCACCAAATCAACTTAGGGCAACTGTGGGAAAATAGGTCTATCCCTCCACAGAAATTTTGGAGAGACTTCAATCTTTACTTCTCACACATCTCAACACCAACAAGTCCATAGTCAAGTTGAGCAGTCGCCTGCCAAATCAGTCACAATGGTAAGCCTATGATGATTGTCGTTTCCAATCCTTGGATTGGAATGACAGTACGGCCTGGCAGAAATGCCATTTCATACCCCAAAAAACGAGGATTCGAGATCCTCGTAGAGTCCATGCAAGATGCTTCGGATCGGGGGTTGATCCAAGAAGTCTGAAGCGCAAATTGCTGACTCGTGCACGTTCGATGGAAAATAGGCCTTCCACAAGCTTGTGAAGAACAGCGCTTACTACAGGTGAGTACAACTACGGAAATTCCAGTCCCGCAGACACGCGAGCATCCTGTGTCGAAATGTGCGCGCAAGTTGAAAGTAGCTGACATTGGATTCTTCCTCACAGCCGCTACCAGACCAAGTTCAAGCGCAGACGGCAAGGAAAGACCGACTACTACGCCCGTAAGCGACTTATCACCCAGGCCAAGAACAAGTATGGCGCTCCCAAGTACCGACTTGTTGTCCGCTTCACCAACCGCGACATCATCATGCAAGTTGTCGCCTCGGAGCTCACTGGCGACAAGATCCTCGCCTCTGCCTACTCCCACGAGCTCCCTGCCTACGGCATCGAGCACGGTCTCACCAACTGGGCTGCCGCCTACTGCACTGGTCTCCTGATCGCCCGCCGTGTCCTCAAGAAGGTTGGCCTTGACGAGACCTTCACTGGTGTTGAGGAGGCCGATGGTGAGTTCACCCTCACCGAAGCTGCCGAGACCGACGATGGCGAGCGCCGCCCCTTCAAGTGCTTCCTCGATGTCGGTCTTCACCGCACTTCCACTGGTGCCCGTGTCTTCGGTGCCATGAAGGGTGCTTCCGACGGTGGTCTCTACATCCCCCACTCCGAGAAGCGATTCCCTGGTTACGATATCGAGACCAAGGAGCTCGACTCCGAGGTCCTCCGCAAGTACATCTTCGGCGGCCACGTCGCTGAGTACATGGAGACTCTCGCCGACGATGATGAGGAGCGCTACAAGAGCCAGTTCCAGAAGTACATCGATGACGATATCGATGCTGATGGCCTCGAGGAGCTCTACACCGAGGCCCACGCCGCCATCCGTGAGGACCCCTTCAAGAAGGTCGAGGGCAAGGGCCCCAAGAAGAGCAAGGAGGAGTGGAAGGCCATCTCCCAGAAGTACAAGACCCGCAAGCTCACCTACGAGCAGCGCAAGGCCAACGTCCAGAAGAGGATCGCCGAGATTCGCGATGCCTAAATGTTTTTATGAAATTAGGTCGGCACTTCTGGTGGGGGTTAAAAAAAGAATGAATGTTTTGCGGCATGGAATGGGTTTTGTCTCTCACGGTCAGGAGTTTAAGAGGTTTTTTTAGCATGACTTTCACGACGACGAATTGAGCGCGTCTCCCAAGATCAAATCTGAACTTCCATGACCCATAATTGATGTCTCCACAAGTCCTGCAGCTGATGAAATTTTTTTCCCTTCAAACCAGTGCGACAATCTGTGGTGGCGGGTAACTGCCACTAATTAACTGTACACCACTGATCAGGAGGAAGTGACATTGAGAGCTGCTGTCCACTAATACAGCGAAGCTTCAATGTTGCAGCAAATGGTGGGTCTAGCCCTTTTTTTTAAGGTAGCGAGATAACCGATTCCACTACTGAAACCTTACGAGGTGGATGGCAGAAATAGCATTAATGGCGAGATAACTAGCCGTCTGGGGATGGAGCATCCAAGATTTCCTTCGTACCTGAGGTCCCGAGGATGTCAAGCAAGTTCGGATCCCCCGATGGAAAGAGAAAAAAACAAAAACCAAGATTTTATGATGAGATCGGATCCTCTAGGTGGAGCCGAGAATCGCAAGACTCCATCGCCATCGGTCGCCAAGACAAGTTGGAGTTCTTGATATGACCAATTGGTTCGATTCAGATGACATCATGTGGAGATGGCGAATGGACGATTGTTTTCCAGCTCCGTGCGTTTTTGGGGGGAATGAGGAAAATGCAAGGGTTCGGACTGGGAAACTGGAGGAGTGGAGATAGGGCTTTTCATCGGCACCGGCGCGGCAATTCTGCCTCTCGTAAGATGGGGTGACAAATTACCGTGGCCGAGTTCTTCGATTTATCTGGAGATTCTGGAGACTTGCGGACTTAGCCAGCACTGGGGCACGAGGCAATTGAATTGATCCCGGAGGCAGGGGCCCCAGGGTGTGTCAACTCCACTAAACGAAGTGCGCTGCCACGTTGTTCAGTGGTGAGAACGTGAGCTAGCGTCTTTCGCCACCCCCCAAAATTGCGATCGATTCCCCCAAATTGCTCCCGAAATACAGGGCCCCGCCCACCACCAACCTCGACTCCAACCACTTCTGCTCTCGCATCTCCCAGCTAAACTGCAAAGTAACATCGAGCAGCTTTGAATTTATTCCAATTCCGTTTCCGCTGATGCTGATCTCCGAGCTACGAGCACCACTCGACCGGGCCTGCTCGTAATTCCATTTGCTGATCATATCTAGCTGACATCAGCGTCTTTCTACGACCAAGCCAGGCTTTCGCTTCCACCTTCAGCAGAATACACCCCCTCCTCCGCCCTGGACGACGCCCCCATTTCCTGGAATAAATCATTGCAATCTAAGAGCTTGTGACAAGACAAGTTCAGCCTCCATGCTCCTGCCTTAGGCGTTTCCTGACTTGAGCTGAGGTGAACCCCGTGCTTCTTATCGTGTGCAAGATCCGGAATCCCTGTTAACCCCGTGATGGCGATTTCGGCCCTTCATTAACCACCTCCCTTCCTTTTCCTCTTTGCACAACACAGACGACTCTCCCAAGATTACAAAAACATCTGGTATTGGGTCCAGCATTGCTGTGCTAGTCAAGATGGAAGGCGTCCATGCTCATGAGGTGGACGTCAGTTGGATGGCCCATGGGCCTGCCAAAGGTATGAATTCCCCCGGTCGCTTTCCTCAAGTTCCTGATTGCTTGCATGTGCGTTCGTGGGTTCAGAAGGGATGTTTCTTCATTGCAAAGCCTACCACCTCGGCTTCAGTGCTCCTCCATCTCAACATTCTCTACCCCTTGCTCTCCTTCCAGTCCATCACTATCGTCTGGACGCTTGCATCCAGATATATTCGTATCCGTCTCTTGGAGATCATCATTAACATGGCTACCTGCAATAGACAGGGCGGCAAAGTCATCAACCTCTACCTCTATCAAGACAAAAACTACCCCTCGGGTGTCAGCCCAACCCCGCCAGCCCATCGGTACACCTCTTCCTCCAACCACGACGACGGCGACATCAACAACTACCGCGGTTTCTGCACAGCGAAAGTCTCCCAGCCCGCCACCAGAGTCTCCAACCAGCAACGGCACTGTTCCAAACGCTGGCGCGACGGCCGCTAAGCCCATTCCCACTTCACATTCCAGATTAAGCCGGAGTAATTCCATGGATCGACAGTCTACGCCGCCGCTGGGAACCTCGCCGCAGCGACGACCCTCCTGGTTCTCGAATATATCTTCCAAGTTCTCGGCTTCCTCCCCAGCGGTGCCCCAGATTGCGTCGGTGCCGGAGAACCAACCCCTTGCTCAACCCAAGCCGGTTGCCGCGAAGGCTGCTTCCGTCCCGCAAGGAGGCCGAAATGGCAATGACGCGCCGTACACACCGGCGCCTCCACGGGTCAATCCCGGCAGCAATCTTTTGGGTATTTTTCGTCGCCTTTCATCAGGTGCAGCTGGCTTAGGGCATGGTATGAGGGGCAACCATGGCCTCGTGGAGCGAAGAGTTCTGAATATCGATGATGGACGCGAGCGCTGCAAGATAGACGAGTTGAACCAAGCGAAGCTTAGAAGAGTTGCATTCTGTGTTGACGTGGAGATTGCGCCACAACCTAAATATGCCGATGATCCTTCTCGGAAGAAGAAGTCGGACAAGAAGACTGATCCAACTGAAAAGAATGGTACAACGGCGGCGTCATTGAAGGATTCCGCAGCCAGTGAACCTAACGGCTCTCCGCCACGCCCAGAGTCGGCGGAAGGCAAGGCTGCGCCAAATTCTACAGCAGATAACGGCGCGGCCAAAAAGAAGAAAGAGAAGAAAAAGAAGAGCGAAGAAGAACGCAAAGCTAGGAAAGAGAAGAAGAGAAAAGTTGCCGAGGCCAACGGCACGATACCTATGGAAATTCACCGGTCAAGTAGCGATTCCTCCCTCGAAACCACCACAGCCGCCTCCGCCACCGGTCCGGTGACGCCAAAAGTGTCGAGCCTCCCGACCACGAATCCCGTGAGGATATACCGACGATGTTGTCAACTTCGCGAGACTCCCATTCTCAAGAAGATAACCGAACAGCTATCGGATGCATCTAATTGCTCGACAGAGACCGGCTTTGTCGAGAAGCTAGACCTCTCGGGTTATTGGATGCAACTTCCAGATCTCATCACCCTTGGTGATTACCTCGCTGTCGTACCCGTTAAGGAGATTTTCCTTGAGGGCTGCGGCCTGACTGATGAAGGACTTCGAGTAGTGTTGGCCGGTCTACTTGCCGCTAAGAAGCCAGACTCGAGGAGGCGGAGATACGCCAACTATGCGGACCATTCAGTCCAAGGCGGGGTGATAGAGCGTCTGGTCTTGAAAAATAACAAGATTGGACCGGAGGGATGGAAGCATGTTTGCCTGTTTATCTATCTCTGCCATTCTCTCAAGTTCCTCGACCTATCTGGAATCCCATTCCCGCATCCGCCTCAAGAGCCGGTCCAGAATGGGAACGGGAACGGCGTGGCGGCGTCACCAACCTACACTCACGTATCCTCATCTGCCAATATCGCTTACCTCCTGTCACGATCGCTCGGTGAACGCTTGGCAGGTTCGGACCTTGAACTTCTTAATCTGGGAGAAACCGGGCCCGCGCCGGAGCAGCTCGGCGTCATCATTGATGGCGCGATAAAATGCGGCCTTCGCAGACTAGGCTTGGCACGGAACAACATTGACGAGGAGGGGGTCGCGCACGTCGCTCGATATCTACAGGGCGGGACGTGCGAAGGTCTCGATCTATGCGGCAATGATCTTAACGACTACATCGAGACTCTTGCAACCGCAATCGGAGAAAGCCACAAGTTGTGGGCTTTGAGCTTGGCGGACTGCAGCCTTGGACCGACATCCATTTGCAAAATCTTCCCTCCACTCCTTAAGCTGAGTGACTTCCGCTTCATTGATTTATCGCACAACCCGGAGCTATTTAAGAACGAGGCGAGGGCCATGCAGGCTTTGCGACGGTACGTTATATATATATATCTTGTAAACGCCCATATAGCTATTTAGTCCATTTACTAATCTCACTTACTATAGGTACTTGCCCAAGATGCTGTACCTAAAACGCATACACCTTGCAGATGTTTCTATGACATCGGACCAGGCCATTGCCCTTGCAGAGGTCTTGCCAGAAGTACCGCAACTGGCCCATATTAGTCTCCAAGATAACCCCGATCTAGCGAAGCTCGCGGATGCACATACGGAGGAGGCTCAAGAGGAAGCATGTGCTCTCTATGCCTCGCTGTTGGCGGCAGTGCGTGTGTCGAAGACCCTTGTCTCTGTGGAGATAGACGTGCCTACCGAGGAATCCAGCGAGGTGGTTAAGGCGCTGGCGAAGCAGGTCGTCGCATACTGTTTGCGCAATATGGAGCGCTTGCAAGTCGGTGATCTCGAAGATTCGGCGGCAGCCGAAGTTATCGTTCCGTATCCTGATGTTCTCGCGCATCTGGTTGGTCGCGAGGAATCCGGCTATGATGAGGCTAGTGCGGATACCGATGCTGCTCCTGATGACGACTACGTTATCGGAGGCACGGGTGTCGTTAAGGCTCTTGCCTGCTGTCTCGATAACAAGGGGAATGGAGACGAATCGCGGAGACCCAGTTTCGAGTCTCTTCGCGATGCGGGAAGCGGGTCCACCACACCAGGTGTGGGGTTGGCGGCGCCTGGCAGAGCGAAGAACATGTCGAAGCACCTCCTCTCGAGCGCTCGCAAGATACGCGCCAGGTTGCAGCCTGCTCTTGCTAGAGCTAAGGAGCAATCAGGAGACAAGGCTGAGGATCTGCGTAAGCTGATCTTCCTGGAGTACACCCTGAATGGTATCATCAAGCGGTTTGAGGAGGAGTTCCCAGAGACCAGAGAGATAGGGGAGGTCGCGCAAGACGCCGTTCAGCCTATCGACAGTACCGAGCAGCCCCAGGACGCAGACATGCAGCAAAGCATACCTTCTCTCCCGGAAGGAGAGGACAGTATCTGCCTACTTTCAGATGCGGAAGAGGACGAGGACGCGCTCCATATCCGGCCTATTTCCCGGTCGTCGTCCTTGCACACGCATACCAAGCCCCTTGACCTCGAAGAAGGACGCATGCACCGCCGTGGTCATCGGTTCCGAACCGGTATCGTCAACCCGTTCGAGAAATACGAAGAAGTCCTAGTCACATCCCTTGATGAGATGGGCGAGAATCCCAAGCATCTCCAAATGCTACGTGACATGATTGACGACCTCAATGATCCCGTCCTGGACGCCGCTGTAGCTGAAAAGGGACCGGTGCGGACATTCAAGGAGGAGAGGGAACGTGTCGTCGAGGGGCTGCAAGGCGTCGACCCCGAGAACTGGGAGAAGTTTAGGGAGAGCCAAGTCATTACGAGAAAGAATATTAACGTTGACGAGGGCTGGCCCCCCAGAGCTAGTGAAGCTGCGGCGGTTGTTAACGCGAAGAACGAGAGTGCTATCGAGGAATGAACGAAACATTGCATGAAGGGGAAGAGAGCGAGCGATTATATGGAGTTGTTGACATTTGTTTTTCCTTCGAATGTTGGATTGATGGCAAATGATTCAGATACCTTGTACAAGTATGAATCTATGCAGCGGCGGTCCATTGCCCGCCCCTCTTGTTCGGAATAATCTTGGGAACATGTTTCGGTTGGGGCTGGGAAACCCCATCAAGCTCGAGGGCACTTGATTCCTTTTTTTTTTTTTTTCCTTATTCTTTCTTTCATCTCTCTTGAAGTCCTTGTCCATTTTACCTGCGACGAAACGAAAGCGTGTCTATAAAAATGTACTTATACAGGAGCCTGAATGGTGGAGGCTATAGTCCGGAGCAAGTGCATGGCAACGGATCATCTATTTCTCTTTCTTTCTC
>Ga0164243_10009560_pt1 | contig 14100 bp, 12 predicted proteins | sample OricompcompostOP_FD_108781 | JGI IMG/M metagenome (GOLD analysis project Ga0164243, IMG submission 108781) | Organic Plus compost microbial communities from Emeryville, California, USA - Original compost - Organic plus compost (OP) | ecosystem: Engineered > Solid waste > Mixed feedstock >... | reverse complement strand
GCCCTGTCTAGGTGTCCCCCGATCCGGGCTCCGCCAGCCTGCGGTGCAGCTCGGCCTTCGTCGCGTCCGGCAGCACCTTGGCCGCCACCGCCTGCACCTTGTTGACGAACGCGCCGGCCACCACGTGGTCCTCGCCCTTCATCAGCGCCGCGAAGCCCTGCGCCGCGACCTCCGCCGGGTCGTCCCGGCGGCCGGTGGCGAGCTTCGTGTCCGTCATGCCGGCGCGGTCGAAGAACTCCGTGTCGGTCGGCCCCGGCATCAGCGACGTGACGGTGACCCCGGTGTCCTTCAGCTCGTTGCGCAGCGCCTCGGCGAACGACTGCACGAACGACTTCGAGGCGTTGTAGACGGCCTGGAACGAGCCCGGCATCGCCGACGCGATCGACGAGCTGAACAGGACCCGCGCCGCGCGCCACCATGTCCGGCAGCAGCAGCTTCGCGAGGTGCACGGTCGACCGGACGTTGAGGTCCACGATCGCCAGCTCGTCGGCGAGCGCGGTGTCGCCCACGAAGGCCCCGCCGGCGCCGCGGCCGGCGTTCAGCGCGAGCGCGTCGACCGGCCGGTCGACGGCGGCATGGAGCCGCTCGACCCCCGCGGCCGTGGTGAGGTCGACGCGGACCGGTGTGACCCGCGTGCCCGCGTCCCGCCGCAGCGCGTCGGCGGCGTCCTCGATCCCGGCGTCCTCGGCCGCGATCACCAGGTCGAAGCCGTGCTCCGCGAACTGCCGTGCCAGCTCGTACCCGATCCCGCTCGACGCCCCGGTCACGACGGCCAGCGGCCGTCCGGTGGCGGCATCCATGATCCAACCTCCTGCGTCACATCGACCCGGACCTCGCGAAGGAAGGGCCCCTTCCTATCGCCTGGGCGATAGGAAGGGGCCCTTCCTTCGCCGACCTGGCCCGGCTTGTCTGATGCCCCAGCGCGGCGGATCCAACCCTCTACGGGCCGGCATCGATCGCCGGATCGCGGGTATCGCGGGCACATGAAGGTCGTGGTGGTTGGCGCGTCGGGCAACGTCGGGAGCGCCGTGCTGCGCCGGCTCGCGGAGGAGCCGGCCGTGGACACGGTCGTGGGTGTCGCGCGGCGGGTGCCGGACCCGTCGGCGCCGCCGCCGTACGCCGGGGTCGACTGGCGGTCCGTCGACGTGGGCGGGCCGGACGCCGTGGGAGCCCTCGCGTCCGCGTTCGCCGGCGCCGCGGTGGTGATCCACCTGGCCTGGCAGATCCAGCCGAGCCACGACCAGCGGCGGCTGCGGCTCACCAACGTGCAGGGCACCGCGAACGCCGCCGAGGCCGCGGTCCGCGCCGGCGTGCCGGCCCTCGTGGTCGCGTCGTCGGTGGGTGCCTACGCGCCGGGGCCCAAGCACCGCATGGTCGACGAGAGCTGGCCGGTGACCGGGGTGCGCGGTTCGACGTACAGCCGGGACAAGGCCCAGGTCGAGGCGCTGCTCGACGAGGTGGAGCGCCGCCACCCGGCGCTGCGGGTGGTCCGGCTCCGCCCGGGCCTGATCTTCCAGCGCGCGGCCGCGTCGGAGATCGCCCGGTTCTTCATCGGCCCGCTGGCGCCGCTGCGGCTGCTGCGCTACGGCCGCCTGCCGGTGGTGCCCGGCGGCCCGCGGCTGCGCCTGCAGGGCCTGCACGCGTCGGACGTGGCCGATCTCTACGTGCGGGCGGCCCTCTCGGACGCGCGCGGCGCGTTCAACGCCGCCGCCGACCCGGTGCTGGACGGCCCGGCGCTCGCCGCCCGCTACCGGGGCCGGGTGGTGCCGGTGCCGGTGCCGCTGCTCCAGGGCGCCGCGGCGGCGAGCTGGTGGGCCCGGCTCCAGCCGGTGGAGCCCGGGTGGGTGGCGCTGGCGGCCGGCGTACCGCTGCTGTCGTCGGAGCGGGCCACCCGGGAGCTGGGGTGGCGTCCGGCGGTCAACGCCGTGGACGCGCTGGCCGAGCTGTTCGACGGCATGGCACACGGCGCCGGCGCGCCGACCTCGACGCTGCGACCGCGCCCCCCGGCACCGGCCCGCCTGGCCGCGATGGCCGCCGGCCGGCTGCCGGGACACGGGGATCCGTACTGAACTCCTCAGCCCGGCGCGCCGGGACGCCGGGCGGCATCGCTTCCTCGCGGAGTCGGGAACGTTGGCCCGCACCGCGGTCACGCTCCATCCCACGGCACAGGCCGAGGGTCAGCGCGGGGTGAGGTGCGGCCGGCCGCCGGGGTGGGTGACGCTGTCAGCGGCGGCGGCGACGGCCGCCCGGGCCGCCCGGGGCAGGCCGGTGCCGTCGAGGAGGGCGGTGGTGAGGGCGGCGGTGAAGGCGTCGCCGGCGCCGGTGGTGTCGACGACCGGCACGTCGGCGTGCGGCAGCACCTCGTGGCCGCCGTCCCAGACGAAGAGGTCGGCGTCGTCCGTGGCGAAGGCGACCAGGTCCGGGCCGGTTGCCAGCAGGTCCCGGGCGGCGGCGGCCAGCGCGTCGGTGGCGCCGGCGCCGGTGAGGAGGCGGGCTTCGGTGGCGTCGCAGCGCAGCACGTCCGCGCCGGCGAGCAGGGTCCGGCGGGCACCGGCGGGTGGCAGCCCGTCGAGGACGACGAGCCCGCGCGCGGCGCGTACGGCGGCGACCGCCGCGGCGGCGGGCTGCTGCAGCTGCACGATCACCGCGCCGGCGGCGGCGATGACGGGGGCGGCGGCGGCCACGTCGCCGGGCGAGAGCAGGACCGGGGGCGGGAGGTGTTGGACGTAGCGCCAGGCCCCGTCCGGTTCGAGCAGGGAGACGACGAGCCCGGTCGGCGTGCCCGCCCGCGTCACGACGGCGCAGACGTCGATGCCGTCCCGGCGGGCCTGGTCGAGCAGCTCGCCGCCGACCCGGTCGTCGCCGACGACCCCGACCAGCGAGACGTCGGCCCCGAGCTGGCGCAGCGCGACCGCCTGGTTGGCCCCTTTGCCGCCCAACCGCTCCACCCGCGCCGCGGCGTCGACCGCGCCGCCGGGCTCGGGCACCCGCCCCACCCGCAGCAGCAGATCCCGCGCGACCTGCCCGACGACCACAGCGCGACCCATCCCACCGCCGTACCCGCGCGAGGGGCGGATGTACCGGACAGGTCAGTGCGGGTTGCCGCCGATGATCCGCACGGCGAAGCCGTCCGCGGTGCGGCTCAGGGTGACGTGGTTGCAGGACTGGTGGGTGATCCACAGGCCGAGGCCGCCGGTGGCGCCGTCGCCCGTCGGCAGGAGGCCGACGAACGGGTCCGTCGGGCCCCGGCCCGCGTCGGTGACCGTGACCACCACGCGGTCGGAACCCGCCCAGAACGCGACCCGGACCGGCGGCTGGCCGTGGCGCAGCGCGTTGGTCACCACCTCGCTGACCGCGATCACGAGATCGTCGCGGTCCTGGGCGGGCAGGCCCGGGTCGACGGCGCGGACCGCGTGCCGGGCCGCGGCCGCCGTCGGGTCGACCAACGTCACCAGCGGTGGGCCGGTCTGGATCGGGTCGTCGGGAACGGGACGCCAGTGGGCCAGGAACTCGGACGGCGGCGTGTAGCCGGGGCTCGGGTCGTGGCGGCCGTCCGGGGTCGCCGTGCGCGGGTGGGTGCGCGCCACGTCGTCGAGGACCGCCGACGGGGTGGTGCGCGCGTCGTACGCGCACAGGGTCCAGAGCGGGAACGCGTCGTACGCGTGGTTGATCGCCGCCTCGTAGCGGGCCCACCAGTCCCAGGTGGCGCCGAACGCCGGGCGGGGGATCTCTCCGACGGCGCGGATCTGCGTGGCGCCGTCCGCGACGTAGCGCGCGAACAGCTCGCGGTAGGCCCGGATCGCGGACGCCGGGCGGGCGTAGACGGCACCGCCGGCGAGGTAGGTCACCGCGGTGTGCGGCGGCAGCGCGCGGCGGACCAGGTCGGCCTTCTCCGGGCCGAGCGCCACCACCGTCGGCTCCTTGGCCTCGCCGCCCTCCCGCAGGAACGGCACCACGACGGCGAGCAGTTCGTCGTCGGACGCGTAGTAGACAGCCTCGTGGAGGTAACCGGCGCGGCCGGCGGCGGCACCGTCGGGCATCATCGCGCTTCCACCCGGACGGTCGGGACGTCGAGCAGCGCGGCCAGGCGCGCCGCGATCGGCAGCGGGGTGCGCAGGACCGCCACCGCCCCCCGGCGCCGCGCGTGGCCGGCCAGCCGCAGCAGCCCGTGGTGGTCGATGAAGTCGAGGTCGGGGCCGTCGACGACGAGTTCGCCGTCGGCCACGGTCGGGGCGGCGCGGTCGAGCGCGCGGGTGAACGTGGCGTCCTGGGTGACGTCGAGTTCGCCGGCCAGCGCGGCGCCGCCAGGGCCGGCCGAGCCGTGCAGCCGGAACGTGACCGTGGGCACGTTGTGGTCCCGGTGCAGGCAGGCGACGTCGGCCACCGTCGTGCGGTCGAGCACGCGCCGGTCGTACGCGCACATGGCGGTGAACGGCTGCGTGTCGAGGTAGCGGTCGATGCGGTGCTCGTAGCGCGCGAACGCGTCGAGCCGCTCCGGCGTGCGGACGAAGGGGGTCGCGTCGGCGGCGACCCGGAGGCCGGTGAAGCCGGCGGCGACGGCGTCCTCGGTGGCCGAGGCGTAGACCGCCACCTGCTCGTCCGGGTCGTCGAGCGGGCCGCCGGGATAGACGTCGGCCGGCGCCAGATGGCGCAGGCCGGGAACCTCGGGTGCGTCCGGGCCGACATACCAGACCTGTTGGCCGGCGGCGGCGCCCTCGCTGAGGAACGCGCCGGCCTGGTGCCGGAACTCGCCCGGGTCGTCGTAGGACAGGCAGACGTGCCGCCCGTCGCGGGGTCGCGGGGCGGTCGTGACCTCGCCTGTCACGATCATCCCGCCAGAGTACGTCGTGCCGCGGCGCCCCGCCGGCCGGCATCCGGCCACTGTGGGCACCGCCGCAGGCGCGAGGGTGCCCGGACCCGTGCGGTCCGGGCACCCTCCCGTCCCGCGTTCAGCTCAGGATGCCGCCGAGGGCGCCCAGAACCCCACCGAGGAAGGTGACAACGCTGGTGAGCAGAGAAGTAAGCATCCTTTTAACCCCGTTCGTTGACGAAAAGGCGGTACAGGAGGCGCGCGCCGCAGTCCGTCCGGTAACTGACTGCATGGTCAACATAACAGCGAACGCCCAGATTTGTCCGGATGTAGACAGTTAATGTCGAACGAGTCGATAAATCCGGTCCGAACGGTCAATCGACAGCGCGTTCGAGCGCGGTCCAGCCCACGGAGAGCGTGACCCGGTCCCCGTCGACCCGCGACACGTGGTCGCCCTCCACGTAGACGTCGTTGTCGAACCGCTCGCCGGCGTCGATCAGCACGTACCCCGCCGCCATGGCGCGCTCGGCCGGGCCCGCGGGCAGGAACGGCCGGACCTCGGTGCCCGGGGGCTGTACGGCCCCGACCCGGCCCACCTCGACCCCGTCGGCGTCGACGACGGTCATGCCCACATTCACCCGCGTGATCGGCAGCGACATGCCGGCAACGTTTCCCCGGCGCGCCGCCGTCAAACGCCGCGCAGACCCGCGAGCGCCGCGCGTGCCCCTCCTCGCCCCCGCCCGGAAGGTCCACCTCCGCCGGGCCGCCGTCAAACGCCCTGCAGACCCGCGAGCGCCGCGCGTGCCCCTCCTCGCCCCCGCCCGGAAGGTCCACCTCCGCCGGGCCGCCGTCAAACGCCCTGCAGACCCGCGAGCGCCGCGCGTGCCCCTCCTCCTCCCCGCTCGGAAGGTCGACCTGCGCCGGCCCGCCGTCAAACGCCGCGCAGACCCGCGAGCGCCGCGCGTGCCCCTCCTCCTCCCCGCCCGGAAGGTCGGCCTGCGCCGGGCCGCGGTCAAACGCCGTGCAGGTCCGCGAGCGCCGCGCGCAGCCGCGCGTGCCCCTCCTCGTCGTCGGCGGGGAGGTCCGTCTGCGCGCGCCGCAGCGCCACCTCCGCCTCCGCGGTGCGGCCGGCCTCCCGCAGGAGGTCGGCCCGGAGCAGCCCCGACCAGCCGGCCTGGGTGGCGGCGCCGATGTCGCGGAAGCGGTCGGCCGCCGCGCCGGCGCGCCGGATCGCGTCGTCACCGTGGTCGAGCCGGCCGAGCAGGCGGGCCGCGTCGTAGTCGAGCATCGCGCGCTCCCAGTGCGCGTGCGGCTCGTCGGGCAGGGTCGCGGCACCGGCGTCGGCCTCGGCGAGTCCGGCCAGCGCCGCGTCGGGCTGGCCGGCCCAGAGCAGCGAGGTGGCGTGGCGGCGCCGGGCCCGGGCCGCGTCGATCGGCAGGTCCGCGGCGGCGTACGCGGCCGCGGCGTCGGCGAACCGGGCCGCGGCGGTGGCGTCGCGGTCGAGGTGGTCCAGGGTCTCGGCCGCCCGCTCGCTCGCCCGGCCCAGCGCCTCCTGGTCGCCGGCGGCCCGGACGGCGTCGGCCAGCGCGGTCAGCTGGGCCAGCAGCGCCTCGTGCTCGCCCAGCGCCTCGTAGACCGCGACCAGCAGATCGCGGACCGCCAGGACCCGCTGGTCGCCCGCGGCGTCGAACGTGGCCAGCGCCTCCTCGGCGATCTCGGCGGCGTCGAGGGGGCGGCCCGCGTTGAGGTAGGCCACGGCCAGCTCGAACCGCGCGGCCGCGGCCGCGACGTGGTCGCCCTGGGCCGTGAGTGTGGCGATCTCCTCCACCAGCGGGTCGACGGCCTCCGCCGCGCGCTCGGACTGGGCCAGGATCCCGGCCCGCTGCCGGAGCAGCGCGCGGCGCAGGTCCGGCGGGCACGGCTGCGCCAACCCCTCGTCGAACGCGGCGAGCGCCTCGTCGCCGCGGCCGAGCTGGCTCAGTGCGACGCCGTGCAGCCAGCAGGCGTGCGCGAGCTCGTCGGAGGGGCCCGCCGCCCGGTGCCGGCGGCGGCTCTCGCCGGCCGCCTCCGCCGCGGCCTCGACGTCGCCGAGCTGGCCCAGCGCCTGGGCCTTGAGGGCGAGCGCCTGCGGGGCCACGCGTGGATCGGGTGCCGCGCCGGCGTGGGCAAGCACCGCGTCGGTCGCGGCGACGGCCTCGGCGGGCCGGCCGGTGGTGGCGTGCGCGAAGGCCGACCGCAGGTGCGCGCGGGCCACCAGGTCCGGCGTGCCGTGGGCGAGCACGTGCGCGGTCGACTCCTCGATCATGGCCCGGCCCTCGTCGAGGCGGCCCTCCCGGAGCAGCCCCATCCCGAGGCGGCCACGCACCACCTGGCGGCGCAGCTCGTCGCCGGCGGTCGCGTAGAGGTCGGCCGCCTCCGCCCACGCGGCGGCGGCCGCAGCGGTGTCGTTGTCGTGGGCGGCCCGGCTGCCAGCGCCGTCGAGGCGCATCGCCTTCTGGTGGTCGGTCAGCGGGTCGGCGGCGTGCCGGGCGTCGAAGGCCGCCCAGATCGCGAACGCCTCCGCCACGCGGCCGGCGTGGTAGGTGCGTTCGGCCAGCGCCAGCACCTCGCCGGCCCCCGCGTCCGCCGGAATATCCACAGTGGACTCGGCCGGCGCGGCCGGCGTTGGCGGCGGAGGCGGTGGCGGCTCGGGCCGGGCCAGCCGCGACCCCGGCACCACGAGGCGCAGCTCGGCGGTGACCGGCTCGGCCGCCAGCACGGCACGCACCCGGTCGGACTGGTGGCTCGTGCCGTTGCGCGCGTCGAAGCGCGCGGCGAGGTCGAGCGCGCGCCGGGCCAGCTCCTCCGACAGCGCGCCGACCGGCGTGTCGCGGACCCGCACCGACCCGTGGCCGGTCGCGTCGAGGCGGCGCAGCACCAGCGACGCCGCGGCCGCGAAGGACATCGCCGCCCACGGCGTCGGTGCGCGGTCGAGCCAGTCGCGGTGCCGCTCGACGATCTCCAGCCCCAGCGCGTCGTTGCCGGTCAGCGCGCAGAACGCCACGTGCTCGGCGATGTCGGAAAGGTCGGCGAGCTGTGTGCGGTGGGCCCGGTAGGCCCGGCGGTGCGCGTCCCGTGCCGCGTCGAGGCGGCCGGTGCGCAGGTAGGGCAGGAGCAGCACCGTGTAGATCGCCTGCGGCTGCTCGGTGCACGAGAGCCGGCCGGCCAGCACCGGCTCGGCCAGCGCGACCGCCTCCTCGTCGCGGCCCTGGTCGCGCAGCCAGTAGGCCTTGGTCGTCGGGTCGCAGCCCACGCAGTCGGAGAGCTCGTCGCGGGGTGCGGCCGACCAGCGGGTGAACCAGTCCTCCGCGGCCCGCGCGTCGCCGACGTGCCGGGCGACGAGGTGCCGGTGCGCGTAGACCGCGTGCGGGCTGTGGCCGCCGGCCCGCCAGCGCCGCTCCATGTCGTCGAGCACGTCGTAGGTGCGGGCGAGCGGGATCTCCGGAAACTTCGTCATCGCGCTGACGATCGCCTTGAACGACCACATCAGGTGGTGCGTCCAGCGGCGGTGCCGCACCGGATCCCGGTCGTGCTCGGTGAGGCACCAGCTGAACGTCACGAACGACCGGGCCGGCTCGCCGCTGTAGATGTAGGAGGTGGTGGCCAGCATCCGCGCCTCGAACGCCGCGTCGTCGAGGCGCTGGGCGTCGGCGTGCGCCATCGCCTGCTCCAGCAGGGCAACCTGCGCGGCGCCGTAGGGCATCTCGCGCGCCTGCGCGAGCATCTCGGACACGCTGCTGGTCATGCGCTCTCCTCCGGCGCGGCGGGGACGGCCCGGTCGAGCAGGCCGAGGAACGAACGGTTGAGCAGGGCCGCGTCGGCCGGCCGGATCGGGTGGTAGCCGAGCAGCAGCGCCTGGCCGTAGAGCGCCTCGACGGCGAGCGCCACGAGGTCGGCGGTGGGCAGCGCGGTGATCCGGCGCACCAGCGGGTTGCGGTGGTTGAGCACGAGCTGCGGCCGGGTGTCGACGCCGCGGCTGTCCAATGAGGACAACACGTCGGCCCAGACCGGGTCGGCCTTGTCGCGGGTGGCGCGCAACTCCTGACGGAACGCGGTCTCCCGGTCGACCAGGTAGAGGGCGGGCACCGTGGGCGGATCATACGACCGGAGCACCACCTCGCAGCCGAGCCGGTCCATGGCCCGCTGCGCGGCCGTGGTGAACGACCGCAGCCCCAGCTCGACGCCGGGGTCGAGGCTGTCGAACCGGGTGGCGAGGTCGCCCGGGTCGAGCCGCTCGACGCGCACCTCCGGGTCGACCTGGGCCAGCCGCTCGATGATCTCCGTGTCGTAGGTGTAGCCGCCGTTGACCAGCGGCAGATCCTGCGCCGCCGCGATGCCGGCGAGCTGGCGGAACTGGTCGGTGGTGGCGCTGTAGCGGATCACCCCGTGCCGCTCGCGGAACTCGCTCAGCGTCATCGGCCCGACGTTGGTCTCCATCGGCCACCAGGTGGCGACGAGCGTGAGCATCGCGTCGTCGTGCAGCGCCAGCGCCTTGACGCCGAGGTGGTGCACGCGGAGGAACTCGCCGAGCTTGCGCGGGTCGGTGCGGGCGAGCCGGACCAGCCAGCCGCGCAGCTGGTCGCCCAGCGCCTCGCGGGTCGCGTCGAGCAGCGCGTCCTCGTAGAGGGCCTCGCGGCTGGCGGTGGGCCGCAGCTCGGTGGTGTCGACGACGCAGCGGGCGAAGAAGGCCCAGTCGGGGAGCAGACCCTCGGCGCTCTCGGCGAGCAGCATGCGCTTGAGGTAGACCCGGTGGCCGCCCCGGTGCGCCGGGCTCAGCGGCCGCGGCATCACGAACGCGGCGCCGGTCAGACCGGCCTCGGGCACCGACAGCTCGATCACGTCGAACGGCGTGATGCCGAGCGTGCGCTCCGCGTACGCCGTCCAGGCACGGGTGTCGCCCGGCCCCCACGGCGCGGCGACGACCGGCCCGGTGGTCGGCGTGCCGTCGACGGTCACCTCGATCGGCAGCTGGTCGCCGTAGAGCCGGGCCAGCTCCCGCACCGTCGGCCCGGCGAGCCAGCTCTCGGCGCCGTGCCGGGCCACCAGCGTGACGGTGGTGCCGACCTCCGCCGGCGCGTCGGGCTCCGGCGCGACCGTGTAGCGGCCGTCGTCGTAACCCGTCCAGCGCACCGCCGGCGAACCCGCCGCCCGGGTGACGACGACGATCTCCCGCGCCACCAGGAAGCAGGAGAGCAGGCCGATGCCGAACTGCCCCAGGAACTCGTGGCGCGCGAACCCCAGGTCGTCGCGTTTGGACGACCGGCCGATCGTGGCCAGCAGCTCGTGCACCTGAGCCTCGGTCAGCCCGACGCCGGTGTCGCGGACCCGCAGCCGCCCGCCCTCCACCGTCTCGACCCGCACCACCGCGGGGGCGTCCGGCTCGCGGAGCCGGCGCGCGGTGATCGCGTCGACGGCGTTCTGCAGCAGCTCGCGCAGGTAGACCCGCGGGCTGGCGTAGAGGTGGTGGCTGAGCAGGTCGACGAGCCCCGCGAGGTCGACCTGGAAGGTCCGGTGAGCGTCCATGGCCGTGCCAAGGTACCGTGCGCGCGCCGCCCCGCGCGGCCCCGGCCCCCGGGACCTTGACGGCCTTCCCGCACGGAAGGAAGGGCCCCTTCCTAACGGTTTCCGTAGAGGAAGGGGCCCTTCCAAGCGGTTTGCGGCGGGTCGCGGTCAGGGCCCGGAGCGGCGTCACGGCCCGCCGGGGACCACCAGGCCGTGCTCGTACGCGTAGACCACCGCCTGCACGCGGTCGCGCAGCCCGAGCTTGGTCAGCACGCGGCTCACGTGCGTCTTCACGGTCGCCTCGGAGATGTGCAGCGCGGCGGCCAGTTCGGCGTTGCTGCGGCCCGTGGCGATCTGGCGCAGCACCTCCCGCTCCCGCTCGGTGAGCTCCGTCGCCACCGTGTGCGCCGGCGGGGTACGCAGGAAACGCTCGATCAGCCGGCGGGTGACGGCCGGCGCGAGCAGCGCGTCGCCGGCCGCCACGGTGCGCACGGCCTCCGCCAGCTGCCCCGGCGGCGCGTCCTTGAGCAGGAAGCCGCCGGCGCCGGCGCGGAGCGCCTCGTACACGTACTCGTCGAGGTCGAAGGTCGTCAGCACGAGGACGCGGGCACCGTCGGCGCGGGCCCGGATGCGGCGGGTGGCCTCGATGCCGTCCAGCCGCGGCATCCGGATGTCCATCACCACGACGTCGGGCCGCAGCGCGGCGCTGTCCCGCACCGCGGCCAGCCCGTCCTCCGCCTCGCCGACGACGGTGATGTCGGGCTGGGCCCCGAGCATGGCGGCGAGCCCGGAGCGGATGAGCGCGTGGTCGTCGGCGACCAGGACGGAGATCACGGCGCCGTCCGGGGCAGCCGGGCCCGCACCGTGAACCGGTCGCCGTCGGGAGCGGCGGTCACGTGGCCCCCGTACACCCGGGCCCGCTCGCGCATACCGACGAGGCCGCGGCCGGCGCCGCGGACGGCGACCCCCGCGGGCATCGCGTTGCTCACCTCGATGTCGATCCCTTCGTCGTCGTAGTGGATCCGCACCGTCGCGGGCCCCCCGGCGGAGTGGCGGCGGGCGTTCGTCAAGGCCTCCTGCACGATGCGGTACGCGGCGAGGTCCACACCGGCCGGCACCTCCCCGCGGGCCCCCCGCACCCGCAGCGTCACCGGGAGCCCGGCACCGCGCGCGCCGTCGACCAGCTCCGCGACCCGCTCCAGCGTCGGCTGCGGGGTCAGCCCGCCGTGCGCGCCGGTGACGTCGAGCACGTGCCGCATCTCGGCCAGCGCCTCCCGGGCGGTGCGCCGGGCGGCCGCGATGTGCTCGCGGGCGGCGTCCGGCGCGGCACCCAGCAACGCCTCGGCCGCACCGGCCTGCACCGCGACGATCGACAGCGAGTGGGCCACGACGTCGTGGATCTCGCGGGCGATCCGCTCGCGCTCGGCCCCTACCGCCTCCTCGGTGTCCCGCACGGCCTCGGTCCGCCGCCGCACCAGCCACCCGGCACCCCAGGCGCCGCTGACGAAGAACGCGAGGATCAGCAGCTGCCCGATGCTGACCGGCAGCCCGTAGTAGCCGAGCGGGAACATCGACAGCATCGCGGCCACGGTGGCGAGCCCCGCGCCGGCGGCGGCCCACCGGTTGCGCGTGTACCGCGCGACCGAGAACGTCGCCACGAGCAGGCTCGGGAACGGGAAGGTGGAGTCCTCCAGCCCCGGCAGCAGCAGGATCCGCACCATGAGCACGGCGATCAGCGCGGCGACGACGGTCAGCGGCGCTACTCGCCGCCAGAGCAGGGGCACGGTCACCGCGACGGCGAAGAGGATCCGCTGCCCGGCCGTGCCGGGACCGTACGCGGTCAACGCCTCGATGGCGGCCCAGGTGAGCAGCCCCGCCGTGAGCGCCACGTCGACGAGGGGCGGGCGGCGCGACGGGTCCACGTGGGCAGGCTAACCAGCCGGGAGCCGGGCGGGCATCCGTCGTGGGATGTATCCGCGATCATCCCGGGACGCCGGAGGTCACGCCCGCGGTCCGACGCGGCCCGGGCCCGCCGCGCCATAGCGTCGCCGCCATGGTCATCTCAACCGAAGCTCCGACCCGCCAGACCGTGCCGGCCGTCGCCGCGTTCACCGGCGCCGTGCTGTCGGCCGTCGCCGGCGCGATGCAGGCGGTCCGGCCCACGGACACCGATCCCCTCGTCGACGGTGGCGAACATGTCATGCTCACCCTGGTAGGGCTGGCCCTGGTCGCCTGGATGCCGGCGTACCTGGCCCTCGGCCGCCTCACCGGCTCCCGCCTCGGCGCCGGCTTCGCGGTCGCCGGCACGGCGCTGCTCGCCGCCGCGATGACGGCCTCGAACCTGAACGGCGAGGACTACGCCTGGTTCCCGGCGATCGCCGTCCCGGCCAACGCGCTCTGGGCGGCCGGCTCCATCCTGCTGGCGGTGGCGGCCTGGCGCCGCCGCACCCTGCCCCGGCCGCTGGCGGCGGCCCTCCCGCTCATCTGGCTGGCGTCGATCGTCCTCTCCCAACTGGGCGGCAACCTGATCGCCGCCGCCGTGTGGGCGGCCGTCGCCTGGCTCGCCTTCACCAACCGCCCCCGCTGACCGTCCACCACGGTGGCCGGGCGTCCCCGGCCACCGTGCCGCGTCACCAGGCCGACCGCGCGTGCGGGTCAGGCGGTGCGGCCGTCCGGCGGGGCCAGGCCGCGCTCGCTGCCCTTCTTGAGCTTGCGGTCGTCGCGCAGCTCCAGGTACGGCTCCTGGTCCGGCGGCAGGCCGCCGGCGATCGCGCGGCTGCGTTCCAGTTCCGCGTCGAACTCGGCGCCGAGCAGGATCGCCATGTTCGAGAGCATCAGCCACACGAGGAAGACGATGATGCCGGCGACCGTGCCGTACGTCTTGTTGTAGGACCCGAAGTTCGTCAGGTACACGGCGAACAGGCCGGACAGGACGATCCAGAGCAGGACGGCGACGACCCCGCCCGGGGTCACCCACCGGAAGCGTCCGTGCCGCGCGTTCGGGGACGCCCAGTAGAGGATCGAGAACATCAGGCTGACCAGGATGACCAGCACCGGCCACTTGGCGATGTTCCACGCGGTGACCGCGGCGCCGCCGACCCCGAGCGCGCGGCCGATCGACTCGGCGAAGCGGCCGGTGAAGACCACGATCAGGCAGCACGCGATGAGGATCAGCCCGACCGCGGCGGTGACCGCCACCCGCACCGGCAGCGTCTTCCAGACCGGCCGCCCCTCCGGCACGTCGTAGATCGCGTTCGACGCGCGCATGAACGCCGACACGTACCCGGACGCCGACCAGAACGCCACCAGCACACCGATCACCGCGCCGACGCTGGCCAGCGACGCGTTCCCGGCCACCTGGTCGATCGCGGTGTTGAGGAAGTCGCCCACGCTCCCCGGCAGCGTGCTCGCGATCTCGTTCTTCACCGCGGTGACGGTGCCGCCGCCGAGCAGGCCGAGGATCGAGACCACGACCAGCAGCCCCGGGAAGATCGACAGGATGCCGTAGTAGGTGAGCGCGGCGGCCCAGTCGCTCACCGAGTCCTCGGAGAACTCCTTGACCGCACGCCGCGCCGCACCCTTCCACGCGCCGCGGGGCAGCTTGGTCGGTCCGGCGTGCGCCGGGTCGGCGGCGGGCTGTTCGCTCATGGGCACCTCCGGTGTCACCGACCCTTCTGCCCCGCTAAGCGCGGTTCAACCCCATCATGCCGCCGGTACGGCCGCGCCGGGCCGAAGTCCGTAGGCTGCCG
>Ga0164243_10009559_pt1 | contig 14101 bp, 12 predicted proteins | sample OricompcompostOP_FD_108781 | JGI IMG/M metagenome (GOLD analysis project Ga0164243, IMG submission 108781) | Organic Plus compost microbial communities from Emeryville, California, USA - Original compost - Organic plus compost (OP) | ecosystem: Engineered > Solid waste > Mixed feedstock >... | reverse complement strand
GTGAAACCGTCCACGAAGGCGGGGCCCACCTCGGCGGGTGCGAGCGGCTCGTCGATGACGCCGAAGAACACCACCGACACCAGGCCGAGGCCGAGCGCGTTGCCCATCTGCTGCACGGTGTTGATGAGCCCCGACGCCGATCCGGCGTGCTCGCGTGGCACCTCGGACAGCACCGCGTCCGTCAGCGGGGCCACGATGAGGCCCATGCCGGCGCCCATCACGACCAGCGGGAGCGCCATCTGCCAGGACGTGATGCCGAGCCCGTACCGTTCGGCCTCCGCCAGGTAGATCAGCACGCCGGCCGTCATGACCAGGGCGCCCGCCTGGAGCACCTTGCGGCCGAAGCGCGGGACGAGCTGCTGTACGGACATCCCTGCCGCGACCGACACCGCGATGGAGAACGGCACGCCCGTCAGTCCGGCGCGCAGCGCGCTCCAGCCCAGCCCGATCTGCATGTAGAGCGTCCAGACCAGGAAGAACACGCCGAGGCCGACGCCGAACACCGTCTGGACGGCGATGCCCGCCGCGAAGCTCTTCACGCGGAACAGCGACACCTCGATCAGCGGGGACCCGTCCCGGGCGCCCTTGGCCCGCTCGTACGCCACCAGCGCCGCGAACACGACGAGCGCGCCCGCCATCGACACGTAGCCCCACACCGGCCAGCCCAGCTCGCGGCCGCGGGTGAGCGGGTAGAGCAGCATCAGCAGGGCGAGGGTGACGAGGGCGACGCCGGGCAGGTCGAGCTTCAGGGCGCGGGGCGCCCTGGACTCGGTGATGAAACGGCTGCCGAGGACGAGGGCGGCGACGCCGACGGGCAGGTTGATCAGGAAGATCGGCCGCCACTCCAGGCCGAAGAGGTTCCCCTCCGTCAGCAGCGCGCCGAGCAGCGGTCCGGAGACCGCGCCGAGGCCGACGATCGCGCCGAACAGGCCGAAGACCTTGCCGCGTTCGTGCGCGGGGAAGGTGGCGTGGACGATCGAGAGCACCTGCGGCACCATCAGCGCGGCCATGCCGCCCTGGAGGATGCGGGAGGCGACCAGCATCTCGGGGTTCACGGCGAGCCCGCACAGGGCGGAGGCGACGGTGAAGCCGCCGATGCCGACGAGGAAGATCCGCTTGCGGCCGTGGATGTCACCGAGCCGTCCGCCGGTGACCAGCCCGGCGGCGAAGGCGAGCGCGTAACCGGCGGTGATCCACTGGATCTGGCTGAAGGTGGCGCCCTCGTCACGCTGGATCGACGGGACGGCGATGTTGACGATGGTGACGTCGACGAGGTCCATGAAGGCCGCGGTCATCACGATGGCCAGCGCGAACCAGCGCCGGCGGTCGCCCGTGGCGGGCTCCGGGGTCGGTGCGTGAGCGATGTCGGTGGAGTGCATGTCCGTGACGCTAGAACCCCAGTAGGTCAGATCCGGTCCTAGTGGTGCGGCATGCTCGACGCATGACGACGGACACCCCGGCACGGCTGCTCCAGTTGCTCTCGCTCCTCCAGACGCCCCGCGAATGGCCCGGCGGCGAGCTGGCCGGCCGGCTCGGCGTCTCCCGGCGCACGGTCCGCCGGGACATCGAGCGGCTGCGGGACCTCGGCTATCCCGTGCAGGCGACGATGGGCTCGGACGGCGGCTACCGGCTCGTCGCGGGCAAGGCGATGCCGCCGCTGGTGCTGGACGACGAGGAGGCGGTCGCGATCGCGGTCGGCCTGCGGGCCGGCGCCGGGCACGCCCTGGAGGGCGTGGACGAGGCGTCGGTACGGGCCCTGGCGAAGCTGGAGCAGGTGCTGCCCGGCAGGCTGCGCCACCGCGTCAGTGTGCTCCAGGCCGCGACGACCCCCCTGACCAGCGGCGACGGTCCGACCATCGCCCCGGAGACGCTCACGGTGATGGCGTCCACGGTGGCCGGGAACGAACGCCTGCGGTTCTCCTACCGCGCCGCCGACGGCACCGAGTCCCGGCGCCTGACCGAACCGCACCGCCTGGTGTCCACCGGCCGCCGCTGGTACCTGGTCGCCTACGACCTCGACCGCGCGGACTGGCGCACCTTCCGCGTCGACCGGGTCAGCGACCCCTTCGCCACCGGCGCCCGCTTCACCCCGCGCGAGCTGCCGACGGGCAGCGCCGCGGAGTTCCTGCGCCGGTCCGTGAACCGCGCACTCGACTCGTACGAGATCACCGTCACGTTCGCCGCGCCCGCCGCGACGGTCGCGTCCCGGCTCCCGCCCTGGATGGGCGCGCCCGAGCCGCTGGACGAGGCCAGCTGCCGGCTCCGGGCGACGGTGAGCGGCCCGAAGGACTGGATGGCGGTACGCCTGGCCATGATGGGGCACGCCTTCACGGTGCAGGATCCTCCGGAACTGGCGGAGGCGGCACGGGTGTTGGGGGCGCGGCTGACGGAGGCGGCGGGATAGCGCGCCCTGTCGACCTACGGCTCCTCCACCACCGCGTCCCACGGGAAGTCCCGTAGGGCTGACAAGTTGGCGGCGGCCAGTTCGGCGGGACCGTCCGGGCCCTCCGCCGGACCGTCCCCCGCCGCCCAGCTCTCCATGGCGGTGCGGACGGCCGCGCCCGCGACGGACGCGGCGAAGCACAGGCGGGAGCGGGCGGCGACGTCCGCGTCCGGCGGCGGGGGCGCGCCGCCGGTCAGCCGGTGGGCCAGCGCCTCCGCGAGGTGCCGGTCCGCGGCGCGGCAGGCCTCCGCCCACACCCTGCCCAGCGCGGGGTTGTCGGCCGCGAGGCGGATGAGGGTGCGGACCCAGTTCCAGGACTCCTCGGAGACCCCGCGGCCGGGGGTGAGGGCGTACCGGGCGGCCTCCTCGAGCACGCGCGGCAGGGGTGTCCCGGCGGGGGCGGTGCGGACCGCGTCCACCCAGCGCCGGGCGCCGAGCGCGTAGAGGGGGCCGATGGCCTCCTCCTTGGTGGGGAAGTACCGGTAGAAGGTGCGCGGGGCGACGCCGGCCGCGTGGGCGATGTCCTCGGCGCGGGTGGCGCGCAGGCCGTTCCGGACGAAGAGGGCGGCGGCGGTACGGGCGATGTGGAGGCGGGTCTGCGCCTTGCGCCGTTCGGTCAACGAGCCGTCGGACGCCGGGTCTTCGGGGAACGGCGGGGGCGGCGTCGGGGTGGTGCTGCTCACGTTCGGCAGGCTATGCCCATGTGGCACAATCTGCCATCTGGCGGGCCACCCCGGGGTTCAGGTCCGGGGTGACCCGCTGTTGATCGCTATAGAAAAAGCCGGGCCCGGCGCCCGGGGGGACAGGCGCCGGACCCGGCGTGGGAAGTCCCGGCGCCGGGGGGGTGGTGCGTCGGGACGTGGTGCGTGGGCCGGCCCCGGAGCCTTGCGGCCCCGAAGCTTTCCGACTGCTGGGTTCTCACGTCTTGTTCCCTGCTCCCGCCGGGTTGAAGCGGCGGGGAACAGCCATGTTTGCGCGGTCTTCCGCCACCCGGCGCACACGGCCCGCGCCCCTCACGCGACCGCGCGGGACACGGCCGTCACGCGGGACGGCCGGGCGCGCGGACGCGGGGGCCGGGCGCCGCGCCGGCGGACGGGAGACCCCGTCACGCCGCCGCGTCGAACCCGGTGGAACGGGCCAGCTTCTTCAGCTCCAGCAGCGCGTGCTTCTCGATCTGGCGGATGCGCTCGCGCGTCAGACCGTGCTCCTTGCCGACCTCGGTCAGCGTGCGCTCCCGGCCGTCCTCGATGCCGTAGCGCATCTTGATGATGGAGGCCGTGCGCTGGTCGAGCCGGCCGATCAGGTCGTCGAGCTCCTCGCTGCGCAGCAGTGTCATCACGGACTGCTCCGGCGACACCGCGGAGGTGTCCTCCAGGAGGTCGCCGAACTGGGTCTCGCCCTCGTCGTCCACCGACATGTTCAGCGAGACCGGGTCGCGCGCCCAGTCGAGCACGTCGGTGACGCGCTCCGGCGTGGAGCCGAGCTCGGCGGCGATCTCCGCGGGCTCGGCGTCACGGCCGTGCTCACGGTTGAACTCGCGCTGCACACGGCGTATCCGGCCCAGCTCCTCCACGAGGTGGACGGGCAGGCGGATCGTGCGCGACTGGTCGGCTATGGACCGGGTGATGGCCTGCCGGATCCACCAGGTGGCGTACGTCGAGAACTTGAACCCCTTGCGGTAGTCGAACTTCTCGACCGCGCGGACCAGGCCGGCGTTGCCCTCCTGGATCAGGTCGAGCAGCGGCAGACCGCTGCGCGGGTACCGCCGGGCGACGGCGACGACCAGGCGGAGGTTGGAACGGATGAAGATGTCCTTCGCCCGCTCGCCCTCGTCGACCAGGGCCTGGAGCTCCTCAGGGGTCGCTCCGGCCTTGTTCTCCTCGAGGCCGTCGAGGATCTGTCGTGCGAACACACCCGCTTCGATGATCTGGGACAGCTCGACCTCCTTGGCGGCGTCGAGCAGCGGTGTGCGCGCGATCTCGTCGAGGTACATGCCGACCAGGTCGCGATCGGCGATCTCGCCGCCATGGGCGCGAACACTGCTTGCCGAGTCGACCGTCTCGCCGGAGGCGGACTGACGACGGGCGACGGCACGGGTTGCCATGCGTGCTCCCTTGCGATGATGAGGTCAGCGGGTGGTCCTGCGGACACTCGGCACGGTCTTCAGAATCTCTTCCGGACTCTGCTCGGGTGCCCGCATCCGTAGGAAACAACGACTGGAATCAGGACAGAATTCCCAACCCGCCCCCCGATTTTTCTGATCATGCAGTACCCTGTCCGGCCACGCAGGGAGGTGCGATGGCGTCCGACGACGCGGAGGTGCAGGTCAGGCCGGGGGCCGAGGGTGACCTCGTGGCCCTCACCGACCTCTACAACCACTACGTACGTGAGACGGCCGTCACGTTCGACACCGCGCCGTTCACTCCGGCGGAGCGACGCCCCTGGCTGCTCTCCCACCCTGTAGACGGCCCCCACCGCCTCATGGTTGCCACGGACGCCGCCTCCGGCCGGGTCCTCGGGTACGCGTCGTCGAGCCCGTTCCGTGTGAAGCCCGCCTACGCGACGTCCGTGGAGACGACGGTGTACGTCGCCCCGGACGCCGGCAGGCGCGGCATCGGCACCCTGCTCTACCAGGCGCTTTTCGACGCCCTGGCGGACGAGGGCCTGCACCGCGCCTACGCGGGCATCGCCCAGCCGAACGCCGGCTCGACGCGCCTGCACGAGAAGTTCGGCTTCCGGTACGTCGGCACGTACCGAGAGGTGGGTCACAAGTTCGGCCGCTGGTGGGACGTGGCCTGGCACGAGAAGGAGCTGTGACGCGGCCGTCCCCGCGACGGACCGGCCCTCAGCCGAACTGCACCGACCGCTTGGCCAGCCCCATCCAGAACCCGTCGATCACGGACTTCTGTTCCCCGAGCTCCCCGGCCGCGTCGGCGGCGCCCATCGTGACGAAGAGCGGGGCGAAGTGCTCGGTGCGCGGGTGGGCGAGCCGGCCCGCCGGTGACTTGCGGGTGAAGTCGAGCAGCGCGTCCACGTCCCGCGCCTGGAGCGCCTCCCTGCCCCACGCGTCGAACTCGGCCGACCAGGCGGGGATGCCGCCCTGGCGCAGCGCGGCGAGGTTGTGGGTGAAGAACCCGGAGCCGACGATCAGCACGCCCTCGTCCCGCAGCGGCGCGAGCCGGCGGCCGATCTCCATCAGCTTCACGGGGTCCAGGGTGGGCATGGACACCTGGAGGACGGGGATGTCGGCGTCCGGGTACATCTCGACGAGCGGCACGTAGGCGCCGTGGTCCAGGCCCCGGTCGGGGACGTCCTGGACGGGGGTGCCGGGGGCGCGCAGCAGCTTGCGCACGGACTCGGCCAGCTCGGGGGCGCCGGGGGCCGGGTAGGTCACCCGGTAGTAGTGCTCGGGGAAGCCCCAGAAGTCGTAGACGAGGGGGACCGTCTCGGTGGCGCCGAGCGCGAGCGGGGCCTCCTCCCAGTGGGCGGAGACGACGAGGATCGCCTTGGGGCGGGGCAGGCCCGCGGACCAGGCGGCCAGCTCGCCGGGCCAGACGGGGTCGTCGGCCAGGGGCGGGGCGCCGTGGCTGAGGTAGAGCGCCGGCATGCGCTCCTGAGTGGCGGCGGTCATGACGGCGACTCCTTTCGGGCATCTGCTTGAACTCTCAACTTCCACGGCCGACTGTACGCCCCATTTGTTTAACCTTCAAGGAGAACGCCCGTACAGTGGAGTACATGAACACGGCACCCGCATCTTCGGCAGCCGCCGGGGAGCCACGCTGGCTCACCGACGAGGAACAGCGCGTCTGGCGTGCGTACGTCGACGCCACCACGCTTCTCGAGGACCACCTCGACCGTCAGCTCCAGCGGGACGCGGGCATGCCGCACGTCTACTACGGGCTGCTGGTGACGCTGGCCGAGGCGCCGCGCCGGCGACTGCGGATGACGGAGCTGGCGAAGGACGCCAAGATCACCCGCTCGCGTCTGTCGCACGCGGTCGCGCGCCTGGAGAAGAACGGCTGGGTCCGCCGGGAGGACTGCCCCTCGGACAAGCGCGGCCAGTTCGCCGTGCTCACCGACGAGGGCGTGGACGTCCTGCGCCGCCACGCGCCCGGCCATGTCAACGCCGTACGGCAGGCGGTGTTCGACCGGCTCACCCCGGAACAGCAGAAGTCCCTCGGCGAGATCATGGGGATCGTCGCCGAGGGACTTCAGCCGAGCGAAGCGGGTGCGGACCTGCCCTGGCTCCGCTGACGCGGCGGAAGCCGGGGCAGGTCCTTCAAAACCGCTCGGAAGGGGCGTCCCCTTCCCCTCCCGCGCGGATGGCTCCGGGAGGCGGGCCCGTGGGTCAGTGCATGGCCACCGGCACGGCCGCCTCGTTCTCCGCGGCCGCGTCGGAGGACCCGGCGACCGCCGTGCCGCCCGGACGGCCCGCGTTGATCAGGGTGAGGGCGATGGCCGCGGCCACCACCAGGATCCCGACCGCGAACCAGATGGCGCTGGTGTAGCCCTGCACCTGCCCCTGGAGCTGGACCAGCTGCTGCTGGGCCCGGCCCGAGGCGCCGCCGATGTGGTCGGCGACGTAGGCGGTGGTGGCGGAGGCGGCGATCGTGTTCAGCAGGGCCGTGCCGATCGCGCCGCCGACCTGCTGCGAGGTGTTGACCATCGCGGAGGCGACACCGGAGTCACGCGGCTCGACGCCCAGGGTGGCCAGCGACATGGCCGGCATGAACGCCGTACCCATGCCCAGACCGAGCAGCAACATCGCCGGCAGCAGCAGCGCCGCGTACGAGGAGCCGATCTCCAGCTGGGTCAGCAGCAGCATGCCGAGCGCGGCGACCAGGAAGCCGGGGCCCATCAGCAGCCGGGGCGGGACCCGGGTCATCAGCCGGGTGCCGATCTGGGTGGAGCCCGTGATCATGCCCGCGATCATCGGCAGGAAGGCGAAACCGGTCTTCACCGGCGAGTACCCCTTCACGACCTGCAGGTAGTAGGTGAGGAAGAGGAACAGGCCGAACATCGCGATGATGGCCAGACCCAGCGACAGGTAGACCCCGCCGCGGTTGCGCTCGGTGATCACGCGCAGCGGCAGCAGCGGCGCCTTGACCCGCGCCTCCACGGCCACGAACGCGGCGAGCAGCACGGCCGAGGCGACGAACATGCCGACGGTGACGGAGTCGCTCCAGCCCTCGGACTCGGCGCGGGTGAAGCCGTAGACCAGCGCGACCAGGCCCAGAGTGGACAGGATCACGCCGGGGACGTCCAGCGGGGAGCGGTTGCGGCCGCCCTTGGGCTCACGGACGACGAAGTACGCGCCGAGCGCGGCGACCACGGCGAACGGGATGTTCACGAAGAACGTCCAGCGCCAGTCCAGGTACTCCGTGAGGAAGCCGCCGAGGATCAGGCCGACGGCGCCGCCGCCACCGGCGATCGCGCCGTAGATGCCGAACGCCTTGGCGCGCTCCTTGCCGTCGGTGAACATCACCGCGAGCAGCGACAGCGCGGCGGGCGCGAGCAGCGCGCCGAACGCGCCCTGGAGTGCGCGGGCGCCGAACATCATCGCCTCGTTGGTGGCCGCGCCGCCCAGCGCGGATGCCAGCGCGAAGCCGCCAAGTCCGACGACGAAGGCCCGCTTGCGCCCCCACAGGTCGGCGATCCGGCCGCCGAACAGCAGCAGTCCGCCGAAGGCCAGGGCGTAGGCGGTGACCACCCACTGGCGGTTGCCGTCCGAGATGCCGAGGTCCTGCTGGGCGGAGGGCAGGGCGATGTTCACGATGGTGGCGTCCAGGACGACCATCAGCTGGGCGATCGCGATGAAGACGAGCGCTTTCCAGCGGTTGGCGTCCGGGCCGCCCGCGTCGACGCGGCCCGGGGCCTTTCCGGCCGGGGAGACTGTTTCAGACATGGGTGTACCCACTTCGGAACTTGTAGCGGAATGAAGGTGTGAGTAACGAAAAATCGGGCGCGTTCGGCCGACGGCACGTCCCCGTCGACGGCCGTTGCTGCCGGTGCCCGTGGTCAGGACGGGCGGCCTGAAGGTGTCAGGAGTGGCTCAGCGGCGCAGATCCTCCACGGTCACGGCCGTACCCGGCAGGGCGGAGGGGGCGGGAGCCCGCATGCCGTCCAGGAAGAGCTGGATGTGGCGGTGGACGAAGCGGTCGGCGTTCGTGCAGGCGGTGCCGGCCGGGGGCCGGCTCAGCTGCGCGACGCCCACCATCAGATCGCCGTACTCCACGTCGTCCCGCAGCTGGCCGGCCGCGCGGGCGCGGTCCATGAGCTGGGCGACGAGGTTCTCGGCGCGTCGCCGCGCCTCCTCCAGGTCGGGGTGGCACTGGTCGAAGGTGCTGGAGATCATCGGGCACAGCGCACTGATCCGCTCGTCCGCGGCCGTGTGCGCGAAGCGCTCCAGCGCCTCGAAGGCGTCCCCGGTCTCGCTCAGCGCCTGCTCGGCCGCCCGCACCGTACGGTCCATGACGGAGCAGACGACCTCGCGCACGAGCGCGTCGCGGTCGGGGAAGTTGCGGTACACCGTGGCGTTTCCGACGCCGGCCCGGCGGGCGATCTCGTCGAGCGGGACCTCGGGCCCGAACTCGGTGAACATCTCCCGGGCGGCGGCGACGATCCGCTCCCGGTTACGCAGGGCGTCGGCACGGGGCCGGGGCGCCTTGCGCGTCACGGGGGTCTCGGTCGTCGCGGTCACGGTGCCCTCCTCGGGGTGTTGCTCTGACGTCTGTGCTGTGTCTGCGGTTCTGCGTCTGCGGTGAACCGGGGAGCGCGTCCCCGGATCGTGCGGACACAGGGGTAAACGGGGAGACGATCCCCGGTTATTTCCCGGCACGGGACATTTCTTGTGTGACCCAGGTCACATTTTTACGATCGGCCATCCCCACGATCGGACCACCCGGCGAGCGCACCCCCGACCCGTGACGCAGGGTGATCACGAGGGTGCAGTCGGCGACGGCGGCTGCCGTGCGAGCGGAGGTCCCCCATGCAGCCGCAGCCGAGCCGAGGCCGGATATCCCCGCGCCGTCTGGCCGCCCTGGGCTCGGTCGCCGCCCTCACCCTCGCGGTCTGCAGCTCGGCCGGGAGCGGCCACCTCTCCCCCACGACCACCGCCCCCGGCGCCGGCCCGAGCGCCCTCTCCCGCAGCTCCGCCCACGGCCCGTGCATGATCGGCAGCGACCGCGACGTCCAGATGTCCGAGGGCGTCCCCACGGACCCCGGCTACACCCGCTCCACCGGCACGGTCCGCGCCCTCACCCTGATGATCGACTTCTCGGACGCGCCCGGCGACGGCGACGCCCTGGACCGCTACCGCGAGTTCTTCCCGCAGACCCGCGAGTGGTTCACCACCAGTTCCTACGGCCGCCTCGACTACCGCCCCGAACTCCCCGTCCCCGAGTGGCTGCGCATGCCCAAGTCCTTCCGCCAGTACGGCATAGAGCGCGGCGCCCCCTTCGACCCCGGCTACCGGGAGCTGATCCGCGACATCGTCTCCGAGGCCGACACGGAGGTGGACTTCCAGGAGTACGACCTGGTCAACGTCCTCGTCACCCCCAACGCGGGCCCCGCCGCCCTGGACACCGTCCTGTCCGTCACCTTCGCCGGCAACGACGAGGCCCCCACCGCGGACGGACGGCCCGTCTCCAACGCGTCGTTCGTCTACTCCCGCCAGGACGACGGCTCCGGCTCCTACGGCCGCACCGGTTACCGCGTGCTGCCGCACGAGAACGGCCACGTCTTCGGCCTGCCCGACCTCTACACCGCCGAAGGCGGCGGCGCCGTCGGCCACTGGGACATCATGAGCGAGGACTGGGGCGCCAACAACGACTTCCTCGCCTGGCACAAGTGGAAGCTGGGCTGGCTGGACACGTCCCAGGTGAGCTGCGTGGCCGAGCGGGGCTCACGGGAGTACGTCCTGACGCCGCTGGCCCGCGCGGGCGGCCCGAAGCTGCTCTTCATCCCGCTCGACGCGCACTCCGGGTACGCGGTCGAGGTGCGCACGCGCGGGGGGAACGACGAGGCGGTGTGCCGGCCGGGCGTCCTGATCTACCGGGTCGACGCGGACGTGGACACAGGGATGGGCCCGATCACCGTGCACGACGCGACCCGGGACAGCGGAGGCTGCACCCGGGCGCCGAACGTGCACGCGGAACTGTCGGACGCGACGTTCAGACCGGGGCAGAGCTTCGCGGACCGGGAGGAGGGGGTACGGGTGGCGGTGCTGGCGGAGGGCGAGGAGGAGTACCGGGTGAGGGTGACGCGGATGTCGGGGCGGTAGCGGGGGCGGCGCAGCGGGTTTTTTCTCAACTCCCGCGGCTAGGTTGCTCCTTGACAGCAACCGGCCGGCCCCGGGAGGACGACGTAGTGACGGAGATATCCGCGGCAGCGCTCGAGGCGCGCAAGCGCATCAGGACCGACCAGCCGCACACCGCCCGCATCTGGAACTACTGGCTGGGCGGCAAGGACAACTACCCGGTCGACCAGGCGGCGGGCGACCAGATCCGCGAGCTGCACCCGGGCATCGGCGACTACGCCCTGGCCGACCGCCAGTTCCTCGGCCGGGCGGTGCGATACCTGGCCGGCCGGTGCGGCATCCGCCAGTTCCTGGACATCGGCACGGGCCTGCCCACGGCCGACAACACCCACGAGGTGGCCCAGCGGGTCGCGCCCGACTCACGGGTGGTCTACGTCGACAACGACCCCATCGTGCTGGCCCACGCGGAGGCGCTGCTCACGAGCACACCGGAGGGCAGCACGGCGTACCTCGACGAGGACCTGCGCAACATCGACGCGATCTTCGAACAGGCCGCGAAGACACTGGACTTCAGCAAGCCGGTCGCGCTGGTCCTGCTGGGCGTGGTCATCTTCGTCGAGGACGACGAGGAGGCGTACGGGGTGGTGCGCCGCCTGATGGACCGGCTCCCGTCGGGCAGCTACCTGGTCCTCTCCCACACGATCACGCGCCCGGACATGCCGGACGTGGACGCGGCGGTGGCGTTCTGGAACGAGAACGGCACGCCGAAGCTGACGCAGAGGACACCGGGGGCGGTGTCCCGCTTCTTCGAGGGGCTCGAGCTGCTGGACCCGGGCGTGGTGTCCTGCAACCGCTGGCGCCCGGAGGAGGGGGCAGGCGAGCTGCCGGCGGAGGTGGCGATGTTCGGAGGGGTGGGGCGGAAGCCGTGAGGCGGGGGTAGGCGGGTGGGGGCCGGGGAGAGCCTGGTCGATCGTCTCGATCTTCGGCTGTCCCCGACCCCCACCCACCCGGACACCGATCCGGTACCCTGTGGATCGAGCGCCCAGGCGGTCGCCGCTGTCCCCGTGACCGGGCCCGCAGCCACCGACCAGGACGCACGCCTTCGTAGCTCAGGGGATAGAGCACCGCTCTCCTAAAGCGGGTGTCGCAGGTTCGAATCCTGCCGGGGGCACGCCGCCTGACCAGGCAATATGCGTCGAACAGGCCCCTCGGAGTGACCTCCGGGGGGCCTGTTTCGTGCCCGGTGGGGACAAGGTGGGGACGTAACGCTAAGAGACGTCCTGATTACAACTCTTCCCGTCCTCGCTCGCGTCGGGCTGGACGAGGTACAACGCCTTCGGCTCCCCGGCCTGTGAAGGCTCCCCGGCCTCCGTGGAGTTGTCGGTCGCCGGGTCCGCACCCTTGCGGGGCACCAGCGCGACGGGGGCGTCGGCGGCCTCCTTCTCGAACTGGGGCATCAGCGAGGTGTACGTGTCCGCGGTGAGCGAGTAGGAGGCGCGGCCGAGGAGGGCCTGGATGGCCTTCATGGAGAGGCCGGCAGCGAGGCTCAGGGAGGCCGCGCAGTGCTTGCCCTCCCATTCCGTCCGCTGAGCCTTCTGCACGTCGCGCCAGGCGGTCATGAGGGCGAAGGTCGCCGAGTCGAGGGTGACGGTGCGGCGGCCGCTGCGGCTCTTGGGGGTGTCCTCCCAGACGTCGTAGGAGGCGTCGGAGACGAGCTGTTCGACGATGTTGGCGCGCCCCTTGGTCATGTCGACTCCAGCCCAGGGCAGGCCGGCGGCCTCGCCTCGGCGGGGCGCGCAAAAGACCATGAGGTGCCACATGACGTAGAGCGGGTGCTCGACAGCCGCGTCGAGGAACTCGCCCGTCTGTTCCGGTGCCCCGACCATGACGGGGCCGGGCTTCCGTCCGGTCTCGCGCCAGCGGGCCACGCGTTCGTCGGTCCAGACGAGCGGGTCGGGGCGGTGGTACTTGGGGATGGCGACGCCGTCGGTCCAGTTCTCGGAGATCAGCTTCTCCCTGACGGCGTCGCCGAGGGCGGCGGGGACGGTGTCGAGGTATCTCTTCTGGGCGCCGGGGCCACTGTTCTTGCGGGGTTCGGCGTTGGCCACCTTCAACGCCGCCTGGGCGGCCTTCCATCGGGCACGCAGGTGGGGCGGTCGGGGCTTCTTGGCCTGCTTCCACGCTCTGGGCCGTCGCTCCGTCGGCCCACGCGTCGACGACACGGCGGTCGTCGCCGTCGAACTGGTCACCGACGCGCTGCGGCATACGAGAAGCGGCCCCCGACCCCACACCGGATGCTCTCCGTCCGGGCTCCCCGTATTCAGCACCGACGCGTTCATGTTCACAGACTTCGTTGCGTTGTGAAACGGTGACCGCACGACCACGCTGCGTATGACGGCATCTGGAGGGATTTGCCCAGTTGGAAGATCGCGCTTGACGTAAACCCGACTGGTTTCGCGCAAATCCCAATAGATAGCGTTGGCGCACTCGTGAGAACCCTCGCCCCACCGGGAGCCATCCGTGAACCGCCGTCCCAGATTGCTCGCAGCCGCCGCGCTGACCGCTGTCGCGGTTCTGCCGCTGTCCGCCTGCGGAGGCGGCGATGACAGTTCCAAGGGCAATGACAACATCGCGGGGGCGGACACCGGGGGCGATTCGTCAACCTCCGCTTCACCGAGCGCCAGCGCATCGGACACCGCCGACCGGCCAGACATCACGCTGCCCGAGGACATGAAGAGCGTCTTCGAAGGCTGGAAGACGGGGGATGCCACCAAGGACGCGGCTCTGGCCGACGCTGAGCGAGCACTCGGTTCTGTTGACGACGCGATTGCCCGAGGCGATACAAAGTCGAAGGCACTCGGCTTCTACTACCAGGACGACGCGCTCATCAGCGAAGTCAAGTGGGTTCAGGCGTGGCTTGACGCCAACATCTCCTGGACCGGAACCATCCGCTACTTCGATCCGCAAGTGACGCTCAGCGACAAGAAGACCGCTGACGTCATCTACTGCGCGGACGACAGCAAGGCGTACAACAAGGACCGAAAGACCGGCAAGGTTGACAAGACGCCGGCCAGCGACAGTCCTTACGTCCTTTACAACACCCGCCTGGAGAAGAACGACGACGGCGTATGGGTGACCACCGGCCTGACCACCAAGCGGGGACACGAGCGGTGCGGAAGCTGATCACGCCGACCCGGATCGGCACCGTTGCCCTCCTGGTTCTGGTTTCGGCTGGGATTCCGAGTGCGGCGTGGGCGACACCAGGACCTGCGCCTTCCGTGACCGAAGTCGACTCCGGCGCATCAGGCGGCGCCGACGGCGACAAGCTCACCTCGACCGTCTCCGCCGGGATCGTCTACGACCGTTCGAAGAACGGCAGCGGCACGTCGACGGGTGCCGTC
>Ga0164243_10009558_pt1 | contig 14101 bp, 14 predicted proteins | sample OricompcompostOP_FD_108781 | JGI IMG/M metagenome (GOLD analysis project Ga0164243, IMG submission 108781) | Organic Plus compost microbial communities from Emeryville, California, USA - Original compost - Organic plus compost (OP) | ecosystem: Engineered > Solid waste > Mixed feedstock >... | reverse complement strand
GGCGAACTACGGCGTCTACGGAGCCCGCAAGATCTGGCATGAGCTGCGCCGCCAAGGGCATCCGACGGCCCCGGTGGCTGGCCGCGGTTCGGACGTGGTCCGGTGCGCGTCACCTTGCCGGGGTGGTCGCCAACCCGGCTCACATGGCTGGGGCGGCCCCCGGTGTCGATGATGGTCCCTTCGCGCTGGGCTGGTTGAGCGGCGGTGGTTGTCGGCCCGCATCACCGAAGGACTGCGGCTGCAACCCACCGCGGCCGCCTGGCCCAGCCGGCGCGCTGGCGATCCAGGCCGCCGCCGTCTGGGCGTGCCGATTGGCCTGTTGCCAGCCGTCGGAGCCCACGGCGAACGGATTGGTGGTGGCGGGCGTTGCCGTCTGTGCGTTCAGGTTGGCCCGCCGCCACCCGTCGGTGCCCGCGGCGAACGGATTGGTGGTGGCGGGCGTTGCCGTCTGCGCGTTCAGGTTGGCCCGCCGCCACCCGTCGGTCCCCGCGGCGAACGGATTGGTGCTGGGGGCCGCCGGCCATGTGCGCGCCGGTTCCTGAACCGGTTGGACCGCATGGGAGATGCCCGGGCGAGCCGCCCGGGCCAGCGGATCATCGGCCGAGGCGGTCAGCGCCACGGCTGGTTGTGCTTGAATCTGGTACTTTGCCCGCTCGCCTGCGCTACGCAGGGATGCCGTGTTGGTCAGTGCGCGATCTTTCTGAAGCTGAGCAAGGTTGGGATTCTCTTTCAGAATCTGTTCTATCGTGTCCGCGACGCGTGCCTGATGTGAGAGGTCGGTGATACCCCGCCCGAGGTCGTCGGCTGGGGAGATCAGGATGTACTGCGTGGCCATCCGGAGGGATTCCTTTTCTCCATTTGCGCGCCTGACCAGTTCCCGGTCCAGGCCGATGGTTCTGCCTGGATCGCGATAGATCGAATTAAGATCGTAATCGAGGGAGTTGCATGCAACCTTGATCGCGTGAGCATGGGCGTCGCGCCGTTCGGCTTCCGGTGAAGCGCCTTCGCTCGACTGTGAGATCAATGGCGCCGCCATGCGCCGCTCCAGATAGCCGGGGCCGGAGTTTTCAAGGGAGACCCCCAGCGTTTGACTGAGCTGAGCTTCCGCGCGCTGACCAGCACGGATAAGCTCGTGCGAGCTGGTTAGTTTGCCATCGAAGCTGAGCCCGTCGGCCTGCCGGGTGTTGACCATCAGCATCAGGTGTTGGGCAATGAGGAACTGGTCGGTGATGCCGCTCCGCGCAACGATCTGCCGTGCTGTGTCGATGGTAATCCGGCTGTCGTTACCCGAAGCGTTTCCCTCGGCTACCAGACATACGTGAGTCAGCCGCTGCTGGTAGTTTACTCGAGGAATGACGGCGTTCAACGTGCTGGCGTCCACCCGGTCATTCGAAGTTTTCCCCTTACTGAGCCGCAGCAGGTCGTCGTTGAGGTAGGCGAGCGCGATCTGCTGATGGCGGGCCTCGGTGAGCGTGGCCCCGGCCGGACGGTAGAACGGAAGCGGCGCCCAGGGTGTTAGATCTGGTAGCGGCGTCGGCTGAGTCACGGGATCTTCTTTCCGGAGTTCGTAAGGTCGGGATAGGACCCTCTACGGGCCGAACCGTGTCCCGGTTCACCAACACTCCGGTCGACCACCGACAAGCAGTTCTTCGGGCTGGTGCCACGCGGCTTGCGCACGGCCTCCGTCGCCTGGCAGGGGGCCTCCGCCAGGCGCAAGCTCACTGGCCTGGCTCGTGCCCTGTCGATCATGTCGAGCCGAGACGGAGTCCGGATGTCGTGGCCGGCATGATCGGCAGGACACGGCCCTAGGATGTGGTCGTGCGGGACGAGGTCGTGGCGGTGGTCGCCGCCTACCTGGAGCGGTATCCGGACGAGCGCGAGCGGCTGGCGGAGCTGAGCGCCGCCCTCGCCGCCGGCGGCGACGTCGTCACCCGCGGCGGGCTGCCGGGGCACGTGACGGCCTCGGGTGTGGTGTGCGATCCCGGCGGGCGGATGCTGCACGTGTGGCACCGCGGCTTCGGCCGGTGGCAGCAGCCCGGCGGGCACCTGGAGCCGGGCGACGCCACGCTGGCGGAGGCCGCGCGGCGGGAGGTGGTCGAGGAGACCGGCATCGCCGCCGGCTCGCTGGCGCTCGTCGACCCGGTGCCGCTCGACATCGCCGTGCACGCGATCCCGGCCAACCCCGCCAAGGGCGAGGGTCCCCACCTCCACTTCGACCTGCGGTACGGGTTCACCTGCCCCGCGGACCCGCCGACCCGGCCGCAGGCCGACGAGGTGGACGCGGTGGCCTGGCTCGGCGTCGACGAGATGGCCCCGGAGTTCCGGCGCAAGCTGCACCCGGCGCCAGCTCCCTGACGGGCCGGCGCCGGGCCCGGCCCGGGTGTCAGTCCAGCTCGGCTGCCCGTGCCACCAGCGCCGCGAGCTCCCGCGCGGCCGGGTCGTCCGAGCCGTCCGCCGCGCGGTCCGCGATCTGCCGCAGCCCCCCGAGCGGGACCGCCCGCTCCGACTCGCGCGGGAACTCCGCGCGGTACGCCGCCCCGCAGTCCACCTGGAACGGGGCCGGCGCGGCGACGAAGTCGCCGTCCTCTCGTTGCCGAGCCGTGGCCGAAGCGTGGGGAGTGGTGACCGCCGCGAGGCGCAGCCGAGACCCGGCCGAGACACCGCGGTGATGCGTGGCAGCCCGGCCGGGTCGGCCCGTCAGTCCCGCACGGGCGGCGCCGTGCGGGCCGCGGCCTTCAGCGCCGCCGCCGCGCCGGCGTACGGGTTGGCCGTGTACGCGCGCGACAGGCCACCCGGCACCGTGAAGTACTCGGCCGACAGCTTCGCCGGGTCGGTCGCGATCTCGCCCCGCCCGGGCAGGTCGTCGGGATCGTCCCAGCCCCACGGTGCGTTCGCCGAGTCGACGGTGCAGTCCCAGGTGCCCGAGCCGCAGTCGCCGGAGTCGTCGCCGGCGAAGGTACCGAGGTGGGCGAAGAGGGCGGGGTTGGCCCGCTGAGCCCAGAGGCCGCCCGGGGCGAAGAGGTCGACCAGCGCGTAGCGGACGTCGCGGTCGTTCGGGCCGGACGGCGTCTCGGCCGTGGTGGACGGGTGGTAGACGATGCCGTCGCCGCCGGCGATGTCGTACTGCGGCCAGGCCTTGAGCCCGTGCCCCTTCGACTCCTGCGCGGTGACCGGGTGGGCGAGCCCGTCGTGCGGCGAGATCGCCGTCCGGAGCGTGCCGTCGACGGTCTCCCGGCCGCCGGTCCACGTGCTGCCCGCGGGCGTGTACGAGTAGAACTGGCTGTGCGCCACCGTGACCGCAGCGCGCAGCACGCCGTAGGGCGAGCCGTCCTTCTCGATGGCGAGCAGCACGCCCTCGCCGTCGTTCTCGTGCTCGGTCTCGAAGAACGGGTGGTCGACCCAGTCGCGCGGGTGGAAGAACAGATAGGTCACGTACCAGTGGGTGGCCGTCTCGGCCACCGAGTAGTATGCGTGGGCCGCGAACGACGCGCCGGGCTGGCCGGCGGCCTCCCAGTTGTCGCGTCCGTCGAGGTCGCCGTCGAAGTCCACCCGGGTGATGTAGTCCGACCTGCCGCCCAGCGCGTGGCTGCCGGTCGGGTCGACGTCCTGGTAGTGGATCGGCGCCCAGCGCAGCGCGAGGGCGGCGGGGCTGACGGCCGCGCGGGCTGCCGGTGCGAGCAGCGCCAGGGCGAGCGTGGCGGCGAGGGCCGCGACGGCGGCGCGGTACGTGTCGCGCATGCGTGTCTCCCACGTCCCGAAGGGATGGATCGTGGAAGATATTGACGGACGTCGTGGCCCTGCGAGTGTCCGGCGGGCGGCGTCCGGATGGCGGGGTGGAGTCGGGCGGGTCAGGCGGCGCGGGCGTGGCCAGCGGTGCGGGCCAGGAACTCGGCGTTGCTGCCGGTCCGGGCGAGCTGGTCGAGCAGCTGCGGCAACGCCTGGTGGCTGTCCCGGCCGGCGAGGGCCCGCCGGAGCAGGTGGGTGGCGGCCAGCTCGTCGGGTGCCAGCAGCAGGTGCTCGTTGCGGGTGCCGGAGGCGTTGAGGTCGACCGCCGGGAAGATCCGGCCGTCGGCGCTGGCGCGGTCGAGGGTCAGCTCGGCGTTGCCGGTCCCCTTGAACTCCTCGTAGATGAGCGTGTCGCCGCGCGACCCCGTGTCGACGAGGGCGCTCGCGACGATGGTCAGGGAGCCGCCGCCGTCGATGGCCCGGGCGGCGCCGAGCAGCCGCTTCGGCGGCGCGAGAGCGGAGGCGCCGACCCCGCCGGAGAGCGTACGGCTGCCGCCCGGCGCGGTGTTGTTGTAGGCGCGGCCCAGCCGGGTCAGCGAGTCGAGGACCACGACGACGTCGCGACCGAGCTCGACGAGGCGCTTGGCCCGCTCGACGGCGAGTTCGGCGACCGCGGTGTGGTCGTGCGCCGGCCGGTCGAACGGCGACGCGACGATCTCGCCCCGGACCGAGCGGCGCATGTCGGTCACCTCCTCCGGACGCTCGTCGACGAGCAGCACCATCACGTGGCACTCGGGGTTGTTGCGCAGGATCGCCTGCGCGACCGCCTTCAGCACGACGGTCTTGCCGGCCTTCGGCGGCGAGACGACCAGTGCCCGCTGGCCCTTGCCGATCGGCATGACGAGGTCGATGACGCGGGTGGTGAGCAGCCGCGGATCGGTCTCCAGCCGGAGCCGCCGGTGCGGGTGGACGGGGGTCAGCGCGTAGAAGTCGGGACGGCGCCGGGCCCGCTCCGGGTCGAGGCCGTTGACGGCGGCGATCCGGTCGACGGGACGCGGGCGGCCGCCCTTCCCGCCGGGCTTCGGGCTCTGGAGGGTGCCGGTGACGATGTCGCCGGGGCGGAGGCCGAGGCGGCGGACCAGCGGCGGCGGCAGGTAGGCGTCGGCGGGACCCGGCGCGTACCCGTTGGTGCGCAGGAAGTGCTGGTCGCCGCGCTGGTCGACGACGCCGGTGACGGCGTCTGTCTCTTGTGGACTGTTGTGGTCGCGCACGCGCGTACTCCTCGGTGTGATGCGGGAGAGAAGAGAGAGGAAGGACACCGGGGGGCGGCAGGACTGCCACGCGCAGCCGCGGTGATCGCAACCGACGGTAGCGCGCGAGCGGCCGGCGGCGCAAGCGTGGGGTGGAATCCCCTACGGGTGGGGTAAGCCCTACCGGCGGTTGGGATGGCCGCCGGATCGTTCCGGAACGCCCGCCTCCCTAGCGTCGAGGCATGACGATGACGGGCATCCCGGCACCGGCCGGCGCGCCGGCCCCCGCGCCGGCCCGCGCGGCGGCCGGCGGCGCGGCGCGGGAACGGGCGATCGACGGCCTGCGGGCACTGGCCATCCTCGGTGTCGTGTGTGGACACTGGTTGGTCGGCGGGCTCAGCCCCGGCGCCGACGGCGGCCTGGTCACCGACAGCCCGCTGCGGTGGTCGGCGTGGCTGGCGCCGATCACCTGGTTCCTCCAGATGCTCGGCCTGTTCTTCCTCGTCGGCGGCTACTCGGCCGGGCGGAGCCTGACCCGCTGGCGCGACCGCGGCGGGTCGGACCTCGCCTGGGTACGCCGGCGCTTCGTCCGCCTGGCGTGGCCCGTGGTCGTCGCCGTCGCGCTGGTGAGCGCCGCCCTGCCGGTGGCCGCCTGGGCCGGTGTGGCGCCGGCGACGATGCGCACGTGGGCGGTGCTGGTGGTGCAGCCGTTCTGGTTCATCGGCGTCTACGCGGTGGTGACCGCGCTGACGCCGCTCGCCCTGAAGCTGGACCGGCGCTGGGGCGTGGCGGCGGCGCTGCCGATGGCGGCGGCGGTCGCGGTCGTCGACATCCTGCGGTACGGCGTCGCGGCGGTCCCCGACTGGGCCGGCTACGTGACGGCGGTGCCGGCGTGGATGGTCACCTACCAGATCGGCGTCGCCTGGGCCCGCGGCGGCGTGTCGCGGGCCACGGCGTGGCGCCTGCTGGCCGGCGGCGCGGCGCTCTTCGCGGTGCTGCTGCTGGTCGCGCACTACCCGGCGAGCATGGTCACCGTGCCGGGCTCGACCCGCTCCAACTCCAACCCGCCGTCGCTGCTGGTCGTCGCCCTCGCCGCGACCCAGTCCGGCGCCGCGATCCTGCTGCGCGACCGCCTGGAGCGCCTGCTGCACCGCCGTCACCACCTCTGGCACGCCGTGGCGCTGCTCAATCTCTGCGCGATGACGATCTTCTGCTGGCACCAGACGGCCCTCGTCGGGGTCACCGCCGGCGCCACGGTGTTCGGCACCGTCCCGGGCCTGACCGACCCGCCCTCGGCGCCGTACTGGATCGCGGAGCGCTTCGCCTGGCTGCCGCTCATCGGCCTGGCCCTGGCGGCCCTGGTCGCCGTGGTCCACCGCTTCGAACACCCCGTGACGACCCTCACCACCCGCCACCGCGTCCTGGCCGTGGCCGCGGTCTCCGCCTTCACCGCGTACCTCCTCACGGTCTACTGACCGAGCGTGCCCATTCAAACACGTGCCGTGTCCGGACCGCCGGCGCCACGCGCAGCGGTGTCGATGCGGTCGGTGAGGAGTGGACGTCGGCAGGTCGGGTCAGTGCCGGCGGTACGGTTCGCAGAGCCGTTCCCGGCCGAGGGCGTCTTCCCGTACGCGGTCGCCGTACTGACCGCGGTGACGGATCGGGCGGCCCGCGTCGGCGTACTTCTGCTTCGCGCGCTTGAGGTACGTGCTGACCGTCGCCGGTGAGATGCCCAGGCGGCGGCCGACCGCGTCGAGGGTCATGCCGCTGCCGTAGTAGACCAGCACCTCACGCTCGCGCGGTGTCAGGTCCGGCCGTTCGGGGCGGTTGTCGCGGCCGAGCCAGAACGCGTGCTCGGTGGTCAGCGGCGACTCGCCGCGCGCGACGGCGCGGATCACGTCGGCCAGCACGGTCAGGTTGGCCGTCTTCGGGACGTACGCCACCGCGCCGGCCTCGGTCGTCGCCAGGATGTAGCTCAGGTCCGGCACGACCGTGACGACGATGACCGTGAAGCCCGAGTCGACCAGCCGGGCCACGTTGTCGACCGGGTCCGAGAAGTTCTCCAGGTTGAGGTCGAGCAGGACGATGCCGGCCGGCACGGGCTGGCTGAGGAAGTCGTCGACCGAGGTGGCGGTGGCGGTCAGCCGGATGTCCGGCACCTGCGCCATCCACGTGGTCATGCCCTCCAGCAGCATCTGGTCGTTGTCGATGGCGGCCACCTCGATCACGGCGTCCATCGCACCTCCACCACCGTCCCCTCCCCCGGGCTCGCGGTCACCGTCACGGCACCGCCCGTCTCGATCACCCCGTGCCGCAACTCGCGCAGCAGTCCCCGGCCGGGCGTCACCGTGTCGGGATCGAAGCCGGCTCCCCGGTCGACCACCGACAGCTGGACGCCCTCGCCGTCGCCGACGGCCGTCAGCCACGCCTCGTTGGTGCCGGCGTGCTTGGCGACGTTGGTCAGGGCCTCGCGGGCCGCGGCCACCAGCATGGCCGACACCGGGGCCGGCAGGTTCGCCGGGAGCGCGTGGAACTGCGAGTGGACGCGCAGCCCCAGCGCCTGCTTGTCGCGCACCACCCCCGCGAGGGCCGCGGTGAGGTCACCCGGCGTCTCGTCGGCCGCCCCGGTGAGCAGGCCGCGCAGGAAGTCGGCGTCGCGGGCACAGAGCTCGCGCACCTCGGCGGCGCGGTGGTCGAGCCCGCCCCGGGCGATCTTGCTCAGGGTGGAGAGCACCGTGTGGTGGAGCACGTCGTACTGGCGCGTGCGTTCGTCGAACCGGGCCTGGGCCGCCGCCTCCCGCGCGCGGGCCTCGATGGCCTGCGCGGTGGCCTGCTCGACCTCGCCCGCCGCGTTGCGCAGCAGCGTGCCGAAGAACCAGGCGACCGCGGCGAAGCCGAGCAGGAAGTACGCGTTGACGGCGGTCTCGCCGAACGCGTCCGGGGTCGCCGGCTCGTGCAGCCAGGTGCCGAGGACCAGGGCCGCGGCGACGGCGAGCACGGCCGGCAGCGCCAGCCGCAGCGGGGCGAACACCGCCGCGAGGATGGCCGAGCCCATCGCCGGCGGCACGACCCAGGTCGCCCAGCCGACGGCGCACGAGGCGTCGCAGGTCTGTGGCATGGCGACCAGCCAGACCATCGCGAGGGCGGTGTCCACGGCGATCCACCCGCGGCCGACCCGCCGCGCGCGCAGCGCCACCACGTACAGCGACACCGACCAGGTCACCGCGACCACGTACGCGCCGACGATCAGCGCGGACGAGCCGCGGCCGTCGAGGACATCGCCGGCCAGGACCGGCACGCCGATCGCCAGCTGGATCGCCCGCAACGCGCCGGAGGCGCGGATGAGCAGGGTCTCCACGCGGGTCTGCGCCGCTCCTGCCGGCCGGAGTGGAGATGCCATTCCGCGACGATCACATGCGAGGTCCCGGATGGGGAAGTCCGCACAACCGCCGACTAGCAAGGCGGTCAGCCTTGACTCACGGTGCAGGAGCGACGTGGTGCTCGTCAAGGTGGACACCAGCGACGCCGGGCTGTACGGGCCGGGCTGGGCTGGGCCACGTTCACCCCGCGCGCCTCGGCGGTGGCCGCCGTCGTCCACGACCACCTCGCACCCCGGCCGCGCGGTACCGGCGGTGCCGGCGGTCGCGGGCACGGCCTGGATGGACGTGCGGCTGGCAGACGGCAGCGCCGCCCGGCCGTGACGCGCCGCCCCGCCAGATAGGCGGATTGTCCATATTTGTGCGCTTGCGTCGGCCTATGCTGCCTCCGGGGACGGGACGCGCGCGCCGTGGGAGGGGTCTGCGTGCGGGCACGTGCCTGGGGCGCCGTCGCGGCCGCGGTGGTCGCCGTCGTCTGGGGCGGCGTCGGATACCTCTCCACCCGGCCCACCGACTTCCACAGCTACCGGGTCGCCGCCGTCGGGTCCGCGCAGTCGGCCTACACCGGGCTGGTCAGCGGGCAGCAGGCCAGCCGGGCCCTCGCCGCCTCCCGCATCCCGCCGCCGATGGCGACCGCGATGCTCGGCGACTCCCGGTCGGCGATCGCGGGTGCCCAGAAGCGGCTGGCGCGCGATGCGCCGCCCGACGAGCGCACCACGGCGATGCGCGACGAACTGGCGCCGCTGCTCCTGCAGGCCGACGCGGCGATCTCCGGCCTGGAGGACGCCGTGGCGCACGGCGGGGCCGTCGAGCTGCGGGCCCGCGCCGACGCCGCCGACCCGGTCGCCGACCACCTGCGCCGCTTCGTCGAGGAGCACGGGTGAAGAAGTTTCTCGGCATCACGCTGGGGATCCTCACCGCGGTCGGCGGCTTCGTCGACATCGGCGACATCGTCTCCGGCTCGCAGTCGGGAGCGCGGTTCGGCATCGCGCACGTCTGGGTCATCGTCGTCGGCGTGGTGGGCATCTGCGTGTACGCCGAGATGGCCGGCCGCGTCACCGCGATCAGCGGCCGGCCGGTGTTCGACCTCGTGCGCGAGCGGCTGGGGCCGCGGGTGGCGCTGGTCAACCTTCTCGGGTCGTACGCGATCACGGTCTTCACCCTCGGCGCGGAGCTGGGCGGCGTCGCGCTGGCCCTCCAGCTGCTCAGCTCGGCCCCGTACCTGACGTGGGTGCCGCTGGTCGCGCTGCTGCTCTGGCTCGCCCTGTGGCGGGTGCGGTTCGAGACGCTGGAGCGGATCTTCGGCCTCGCCGGGCTGGCGCTGGTGGTCCTCGTCGTCGGCGTGTTCTGGCTCGGCCCGGACGTCGGCGCGCTGCGGCACCAGGCCCTGCACCCCGGCCCGGTGCCCGGGGAGACCTGGGCCACGTACTGGTTCTTCGCGATCGCGCTGTTCGCCTCCGCGATGACCCCGTACGAGGTGTTCTTCTTCTCCTCGGGCGGGGTGGAGGAGAAGTGGACGCCGCGCGACCTGGTCGTCGCCCGGGCCAACGTGTTCCTCGGCTTCCCGCTGGGCGGGCTGCTCGCCTTCGGCTTCATGGTCAACGCGGCCGTGGTGTACCACCCGATCGGCATGCGGGTGGACACGCTGGGGCAGGCGGTGCTCCCGGCTGGCATGGCGCTCGGTGAACTGGGTATCGCCCTGATCATCCTCGGTGTGTTCGCGGCGACGTTCGGGGCGGCGATGGAGACGGGGCTGTCCGCCGGCTACACGGTGGCGCAGTTCTTCGGCTGGTCGTGGGGCAAGCTGCGCCGGCCGCGGAGCGCCGCCCGGTTCCACACGACCGTGCTGGTCAGCCTCCTGATCGGGGTGGCGGCGCTGCTCACCACCATCGACCCGATCCAGCTCACCGAGTACATGCTGATCTTCAGCGCGGTCGCGCTGCCGCTGACGTACATTCCGATCCTGGTCGTCGCCAACGACCGGCACTACCTGGGCGACCGGGTGAACGGCCGGCTGGCAAACCTCATGGGCGTGATCTACCTGGTGATCGTGGTGGCGGCGGCGGTGGCGGCGATCCCGCTCATGGTGTTCACCCGGGTCGGAGGCTGACGTGGCCCTGCTGATCGGATTCGACCTGCTCGACCGGCAGATCCTCGACCGGGACGGCTTCCCGGTCGGCAAGGTCGACGACGTCGAGCTGGACGACGAGCTGCGGGTCGTCGCGCTGCTGACCGGCCAGCGCGCGTTCGGCCGGCGGATCGGCGGCGTGCTCGGCCGGTGGATCGGCGCGGCGGCGGCGCGGCTGGCCGAGAAGGAGCCCCGGCGGATCCCGTACGACGCCGTGGACCACGTCGACGCGGCCGTCCACCTCTCCGTGCGGGCCGAGCTGCTGCCGCCGCCGGCGCTCGAAGCCTGGCTCGACCAGCACCTCATCCGCCGCATCCCCGGAGCCGGCGAATGACCCGGGCCAGCGACCTCATCGGCCGCGCGGTCACCGACGGCGCCGGCCACCCGCTCGGGCGGGTCGTCGACCTCGTCTGCGAGGGCACTCCGCCCCGCGTCACGGCCGCGCTGGTGGTGCGGCGGGGGCCGTGGGGACGGCTGCTCGGGTACGAGCGTCCCGGCGAGGTGCGCGGTCCCTGGCCCATCGAGCGGGCCGCCCGCGTCCTGCTCCGCCGCGACCTGATCACGGTGCCCTGGTCCGCGCTCCGCCTGGCTCCCCTCCCGGACGGCGAGCCGCCGGTCGCCGGGCCGTCTCCCCGGTGAGGGGTGTATCGGGCGGCGCCGCGGGTAGTCCGCCGATATGAGGCAGGACCGGATCGCCGACCCCTGGGGACGCCGGACACCGTACGGCCCGGGTGAGCGGTGGCCGGTGCGGGTCGACACGTACCTGGCCGACGGGCTCGCCCCCGAGGACGTGGAGCGGTGGGTCCAGACCGCCTCGATCCTGCACTCCAACGGCGACGCGCTGGACATCGCGGTGCGCGACGGCCGGATCGCCGGCGTGCGGGGGCGGGCCGCCGACCGCGTCAACCACGGCCGGCTGGGGCCCAAGGACCTGTTCGGCTGGCAGGCCAACGGCTCTCCGGACCGGCTGACCCGGCCGCTGGTACGCCGCGACGGCCGGCTGGTCGAGACCGACTGGGACACGGCCATGGACGCGGTCGTGGGCCGGGTCCGGGACCTGCTCGACGAGCAGGGGCCGAGCGCGGTCGGCTTCTACACCACCGGCCAGCTGTTCCTGGAGGAGTACTACACGCTCGGGCTGATCGCGCACGGCGGCATCGGCACCAACCACGTGGACGGCAACACCCGGCTGTGCACGGCCACGGCCGCCGAGGCGCTCAAGGAGTCGTTCGCCTGCGACGGGCAGCCGGGCTCGTACAGCGACATCGACCACGCCGACGTCGTCGCGCTGTACGGGCACAACATGGCCGAGACGCAGGCCGTGCTCTGGAGCCGGCTGCTCGACCGCCTCGCCGGTCCGGAGCCGCCCGCGCTGGTCTGCGTCGATCCGCGCGACACGCCGGTGGCGCGTGCCGCCACCGTCCACCTCGCGCCGCTTCCCGGCACCAACGTGATGCTGATGAACGCGCTGATCCACGAGATCATCGCGGCCGGCTGGGTGGACCACGACTACGTCGGCGCGCACGCGGTCGGCTTCGCGGAGCTGCGCGAGCGCACGGCCGGCACCACGCCCGAGGTCGCCGCCCGGGTCTGCGACGTGCCGGCGGACGAGATCCGCCGGGCCGCCCGGCTCATCGGCACCGCCCGCCGGCTGCTGTCCACCGTGCTCCAGGGCTTCTACCAGTCGCACCAGGCGACGGCGGCGGCCGTCCAGGTCAACAACATCCACATCATCCGCGGGATGCTGGGGCGGCCCGGCTGCGGCGTCCTCCAGATGAACGGCCAGCCGACGGCCGAGAACACCCGCGAGTGCGGCGCCGACGGGGACCTGCCCGGGTTCCGCAACTGGGCCAACGACGCGCACGTCGCCGACCTGGCCCGGATCTGGCACATCGACCCCCTGCGCATCCCGCACTACGCGCCGCCGACCCACCTCATGCAGATGATGCGGTACGCCGAGGAGGGGTCCATCCGCTTCCTCTGGGTCAACGGCACGAACCCGGTCGTCTCCCTGCCCGAGCTGCGCCGCGTGCGCGGCATCCTCAGCCAGCAGCGCCTCTTCCTCGTCGTGCAGGACATCTTCCTGTCCGAGACCGCCCAGCTGGCCGACGTGGTGCTGCCGGCCGCCACCTGGGGCGAGAAGACCGGCACGTTCACCAACGCCGACCGCACCGTCCACCTGTCGGAGAAGGCCGTGGAGCCGCCCGGCGAGGCCCGCGCCGACCTCGACATCTACCTCGACTTCGCGCGCCGGCTCGACCTGCGCGACAAGGACGGCGCGCCGTTGGTGCCGTGGACCGACGCGGAAGGCGCGTTCGAGGGCTGGAAGGAGTGCTCGGCCGGGCGGCCCTGCGACTACAGCGGGCTGACGTACGGGAAGCTGCGCGGCGGCAGCGGCGTCCAGTGGCCGTGCGACGCGGACAACCCGGACGGCACCGAGCGGATCTACGCCGACGGGAGGTTCTGGAGCCGGCCGGACTACTGCGAGAGCTACGGCCGCGACCTGGCGACCGGGGCGCCGCTGGAGCCGACGGAGTACCGGGCGATGAACCCGTCCGGGAAGGCCGTCCTCAAGGCGGCCGCGTACCAGCCGCCGCACGAGACGCCGGACTCGGCGTACCCGTTCCATCTGGTGACCGGCCGGACGCTGTACCACTTCCACACCCGGACGAAGACCGCGCGGGCCCCGCAGTTGCAGGCGGCGGCGCCGGAGGTCTGGGTGGAGATGTCGGGGACCGACGCCGCCGCGCGGGGTCTGCGCGAGGGCGACCTGCTCGACGTCCGTACGCCTCGCGGCTCCGTCCAGGCCCGGCTGCGGATCTGCGGCATCCGGCCCGGCGTGCTGTTCCTGCCGTTCCACTACGGATACTGGGACACGGCGGGCGGGCACGAGCCGGACGGCGAGGGCCGCGCGGCCAACGAGCTGACCGTGACCGACTGGGACCCGGCGTCCAAGCAGCCGCTGTTCAAGGCCGGCGTGGCCACCGTGGCGCTGGCCCGCGCCGGGGAGGGCGCGGCGGCGCCGGCCCCGACCACCACCGCGTCCCGGCCGGTCGTGGACGGCGTCACCCCGACGGCCGGGGGTCCGGCCGCCGTCGTCGACGAGGACGTGCGGTCATGACGAAGATCCCGCTGGTGATCGAGGAGCTGCACCGCTCGGAGACGAAGCTGGTGCACGACCTGCTGCGGTTGTCCGACCGGCACAAGCCCGACCACGACATCCACCACCTCGCCCGCGACCTCGCCGGCTGGTCCCGCGACCACGTCGCCGAGCTGTCCCGGGTCGGCCGGCGGTTCGACCTCGACCTCGACGCCGACGCGGGTGACGGCGACGGCGTGCTCTCCGTGCTCCGGCAGAAGGGTGCCGACCTGCTGGGTCGCCGGCCCGAGCCCGCCCTGCTGCTCCTCGCCGACCTGCGCCACCTCTACCGCGACGCGTCCGGCGTCTCGCTCGACTGGGAGCTGCTCGCCCAGGCCGCACAGTCCACGAAGGACCAGGAGCTGCTGGACGTCGCCGAGCGGTGCCATCCCGAGACGCTGCGCCAGGCCCGGTGGGCCAACGCCATGCTCAAGGAGCTGTCAGCGCAGGCACTGGTCACCTGACCGGCGCCGTTTCGCCG
>Ga0164243_10009557_pt1 | contig 14101 bp, 13 predicted proteins | sample OricompcompostOP_FD_108781 | JGI IMG/M metagenome (GOLD analysis project Ga0164243, IMG submission 108781) | Organic Plus compost microbial communities from Emeryville, California, USA - Original compost - Organic plus compost (OP) | ecosystem: Engineered > Solid waste > Mixed feedstock >... | reverse complement strand
TTTTTCAGCCCATTTCGGTCTATGATTCGGAGCATTCTATTTTCTTGCTTGGTCCACCCATTTCAAGATGTCCGATATCAGGTATAAACTCCCCGTCACCACAATGGGTGTCTCCTCTCCAGGTACTGGAAACTTAGACATCTGACATGCCGTTCCCATTGCGTCTTCTATCGTACTGCAGCCTACAACTTGGCTTTGCGAAGCGTCAAAGCCTGGTAATGACTTCACTGCGGACTCCAACTTTGCAATGTCTAGCGGCAGTGGTCGGAAAGAGAGAAAGTGGTCCGAAGAACTTGCGCTAGTCTTTGGACGTTCGGGGTGATCGTACTCAATCAAGACAATCTTGTCTTGGGGCCGTAGGAGAGGTTGTAGGATTTCAGAAGCAGTATCTTCTCTTGGACTCGACATTCCTATCACCCAAGTGATAGGTTTTTGTGTATCGGTTTTGGTAGTTCTTAGATGTTGATCCACATGTTTTGCGAGGACAATGGCAGCGTCTACGTTATGCGCGCCGTCGAGGATGATGGGAGTGGTCCTCCCCTCCTGGCTCCCAGGCGCCGTTGAGCTGATGTCAACCTTCTGTAGTCTCCCCTCCATATGGACACTGGGGAGTTGCAAAAGATCGGCTATGCTGAGTGAAGAATCGTGGTACTCCTCAAGCTGCTCGCAGGCCTTGATGGCGCATATCGCGTTGTCGAGTACGTGCTGCGGCCAAGTTCCGGAAAGAGACGCGGCCTCCTGACTGAGTCGCAAGTCGTCCGTTGACAGGACAACTTTGGAGCCGACCTGTCGCGCCATGTCTAGAATGACTTCAAGCACAGCAGGAGAATTACGGCCATTAACAACGCAGGGTGCACCATTCATGATGGCGGCCTTCTCGGCTGCGATCTGTTCAACGGTGTCGCCGAGGTACTCTTGATGGTCGACGCCGATCTTGGTAATGACTGTTACCGCCTTGTTTCGCATCACATTAGTCGAATCGAGGCGACCGCCCAGCCCAGTCTCGACGACGCCATATTTGACCTTGAACTCGTCGAAGGCGGCAAAGGCCGCATACGTCATACGCTCAAAGTGAGTCGGCTTGTCGGCGGGCGACACCTTATCGGCGCCGTAGTAGAACGAGCGAAACAGATCAGAGGGTATCGGGGCATTGTTGATGAGGATGGAGTCCTCTGGCCGCCGTATGAAGGGCGAGGTGAAGCGACCGTATGAGATTTTAGAGTGGGCGAGAAGGGACGAGACGTACGAGCAGACGGAGCCTTTTCCGTTGGTCCCGGCTACGTGAATGGCTTTCCACAGCTGGGGGCTTTTCCCGTAGAGGCCTTGCATGCGCTCGAGGCCCAGCTTGATCACCATCTTGACAGATTTATACCACGAGGTCGGCGAGAGCTCACTGGTGGATGCCCATGTTAGAGGGGGAGGGAGCGTGTATTCAAGTTTATGAAGACTATTTAATTGTAGTTGTTTTGGGTATACAGGAAGACGTGATAGGTAGAAATTTACCTTGAATGAGGGAAGAGGGCCGAGATTCGAAGAGGAGAGCTCAAAATATCAGTGGTCCATGGCTTGCTTCTTCACCCAGTCTCTGTTCGATAAACTGATGCGATTGCCCTTGATGGCGGCTTCTGAGAAGATAAATGATTAGTCATATACACACTCGAGTCCAATATCACGTGATCTATGGAAACCTTCCTGGTGTGGTGTTGCCCCTGGCTATTGACCCTGGGCTCGAAGACGCTTGTTGGAATTTGTTAAGACTCTACTTTTAATTGCACTATGGAAAGCAGGCTTTCTAGGACTTAGCTTATCATCCATTCACATCTCACTACTTCCTAGTTGTACTAGCCTGCATCTTTCCCCTTGGTCTGTCGTCACTTCTGCAAGAACTGGGACCACTCATCATCCTCTTCACCATTCCAAGCCCCCACACATCTCCCCTATCTCCAGCCACCTGGTCGAATCTAGGCGTTCGTGACAGTGTCAAAAATTCATTTCACAGGTTGGTCTGTGAGTGAGGCTTTCGCATCGCAACATCCCCACTCTCTTCGCGTTCCGCGTCTCATCCGCGCCAATTCACGACTTGTTCCTGTTGCCTTCACAGTGCATCACGAATGTGAATGCGAACGTGGCACTGCTCCTGCCGGCTTTGTCTTGGGGATAAATAATTTTCATCATCTCCATTTCGCTCTCTCCCATCACGACTCGAATCACACGATCGCCTCGGTCATCTCACCCTCGAAACTCCATCCATCTTTGCGACTCGGTATTGTTTCCCCGCGTCTCTCTCATCGAAGATGGGTCTCCCGTAAGTCCACATCATGCTACTCAATCCATCCCTCAGAGTATTGGTTCGCATCTCGATCCATCGATTCCGAGCCTGCTTGACGTTCTTCGGCCCGTCCTTTGCCTCCATTATCGATTAGTCGTTCGGCGCCATCGATACTGCATGCTGTCCCCTCTCCTCTTGCCATTTAACTTCCGATCCTCCCGTACCATTGCGTTTGGAAGGCTGTTCCCAGGGCAGATTCGCGTCGTTGGATCGAGGATCAGATCTCTAAGGACATTGGTATTCTCAAACCACTACCACGTCTGAGGTGGGATCATATTTCCTCGACCATCATCGCTTCTTGGTTATCCTTGCTTGTCCCGACCCTACCGTCTTTATATATGTACCCATATGCTTTCTTTATCGCAATCCCTGCGTCATTTCTTTAAACCTCGCGTGCTCTCCGCCCATTATTTCGTCGCTAATACCGATCGCATTAGACTCTACGTCGCGCGAAGCCCTACCTCGGAATCGGATTCACAGGCTAAGAAACGTGATAAGATCCCTGGATCTACTCGAAGCATTCGGCGACGCGCGCGGATTGATGATTTGGCGCGCGACTCGGAGCGGGAGCGAGCTCGACGTCGCCAGCGAGCCGTCTTCATCGCCAACTATGTGAACGAGCGTAGCAGCGACGAAGACCAACCTGCTGGCAGTGAAGATGCGCGACCAAGAGATCTCGGAAGGTCCTGGGGCTTCTCGCAGCCGAGACGTTGGGACCGTTCCGACGTTGATCAAATGCGACGTCTGGAGAACCGAGTGCGCGACCAGGCCGCTTATGAGCTAGAGCTCATGGCTCGCTCGAATAGAGATTCGCTGGACGCGGTGCTGCCCCAGAACGACGGCGATGCCGGTTCCGGCGGAGAGGAGAGACGACGACTGGTATGTCGATTCTAATTTTCTTTATGCGCTGATTTCGTTGCTGTTTCGACGCTAACCTTGGTCTCCAGAGCGCTGGATTCTTGGACGGAGTCCGCCGTGCTCGTGAGGCTCGCCGAGCCCGCGAAGCAGAGCGAACTCGTTCGAATCTTACTGGTGACTCCCGTCAGCCGGTCATCGGGTTCGATCCGTGGGAATTATATCTCTTGCAAACGGGGCGCTATTCCGAGATAGAGCTGAGTAATCTGGATGATAGCCGTAACCCGTTACAAGATTCTACACCAGATGAGGAGGAAGACGACAATAATGAGGCGTGGGATACCCTTCTTACTACCCTAACACCCGACCCACAGCCTCCTAGTGTAGGATCCTCCTTCGCGTCTGCGACGGGCCCAGCGCCGGCTGCTGCGACCGCGGCTACTGCTACAGGCCAAACCGTGACGCGATCAACCTTGTCAACGTCCGCCAGCCGGGTACCAGCGCCGACACACGATTGCGGCGGCGTTTGTGAGATTTGTGCCCGCGCTCGTGCCTCGGCTACCTTCACGTATCCTCGTATCCCGCAGCGGCCCGACGCCGGACGTAGCTTGAGGCGAGCAGCACCAGACACTATCCCCCCTCCAGCTGGCTTCACCTTTTACGACCGACGACAACACTGGCGACAAATGAGAGACTTCGCTCGGGAGATACGAGCGGATTCGGTAGAGCGCTACACCGACCGCATTATTGATGAACTCAATCGGATCGAGAGGCGTGGCGGCATCATTCCGGCGGGCGCGCCCCTCAACTGGAGGCCGCCGCTTGCTTCCCGAGGCGATCGTCCCGATGGCTTTGAAGACAGCCGAGACGGCTTCGCGGATGACACTGTGAATCCCTTCTTTTAATGCTGGCTGAGCATCGGTAATTTCCGGAGTAGAGTCGACGGGATGCTCGAGCGAGTAAGTCTCATCTAACGATTGGATGGGGCGTGTTTGTGCGCTTCATCTCTATGCTTTATGTTCCGGGTTTTGTTTTTCTATTTTCCTTTCGAATCCCTTGCATGGTGCTGGATAATGATCCTGGACGACGAGACAGCCTCGACTCTGTACATCAATCCTGTACATCAACCTCATTTCCACGAACTATTCTGGTCGTGGTTGGGCTTGGCTTCAAACCCTGGCTGTCCTCCTGTTACAATTTGGCGGTCCACGGCGGTTGCTTGGACCATTGTATGTTTGTTTTGTTTTGTTCTTTTCTGTTTTATGTTTGGTATGGATGGGAAAAGGGTTCCAGGTCTCTCAGCGAGCGACGGCCGGCGTTTGGGAGCATCCGGGTTTACTGCTATGATTTGTACACGAATCAACTTTTTTCTTATTCTAGTCAAGGGACGCTGATAGTGAGGGGAGCGAGGTCTCTCTCATGGGCGTCAACCAAATCTAGAACTATTGATTGACTGCGCGAGTCTTGTCTTTTTTCTGTCTGTCAGAGTTGAATTTGAATCCATGAAGTTGAACTGGATGGTAGGAGATCGACATCCAAGGGAGAGGACAATACTACAGTACCTCGATATACGCGACTGTGTTATTACGCAGAAACACTGGGAAGCAAACCACGGATCAGGCAGGGCATCAGGCATGCTCTGCTACAGTAAACTAGTTGAATGGTAGGAAGTATTAAAAAGGTGTCTACTTGTGTGTACGGGTAGCTTGCTTGCTGTATGCATTAAAGTTTCAATGTTGTCTGCAGCGGCTGCTTCGTGGAGATTACTTGGTCGGACCATAACTTTGTCCATTCAATCTCGGTGACTTCTTTTTGCCATTTTTTGATGTGCCACGCCTCCGGCCGAGTCACAATGTTTATTGGCCGACTTTATGCACACGATACGCGACTGCAGAGGGTCCTATCATGCACAACACCCTCGTGGAGGGACTGAGAAGGTGTCCCAGATGATCTAATCGTGCAGAGAATGTACGGATATATATGCATCTTTCTCTCCAAGCTATAGGAATTGGTTTAGATGCTGGTCTCAAGACCTAATTTCGGACAAGTCTTGGAGCCGATAAGCTTCATGTTGTTACCCTTTCTCTCGCATATTTATTGTCAAAACATACTTGTAATTGCCTCGCGAGGGGGATACGGACGTGGTTGACCTTGACGAAGGAACGCGAAGTTGAAACACTGGAGGAGCCACCCCAGACGCAGCGCTGACGACGGGTGGGACGTCGACATCTGGCTTCACATCAATCAATATCGAGTTGTTATCGCCCCCTCGCTTGTTTCTCTTTTAGTATTTTGATCCTTGCTCCTCGACTCGGGTTTGCTACCTACTTCGTCGGTGTCTGCATTTCTTATGGACCTCCCATGTTTGTTCATCTAGAAGTCTTACCTTTCTCGTTCATCATTCTCAGGTCAGGGACCAGTCACAATGTTGAAATGGGGTGTAATACAACCCAAAGACGCAATCCGACGCCTCCAGGGACCAATTTCCACGCATGTCCGCTGGGTTGGTGGACCGGGACCATTCCAGAACCAGATGCGCCACTGTCCTGGGTCAGCGTTGGACCAAGGGCGGGACATTGCATGCAGCTAGGCCTGTGAGGCGAGAATCGCAGGGCATTGATTGTTTCCCTGGATGACAATTGGAATTGTTGTACTTCGTACATGAGAGACTAAAAGATGTGATGATTGTAATCTCAAATCGTTAGGCCGGTGCTACTTGGCGACCTCTGTGGCACATCAAATGGAGCCTCATTGTCCCCGTGTTGTCGTTAGTTTACAAGTTTACAAGTACACTAGGGCGAGCGACAGGGGTGCCTGCAGGTTGCAACCTTCCTGGTAAGAGGAGAGGGCTCCATTGATGCCAACAACCGGCCAGCATGGCTGGCATTACTGCCACTTCACAATGGCAGTCTCTCGACTCTCGTCTGTCTGTCGAATGCTTGAAGCCTCTGTAGCACACCTTGCCCATAATACCCCTACAAAGAACGAGGACGACTGGACTGGACCAACTCTGCCTGCCTTCCCAGACTTGGAGCAGCCCAGGACCCACACCACCATCATCAATTCCAGCTTGAGACGCAACTTCCCCGAGACAGCCAGGCACTGCAGTACTTCGCAGTGTACTTCGCACTTTGCACAGCGTCTCAACTCGCTGGCAACCGCGACCTTAATTGGGTTTGGATCTCTTAATTCCGTTGGTGTCAAAGTCAATGCTGCCCACCTCGTCTCCTTGACCTCGTCCGACTCCGTCCCATCCCAACTTCCCGACCGACCTGCATCAGCTCAAGACGGCAAAAACCCGCGGGGAAAGCAGCTAGAGAGCGCGGGAAAATCCAATTTGACGTGTGCTGTTTTTACCCCCGTCCAACCCCAGGTTAAAAAGCCAGACGACAACCCAACGGGGCGAGCAAAGGATAAAACAGAGATGTAAACGAGTGGGCGTCACGAAAAGAAACGAGGGAACGGCAACGGGGCGAAGAAAAAAAAAAAAGATTCAGGGAGACCCACTCCCCGGCATTCGAGGCAGGCAGGCCCCGTTGTGCATTTCGATACGCGACTACTCCCGCTTCCTACTGCCTCTCGCGTTCCCTTTTCCCAACCCGCATAAGGCTGGCCTCTAATGAATGGAAGGAGCGTGGGTTGCTCTCCTTCAGAAGCCCCCTCCAGGTTTACCACAGAATTCGGGTTTGCAGCGTCGACACGTGCCTTTTTTTCTGCATCGCCAACGCATAACCAGCTTTGTGCGCCACCTTTCGAGAGAAAGAGAGAGACGAAACCGACCCGAACTTTCGAATTCCGTTCAGAACCCTCCGCATACGAAGTACGTCTCTGCACTATCTAGCGGGCTCCACCTCCCCCCGGCGAGGGGCATCTTTTTTTAACAACGAGAAAAGTTGCGAACGAGTACGACCAACCCATACAATAGGGAAAAGCCACCAAGAATCTTATCCTCGGATTCATACGTTCCTACATTCTCCTCTGCAGCCACCGGGCCATCTTAGCCGGCCATGGCGCCCCAGGCCTCATCGTCGGCTGAGCGCCACCTCCATGCGAATGGAAAGGCGGCCGTGGTGGTCTCGAGATCAGAAAAGCCCCCCGGTACACCACGAAGAGATAAGAGTCATGGGCGAGAGAGTTCGGCGGTGCAGGACCCGGGCCTGAAGGACTATGTGAGTTGCCGGAAAACGAAACCGCTTAGGGTCTTGCGTGGCATATGGGCTTGGAGTCGACGGGAGGACCGATATCTGTTTTCTAAACCGACCTTGGCCTTCCTCTCAACTCTAAAGCTCCCCAGCATCTATATATATATATATACTAACTGGATATTTCTCATGTGTAGCGTCTCGGCGAATGTCTTGGCAAGGGTGCGTTCGGGTCGGTGTATAAGGCCTTCAATTGGGGCACTGGGGAGGCAGTCGCTGTGAAGCAGGTCAAACTAGGCGACCTGCCCAAGAGTGAGCTGCGTATGATTGAGGTATAATCTGCCCGGCCCCGAACTACTCGAGGTTACGCCTTGGGCGAGCTATCTATGTGTGTGAAGCCTAGCTCTAACTGTGTTCAACAGTCCGAAATCGACTTGTTAAAGAACCTTCACGTAAGTCGAGCGCCGAAGATTAGCATGCTCTTGGAATTGTTCTGATTGAGGGCTAATCCTCTTGTGTATAGCATGACAACATTGTCAAGTATATAGGCTTCGTCAAGTCTGTCGATTGCCTTAATATCATTCTCGAGTACGACATCATCCACCCTCCAGCTCTGTTATACGCCTGTACGGGTTGCCCCTAACGATGCTGCAGATACTGTGAAAACGGCTCCCTCCACTCGATCCTCAAGGCATACGGCAAATTTCCCGAAAACTTGGTGGGCGTTTACATGACTCAGGTTCTCCAAGGCCTTCAATATCTCCATGATCAGGGTGTGATCCATAGGGATATTAAAGGCGCCAACATCCTAACGACGAAAGATGGCACTGTGAAGCTTGCAGACTTCGGTGTCTCGACTAGCACCTTGGCAGGGAATCAGGATAAGGAGGCCCAGGTGGTAGGCACGCCGTACTGGATGGCACCCGAGATTATCCAGCTTTCTGGAGCTAGTTCGGCCTCCGATATATGGAGTGTGGGGTGTACTGTGATCGAGCTACTCCAGGCTAAACCTCCATACCATAACCTCGCAGCTATGCCGGCGTTGTTTGCGATCGTCAACGATGATCATCCACCGCTTCCCGAAGGCATATCACCTGTATGTTGCTACCATCCGGGATCAACCTTAGTGAGCGAACTAACTAACTCAATGCGCTTTCCTGCAGGCTGCGAGAGACTTTCTCATGCAATGCTTCCAAAAAGACCCTAACCTGCGTGTAACGGCCCGGAAACTTCTTAGGCATGCTTGGATCGTTGGTTGCCGTCGGAGCGAACCCCAAGTCGCCAAGGCGCCATCGAACTTCAGCCAGGCAGTCGAGGAAGTGAAGCAGTGGAACAAGGCCCTCAAGTCTTCTGAAACGTCTCTCCGAGCCTCAACAGGCTCCGACGGCGCGCCTCCCATGGCTTCTGGTCAAGGAGCCTTACGGTTTAGGGAAGCTGACCCTCTTCGATCGAATCACGCTACTCCCGCGAGAGTTGCCCTAGCGAAGCCCCGTGCTCTTCCCGAAGCGTTTCGGTCCCCGGAGTTGGCGGATGACGATAACTGGGATAATGACTTTGCCACATCCATCTCGCCGAGTGCTCTGCACCTACCACACCTCAAACCCCAGGATAACTTCGGTGGCCTGTTGTCCGCCGATCGTCTGAAAGCCTTCGCATCTACGATGGATCTCAATAACTCGTCCGAGAACTACGATGACGACTTTGAAGGAGAGCTCCTGACCATCAAGGTTGCCAAGCAGTGTCATGATGATGACGCCCTAGAGAAAACGATCCGGCCGATAACCCGAAAAATCGAAAGGAGCCAAGACCCAGTAAAGTCGCATTCACGAAAGCACTCGCGGAACTTTTCGAGATCCAGTACGGCTCCTGTATCCTTGGGTGGAAGATCTCCAACAAAGCCCAACTTTGGCGGTAGCAAGATCGAGCTTCCTGCCCGACCAGACCTTGTGTACAGGGAAGAGTCTGTTGAGGACTTTTCCGACCTTCAATTTGATAATGACCACGTGTTCAGTAAAGGGCTGAACCTGGCTGTTAAGAGGGTAAGCGTGCAACCCGCCATCATGGAGAACATCGCAGAGAACTCGAAACGAACTAAGACACCTCCGTCATTCAAGGGTCCTCGGCAGAGTGATGCGCCCCAGTTGTTCCACCCGTCAGACCTTACTAGCCTACCGCGCTCTATGCAATCGCCGGCGGTGTCTGGTAGCATACGGCGGCAGATCTCGTCGCGGCCGTCAGTGTTACCCGACCGATCCATGCGTAGGTCGAGATCATCGGCTGAGATTGAACGATTTGTCGAACCGGACGATGACGAGGACTTTTCCGATATCCTGGGACCCGGCGACGAGCTAACCCCAAAGGACGAAAGCGACCACGGGTCCGAGAACGGCTTCATGTTGGCTTCGAAGTTATCGAGCAGCTCGTGGCTTGGTGATGACGATGATGAGGATGATCCGTTTGCGTCGATGGATCCTGGGTGGGATGAGCTCGATCTCAAGGCCAACATCGCACGAGATCGTCATGCGCGGCTATGCGAGAGAGTGGAGGAGCTCGTGCGTTCCTTGAAAACCACAGAGAGCGAGGATATCCTGTGCGAGTTAGCCGAGGACTTGGTATGTCATTCAACCCCGTATTTTGGGTGTGAGAGTGCGAGGGATCCAAAACTGACACTTATTCTACAGCTTGTCCTTCTGTGGGAGAACCCTGAAGTCAAAGGCCTAATCATTACGGCTCATGGTCTTCTCCCAATTCTAGAAATTCTTGAGCCTTGCACCGTCAAGACTCGGCAGCATATGATCCTCCAGTTACTCAAAGTCGTGAACACAGTAAGCAGTCCAATATTACTTAGAGAGTTGATGCCGAGCATGACCGAGGCGAGCCATAACTAACTTTCCTTCAGATTATTTTGGATGATGTTGAAATTCAAGAAAATTTGTGCTTCGTTGGTGGTATTCCGATCATTACCAAGTTCGCTGCGCGGCAATACTCGAACGAGATACGTTTAGAGGCAGCAGCCTTTGTTCGACAGATGTACCAAACATCGACCCTGACGCTGCAAATGTTTGTCAGTGCCGGTGGTCTCAACGTTCTTGTGGAGTTCCTTTTTGAAGACTATGATAGCGCGAGAGACCTCGTGCTTATCGGTGTCAATGGTATCTGGAATGTGTTTGAGTTGCAGGTTCGTTCGCTTTTGGTTACTCCGTCTACATACGCGACAGACCCTCTAACCTGGTATTTTCTGAGCAGGGGCCTACTCCGAAGAACGATTTCTGTCGAATCTTCTCAAGGAGCAAGATCCTATACCCTCTAGCACTTGTTCTTCATAGGGTGCTCGATGAAGAAGACGAGAATGAGTTGTCCGAGTTAATCGAAGGCCGCATTGTCAACATCTTTTATCTGTTCTCACAAGCAGAAAACTATGTCAAGGAGGTCGTCGCAGACCGGCAAGTGCTGAAGAGTAAGATTATCGAACTTTGGAATACCCTGTCGTTTTGGAGTTGGATTTGCTGACTTTCATACCTAGGTGTTCTCAAGGACTTGCGCCGCATGACCCCTGCCCACCAGATCACAATGTTGAAGTTTATCAAAAATCTCTCCATGCTCTCGACCACCCTGGAAGTTTTACATTCCGCGGATGCGATTGACTTCTTAATCGACCTTCTCAGTTATAGTATGAAGAAGGGACACACTCACTTCCGCGAGATCTCGAATCAGGTCCTCAATACAATGTTCAATCTTTGTAGGCTCAGTAAGGAACGTCAAGAGGATGCGGCCGTTGGAGGAATCATTCCTTTGCTTCTGCGGATCATGAGGACGGAAAGGCCACCCAAGGAGTTTGTCCTGCCGATCCTTTGCGACATGGCGCATTCGGGCAGAACGGGTCGGCGGTTCTTGTGGCAGAATAAGGGACTCGATTTTTACGTGTCTCTACTAGCCGACCAGTACTGGCAAGTTACGGCACTTGATGCCATTCTGGTCTGGTAAGTGTTTATTCTCTCTGAAACCCGCCGTTGAGATGGTTTATTGACGCATAGTTCTTCCGTCTTTTAGGTTGCAAGAAGAAACGGCCAACGTCGAGAGTCATCTGCTGGAGAGCGAGTTTACCAAGACCATTCTGTCTTCCTTCAGCACGAACAGACTCAACTCGTTCGACTCTAACATCCTCGAACCGCTCCTTAAGCTGCTTCGTCTGAGCCCTTCGATTGCTGCGTCGCTCGCCACCCCAGAGATGTTTGCGGGTATCTCTCAGAGGCTCGGCCACAAGAAGCCTGTGGTCAGGTTGAACCTTTTACGTCTTGTTCGCATCATCATCGATGCGGGCGACCAAGACGTGGGTCTCGGAAATGGCTCCGGCGCTCTCAACAGCAAGCAGGTCAAGTCCTTGATGGATGCCATCCAACTCCTGGCCGAGAAGGACTCGGCCGTTTTGGTCCGAAACTTAGCGGCCGAGCTTGTAAAGCTGAAGATTGGGGCGGAGGCATTCCCCGACATATTGGCCGCGCCTCCTGTCATTTCAAGCTCGGCAGCCGGACCGACACGGCGACCTGGCTCTGGAAACAGAAGGAATAACTCCTACACCCCGCCGAGCCTGCATGTCTCGATGTCTTTGCCGCCTACGCCTACGCAGTCCGGGTCTCGGCATCGGCCTAGTATATCGGGGTCCGGTAGCGGTGCGTATATCGAGGTGGCGGCTAGTCCTCGCCGGACACCAGCTTCGATAACCCACGAACGAGACGCAATTCTCTATCGACCCCGTAGCAGGGATGGACCGACCGGAATACCGCGGAGAGTTAGTGGCGATGCGGCCTCGGCGGCAAACATTCTCTCCAATGGAAGCGGTTCGGGCGCATCTATTCCCAGCAAGAGCCGGCTGCCGAGGACATCGATGGCCTATTCGAGATCGAGCATGTCGGGCGGACAGCCTCCGATTGTCACTCGGTCGGAGAGCGCGCTGTCGAACAAAGAAAACGTCAGCAGAGCCTCTAGCAGTGGCGCCTCGGGCTCGACGACAGGTTCGCCGGCCCCGATCAGCGTCATTGCCGGGAAGAGGCGGAACAGAGCACCGAGTTCTGACTCGAAGTGGTCATGACGACAAAAAGTCCAGTCAACTTTTCCCTCCTTCCTTTTTTTTTTCTTTCTTCTTTTATTCTTATCGTCTATCTTGTGTCATTTTCTTTTTCATGCATACAAGGGCTGGACATCATGGCATACAAAAAACAGCAAAGGGGATGATATGTGATTGGACCTGCATTCTCGCGATAGAACAGCACTATTCCTTGTTTTTTTTTATTTTCTTTGTCTTTTCTTTGTCTTTTTTTTTTTTTTCCTTTTCCCCTCGTATGCTTCATTCACGAGGATGAACATGGGTTGGCCAGTTACACACATGAGAGGAGAATGATGAGGTTTGTGAAGAGGTGATGCCGTGGAATCATGTTTATGAGGCGAGTATGAGAATGGATGGGCAAGCATATACTATGGATGAGCACCCTTTTGTCTTTCCGCACAAGGCATTTCGTGATAGAGCCTATGCGATGGGACTAGGGTGCAGGTGGCATCACGTACACTGGGAATGGATGAGCATTACTGGATGAGCATGTAGTGCTCTAGTATAAATAGAATAGGCTCCCTATGATCTTTCTGCACATTGCCTCCGCCCTAGGCGATATGTGATGGGACTTGGGTAGCATGGGCTTGGGAATATACTTATTCTTCCTGTCTTTTGAAGCAATGAGCAAGAAGATGAGCAGTAGACGGTGGGACTGACTGTCAAGATAACTGGCAGGCAATTGTGAGATGCTTCGAGGTTTTTTCAAAGAAAGCTGTTTCACACGTTTGCTTGTCGATGGCCTCCGTCCAGCCCCATGCCCTACGAGTAAGTCTATCTGCGCTCTAGGCCAATCAAACACGGCATAGAAAGTAGATCCCGTTGATGGGATGTAGAATGGAGAGAAAAAGGGGCGAAAGCGGTTTGATTTAAACGAGCGACTAACCCCTATATCCACCTCCCTTCCTCGAGAGAGGAAACGACTCCCTCGAAGGGAAAAGCATGGGTGCTTTCCCTCGTCTTTAGAAGCATCCACCTCATATAACAAAAGCTTTTCAAAAAAGGCACAAAAATTGGATAGGAACGCCCACGAGGCAAGCCCACGATAGCGTAACAGCATTGTCGCGGTGAAAAGGTACACAAACCCGCCGACCCAGCGAGTCCTTCCCTTCATTGCCTCAGTTTCCCGATACGCCGTCCCAGCGATGGCGTAGAAGCACTTTCGCTGTCGAGATTTCCCCATCTCTTTTTTTTCCTTTTATATCCCATAATTTTTCCCAAAACTTGGTCGTTTAGTAAAGACATTATTTTGTGATCTCTCTCCTCGGATGACAGCGTATGTAAACACAAATGGGGTATCATAGAAAGAAGCGATGAAGCCATGACATAGGAAAGAAAAAGAAATGAAAAACAAGAAATGGGAGTCTTGTCCTGGAGGGGGAAGTTGGATCGTAGCCGGGGACACGATGGAGAGGAGATGGAACCTTGCGGACGATAGCGCTAGGGCATTGTCGTGCTGGCAAGGTGGGAATCTCAACTTCATGGTGGCCGTGGCTAGATAAAACTTCGCCGGTGAGGACCGACAGAGAAGGGAATCCGAGTAGGTTTCGTGCATCGAAACTGAGAAGGAAAAAAGTGAATCGTAGGAAAGAGGCTCTCTAGCGGGACAAGTTGAATTGCCCCAGAGTAAAAAGAAAAGAAAAAGCGAGCATTGATCAAAATGCAAGGTTG
>Ga0164243_10009556_pt1 | contig 14101 bp, 16 predicted proteins | sample OricompcompostOP_FD_108781 | JGI IMG/M metagenome (GOLD analysis project Ga0164243, IMG submission 108781) | Organic Plus compost microbial communities from Emeryville, California, USA - Original compost - Organic plus compost (OP) | ecosystem: Engineered > Solid waste > Mixed feedstock >... | reverse complement strand
TGCCGAAGGACGGCAAAGGTCGCCTGAGCCCCGCCGCCAAACGCATTCGCGCCAACATGGAAGAATGGCGCTGGATGTGGCTCAACATGGGTGACTTCTATGTCCTGAATAACATCCCCGAGTTCATGCAGTACGTCTACAAGGACGGAAAGATCATCCGTTCCGAAAAGATCGTTGCCGGTCTCGTTGACAAACAGACGACGATCTTTTCGCGGCCTTTGAAATACGTCGTGCTGCGCCCCGCATGGCGAGTGCCGGAAAGCATCATGGTCAACGAGCTTTGGCCCAACCTCATCCGCGGCGGCGGCATGATGAGGCAATACGGCCTTCAGATCCAAACGAAGGACGGGCGCAACGTCGATTACCGCCAGATCGATTGGGGCACGACCGACATCCGCAATTTCCAGGTGATGCAGCCGCCCGGCCGCAAGAGCGTGCTGGGGCACGTCAAATTTTCATTTCCGAGCCAGCACACGATCTTCATGCACGACACGCCGGACAAATGGATGTTCAAGCCGGCGCGGCGCACTTTGAGCCATGGGTGCCTCCGTGTCTGGAAGCCGATGGAATTGGCGAAGATGATCCTGAAAGAGGATAAGGGCTGGGACGCCGCCAAGGTCGACGAGCTTGATCGCTCAGGCCCGCTCAACAACGAAATCCCGATCACGAAAGAGATCCCGATCCACATCGTCTACTTCACGGCATGGGTGACAGACGACGGCAAGCTGAAGACGTTTCCCGACGTCTACGGCCACGAGAAGCGCATCACGCAGGCACTCGATGGACAGTGGAACAGGATCAACCACGGCCGTGATCACCTGGCGCCCGTGGAGCCCGACTTCAATCCCGAGGCTCTCGAAGCGCGGACGCAGGAAGAGGAAAACGACGACTATCCTGCCCAGAAGAACGCCAACGTGGGCGACATGATCGGAAATGCCCTCGGTCTAAGTTATTAAGACTGCTCACCAATCCTCCTCTCATGAACTGGCGGGCATCGGGTCAGCGAGGCCATGGACATGCTCACGCCGTATACGAACTAATCGGTGGATAACTTTACGACGGCAAGGGACTCACCGATCGCAACGTGGTCAGTTGCTTGTGCAAGAGTGTTCGTTCCTCAATCTTGAGAAAGTGAGTATCGTCATGGCTCAGAATGAGAAAACATCTGCACGGGTAAGTTCGATCGCCTCAAGGGCGCTCCAGAATCCGCAATCCCTGAACTCTGAAGAGATCAAAGAGCTCGCGGCATCCGTATTGTCACAAGCTCCAGATTATCAGAGATCGCAGCAAAACGCTCAGAATCAGCAAAATCAACCGAACCAGCAGAATCAAGGCCAGCAGAAGCGTTAGGTCCGCTTGCCTCCTCCGTGAGTGTTTCGATCGACAGGACGCAGCGAGCGGGTATCGTCATGATCCCGCTCGCTTGCGCTTTTTCGGGGTGATCGAGATCGCCGACGCTCTGGCAGACGACCTTCACGTCACTCGTATCCTTGACGAGCCAACCGACCGTAGCGACTTCAACCGGCCGTGCCTCCGGCAACGACGACAGATATCGCCACTGACCGCACGGCTGGCGGCTATCGAGCCAGCGAATGATGACGAGCGGACAATCGGCCATTCCGCGCCTCCAAAAATGATTCGGTTGGAATCATAGCAGACTCAAAGATTTTCAGCCGTTCGTCTGGGCTTCCGCTGTGGTAATGTGGCGCGAAGGGCCCGCCCCGCTTTTCGCACGAACGACACAGCGTCTCTCTCGACAAATCCAGCCTCTTCGGCTATCACCCGCCCCAACAACAATTCCCCTCAAACGGGTTGCCCTCTGGGCTTGCATGACCGGTTCGGGTCCGATGGACGCCAAGCCGATCCTCTGCGTCATCAAAAAACGAAATGGAATCAACAAGATGAACCTTATCCAGCAGCTCGAGCGCGAGCAGATGGACGCCATTCTTTCGAAGCGCGGCGTCCCAGAATTTGGCCCCGGCGACACCGTCAAGGTAATGGTGAAAGTCGTCGAGACCGTCGACGACCCCAAAGATAAGAAAAAAGGCGCAGCCAAAGTGCCGACGACTCGGCTCCAGGCCTATGAGGGCGTCGTCATTGCCCGTTCGGGTGCCGGCCTCAACGAGAACTTCACCGTCCGCAAGATTTCCTACGGCGAAGGCGTCGAGCGCGTTTTCCCTGTTTATTCGCCCTACATCGCCGAGATCGAAGTGCTCCGCCGCGGCAAGGTCCGCCGCGCCAAGCTCTATTATCTCCGTGGCCGCCGCGGTAAGGCCGCCCGCATCTTCGAGCGGACCGATGCCCGGGCCCGCCGCCTCAACGCCGCCTGGAAAGGCTTCAAGAAGCCGAAGGGTGAGGCTGAAGATCTGACGCAGATCAAGGGAATCGACGTCGATCTGCAGAACCGTCTGAAGCAGCTCAACTGCTACAAGATCGAGCAGATCGCGAACCTCTCGGACGAGGATATCGCCAACATCGACGAGACGTTGAAGCTGAATGGCGCCATCGAGAAGCAGGACTGGGTCGGCCAGGCCCAGCGTCTTCTCGCCGAGCTGACGGCTGCCGAAGTTCCGGCTGAAGAAGCAAAGGAATAGCAGCCACGTGACAGGCAGCTTTTTGAATAAAGAAAGCGTCGGGAATTTCCCGGCGCTTTTTCTTTTCGCTGCAACCGCGACGCTGCCGGGTATTTTGCTGAGCGCGGTTTCGCACTAAATATAAAGCTGCCAGTTCCCCGTGGAGTGACATGTCCAACATCGAAGTCAGCAAAACAGCCAGCCGTGATGGCAAGATTCCGTTGCACGCTCCGGAGGCGTTCGCAGCGATGCGCAAAGCTGGCCGGCTGGCCGCCGAGGCGCTCGACATGCTCGTGCCTGTGGTGCAGCCCGGCGTGACGACCGCGGAGATCGACGAATTGGTGCTCTCGTTCGCACTTGACCATGGCGCCATTCCCGCGACCCTGAACTACCGCGGCTACCGCTATGCGACATGCACCTCGATCAATCACGTCGTCTGCCACGGCATGCCGAACGACAAGCCGCTTCGGCCCGGTGACATCGTCAACATCGACGTCACGCTGATCGTCGACGGCTGGCACGGCGACACCAGCCGCATGTACCCTGTCGGTGATGTTTCGCGCCGCGCCGAGCGGCTGATGCTCGTCACTTATGAATCTCTGATGCGCGGCATCGCCGCCGTAAAACCCGGCCACACGACGGGAGACATCGGCGCCGCCATCCAGAGATATGCCGAAGCCGAGCGTTGCAGCGTCGTTCGCGACTTTTGCGGCCACGGCCTCGGCCGCGTCTTCCATGACCGCCCAAACATCCTGCATTACGGAGAGCCTGGCGAAGGCACCGTGCTGGAACCGGGTATGCTCTTCACGATCGAGCCGATGATCAACCTCGGCAAGCCGCACGTGAAAATCCTGGCCGACGGCTGGACCGCCGTAACGCGCGACCGGGAGCTTTCGGCGCAATTCGAGCACACCGTCGGTGTCACCGAAACCGGCTGCGAGATCTTCACGGAATCACCCGCCGGTTATCATTTCCCGCCTTACGACATCCGCGCGGCGGCATAACGGAGAGAAGCGATGTCGCGCTCCGGGGGGTCACGCGACAAGACCAGCGCCGAAGAGCAGGCGACGTTTTTCGCTGCCGCACCCGAGAAGAATCCGAAAAGCGAGCCCGACGATCGCCACGGCCACCGCAAGCGTCTGCGCGAGCGCTTCCAGAACGGCGGCGCCGATGCGTTGCCGGATTACGAACTTCTCGAAATGATCCTGTTCCGCGCCTTTCCGCGGATCGACACCAAGCCCTTGGCAAAACGCCTGCTTGCCAAGTTCGGCTCCTTCGCCGACGTGGTCTCCGCGCCTGCAGAACGCCTGAAGGAAGTCGACGGCATTGGCGATCGCGCCATTGACGAATTGAAACTGATCAAGGCCGCCGCCGAACGCCTGACCAAAGGCGAGATCAAAGCGCGCTCGGCGCTGACATCCTGGAGCGGCGTCATTGACTATTTGCGCCTGGCGCAGGGCTTCGAAACACGCGAGCAGTTCCGCATCCTTTTCCTCGACAAGAAGAACCAGCTCATCGCCGATGAGGTGCAGGGAAAAGGAACCGTTGATCACACGCCGGTCTACGTCCGCGAGGTCGTGAAGCGCGCGCTCGAACTCTCGGCAACCGCGATCATCCTCGTCCACAATCATCCGTCCGGAGATCCGACGCCCTCGCGTGCCGACATCGATATGACGAAACAGATCATTGAAGCGTCGCGCCCGCTCGGCGTCACCGTGCACGATCACGTCATCGTCGGCCGCAACGGCCACGCGAGCCTGAAGGCGCTAAGGCTGATTTAGATTGTAAGGCATCACTTGACAGATGTAAGATATTGCCTTACACATCCAATAAGCGGAGAGGTGGCGCCAGACGTTCTGGCATTTCCAAAATGAGGGGGTGGCATGTCGGATAACGCTCAATCGCTGGTAGGCCCGGGGGAGACCACTAATGATCACCTCGTTTCGCCAAAAGGAACTTCTGGAGTTTTGGGAGTCGAGTAAACCGCTTCCGCAGAAAACGATCATCGCGGAACAAGTCTTAGACATTTTGGATGCCATTGACGCGGCAGGTTCGCCTCGCGACCCGGCTTTTATCGGATTCCGATTCGACGAATGGACGGAAGATAATAAAATTCGATACGGCGTAACGGTGTCAGATCATTGGCTAATCTCTTATGGATGGAGCGACGGACATGCTGTTGACGTCGACCTGGAGAGAATCGATTGAGGTAACTTTTCGTAGGGCGTATCCATGAGTGAGTTTCCTGTTCGCGATCCGAAGCGATGCCCCTCGCATCCGGGACGCATCCTTCGAGAATATGCAGTGCCAGCCCTCGAGCTTTCCAAAACTGCAATCGCCGAATACCTCGGGATTTCGCGGCAGACACTTTATGACCTGCTGGCGGAGAAACAGCCCGTTACACCGCAGATGGCCGTTCGCATTGGGAAACTTCTCGGTAACGGCCCAGCGCTCTGGCTCAATATGCAAACCGCCTATGATCTTTGGCACGCGAAGCGCGAAATCGATGTTTCGGGCATTCCAACTTTCAAAGCCAAGAAAGTTCCGATCCGGCAATCAATCAATCGCTGAGCGATCACGCGTATCGCGCATCGTGGCGTAGACGATCAGTGAGAGCGCGATACACCCCGAAACGTACCAATAGAAATACGTTTCGTGCCCTGCCTGCTTTAAGCGGAGCGCAATCCATTCCGCCGTGCCGCCGAAGAGTGCGACCGTCAAGGCATAGGGCAAGCCGACGCCCAGCGCCCGAACGGAGGTCGGAAAAAGCTCGGCTTTCACGATGGCATTGATCGCCGTGTAGCAAGAGACAATCGCGAGACCAGCGACGATAATGAGAAACGCATGCCACGGATCGCGTGTCGTTTGCAGCACCGTCAGCAGCGGCACCGTGCAGAGCGTGCCGAGCACACCGAACGCGATCAAAACCGGTCTGCGCCCGACCACATCGGATAACGCTCCGACGAGCGGCTGCAGCAGCATATAGACGAGCAGCGCCGCGGCCGAGATGAGCGTCGCGGTATCTTTCGAAAAGCCCGACGTGTTGACCAGGAATTTCTGCATGTAGGTCGTATAGGTATAGAACGCCAGTGTTCCACCGAGCGTCAGCCCGATGACGATGGCGACTTCGCGCGGATGCTGAAAAAGCGCTCTGAGCGAACCTTCGTGGCGTTTCGCACGCGCAAACGATTCTGTTTCGACGAGATCACGCCGCATCAAGAAAGCCACGAGCGATAGAAGCGCCCCGATCACAAACGGAATCCGCCACCCCCACGCTTCAAGATCGGCCGGCCTTAGCAACAGCTTCTGCAAAACGATCAGCACGAGCATCGCCGTTAATTGCCCGCCGATCAGCGTGACGTACTGGAAGCTCGAATAGAAACCGCGATGGCGCGAGGTCGCCATCTCCGAAAGGTACGTCGCGCTCGTTCCATATTCGCCGCCGAGGCTCAACCCCTGGATCATGCGCGCAACAAGCAGGATGATCGGCGCCGCGACACCGATTGTTCCATAGACGGGAGTTGCGGCGATCATCGCCGAGCCGAAACACATCAGCAGGACCGAAAGGGTGAGAGAAATGCGCCGCCCGTGCCTATCCGCCATCCGCCCGAACAACCATGCCCCGATCGGGCGCATCAGAAATCCGACCGCAAAAATGGCCGCGGTGTTCAGAAGCTGCGCCGTCTGGTTGCCCTCGGGAAAGAACGCCTTCGCGAAATACAGCGAGAACGCCGCGTAGACGTAGAAGTCATACCACTCGACCAGATTGCCCGAAGACCCGATCAAAATGGCCTTGATTCGGGCCCCGAAGCCCAGTTCCGACGGGGCTCTGACATCATGCACGGCTCGTATTTCCCTCTTTTTTGGGTGACCGTAACATGCGCCGCGCCGCTCCGCCGCACATCATCCCCTGAAACATTGGCGCCGCGGCTGGCGACATTGACGATGGGGTTATGCCTTCCCTAATAAGCAGACCCCGATCCACTGGCCCGGCCGGAGCCGAAAAATCATGACGAAGATGCCTCACCACGCCAAGGTTATCATTCTGGGCTCTGGCCCCGCCGGATATACCGCCGCCGTTTACACAGCGCGCGCGATGCTTTCCCCAACCCTCATTCAGGGTTCGCAGCCGGGCGGCCAGCTCACGATCACGACCGACGTCGAGAACTACCCGGGTTTTGCAGATCCGATCCAGGGGCCGTGGCTGATGGAGCAGATGCAGGCACAGGCCGAGCACATGGGCACGCACATCGTGATGGACCACATCAACAAGGTCGATCTGCGCACGCGCCCCTTCCGGCTCGAAGGCGACAGCGGCGACAATTACACCTGCGACGCGCTCATCATCGCGACGGGTGCACAGGCCCGCTGGCTCGGGCTGCCGTCCGAAGAGCACTTCAAAGGCCACGGCGTGTCGGCCTGCGCCACCTGCGACGGCTTTTTTTACAAGGGCAAAGACGTCGTCGTCGTCGGTGGCGGCAACACGGCCGTCGAAGAGGCGCTGTTTCTCACAAATTTTGCCAACAAGGTGACGCTCGTCCACCGCCGCGATTTCCTGCGCGCCGAAAAGATTCTGCAGGAACGGCTCTTCAAGAACCCGAAGATCGATGTCGTCTGGGATAGTGTTGTTGAAGAAGTGATCGGTGCCCATTCGCCGAAATCGGTTACCGGCGTCGTCCTGAAGAACTTGAAAACCGGCATGACGTCGGAGCTTGCAACCGACGGCTTTTTCGTCGCCATCGGCCACGCGCCCGCGACCGAGCTTTTCAAGGGCCAGCTCGAAATGACGCCGTCCGGCTATCTCGTCACAGCGCCCGATTCGACCGCGACTGCGATCCCAGGCGTCTTTGCGGCGGGAGACGTCAAGGACGAGGTTTTTCGGCAGGCCGTGACCGCCGCCGGCATGGGCTGCATGGCGGCGCTCGAAGCCGAGCGCTATCTGACCCTCATGGATGAGCAGGCCGACGCCGCCGAATAGCTGTCGAACGCCATTTATCTGACCGCGAGATCAATCCGATCTCTGCGTTCGCGCGACATGATCGCGCTCATACCTGCGTATGGCTTGCTCCTGCCATGCTTCCATTGCATTGCGTCCAGTGCATAGCTACAAAGCATGAATCCAGTAAACCCCCGCTGGTGAGCCTCCGAACATGGACTGGGACAAGCTTCGCATCTTCCACGCCGCAGCGGAGGCAGGCAGCTTCACGCATGCCGGCGAGCAGCTTCACATGAGCCAGTCGGCTGTCAGCCGGCAGATTTCGGCGTTGGAAGCCAATCTCAAGGTGACCCTGTTCCACCGCCATGCCCGCGGCCTGGTTCTGACCGAGCAGGGCGAGCTTTTGAACCGAACCGTCGCCGAGGTCTTTGCCAAGCTCCAGACGGCTGAGACCCTGCTCTCCGATTCGACCACGAAACCCTCCGGCGAGCTGCGCGTCACCGCTCCGATCGGCTTCGGCACGATCTGGCTGACGCCGCGCCTCAGAGAGTTCGGCGAGCTTTACCCTGAGATCCGGGTCGAACTGATCCTCAACGACGATCAGGTCGACATCGGCATGCGCGCCGCGGACGCTGCGATCTGGACGCGCGAACCGGAACAGGCCGACCTGATCCGCCGCCCGCTTTTCGAAAGCCGCGTTCGCGCCTTCGCATCTGCACAGTACATCCGGAAGCATGGAACGCCGAAGAGCCTTGCCGATCTCGATCAGCATCGGATCATCGGCTACACGGGACCCTCCGCCCAGCATCTCGATGCCATGTCCTGGATCGAGATGGCCGGCCGCGAAAACGGCGATCGGCGGGAGACGGTGCTGCGGGTCAACAGCGTCGTCGCCATCAAATACGCAATCCGCGCCGGCATCGGCGTCGGAATGATCCCCGATTACTTGACCGAGGATCAAAGCGACCTCGTCCCCGTGCTGACGGAGATCGAGCAGCCGTCGCTCTTTATGGTCTACGCCTATCCCGAAGAGCTGAAATCGTCGAAAAAGGTCCAGCTTCTGCGCGACTTTCTGATCTCGAAAATCGTAAAAAACCGCGCTGGCTGAAGACGCGGGGGACTTGCCCCTAGGTCGCATAAACACCAAATATCGGACCATGAGCGGGGCGCGGGACGGTCGTATGCCACCACCGGGCCGGGCCTCGCGTGAGACTTCAATCGACCTCCTTCGCCGGGCTGTTCGCAGCCCGGCGTTTTGCTGATGGCGGCTGCGACGAGGGCTGATTTGCGGAATTGGCCGACTGACGCTATCTAACCGCTTCGTTTCATCCGCTGCCCCCGAAAAGGCTTATGAAAAGTCATGGCTAAGACGCTGTACGACAAAATCTTCGACGATCACGTGGTTGAGCAATCGCCGGACGGAACGAGCCTCATTTACATCGATCGCCACCTCATCCACGAAGTGACGAGCCCGCAGGCCTTCGAAGGCCTTCGCATGGCAGGCCGCAAGGTTCGCGCTCCCGAAAAGACCCTTGCCGTCGTCGACCACAACGTGCCGACGACCGACCGCACGAAGGGCATCGCCGACGAACAGAGCCGCGTTCAAGTCGAAACGCTCGCGACGAACGCCCGCGACTTCGGCATCGAGTACTACAATGAGCGCGACAAGCGCCAAGGCATCGTCCACGTCGTCGGCCCCGAGCAGGGTTTCACGCTCCCGGGCACGACGATTGTCTGCGGTGACAGCCACACTTCGACGCATGGCGCATTCGGTGCCCTCGCTCACGGCATCGGCACATCCGAGGTCGAGCACGTGCTCGCCACGCAGACGCTGATCCAGAAGAAAGCCAAGAACATGCGCGTGACGGTCGATGGCGTCGCGCCGAAGGGTGTCGGCGCTAAGGACATCACGCTCGCGATCATCGGCGAGATCGGCACCGCGGGCGGCACCGGCTCGGTCATCGAGTATGCGGGCGAAGCGATCCGCGCCTTGTCGATGGAAGGCCGCATGACCGTCTGCAACATGTCGATCGAAGGCGGCGCGCGTGCGGGCATGATCGCGCCCGACGAAAAGACGTTCGCCTTCATCAAGGATCGCCCGAAGGTGCCGAAAGGCGCGGCCTGGGACATGGCGATGAAATACTGGGAGACGTTGCGATCCGACGACGACGCGCACTTCGACCGCGAGGTCCGCCTCGACGCCGCGAAGCTGCCGCCCATCGTCTCGTGGGGCACGAGCCCGGAGGATGTCACGTCGGTCGCTGGCTCGGTTCCCAATCCTGCCGATGTCCATGACGAAAACAAGCGCGCCTCGATGCAGCGCGCGCTCGAATACATGGGCCTGACGCCGGGAACGAAGATGACGGACATTCCGCTCGACGTGGTCTGGATCGGCTCATGCACGAACGGCCGTATCGAAGACCTGCGCGCCGTGGCGAAGATCGTCGACGGCAAAAAGATCTCGTCGCGCTTGGCCTACGCGATGATCGTTCCCGGCTCCGGCCTTGTCAAAGAGCAGGCGGAAGCCGAAGGACTCGACAAGATCTTCAAGGATGCGGGCTTCGAATGGCGCGAACCGGGCTGCTCGATGTGTCTCGGCATGAATCCCGACCAGTTGAAGCCGGGCCAGCGCTGCGCCTCGACCTCGAACCGCAACTTCGAAGGCCGCCAGGGCTATAAGGGCCGCACGCACTTGGTCTCGCCGATTATGGCAGCCGCCGCCGCACTCGAAGGCCACTTCGTCGATGTGAGAGAGTGGCAGGGCTAAACGAGCGGACGTCCAGTCCCCTCATCCGCCCCTTCGGGGCACCTTCTCCCCCAAGGAGAAGGAAACCTTTCCTCTCCCGGAACGGGAGAGGATGCCCGGAGGGCAGGTGAGGGACTTATAGATTTACGAGGTGCCCCATGGCTGAAAACGCGACAGCTTCCGTCCAATCCCAATTCGGTCGCGCGGCCGCGGACTACGCAACATCTGCAGTTCATGCCCAGGGCGAAAGCCTCGCGCGCATCGTTGAACTGACGGCGCCACAAAAAACGTGGGCCGCACTTGACGTCGCGACCGGCGCCGGACACACCGCGGCGATCTTCGCGCCACGCGTCGCAAGCATGATCGCGAGCGACATCACCGACGAAATGCTGGTCGAAGCGGCGAAGCTCGCGAACGCCCGCCGCATCGCGAACATCATGACGGTGCCGGCCGCGGCCGACGCGTTGCCGTTTCCTGACGAAAGCTTTGATCTCGTCTGCTGCCGCCTCGCCGCACATCACTTTCCGAACCTGGAAGCGTTTGTTCGCGAATCCCGTCGCGTCTTGAAAAAGGGCGGACGCTTCGCGCTCGTCGATAACGTCGCGCCTGACGCTGTGCGTGTGCCCGGTGCGAACGACCCCGAAATCACAGCGTGCATTGCCGACTACAACAGCTTCGAAAAACTGCGCGACCCAAGCCACGGCTTCGCACCGCCGCCCGAAGTCTGGATCGATCTCTTGACCTCCAACGGCTTCAAGATCGTCGCGCACGAGCAGATGGAAAAGGAACTCGACTTCGCGTCATGGGTCGCTCGCATGCGCTGCGCGCCTGACGTCATCGTCGAGCTTGAGCGGCTTTTGACCGCCGGCCCCGCGCATCTCAGAACGTTCTTGAAGCCACGTCGCGACGACAAAGGCGCTCTGCATTTCACCTTGCAGGAACTGCTGCTCGTCGCCGACAAGCAAAGCTGAGCGAAAACGGCCTTCCTATTTCGCGCGACCGGCCCTATCTCCTCCCCTCAACCAAGAGGAGTGCGCCCGATGTCGACCGACTGGAGCAACGCGACGGCCCCGAGCCTCGCGGATTTCGAAGCGCTCGCGCAAATCGCTTGGAACAAGCTTCCCGCCGAGTTTCGTTCGCTGGCAGGCGACATCGTCATCCGCATCGAGGATTTCGCCACCGATGACGTTCTCGACGACTTGGAGATCGAAGATCCCTTCGAGTTGACGGGCCTCTATCAAGGTTTGAGTCTCAACCGGCAAAGCAACACAGATGCCACGCGCGAGCCCGACATGGTCTTTCTCTACCGTCGCGCCATCCTCGACGAATGGGCAGCGGGCGAGGAACAGCTCGGCCATCTGGTCGCACACGTGCTGATTCATGAAATAGGGCATCATTTTGGCTTCTCCGATGATGACATGGAAGCCATAGAATTACGCGTAACAGACTGATCGCACGTTCTAAGTCACATCGGCTTAACTCTATTTGTGCCACAACTTGGCTCAGCTTGAGCCCTAAGGCATTTCGCGTCATGTTGTAGGGGGCAAGCCAAAGGCAGGCGGGGCACGTACGGAATGTTTTATCGGATCAATGTTCGACGAGCCGTTTCCGGACTCGTCTTGAGTGGTTGCTTGAGCATGGTCGGACTCATCTCATCGGCTCAAGCTCAGGACACCTCCGCCGCCATTCGCGACGGCATTCCGACACCAGAGCAATACGTCGCAACCGTTGGCGGTGACGCCCACATCGTGGCACCCGGCAAGTTCCTGCTCGACGGGCACCCGCAATACTGCGGCTCGCGTCCGACGGTCATCGACAATAAGCTCGACGACTATGGCGCTGCCTATCCGGGTTTTCTCATCATGAACCCGCGGCTGCTCAACAAGGTCTCGACACCGGTCAAGCAATGGATTTACGGCCACGAATGCGGCCATCAGTTTCGCGGCCCCGATGAAGAAACCGCAGACTGCTTCGCCGTACAGCGCGGACGCCGGCAGGGATGGCTGAAGCCCGAAGGCCTCGACGAAATCTGCACGTTCATAACGCCCGCCAAGGGCGATGCCATGCATTTCTCTGGCTCCTACCGCTGCCAGTACATGCGCAAGTGCTACGACGACCCCAATATCCGCTGACGCGCATCGAGGAAGTCCCTCACCTGCCCTGCGGGTATCCTCTCCCTCTCGGGGAGAGGAAAAAGTGTTCTTCCTTCTCCCCGGCGAGAAGGTGCCCCGAAGGGGCGGATGAGGGGACGACCAGCAATCAAAATACTTATCCCCGGCCTCTGGGGCGGGCTTAAACTTGCAGATCCGAGATGAAGGATCTGCCATGCGGCTTGCCGACTATGCCCAGCGCCTCTCAGAGTTGGCCCGGACCGTTAACCGCTGGCTGGCGCTCGCTGCCAAGCTCGACGGCCAAAGGCGCGAGAAGGTCGCCCTCTATGCCGAGGAAGTTGCAGCGACTTTAGCCCGCGCCGCCACCAGTCTTGCGGTCCTGGAAGGTGATCCCCACAACCGCCCCGCGTTGCTTTCAGCCACCCGGGAGCTCGGCCGCACCGCAGGCTACGTCGAGACGATTGTGACGACGCTCGAACATCATCTTGACGGGCGCAAGCGGGCTGGCGTTAAACGGCGGCTAGAAAACTTAAAGCCCTTCGATCTTGAGGCTGCCATCCGGGAGTTTGGCGCTTTCCGGCACGCACGGCAGCTTGTCTCGGCCGAAGGCTATTTCCGGGCGCTCGCGGATACGTTGCGCACCTGACGAGGAGACCAAGACATGGATAAATTCACGGTTCTGACCGGCGTCGCGGCTCCGCTGCCGATCCGCAACGTCGACACCGACATGATCATCCCGAAGCAGTTCCTGAAGACGATCAAGCGGACGGGCCTCGGTAAGTCGCTGTTCTACGAAATGCGCTACGACCCGGCGACGGGCAAAGAGATCGAAGACTTCGTGCTGAACAAGCCGCAGTACCGCAAGGCGACCATTCTTGTCGCGGGCGACAACTTCGGCTGCGGCTCTTCCCGCGAGCACGCCCCGTGGGCTCTCCTCGATTTCGGCATCCGTTGCGTGATCGCGACCGACTTCGCCGACATCTTCTACAACAATTGCTTCCAGAACGGCATTTTGCCGATCAAGCTGCCGCAGGCAGACGTCGACAAGCTGATGGACGACGCCAATCGCGGCGCCAACGCGACGATCACCGTCGATCTCGAAAACCAGGAGATCCGCGGCCCCGACGGTGGCGTCATCAAGTTCGACATCGATCCGTTCCGCAAGCACTGCCTGCTGAACGGCCTCGACAATATCGGCCTGACACTCGAGAAGGGGAGCGCCATCTCGTCCTTCGAAAAAACGACCGCCTCTTCGCGGCCCTGGCTCTGATTGGAAGCAAAACGAATGGCCAAAGCGATCCACATGATGATCCGCGTGCTCGACGAGGCACGCTCGGCGAAATTCTACGAGACGTGCTTCGGCCTGAAGGTCTCCGAGAAGAAAGATTGGCCGGACTTCTCGCTGACGTACATGAAGAACGCCGAGAACGATTTCGAGATTGAGCTGACGGTCAACAAAGGCCGCACGGAGCCTTACGACCTCGGCAACGGCTATGGCCACATTGCCTTCGCCGTCGACAACCTCGAAGCGACCCGCGCCAGGATCGTCGCCGCCGGCTATCAGCCGAAAGACATCAAGAACATGACGCACGACGGCAAACCATTCGGCACATTCTTCTTCATCGACGATCCCGACGGCTACAAGATCGAGGTCCTGCAGCGCGGCGGGCGTTTCCAGTGACGCGAAGGGCGATGTAGATGGCCGACGACGATTTCAAATTTGATGCAGCCATGA
>Ga0164243_10009555_pt1 | contig 14101 bp, 10 predicted proteins | sample OricompcompostOP_FD_108781 | JGI IMG/M metagenome (GOLD analysis project Ga0164243, IMG submission 108781) | Organic Plus compost microbial communities from Emeryville, California, USA - Original compost - Organic plus compost (OP) | ecosystem: Engineered > Solid waste > Mixed feedstock >... | reverse complement strand
TGCACGATCTGGAACGTGCGGGCGAGCCCGAGCTTGGCGATCTGGTGCGGCCGCATCCGCGTGATGTCGCGCCCGTCGAACTGGATCCGGCCGCTCGTCGCAGGGTGCACCCCGGTGATCATGTTGATCATCGTGGTCTTGCCGGCGCCGTTCGGGCCGATCAGCCCGACCACCTCGCCGGGCTCGACCGAGAAGGTGACGCCGTCGACGGCATTGAGGCCGCCGAAGCGTCGCGTGGCGTTGTCGAGGACGAGCAGGCTCATGACTGGGCTCCCGCGCGCTTCAGCCGTTCCCGCACCAGCGACAGCAGCCCATTCGGCAGGAACAGAACCAGCGCCACGATGATCAGGCCCAGCACTGCCGCATGCACGGTGAGGAAGTTCCGCCAAACGAGCTCCTCGAATGCGAGCAGCAGCAGCGCGCCAAGGGGCGGGCCGAAGATCGTGCCGATTCCGCCGAGCAGCACCATCACCAGCGGCTTCACTGCCAACAGGATGTCGAACACGTCCGGCGGCTCAATATAGTGCACCCACGAGGCGTAGACGGCCCCGGCAATGCCGACGAATACGGCGGAGAGCGAGAAGGCCGCGGTCTTGTAGGCATAGGTGTTCACGCCGAGGATCGTCGCGGCATCCTCGTTCTGCTGAATGCATCGTAGACCGAAGCCGAGCTTCGAACCGTGCACGACGATGGCCACGGCAGTGGCGAGCACAGCAAGTGCCAGCATCGCGTAGAAGAAGAACCGCGCCTCGAACGCGACCGAGCTACCCTCCATCAGCGGCAGGTTGAGGCCCATGCCGCCGCCGGTCAGGTCCGGGGTGGTGTTGACGATTTCGCGCAGCACCTCGGCGATGACGAGGCTCGCGATCGCGAAATAGTGGCCGCGCAGATGCAGGATCGCGCCGCCGATGAGCGCCGCGAACAGCAGCGCCACCAGTCCCGCCGCGCCCCACGAGGTGAACATCGGCACGTCGAAGCTCTGCAGCACGGCGGACGTGTAGGCGCCGAGACCGAAGAACGCTGCCGTGGCGAAGGACGGATAACCGGCCAGGCCGCCGATGAAGTTCCACGATTGCGCCAGGACGGCGTACATGCAGACCGTGGTCGCCAGCCGCAGCAGATAATTGTCGCCGGTAAGCGGCAGGACGGCGAAAGCCAGGCCCACGGCCGCCAGGATGGCCCAGTTCTTCATTCGTAGCCTCGCTTGCCGAGAAGACCGCTCGGCCGCACGAACAACAGCAGCAGCAGCAGGCCGAAGGACAAAGTCACGGCGTGTTCCGGCCCGAACCAGGACGCGCCGAAGCTCTCGATGATGCCGAGGGCGAGGCCGCCGACCATGGCGCCAGGAACGCTGCCGAGCCCGCCCAGCACGCAGACGACGAAAGCCTTGCCCAGGAACATCGAGCTGTTCAGCGGCGAGATCGGATAGATGATGCTCAGGAGTGCACCGGCGGCGCCGGCCATCAGCGCGCCGAGGCCGAAGGTCACCGCGTTGATCCGCTTGACGTCGACGCCCATGAGCGCCGCCGCTTCGCGGTCCATGCGCACGGCGACGATGGCGCGGCCGATCCGGCTGTCGCGCAGCAGCCTGTAGAGCAGCAGGGTCAGCAGCAGCGCCAGCACCATGGCGGCGACGCGGTCGCCGGGCAGGAACACCGGGCCGATCTCGATCGAGCCGAGCGGATTGGCGAGGTTCACCTTCTTGTAGTCGGCCGTGAACGCCACCAGCATCGCGTTGTTGAGCATGAGGTCGAGGCCGAAAGTGAGCGTCAGCGTGATCAGCACAGGGGCCGTGATGACCCGGTTGATCACGCCGGCCTGAATTCCGTGGCCGACCACGTAGAGGAGGGCGCCGGCGATCACCACTGAGGCGAATGGATGGATGCCGGCATAGGCGTAGGCGTAATAAGCGACGTAAGAGCCCAGCACGATGAAGGTGCCGTGCAGGATGTTGATGACGTTGAGAACGCCCCAAACCAGCGAGAAGCCGACGGCGATGCAGGCATAGAGCCCGCCCAGGACGAGGCCGTTCGCGAGGACCTGAAGATAGATCATGAGGGAGAGGGTCTTTGGTTCGCGCTGCGGGGCGGAGGCGGCGCGCCCGGCGCCGCCTCCGGAGCGATCAGCGGCCGATGAACTTGAGATCGCCCTGCTTGATGGCGGCAGGGTGGATCACCACCGGCTTGCCGTCCTGGATCTGGAACACCGGCGGTTCGAGCGAGGTGATCTGGCCGGTCTCGCCGAACTTCACCTTGCCGTAGAAGGTCTCCACGTCCATCGCCGCCAGCGCGTCGCGGACCTTCTTCGGGTCGATCGAGTTCGCCTTTTCGATCGCCAGCTGCAGCACCGCGCCGGCCGCCGCGGCCGAGGCTTCGGCGTAGTCGGCCTCACCGCCGTACTTCTTGGTCCAAGCCTCGTTGAAAGCCTCGGTCGTGCCGAACAGGTCCTGGCCCTTGTAGCGCACCGCCGGGTGCCACCACGCCGCGCTGGAGATGTTCTCCGCCAGCGCGCCGCCGGCTTCGATGAATTCCTTGTAGGCCGGGCCGGCGATCATCGTCACCACCGGCGGGTTGAGGCCGAGATCGTTCATCTGCTTGCGGATGAGGATCAGGTCGTTGATGTAGCCCGTCGCAAACACCCAGTCCGGCTTGGCGGCGCGCATCTGCGTGATCGCGGCCGCGTGGTCCATCGTCCCGATCGCGTAGCGCTCGAACGTCACCACTTCGAGGTTCCGCGTCTTCGCGCCCTTGTCCATCTCCTGCGCGATGGCGAGCGGGAACAGGTCGTTGCGGGCCAGGATCGCCACCCGCTTTACGTCCTTGTTCTTCGCCGTCACGATCTCGAGCAGCGGTTCCGTCAGCGTGTCGTTCGGCGTGAAGGTGCCGAACAGGTACTTGTAACCCTGGTCGTAGACCTGCACCGACGACGCGGTCGCAGCCAGCGTCGGAATGCCGTACTTCTCCGAAACGCTGCTCGCCGCCTTCGCGGCGCCGGAGCCGAATGGCGAGAACAGGAAGTTGACCTTGTCCTCGGTGATCAGCCGTTCCGCCGCCTGCACCGCCCGCGGTGTATTCGAGGCGTAATCGACATAGACGATCTCGACCTTGTAGTTCTTGCCGTCGACCTTGATGCCGCCTTTCGCGTTGGCCGTCTCGGCCCACAGGTCATAGCCCCGCTGCTGCTTCACGCCTTCCGGCGACAGCGGGCCCGTCAGCGGCAACGGTGCGCCGACGCGGATGACGTCTTGTGCGCTCGCGCCGGTGGTGGACAGACCGGCCAGCGCTGCGGCGGTGGCCGCGGCAGCGAAAGTCCTGCGGGAAATGCGGCTCGAAAGCATGGGGATCCCTCTTAAGCGAAATAGGCGGAAAGTCTGCGGTCGCGGTTGGGTTGCCGCAAGCGCTAATTGGCGTGCTGATCGTTCGCAGATCGGCAACGATCCCGGCGCAGGCGTTGACTTGCCGGAACTAGGGGGCGTAGTCATCACAGCACCAGGACTGCGCTGCGGTTGCGGATGGCGTGAACCAGGCTGAAGGCGGTCGAGGCCGAAGTCTTGGGATTGTCGCTGGCCTTGCCCGCCATGGTCACGGACAGCGTCCCGACCTCGCTGTCGGCTTCGATCATGCCCGTGTTGCCGGTCGCGTCTGGATCGGCGATCAGCCGGACCTCGGTGCGATCGAGCCCGAGCCCGGCCAAGGCGACGGTAGCGGCAAGGTTGGCATTCTTGGGGTAGGCCAGCGCCGCCTCGCGCGCCGAGCCTTCATAGATGACGGTCGGTGCCGTGATCGCCGTCAGGTTGAACCGGGTTTCCGCTGGGGTGCCGCGCCAGGCGAGCGGCGGCTTGGTTGACGTGTAGCGAACCCGCGTCAGTCCGGCGGCTTTCAGCGCGCCCAGCCCGTCAAGGCCGGCGATGGCTCCGGCCGGGACCAGCAGCCGCGCGCCGTTCCGGGCGGCTGCCTCCGTGAGGGCTTCGAGCATTCCGTCGGCCGCCAATGCGCCCGTCGAGATCACCATCAGGTCGGTACCGGTCTCGAGAACCGGCTTCGCACATGCGGTGAGCGCCGGCTGCCCGGCGCATTCCACCACCAGGGTAAGCGGCCGGGCAAGAAACGCCTCGAGCGTCGTCGCGACGGTCACGGACGCGGGCAGGGCGGCACGGGCCGTGTCCGCCTGATGCGGTCGCACCAGCACGGCGGCGAGCACGCCGAGCCGGGCGTCGGCCTGGAGGCAGGTGGCCACGGTGCGGCCGATCGCGCCGAAGCCGACAATTCCAATCTGATCCGCCGCTGACACGGTCACTACCGTCGCTCCGACAGCTCCAAGGAGTCGCTGGCCGCCAAACTAGCAATGGGGACTGTTCACACAATTGCAAATGATGCAAGAGTGCGTTCGCATTGCGAGAACGGAAGCACCATGTCGTTGAGCCAAATCCGCTACTTCGTGGAAGTGTCAAGGACCGGGTCGATCCGCGAGGCGAGCGAGCGCCTCAACATCGCACCCTCTGCCCTGAGCCGGCAGATCCAGAACCTGGAACATGAGATTGGACTGCCGCTGTTCGAGCGCCGTCCACGCGGCATGTCGCTGACGCCGGCGGGGGAGATCTATCTGCGCTATGCCCGCGCCATCGGTCTCGAGACCGATCGTGTCCGCCACGAGCTCGAGGAACTGCGCGGTCTGCGCCGCGGCATCGTTCGGGTTTATACCGTTGAGGGCATCGTCTCCGACATCCTCACCAACGTGATTGCCGAATTCCGCGCCAAGCACCCCGGCATTGCCTTCAGCCTGGTGACGATCGGCACCGACGACGTTGTCGCCGCTGTTCGCGACGGACACGCCGACATCGGCGTCTCGTTCCACGGCCAGCCCGATTTTGCCGTGCGCTTTGTGCGTCGCATTCGCGATCCCCTGCGCGCCTTGGTGCATCCGGCGCATCCTTTGGCGCGCCGCCGTCAGGTGACGCTTGCCGAACTGCTGTCACTCCCGGTGGCGCTGCCACAGCCGGGCTTCGGCATTCGCCGCCTGATCGACGAACAGTGCCGCCGGCTCGGTCTGTCGATCGAGCCGGCGTTGGAGACGAATTCGATTGAGGCGCTGCGAGGCTTCGCCCGATCCGGCGCCGGGGTGTCGATGCTGCCGAGCAATTCGTTCCAGCGCGAAATCCGCCTCAACCTCGTCGCGGGAATCCCCATTACCGACCGCGCACTCAATCAGTGCTCGATGGACATCAGTGTCCTGTCGGGCCGCCGCCTGCCTGCCGCCGTGACCGAGTTCCTGGCCGTGCTCGAGCGCGGCATCGCCAATGCCGACGGGCAGCGGCGTGACGAGCGGTGAGCATCCGCGCGTCAGCGCGGATGCGTCGCTTGCATCGATGGACGGGCTTCGAATGTGGCGAGCCAGGCTGCGGTGGCGGGATGGCCCTGGCGCCAGTCGAGCTCCGCGAAACGCAGGTCGAGATAGCCGAGCGCGCAGCCGAGCGTGATTGTGCCGATGTCGACGCGCCCGTCGAAAACCTTCGCGCGTGCCTCGATAGTGGCAAGCGTCGAGGCGATCTTGTCGGTCTGGCTGTCGACCCAGCCCTGCCACGCCAGCTCCGCCGGGCGCGCCGTGCGCTCGTAGCGCGCGAGCAGCGCGGCATCGAGCAGACCGTCGCCGAGCGCCTGGTCGACCAGTGCGCGCCAGCGTGCCTGCCGTTCGCGGGGAAACAGGTCCGCGTCCGCGAGGTCGTTCAGATATTCGCAGATCACGCGGCTGTCAGCGAGCATCGTTCCGTCGTCGAGCAGCAGGGTCGGGACCTTGCCGAGCGGGTTGTGTGTGACGACGGTGCTGTCGCGATTCACCGGATGGGCGGCGCTGGGCAATGCGGTGATCCGATCGCTGAGGCCGAGTTCGTGAGCCGTCACCCACACTTTGCGGACGAACGGCGAGGTGGGGGAGGAGAACAACTTCATTCGTGAACCTTCGCGTGGAGGGATGTTTCCCTCTTATGCGTTCGTCCGCACTGCGTCAGCCGCCTTGTACTCAACACCTCGTGTTGACAATGGTTGCATATGCAACTAACTGTCGTTCTACGGCGGCACGCAGCCTCAGAATGTCCGCGATAGGAGGGCGCCATGACTCCACGCTACATGTCCGGCTTCGGGAACAGCTTCGAAACGGAGGCGCTGCCGGGCGCTCTGCCGATCGGCCGCAATTCGCCGCAAAAGGTCAATTACGGGCTTTATGCCGAACAATTGTCGGGCTCGCCGTTCACTGCGCCGCAGGCGACCAACCAGCGTTCGTGGCTCTACCGGATCCGCCCGACGGTGAAACATTCGGCGCGTTACATGCGCGTCGACAAGGGCCTGCTTCGCACCGCGCCGGCCGCCCGCGACGAAAGCGAGTTGCCGATCGGCCAGTTGCGTTGGAATCCGTTGCCGATCCCGGATCGCCCACTCACCTTCGTGACGGGCCTGCACACCATGACCACGGCCGGCGATTCCGATACCCAGGTCGGCATGGCGGCGCACGTCGCTTTGATCACCCGCGCGATGGAGCGCGAATACTTCTTCAATGCCGATGGTGAGATGCTGATCGTCGCGCAGCTGGGCGTTCTGCGCTTCCGTACCGAATTCGGCATCATCGACATCGAGCCGGGCGAGATCTGCGTGATCCCGCGCGGCGTCATCATCGCGGTCGAGCCGCTTGACGGGCAGGCCCGCGCCTATGTCTGCGAAAACTACGGCGGCGCTTTCACGCTGCCTGATCGGGGTCCGATCGGCGCGAACTGCCTCGCCAATCCGCGCGATTTCCAAACCCCAGTCGCCGCGTACGAGGACCGCGAGGAACCCTCGGCCTTGTTCGTCAAATGGGGCGGCGAACTCTACCGGACCGACATTCCGCAGTCGCCGCTCGACGTGGTCGCCTGGCACGGCAATTACGCGCCCTACAAGTACGACCTGCGGCACTTCTCGCCCGTGGGCGCGATCCTGTTCGATCACCCGGATCCGTCGATCTTCACGGTCATGACGGCGCCCTCGGAAACGCCCGGCACGGCGAATGTCGATTTCGTCATCTTCCCGGAGCGCTGGGCGGTTGCCGAGAATACGTTCCGGCCCCCCTGGTATCACCGCAACATCATGTCGGAGTTCATGGGCCTGATTTACGGCGTTTACGACGCCAAGCCCGAGGGCTTCGTGCCGGGCGGCATCAGCCTGCACAATTGCATGCTGCCGCATGGCCCGGATCAGCAGGCCTTCGAGCACGCCAGCAACGTGAAGCTGGAGCCGGTGAAGCTGTCAGGCACGATGGCTTTCATGTTCGAGACCCGTTTCCCGCAACGTGTCACGAAATTCGCCGCGGAAACCACGACGCGGCAGGACGACTACATCGAGTGCTGGAGCGGCCTGAAGAAGCACTTCGACCCGAGCCGCCGCGAACCGGTCTGATGCACATCCCTCTGTCCTAACCGGTCTCTCGAAGGTATCCGGCTAGGATCGTATTCCGTTACTTGTGTTATTTTGCCCGATTATGAGTCCTGCACGCGGAACGTGCAGGACTGTATCCGTGCGCGCCCTGCCGTATTGCTGCCACCACGCAGCCAAATTCTCCTTTGTGTGATCTGCCTCACACAGTCTTAACGGTACGTCATGGTAGGAAATTCTGGTCCGAACAGCGCCGCGGACTGCATGCGCGGGGGCAACGGCACCCTCGAACACGTTATTTTCGCGAGCAAATTCATCCCGGCGGTTAACGATTTTTCGTGATCACAATATCGCGAACACGTCGGAGTGCTTACATGGCGAAAAAATGATATGATTTGCCACAAATGAAAAAAATCTCATGCGGCATTTCGCGTGTTTTTGACGGGATGCGAGCGGGACAGTGGGAGCGGGAAATGGCAACGTTCATTGACCTCGCGCACACCAGGGGTGAGATCTCCACCGAACTCGAAAAGATCAGCAAATCGGAGCTGAGTTCTTCGGCCCCCAGCACGGGCACCGGCGGCAAGGTACGATCCTCCGCAATGTTCAGCCGGTTGGTGCAGCTTCTGCGGCAGGCCCTGCCGGAAGCCCGCGTTTTACTTCTGGAAGTCGATCCTCATACCAACATGTATTCGAGCTGGCGCGCGCGTCCGCCGGCTGACATCGAAATCATCGAAGCGGCTTGCCTGAAGCATTTTCGTTTTACCGCCGGGGCCAAGCGCATAGCCACCCAGGAGTATTCGGAACCGCCGGGCCAAGCTCCCGCGAATTGTCGCGAGCCGACCAATTGTTGCGTCGCGTTTCACGCCAAGGACCATCAGGACGGGCTCGTCTACATCATCGCGGCCATGCTCAGCCGCAAGAACGGTATCGCGACCCCCGACGACACCGAGCGGCTGTCCGCGATCGCCGTCGATCTCGCCGAGATCGTGTTCCGGACCAAGCGGTTCAACGAGGCGCAGCTGCGTCTCGCCCTTGGCAGCCCGGTCGCCGAGAGCCTGCCCTGGGGGATCGCCGCGATCGGCGCATCGGGACGTATCGGCTTCATCAACCGGCGGGGGCAGCGGCTGCTTCAGGGCAACCGCGGCGTGCGCATCGCCAATGGCCACCTTCAGTTCCACCATGCCGCCACGGCGCGGACCTTTCGCAACATGCTGACCATGATGGTCGGCGGCCAGGTCGATAACGGCGCGGATGCGCGCAAGCACTATGCCTTGCCTGTGACCGACCAGGACGGCCGGGTCGCCTATGCCTTGCGCCTCGTTCCTCACGAGACAGACGAGTGCGGACCCGCCGTGCCCGCCGCGCTGACTTACATCACCGATCTGTCCGACAAGTCCACCGCGGCGCGCCCTGTCCTGGCGGCGACCTTCATGCTGTCGGGCAAAGAGGCCCAGCTCGCCGAACTGTTCGGCAGCGGTTGCGATCTCGACACGGTGGCGAAGGCGATGGGGATCTCGCGCAACACGGCGCGCATTCATCTCTCGCACGTGCTCGACAAGACCGGCGCCCGCAACCAAGTGGAACTCGCTCGCCTGCTGGCGCGGCTTCCGACCGACGCCGGTACCACCGAATATCTTCTCTGACCGACGGCCTCTCGACCGCGCCTTGCGCGGGTCGAGAGTGCGCGTGGCGCCTGCGCGACCCGCAGGAGCGCAGCACCGCGCTCGGCCGCACACGACAATAGCGTCTTCTCACGAGTGCATTGCCGTCGCGCAGTCGAAAGGACTAATCGAGTCGTACTAGCGGACGGACTTTCGCGGCTCGGTAGCCGACTGCATGATGAAAGCAATAGAAAGCGAGGAGCATGAATTGCCAAAGCTCCTCCAGGAGAACGAGAGCATTCCGTCGGATTGCAGTGGCAAGACGAACTTTCAGAATGATCGATTGCCGCGAACCGTGATGGTCTTGCCACTAATCCGTCTCTTCGCGTTGTGAGCTGCGTGTCCAATATGTGTGTGAGCGGCGCGCATTCTCTGCGCGGCAGAGTCGTCGGAGGCGCTTTTTGAAGCGGCGATAACGCAATCTTTCGCATACATTGGAGCCAAAAATGTCTCGTTCACAGCACCGTGGTGACGATCTTCAAGTCGACGTCCGCCAGCGGAACGACATTTTCGACGACGACGACAATCTCAACAGCGCAACCGTTGACCAGCAGGCTCGAAACGGCGGCGATGACGGGCCGTCGCCCATGAATTTCATTTGGAACTATGGCCGGGAGAACGACGCCGAAGTCGACCAAGACATCGACAGCGGCAACAATCGCCAGCGGAACGATGCCGATCTCGATCATCTGCGTACGCATGACGACCTTTCCATTGTCGGCGATCAGTCGAATATGATGTCCGACGACGACATCAATACAAATCTCGCGCGTGTGACCCAGCGCGGCCGCGGGGATAACGATTCCTATGTCGACCAGGACATTGACAGCGACGGCAACCATCAGAGCAACGACCTCGACGTGGATCACGGCGGCGGCAATGGGCCGCTCTTTGCCTGGAGCGGCTACAATGGCCGTGGCGACATCGAGATCGACGCCCGGCAGGGCAACACGCTCACCGATGACGACGACAACCTGAACGAAGCCGCCGTCACGCAAACTGCGCGTCGTTACGGCGACAACGACGCCGAGGTCGATCAGGACATCGACAGCGGCGACAACCACCAGAGCAACCGCGTCGACCTCGATCTCGGCCGTCACAGCGGCGGTGAGTACGACGTCGAGCAGATCAACTGGATGCGCGACAACGACATCAACACCAACCGCGCCTCCGTGGACCAGACCACTGCCAACGAGTGGGGCGACAACTGGGCCGACGTCGATCAGAACATCGACAGCGGCGACAACTCGCAGAGCAATTCGTTCGAACTGGACTTCGGCTGAGAGCACTGGGGAACCGAGGCGATCGGCTCGCGTCCTTGCGGCGCGAGCCGCGTCTCGGAGGGCTTTTCGCCCTCCATGCATCGTGGTAGCGCCAAATGCCCACCGATCGCATCACCGAGCTGCTGTGGAACTATCTGAAGGTCCCGTCACAGCTCGAGGGTCTGAGCCATGCGGCGCATGAGGCCGGCAAGGCCCGCAACCAGACCGAGGACGAGGAGCCGCAGCAGGGCGACCAGCCGGACGCACCGGCGCCGGAATTGTCTGAGCCGGTCGAGGTGGAGGCCGCTGCGAAATCGAACTTCATTGAATACGTGGTGCCGCCGAACTGGTGGCTTTACCGCTTCGGCGGACCGCATACGCCCGAGACCGAGACCTTTCTTCAGGACGCTGCCTCGTTCCTCAACGCGGCCCAGGCCGCCGAGACCGAGTTCGAGCCGCCGCCCGTGACGCGCGGATCGTCAAGCCCGCCGAGCCCGGCGCCAGCCCTGGCGTCGGTGGTATCGCCAGTTTCCATGGCTCAGAACGATTTGGCGGTCGGATCCGAACCGGCGCTCAAACCGATTGGCAGCGCCGAAACCGAGCCTGAGCCGCTGGTTCTTGCCGACACCGCGCCGGTGGAGGCCACGCCAATCGCTGACGCGCCAGCGGCCGAATTGAGCGTCGACGATTTCGATTGGATCGAAAATGGCGACGCCGCGCTCGCCTTCTACCAGGCGTCGCTCGTCGATGGTGGGTTCCTGGGCTTGCTGGAAGCCGCGCGCGCCCAACTCGACGCCATTGGCGATGCCGAGGGGCACGTGCATGCCACGGTCGTGCGCCAGTTCAACATTCTCCACGACACCGACGATGTGCGCCAGGTGCTGCAGCTGGAGCAGTCGGTCACCCGCGAATGGCCGGCGACGCCGGTCGATCTTGATTCCGACGAGCGCCATCCGCGGCCTGACGAGACCGGTCAGACCGCCTCTGCCGGGTCGAACACCCTCGACAATGCAATCGAAGCTGAGACGGGTGGAGGCGGGGACGACGTCTTGGTGGTGACCGGCGACTTCCATCAGTACAACATCGTCATCCAGATCAACATCACCTTCGACAACGACACGCTGGCGCAATATCTGCGCGCGACCTTGGACGATGCGGCGCACGGCGGCGGCCATGGCTGGGCGGAGCAGGACGCGGCAGCCGGCGGGAACGTGCAAGACAACAGTGCGATGATCGTCGAAGGGCCGGGCCTTCCGGTCCTGGTCGGCGGCGCGCACTTCGAGTCCCTGCTGGTGATGCAGTACTCGTTCCTTTCGGACAATGACCTCGTCGTCAACGGCGGGGAGTTCTTCGGCACCGGGTGGGACACGGATCTGGGGCAGAATGGCAGCGCCGGCGGCAACCAGCAGCAGAACGTCTTCGGCATGATCGACAGCGGTGCCGACGGAGCGTGGTCTCTCGCCGAAATCGGTGCATTCGAGTTGCGAGCCTTGACGGGCTACGGCAGCCTCGACGAGCTCGTCGCCGCTGCGGCGAACGGGCAGGGCGCGACCTTGGTCGACGGCGACTATCACGAGTTCAACGTGATGCTGCAGGTCAACGTCCTTTATGACAGCGACACGATCGATCAGGATGCGATCATCGACGCCGCAGGGCGCCGGACCGGCTCCGTTCAGGAGGCCACGGCGGGCGGCAACGACACCGGCAACTCGGTCTTCCTGATGGATGGTGGCCACGGCGGCGTGGTTGTCGTCGCGGGCGACTACTACGAGCACACCACGGTCATCCAGGCGAACTTCCTGCAGGACGACGACAGGATCTTTGCCGAGATCGCGGTCGACGCCGCTCAGGAAGTGGCTGAGGAATTCGAAGAGCAATACGTCCAGGGGGCAGGCGACATGTTGAGCAGCCTGTCAGGTTGAGTGTGCCTCCGGGATGCGTTTGGTATCGGAACCCGCATGAACCGACCCACGAGGCACCGAATGTTCGAGGCTCCCCCGGCCGCGGCCGGTCCGAAGGGGCTGAATGGCTTTGCCGAGTTGGGCGTGGGCGAGCCTGCACCTCCCTTTCCCGAATTCGCCCGCGAGGGGAGCGGTCCTGCACCCGACGAGCGAAGCAAGCCGGCAGACGGCGCGGATTGGACCGCGGCCGATGCGCCGCCGCCTCGCCCGGCTGGCGAGTCCGCCGGGCGGCCGCGGCGGGCCGGTGCCTCATGCCGCGAACCCGGTCGCACCACGAGCGCGCGCCGCCGCAACGTCGCCTCGATGCATCTCAGCGGCGCCGAAATCCTGCGCCAGAGCCTTTTGACCTGCCGCCGCTCCATCATCGCCGCGGCGTTTTTTTCCGTCGCCGTCAACGTTCTGATGCTGACGGTGCCGATTTATCTCTTTCAACTTTCCGACCGGGTACTCACCAGCCGCAGCTTCGAAACGTTGCTGATGCTGTCGTTGGTCGCGGGCGGCGCGCTTGCTCTGATGGTCATCCTCGATATGACGCGGCGCTTCCTCATGCTGCGCGTCGGCACCCGCTTCGAAGCGATGCTTGGCGCGCCGTTGCTGGCCAACGCCATCCATAGCGCCGTTGGGGGAAGCCGCGACGTCCAGGCGCTGCGCGACTTGCAGCAGGTGCGATCCTTCGTCACCGGTCCCGTGATGTTGACGGTCTTCGACGCACCGATCGCGCCGCTGTATTTCGCGGTCATTTTCCTCATTCACCCGCTGCTCGGTTGGATCATTACCGCCGCCGGTTTGCTGCTGATGATCATTGCCTTTCTCAATCAGCGCCTCACCGATAAACCGTTCAGCGTCTCGGGACAGCATGCGATCCGCGCGAACAGCCAGGCTTCGGCGCAGGTCCGCAACGCGCAGGTGATCAATGCCATGGGCATGCTCAACGAGAGCGTCATGCTCTGGGGGCGGGAGAACGGGGCCGCTTTGCGCGCGCAGGCGAATGCCAGCGACCGCAATGCCTATCTTTCCGGAATCTCGCGGTTCCTGCGCCTCATTGCGCAAGTCTGCATCCTCGGCACCGGTGCGTATCTCGCGCTTCGGTCCGAGCTGACCGGCGGCATGATGATCGCGGCCTCGATTATCGCCAGCCGCGCCCTGGCGCCGGTCGAAAGTGCGATCGAGGGCTGGCGCAGTTTCGTCAATGCGCGAAACGCCTACAAACGGATCAAGACACAACTCAGTAGCTCCGAACGGCAGCAGCAGCGCCTCTACCTTCCGCGGCCGAACGGCGACGTTTCGGTCGAGCGGGTATTGTGTCTGGCGCCCGGATCGAACCGGCCGCTGCTCAATGGCGTGTCGTTCAATCTGCAGCCGGGGGAGTCCCTCGCCATTATCGGCCCGTCTGGAAGCGGCAAGTCGACCCTCGCGCGCCTGCTTGTCGGGTGCCTGACGCCGACTGCCGGCAGCGTTCGGCTGGACCTCACCGATCTGCGCAATTGGGATCCCATCCAGCTGGGCGAATATATCGGTTATCTGCCGCAGGACGTCGAGCTGTTCCCGGGCACCATCAAGGCCAATATCGCTCGCATGCGCGACGACGTGCCGGATGAATGGATCACGGAGGCTGCGCAGTTTGCCGGTGTCCACGAAATGATCTCGTTGTTTCCCGACGGCTACGAGACCGAGATCAATCTCGATGGCAGCCCGCTCTCCGGCGGGCAGCGCCAGCAGATCGCTTTGGCGCGCGCCTTTTTCGGCACGCCGCAACTCGTCGTTCTCGACGAGCCAAACGCCAATCTCGACAGTGCCGGCGAGCGTGCGCTGGCCCG
>Ga0164243_10009554_pt1 | contig 14103 bp, 5 predicted proteins | sample OricompcompostOP_FD_108781 | JGI IMG/M metagenome (GOLD analysis project Ga0164243, IMG submission 108781) | Organic Plus compost microbial communities from Emeryville, California, USA - Original compost - Organic plus compost (OP) | ecosystem: Engineered > Solid waste > Mixed feedstock >... | reverse complement strand
TTCCCTTTTCATCGGGCAATTCGCCCAGAGGATCGAAAAGGAATACAAGGTGAAGCTCTCCTTCCGCGAGCTTCTGAGCAACATTCCGTCTGTCACGGCACTCGCCGAGCATCTCGACAAAGCGATGCCTCCAGAGGTGGCGCAAAAGGTGGCGGCTCCCGTGCAGGCGCCGGTTGCGACGATACCGGCACCGTTGCCGCAAATGGCGCCTTCGGCCACCCCCGCGACTGTGGCTGGACTCGATGCGATCTTCCAGTCGCAGATGCAGATGATGCAGCAGCTCTTCGCTCAGCAACTGCAGACAATGCAGGCGTTGAGCGGCGGTGCGCCGGTCCAGGCGCCTTCAGCTCCACAGCAGCCCGCAGCGCTCGCCGCTCCGGGGCCCGTCAAGCCGACGGAACAAGCTGTGCCCACAGGAGATGCCGAGATCGGCTCCGGGCGCATCCGCCTCTATAAGCCTGGCGTGCGCGTGAATGACGGGGAACTTACGCCCGAAAAGAGGAAGTTCATTGCGGACCTGACCGAGCGCTACGCAGCGAAGAACGCCAGGTCAAAAGCCTTCACTGCGGCGAACCGGCGGCAACTTGCCGATCCACGCACCGCAGCCGGCTTCCGCCCCGAATGGAAGGAACTCGTCTTTCCCGTCGTTTCCGACCGCTCTAAGGGCTCGCGGATCTGGGACATCGATGGAAATGAATATATCGACCTCGTCAACGGCATGGGGCAGACCGCCTTCGGCCACGCCCCGGACTTCGTCGTAAACGCCATCATCGAGCAGGTGAACAACGGCTTTGCCATCGGCCCGCAGACACCGCTTGCGGGAGAGGTCGCCGACCTCATCAGTGAAATGACCGGCCATGAACGCGTGACCTTCTGCAATACGGGTTCGGAAGCCGTGATGGCGGCCATGCGCGTTGCCAGGACGGTGACCGGACGCGAGAGGGTCGTCGTGTTCGGCAACGACTATCACGGCCAGTTCGACGAGGTTCTGGTGAAAGGCCGCAACCGTGCCGGTGCACCGCTGGCGCTGCCGATCGCGGCCGGCATCCCGCACAGCTCCGTCTCCAACATGACTGTGCTCGCTTATGGCGCACCCGAAAGTCTCGACTGGATCCGCGCCAATGCGAAGGACCTCGCGGCGGTGATTATAGAGCCCGTGCAGAGCCGGCATCCGGAACTTCGACCGGCCGACTTCGTGCGGGAACTGCGCCGGATCGCCGATGAAGGCGACTTCGCCCTGGTCTTCGACGAGGTCGTCACCGGCTTCCGCGTGCATCCGGGCGGCATGCAAGCCGTCTGGGGCATCAAGGCAGACATGGCGACTTACGGCAAAGTCCTGGGAGGCGGCATGCCCATCGGCGTACTGGCCGGGCACAGCCGCTTCATGGATGCGCTTGATGGCGGACATTGGAACTACGGCGACGATTCCGTGCCGATGGTAGCGCCCACCTTCTTCGCCGGCACCTTCGTGCGCCATCCTGTGGTGCTCGCTGCAGCAAAGGCCGTGCTCAAGCATATCAAGGGCGAGGGTCAGGCACTCTATAGCCGCGTCGCCGACCGTACGCGGCAGCTCGTGGAAGAGCTCAACGAAGATCTTGCTCAGCGCGGGATCGCCGGCCGGATCAATACCTACGCAAGCTGGTTCGTGACCGACTTTGGCAGCCTCGATCCGCTCGGCGCCCTCTTCTATCCGCATGCCCGCTTGCAGGGCGTCCATATCCAGGATGGGTATCCGTGCTTCCTGACAACAGCGCATTCGGAAGAGGACGTTCAGCGGGTGGCCGCGGTCTTCCGCGAAAGCCTGGACGCGCTCCAGTCAGTCGGGATCCTGGCACCCTCGGTGGATAGGCCTGTAAGGCCCGTGGAAAAACCGGCTCTGGCGGAAGCAGCGAGCCAGCCGAAAGTCACTTCCGCGGAGCTAACCGAATCCCAAAAGGAGATCTGGCTTGCGGCCCAGGCAGGCGACGAAGCGTCCTGCTCCTTCAACGAATCCTTCAGCCTCACGCTGGAAGGAGCTCTGAACAAGGACGTCTTCCGCCGCGCATTGGACATGGTCGTCGCGCGTCATGACGCGCTCCATATGCGCTTCTCTCGGTCGGGCGACCGCTTCGAAATGATCCCGGATTTCAGGATTGCGGTGGAGGAGGTCGATCTGAGGGGTGATCCCGCCGGCCAGGGGGCTCTGGACAATATCACCGCCGAAGAAGCGTCCACACCGTTCGATCTCGTGAACGGCCCGCTCGTCCGGGCACGTCTCGTGCTGCTCGCGGAAGACCGGCTTGTCTTCGTCTTCACGGCGCACCACATTGTCTGCGACGGCTGGTCTGTGAACGTGATCCTGGAGGAGCTGGCCACCGCCTATTCGGCACTTCTCGCGGGAAAGACACCGGATATTCCGCCTGCACTTTCCTTCGCCACCTATGCCAGCACCGCCAAGACGGAGGCAAGTCCTGCAACGGAGGAATACTGGCTAAAGCAGTTCGAGACCATTCCCGACCTGCCGGACATGCCGACCGATCGGCCCCGACCGGAACAGCGGACCTTTGCCGGCGGCACCTGCACCGCACACATCAAGAAGGACACCTATAGGCGCCTGAAGAAGGCGGGAGCCAAAAGCGGTGCCACGCTGTTCTCCACGCTCCTGGCGGCCCTTCAGGTCATGGTCACTCGGCTTTCGGGCAGCACCGACATCGTCATCGCCGTCCCGTCGGCCGGACAGAGCCTGCTGCCTGGCCAAACGCTCGTCGGCCATTGCGTGAATCTTCTGCCGATCCGGCAACAGGTCAACGTGAAAGCGACGTTCGAGGAGCACCTGCGTGAGACCCAGCAGCTCGTGCTTCAGGCATTCGAGCACCAGGACTACACCTACGGCACGCTCGTCCGCAAACTCGGACTCAAGCGCGACCCAAGCCGCCTCCCGCTCACCGAGATCCAGTTCAACCTGGAACGGGTGGCGCGGAACGTGGGCTTTAACGGCCTTTCGGCGAAGGTGGCGCCAAATCCGAAGGCGTTCTCCAACTTCGACATGTTCCTCAACATGATCGAGGGCGACGACGGCATTCGCATCGATGTCGACTACAACGCCGACGTGTTCGACCGTTCGACGATCGAGCGCTGGCTCGGGCATTTCGATACACTGGTCACTGCGCTCGCGGAAGGCTTGGGTCGGAAGATCGTGGACCTTCCCCTCCTTTCCCCGGCGGAGATGCACTGGCTGGTGGACGAGCTCAACCAGACGGCGGCTGATTACGAACGTGACCGCTTCATGTTCGACCTTTTCGCAGCCAAGGCGGCGGAGCAGCCCGATGCTGTCGCGGCTATCCATGACGACACCTCGATTACCTACGCCGCTCTCGAGGCGAGAAGCAATCAGCTAGCGCGCCACATCCGGACAAAGCTCGTCATCCCCGGTCTGCGAATCGCCCTCGCGCTCGACCGTTCGATCGACATGCTGGTGGCATTGCTGGCCATCATGAAAGCCGGCCATGCTTACATTCCCCTCGATCCCAGTCATCCCGAAGCGCGGCTCAAGCAAACGATGGAGACCGCACGCATATCGGCCATCATCTGCGCCAGCGACACGATTGCGAACCTCGCCGGCTCCGGCACCTCCGTGATCCGGATGGACCTGGAACAGGAGGAGATAGAGCGCCAGGATACGCATCCGCTCGAGCCTCAGGTCTTCGATACCGAGGCGCCTGCCTATGTGATCTTCACGTCGGGCTCGACCGGCACCCCCAAGGGGGTGGAGGTTTCCCACCGGGCGCTCGTCAACTTCCTGTGCTCGATGGCACTGGAACCGGGCTTCACGCCGCAGGACACGCTTCTTGCGGTAACCACGATCTCCTTCGACATCGCGGGGCTTGAGCTTTACCTCCCACTGATTACCGGCGGCAAGGTGGTCATTGCAAACCGCACTGAGGTGCAGGACGGCTTCGCGCTCGTTAAGCTTCTGGAAACGAGCGGGGCCACCGTCCTGCAGGCCACGCCGACACTCTGGCAGATGCTGGTGGAGGCGGGACTGGGAAATCACCCCGGTCTCAAGATGCTCTGCGGTGGCGAACCCCTGCCGAAGGAGCTTGCCAAGACGCTGCTGAGACTCGGCGGCGAACTATGGAACATGTACGGACCGACGGAGACCACCATCTGGTCTTCGCTGGCACGTATCGAAAACGGCGATGCACCCATCCATATCGGCCACCCGATTGCAAACACGCAGCTTTACATCCTCGACGCCTACGACCAGGTCGCGCCGGTAGGGGTCACGGGCGAGCTCTACATTGGCGGGGACGGGCTTGCGAACGGCTATTTCGACCGTCTCGACCTCACCGAGGCTGCATTCCGGCAGATCCGGATAGATGAGAGCCCGTCGCGGCGGCTTTACAAAACGGGCGATGTGGGCCGGCGGCTGCCTGATGGCACGCTGCAGCTGCTCGGCCGGCGCGACAGTCAGATCAAGCTGCGCGGCTTCCGCATCGAACTCGGCGAGATCGAGGCCGTGATCGGCAAGAAGGCGGGCATCAGGCAATGCGCCGTCGTCGCCGCGCAGAACAAGAACGGAGACCGCCAGCTTGTCTGCCATTTCGTGCCCGACGGTCCGGAGCCAAGCCCGGAGGAATTGACCAGCCACGCCAAGGCGCATCTGCCCGCGCACATGGTGCCGAGCTTCTGGGTAGCTACAGCAGACCTGCCGCGCACGGCAAACGGGAAGCTCGACCGCAAGGCGCTCGAAAAGCTGGGAGTGCCTCAACGCCAGGAGGCACCCGTCCGGACCCGGCCTCTTACGCCCATGGAGGAAAAGCTATCGAGCATATGGAAGGAAGTGCTGCAGATCGGTGACATCGGTGTCGATGACAATCTCTACGCCCTGGGGGCGGATTCGCTCAGCATCTTCCGCATTGCTGCCCGGATGATGGATGCCGGGCTTCCCCTGGAAGCCAAACATCTCATGCGTCACCCCACGATTTCGGACCTGGCCGGCTTCGCGGAGGAGCAGGGCCAGGCGCAGATCAACGGTTCAGCCCATATCCCGTCGCTTCGTGATTTTCGCCACGGCGCACGCCGCAGGCTTGAGAGGCTCACATGAACAGACCTGATGTTGTTGCCGATACACCCTCCGAAATCCGGCATCATGTCGTTGCGGAATTCCCCTGCACGCAGACGCAATTGCGCTGCTGGTTCCTCGACCAGCTCAAACCGGGCAATCCGGCACTCAACGTCGCAGTGCGATGGGAAATCCGAGGCTCCTTCAAGACATCCAGCATCGAGGAAGCATTCCGGCAGGTCATCGAACGCCACGAAATCCTGAGGACACGGTTCGTCGATGTCGGCGGCCAGCCTGTCCAGCAGGTGGTGGACCGGATCGATTTCCGTATGCCCGTGATCGACCTCAGGAACGTGCCGACGGCTCAACGCGATGAGCGAATCCAGTCTATCAGCCGCGAAACCGCCAGCGCACCCTTCGACCTTCGCGAGCCGGGCCTCTTCCGCGTCACTTTCCTGATGGTCGAGAACAACCGCGGTCTCATTCTCATCACGGCGCATCAGACCTGTTTCGACGGCTGGTCGATCCGTGTCCTCGGGCGGGAGGTGGGCGAAATCGCCTCAGCCATCGACGCAAACAGGAAGCCGGTGCTACCGGAGCTTGCCCTCCAATATGGCGACTTTGCCCTTTGGCAGTCGGAATATCGGCAAAGCTACGGATTTGAGGCGGAAAAGGAATATTGGAGCAAGCAGCTCGCCGGTGCTCCCTATTTCGAGATTCAGCCCGATCGGCCGCGCGGGAGCATCAAGACGAACAATGGCGAGATCATTTCGGCGGTGCTGCCGCCGGAGTTCACCGAACGTCTAGATCTGGCGGCGCGCCGCCAGCAAGTCTCGGTATTCAGCTTCGGCGCTTCCGTCATTAGCGCCGTCCTGCACCGCTTCTCCGGCGAACGGCAGATTCTTTTCGGGACGCAGATTGCCGGTCGCGAGGATGTCGACCTCGAAAACCTCATTGGTGTCTTCATCAACAATCTGGTCCTGCGCTTCGATGTTCCCGATCATCTGAGTTTCGCCGAACACGTGCAGCGCGTCAGCGAAACGGTCGAGGCGGCGCTCAACCACCAGAAGATGCCCTTCAACAACCTCGTCGAACTCGTCAATCCGGTACGGGATCCGGCGCGTAATCCACTGGTCTCCATCAATTTCAATCAACAGAAAGCCTTCCTGGAAGACACGCGCTACGGCGATTTCGAACTCGTAAGCTCGCCCTCTCAGTCACCGGGGGTGATCTACGATCTGAATTTCATAATGATCAGGCGGCCAAGCGGCTGGCGCATGTCCGTGGAATACAACACCGATCTTTTCGACGCCAGCACAGCACAGGAACTGTTGCGTCTGTGGCAAACAACCTATGAGCATGTGCTGAGAGACCCGGAAGCGGCACTGGGTTCACTTCCGGCCCCTGCAAATCCGAGGCGTCGTCAAGCAACCTTGCCAAGTGGCGGACTGGACAGGTTGGAAGCGTTGCTCGCCCAACACCCGGACGTCTCGGAAGCTGCTGTCATGCGCAGCAAGGATCCATCCGACGGAGGAGTATACGCCTTTGTCACACCTTCTCCATGGCTGACGCGTCCTCTCGAAATGCTACCGGCACATCTTATGGAGCATCTCGCCGCAAGACTGCCCCAGAGAGATATGCCGAAGGGCATCAGCGTACTGCTTGCGCTCCCTCGCACCCCCGCGGGAGATGTCGACCGGCAGGCGCTGAAAGCTCCCTCGCCGGATCCGCTTCCGGCGAGGGAGCGCTCGCCGGCGGCACCCGCTCCGGCCACGATCGGCTCTGCTCCGGAGAACGAGCAGGCGCTCGCAAAGATATGGGCCGACGTTCTCGGCGTGGAGGAGGTGAAACCTTCCGACAATTTCTTCGCGCTTGGAGGACATTCGCTGCTTGCGCTGCGCATGTTCTCGTCAATGAAGGAGACGTTCGGCATCAAACCGGACCTTGCCCTTCTGTTCAAGGCGCCGACGCTTGCCGCCTTCTGCCGCGAGGTTTTCGGCGAAAACATTGCCGCTCCTGAACCGGAGGCCACCAGCACCCGTTCGGCTTATTGGGAGAAGTCAATCTACAGGCAGGGTGACGGATCGTGCACGGTATACACTCTCAACCACCCGCTTCTCTACTATCATATGGCAAACGCGCTGGTTGAAGGCCCGACTGTGGTGAACCTCCATATGTTCGGAGCCGACATCGACAACGAGCTTCGCAAGCTTTCCCTGGAGCAGATCGTCGCCGACGCCATCCTCGCCATGGATCTGCGCCCGAATTCCGGCGCTGTGGCAATCGTCGGGCTGTGCGTCAACGGCATTCTGGCAATCGAAATGGCCAGGCAGCTTCGCCAGCTCGGCCATGATGTCCAGTGCGTAGCTGTCATCGATAGCTGGGCGCCAGGCTACTTCCGTTCTCTTCCGCGTCTGACGCAATTCCGCTGGACCACGGAAAGGCGCATCAACCGGCTTTTCTACTTCACAGGCAAGCTCCTGCGCGGCCGCATTCGACTCGTGGATTACCTGAAGGAATTCAACCTCTCGCAACGCATCCTGCAGCGCTTCATGCGCGCCGGAGAGCTGACGGCAGAAGAGGTGGCGACCGAGGCGGTGACACAGCTTCTGGTCGATGCATCGCGTCGGTACCGGCTGCGGCCGGTCATGACGGAGGAAATCCTGCTCTTCCGCAGCCGGGCTCACAACAAGCGGGCGCGTCAGCTCCTCTTCGGCTGGCGTGGCTTCATACGCGAAGACACCCAGGTTCATGATCTCGATGGTTGGCACGAGGATTCCCTGACGAGCGCCGGCATCGAAAAACTGGCAGCCGTTCTGTCGCGGCGGCTCGAGGCAGGGAGCTGACGGTGCAGCCCTCCGCTCACGCCTGGGTCCAGCCGGTCACCGAATGGACCGGCAAATCCGCAGGGTCTCGCCTGCGGATCGGCGTGCTCGTCGGGCGCGAGGACGGGTTCGACCCTTGGGAACTGCAGCTCTTCGACCGCATTCTCGCCGATCCCCGCTTCGATCTCACAGCGATGTTGGTGCATCCGGATGGCTATGGAAAGACCGGCACAACGGCTCTCTTCAAGCTTGTGGCGGGAGTGGACCGCCGCCTTTTCGCGCGTGTGCCGAAATACCGACCGACCTATTTCGAGGATATTCATGGAAGGGCAAAATTCATTCATCTTGTCGCGAGGAGATCAGACGGCGCCGCCGACATCCCCTTGGATGTACTGGATCACCTGAAGCTGGACCTCGTTCTGCGCACCATCCCCTGCGGGCTCCCCGACGAGACGGTAGGGGCGCTGCCATTCGGAGAGTGGGCATTGAACGTCGCAGACCTTCAATCGGCTGGGGGGAACTGGTGTGGCTTCGCCGAGATCACCTCGCATGCACCGACGATCCAGGTGATCCTGTACGCAAGGCGAGGAAAGGGGAAGGAAGTCGAGCAGATCGATACGGCGGTTTTCAATCCCAAATTCAGCGCCGCCAGGAACGCGGCTTTCCTCAAGGAAAAGGCGCTGCTGCTGACCATGAGGGAGTTGCGACGGCTGGCCGATACGGGTCGTCTGATCCCGAACCATCGGAACGGCTCTCCTGAGCCACCACCGCCGCCGGGGAATATAGAGGTCGGCCGCTACCTCATGAGTCTTGCCAGATCGGTTGCAACACGCGCGAAAAAGGAGGTGTCACGCAGGGCAGGATGGAGTGCAGCCGTCTGGACACTTTACACCGGCGCAGGCTCCATTGAGGATTTCGACCCGCGCCTCGCCGTCGAGCTGCCTCCGGCAAAAGATGCAATCAAGGCAGATCCGTTCCTCTTCAATCATCGAGGCAACTGCTACGTGTTTTATGAGAATTACGGCGTGGGCGATCACAAGGCGCACATTGCCGTGGGCAGGCTCACCGAAAACGGAATTGAGCAGCTCGGCCCGGCCATCGAAAGCAAAGGCCATCTCTCGTTTCCCTTCGTGTTCCGCAGCGGCAACCAGATCTTCCTGATGCCCGAGACGCACCAGCAGAAGCACATCGAAATCTGGCGCTGCGTTGAGTTTCCGTTGAAATGGGAGCTCTACGCCACGGCGTTGGAAGGCTGCTCGGCCGCCGACAGCACACTCTTCCGGCACAACGGCAAATGGTGGCTTCTCACCAACCTATCCGACCATCATGCCTTCGAGGATCACTGCAGTGAGCTCTATGCCTTCGAGGTCGACGGGCCGAAACTTTCGCGCATCGTGCCCCATGCCTGCAATCCGGTGGTGATCGGCAGCAACGTGGCCCGAAACGCTGGCCGGGTTTTCACGCAGGACGGGAGGCTCTTCCGGCCCTCGCAGAACAATGCCAACGGAATTTACGGCTACGGCCTCAACATCATGGAAATCCAAGAGCTTACTCGCGAGACGTATCGCGAGAGGTGCATCCGGACGATTCTTCCCGATTTCAAACCAGGCCTTGTCGGCTGCCACCATTTCGACGCCGCCGGCGGCCGTTACATCCTTGATGCGCGGTTGAACAGCTGATCGGCAGGCGAAAGGGACGGGGGCCGTATTGCAGCCGGCATGGCCCAGGTGTCCTCCGCTTTCTCCTCGTCCTCAAAGGAACGATAGCGCAGAAAGACCCGGTTCCCCGCCGTGGAGGCTGCGACTGCGCCGACAAAACCGTGCGGAACGGCAAGGGTCAGCAGACGCCACTGGGCGGAGGCGTCAGGATCGCCCGCCAGCCGCAAAAGACGCGGCTCGCCGGCAGCATCAATCGAAACATCGAAGGCGTCGAGCGGCAGCGAAAGCCCTGCCCCGTGCGCCTTTACGAAGGCTTCCTTGCGCGTCCAGCAGCGATAGAACGCCTCCAGGTAGTCGTCGGGCGGCAGCGATCTGAGCGCAGCGCGTTCAGCCGGTGAAAAGAAGTGCCCGGCTACATCTTCCTTGAGCGGCTGAATCCGCTCGATGTCGATACCGACTTCATACCGGTCAGAAACCGCCAGCACCGCCATGCCGCCGGAATGGCTGAGATTGAAATGAAGCGGCGGCCGCGCCATGGCCAGCCGCGGTTTGCCGAACGCATTGTAGGCGAACATGAGCCGCCGCGCCGGGATGCCGAGGTACCGGCCGATAATCTCGCGCAAGCCACCCCGGCCGACGATGAAGCGCAGACGATCGCGTTCGTTCGCGAAACGCGAGGCGTGCCCGAATTCGCTGTCGTTAAGTGCGGTCACATAACGCGGCAGCTCACCCATGATGACGTCGAGCGGCCAACGCCAGATGTCGATTGTGTCGGGGCCGATCCGGACGTGCCTATACCGCATAGGACACCTGCCGTGCGGGATCGCCCCCGCTTGCCAAACGCCGCGCCACGAAAGCTACCAGCGGCAACGGATAGTTCTCGCCCAGACTGATGCGGCAGGTGCGCTTCAGAATATCGAGCGAGCGGACGCACATGTCGGGCGTGTACTCAATCTTGGTGTCGGCCCACTGATAGGGGTTCATCCGGGGATGGGCGGCACGCTGCTCGAGGATCGGCAGCCAGTTCGTATAGATGTGGCGGCTTGAATCGTAGAGGCGATAGACGCCGCGCCGGTGGCTGGCGGCAAAGTTCGCAGCCTCCTCGGCCGTCTTGAAGATCACGTGCAGGCTAACGGCATTCTCGACGTCGTTGTGCGGACCGATCTCGAAAGCCTGTGACGCGGCGAGAACGCGCGTCATCATCCGGTAGCGAACCCGCATTCGGGCCAGCATCGGATCAAGCTTGGCGAGCTGGACGTTGAGCATCGCGCCCTGGATCTGGCTTGCCTTGAAGTTCACCCCGAAGAAAGGCGGCTCGTTTTCATTATCCAGATGTCCGCGAAAGATGTTGCCGACATCGTGATACATCCTGGCGCGGACATAGTAGCGGTCATCATTGGTGACGATCGCGCCGCCCTCTCCCACATTCATGTTCTTGAACTGGTTGAAGCTGAAGGCGCCGATATCGCCGATGGTGCCGACGCGCCGCCCCTTGTAGATGACGCCGACGGCCTGACAGGCATCCTCGATGACGATGAGACCATGCTGGCGCGCGATCTCCATGATCCTGTCCATGTCACAGACCAGGTTCGCCATATGAACCGGGATGATGGCGCGGGTGCGCGGTGTGATCTTGCGCAGGATATCGGCAGGATCCATCGTCAGCGTCTTATCGATATCGACAAGCACTGGAACGGCTCCGACCGCGAGCGGAGCAGCAGCGGTCGCGATCCAGGTAAAGGCCGGCACCAGCACCTCGTCGCCCGGTCCGATGCCGGCGGCGGCAAGGGCCGAAATAAGGGCGCCAGTGCCGTTACTGACGGCAAGCGTGTGCTTGACCCCGAATTTCTCCGAATACGCCGCCTCGAACCGCGTCAGCGGCCCCTCACCCACACCGCTGTAGCGCGCTAGGTGCCCCGACGCGATGACTTTCCCGACGGCGAACCACTCGCGAAACCCAACTTTCGCCATGATGCTTATCCTGAAAATGCCCCGTGCGGCCTTTGCGGACCAACCGCTGAACCAGCAGGCAAATCCTGCTGCCTCGTCCCCGCCCTAGACTTTCAAGCCTATGACTCCACTGAGATTTATTCAAATAAGCCAATAATCTAATCCCCTTGTCACGGGTTCTAAGCCGCCTGACCGAAAATATTAGCAATCCGCTTCCTGTAGCGAATTCGGCTGAGTTCGGCAGAAGATCTTTCCCTGCTAGATTTGAATCCACGAAGTGGGGGAAGCGGTGAAAATCCTTGATTTGCGATCCATGCCCGCCGGCGCATTGCTGAGCACGGATCTGGCGATCATCGGAGCCGGTCCGGCAGGCCTGACGATTGCGCGCGAGCTGGCGAGTACAAATACCCGCGTGCTCGTGCTGGAAAGCGGGAGCGTTGATTTCCAGCCCGAAGCGCAGGAGCTGAATCGTGTAGAGAACATTGGCGAGCCGGGTGAGCGCGGGGCTGCAGGTCTCGACCGCGGCTACATGGACGAGCTTTCCTGGCTCAACGAGGTACCCGCCTTCGAGTTGAGGAATCGGGTGCTCGGCGGCAGCACTCATACCTGGGTGGGGAAATGTGCCGCCTTCGACGAAATCGATTTCGCCGAGCGTCCATGGATACCGGGATCGGGTTGGCCGATCACGCGCGAGAGCCTTGCAGGTGCGCTTGACAGGGCAGCGGCCCTGCTCAACCTCGGACCCAACCTCTACGACGAGAGACTGCACAAGCTGCTGCGCTCGCCGCCTCCGGACCTCGGCATCGACCGCGAGCTTCTGCGCTCCTTTTTCTGGCAGTTCAGCCATTCGCGGAGCGATCCCGGCGAGCCGCTTCGTTTCGGAGAAGAGATCAGGAAGCTCGAAGCAACAAACATCGAGATCCTGACCAACGCCACCGTCACGCGCATCCATACCGACAATTCGGGACGTCGGGTTGCCTCACTCGAGATACGCTCTCTCGGCGGGACTTACGGCCGGGTGCGGGCGCAAATGGTGGTGCTGAGCGCGGGCGGCATCGAAAATGCGCGCCTTTTGCTTGCTTCCGGCATCGGTGATGGTCGCGAGGCGGTTGGACGCTATCTGGCCGACCATCCGCGTGCCGTGGTCGGGTATTTCGGCAAAAAGGATGCGGCGGCGGTCGCTCAGCACTTCGGTTTCTTCGGCCTTCGGCACGGCAACTTCTATCTGCGGGGCCTGACGTTGAGTCCGCGATTGCAGGAGCGGGAGCGCCTCCTCAATTGCGCGGTTTACCCGGTTCAGGAACTGGCCGCAGATGACCCGTGGCTGGCGCTGAAGCGCCTGCGCCGGAGGAAGGCCCCGCAGCATGCCGCCGATGCGCTTTCATCGCCCGCTCTTCTTGCCTCCGGCCTTTACCGTCGCCTCATCCTGCGGCGCGGCCTTTCGCGCAAGCTCGAAGGGCTGCGCTTCGACGCCATGGTCGAGCAACGGCCTGAGCCTGAAAGCCGTGTCACGCTTTCATCACGCCTCGACAGGTTCGGCATGCCGCTCGCCCGCGTGGACTGGAAGATCTCCGACGAGGAGATCGCGACCGTCATGCGCCTCGGCAAGGTCATGGCCGAAGAATTCCGTCGCGTCGGCCTGCCTGAACCGCGTCTTGCAGACTGGATCGAGCGGGATGATCCTGCCAGCGCAACCTTCAGCGACATGGCGCATCCGGCCTGCACGACCAGGATGGGACGCGATCCGACTACCAGCGTCGTCGACGAGAATGCCTGCGTTCACGGGATGGAGGGTCTTTACCTGGCGGGAAGCTCGGTTTTTCCGACGCCAGGCCACGCCAACCCGACGCTCATGATCGTGGCGCTTTCAATTCGTCTTGCCGACCACCTCAAGGCGGCCTTCGAAAGCAAATCGGTCCCGCGTCCGCATCTGGAACCGGTTTCTTAGGACCGCACGGGGATTGTCTCGACACCCCGCTGTAATCTCGGACGGAGAGGACTTCACGGCAGGCGGAAATAGAACCCCGCGCTTTCGCTCGCACCAAGCTCGGGATGCGTGTCGATGACATGCGAGAGCGCGAGGATCGTCCAGCGATCGACAAGCTCGTAGCCAATTCCCTGCACTTCACTAAGGAAAGCCTCTTCGTTGCGGATCTGGTATGGAACGAGAGCCCTGCCAATGCGCTCCAGTGTGACGACGGTCTCCCCTTTGCGCAGCGCGACCTTGTTCAGGAGCAGATGACGGGGCAGCATCGGAAGACGGCCGAGAAGCTCCACCAGAGTCACATCCAGGTATTGAAGCAGTCCGGAGCCCAGGAAAAGATCTGGCACCCCGGCGTCTTCCAGATACTCGACAAAATGCAAACCCTTCAATCCATCTTGCTCGGCGCGGCGCTGCCCGGCGCGCACGATCGCGGGCAAGTCGTACACAGTCCAGTCGAGTTCGTTCACGACCGGCAAGAGCTTGCGAAAGGCACGATATTTCGTACCCATGTGGCCACCAGCATCGACGAGAAGCAGGACCTCGTTGGAAAGCTTCTGCAACCAGAAGAGAACCGGATAGTCCCAAAGCGCCACCTTGCACATCTTCTCGAACGCGACATGCGCGATCTCGTCATGATCATAA
>Ga0164243_10009553_pt1 | contig 14103 bp, 9 predicted proteins | sample OricompcompostOP_FD_108781 | JGI IMG/M metagenome (GOLD analysis project Ga0164243, IMG submission 108781) | Organic Plus compost microbial communities from Emeryville, California, USA - Original compost - Organic plus compost (OP) | ecosystem: Engineered > Solid waste > Mixed feedstock >... | reverse complement strand
GGGCGGCGAGTGCCAGCACCGCGGTGTACTCGGCGGTGCGGAACAGTGGCGGCACCAGCCAGTGCGGGGGCGCTCCGGCGTCCCCGCGGATGCGGTACACCGTGTCGTAGTGATGGTAGGCGAGAGCCGCGACCAGCCCGAAGGCTGCGGGAAGCGCGCCGTCGGTCTGCGACCGGGCGGCGAGCACCAGCACCGTCCCGTATTCCGCGATGCGAAAGATCGGCGGGAGCAGCCAGTCGAGGGGGCCCTTGAGCGGCCGGGCGAGGGCCACGCCCGAGCAGAGCGCGTACACCGCCGCGGCGACGATGGGCCAGGGGCTGCCCAGCGGGGAGGCCCAGGCGGTGGCGAGGATCACGGCGCCGCCCAGCAGGGCCACGGCGGGCGCCCCCAGGGACGGCAGCCGGACGGGCCGCAGCAGGCGGCCGGCCACCTCGGCGAGCGGGCCGCTGTCGGTGAGGGCGAACACCCCCGCGGCGGCGCGGTCGGTGCGGGCCCGGCGGCGCACGGAGCGCAGCAGGCGGCCGGCGGTGGTGTAGCAGGCGGCGAGGGTGCCCGCCACGAGCAGGACGACGAAGGTGATGCGCGGCGTGGTGGCGGCCGTCAGCACGGCGATCAGGGCCCAGCGCTCGCCGATGGGCAGCACTATCATCCGCCGCGCCCACACGGTCCAGCCGGCGCTGTCGAGCCGTTTGGAGAGCACGGCGGTGGGGCTGGTGTTGGCCACCTCGTCGCGGCTGGCCTCGTTGAAGGAGAAGTCGACGGTGTGCCGGGCGGTCATCAGCAGCATCGCGCCCAGGGCGAGCGCCCACACGTCGTCGCCGCCGCGGGCGGCGCCCAGGGCGAGCCCCGCGTAGTAGGCGTACTCCTTGGCCCGGTCGAAGGTCGCGTCCAGCCAGGCGCCCAGCTTGGAGTACTTGAGGGCGTAGCGGGCGAGCTGGCCGTCGGTGGCGTCCAGCACGAACGAGGCGATCAGCAGGACGCCGGCCACCACGAAGCCCCACCGCTGGCCGGTGGCGGCACAGGCGGCGGCGATCAGCGCGGTGATCAGCGAGGCGGTGGTGACCTGGTTGGGGGTGAGCCCGCGGCGGGCGCACCAGCGGGCGATGTAACGCGAGTAGGGGCTGATGCAGAACGTGGTGAAGAACCCGTCGCGGGCCTTGACCGCGGAGCGCAGCCGCACCTGCTCGTCGTCCACGGCCGCCACGGCCCGCTCGGCCTCCTGCCGGGCGGCTTCGTCGGCGGGCACGGCGGCGACGAGGACCCCCAGCTCGGGCCGGTGCACCGGGATGCCCGCAGCCTCCAGGGCGCGGGCTGCGGCGTCCGGGTCGTCCGCCGTTCCGGAGGGGAGGTGGCGCCGGGCCTCGGGGGTGAGGCCGAGCACACCGGGGAGGGCGCCGGCCTCGAAGCGCGGGTCGGTCAGCGCGAGGCGGAGCGCGTGCGCGTGCCCGACGAAGCGGGGGTCGACAAGGGCGAGCCGTTCCTGGGGGGCCACCCGGGCCAGGTGCGCGTTGACGTCGGCGGAGGGGTCCGTGCCGTCGGCCACGCGCACGTCGAAGCCGAGGGAGCGCAGGTCGGCTTCGAGCGGCGACCCGGCGACCGGCGGACCGGTGAGGATGGCGGTCGACAGAACGAACTCACTCCTTGGAAGCTGGCATACCCGCGCGAGAGGGGACACAAAGGCAGCGGGCAGCGTGCGCCACGGCCCGTCAGGGGGTCGGCAGCACGTCGGCAGAGAGTATCCGATCGCCGGAAGGAGCCTTCACCGAGCGTTCATCGCCCAGGTGTTGCCCGTCGGACGCCTTGGCGCCCCAGCATGGTCGATCGGCGGCCCGGCTCACAACCTGGGCCGATAGGGTGCGGTGCATGACCTGGTTGATCACGGGCGGTGCCGGCTACATCGGGGCGCACGTCGCCCGGGCCCTGGTGGCCTCGGGCGAGCGGGCGGTCGCACTGGACGACGTCTCCGGCGGGGTCCCCGAGCGGCTGCCCGCCGAGGTGCCGCTGGTGCGCGGCTCGGTGCTGGACGGCCCGCTGGTGGCCCGTACGCTCGCCGGGCACCGGGTGAGCGGTGTGATCCATCTCGCGGCCAAGAAGCAGGTCGCCGAATCCGTGGCGCAGCCGCTGCGCTACTACGAGGAGAACCTGCACGGTCTCACCACGCTGCTGCGCACGGTGGTGGAGGCGGGCGTGCGCCGGTTCGTGTTCTCCTCGTCGGCGGCCGTCTACGGGATGCCGGATGTGGACCTGGTCACCGAGCACACACCGACGGTGCCGATGAACCCCTACGGCGAGACGAAGCTGGCCGGCGAGTGGCTGGTGCGCGCGACGGGGCGGGCACACGGGGTGAACACGGCGTGCCTGCGCTACTTCAACGTGGCCGGGGCCGCCGCGCCCGAGCTGGCCGACACGGGGGTGTCCAACATCGTCCCGATGTTCTTCGACGCCCTCACCCGCGGCGAGGCGCCGCAGATCTTCGGCGACGACTACCCGACCCCGGACGGCACCTGCGTCCGCGACTACATCCACGTGCGCGACCTGGCGGAGGCGCACGTGGCCGCCGCCCGCGCGATGGCGGCCGGCGGTGGTACGGCCGAGGGCAGTGATCTGACGCTCAACGTGGGCACCGGCACCGGGGTGTCCGTACGGGAGATGGCCACGCTGGTGGCTGAGGTCACCGGGCTGCGGGAGCCCGCGCCCCGGGTGGCGCCGCGCCGCCCCGGCGACCCGGCACGGGTGGTGGCCTCCGCCGAGCGGATCCGTACGGAGCTGGGCTGGTCGCCGCGGTTCGGGGTGCGGGAGATGGTCGCCTCGGCGTGGGAGGGCTGGCTGCTGCGGCACCCCGAGGCGGGCACGCGCCGTTCGGAATGATGCACTGAGTGGCGATTGTCGGACCGGTGCGGAGCGGGTCCGGTCCGTCATGAGCGGAGATGAGCACGAAGCGGGCAGATTCGCGCGGAATGCGGAGTTGCGGCGTAACCTGCGGCACACTGGATCGCGCTGCCCACAGGCCCACGAGAAGGATGAACATGGCGAACAGCTCAGCGGCCCCGATCATGCTCGAACTTGTCGACGAGAACGGGACGACGATCGGTACCGCGGAGAAGCTCTCCGCCCATGTGGCACCCGGGCAGTTGCACCGCGCCTTCTCGGTCTTCCTCTTCGACGACGAGGGCAGACTGCTGCTCCAGCGGCGGGCCCTGAGCAAGTACCACTCGCCGGGCGTCTGGTCCAACACCTGCTGCGGCCATCCGTATCCGCAGGAGGCCCCGTTCGCAGCGGCCACCCGGCGCGTCGGCGAGGAACTGGGCGTCGCACCGGCACTGCTGCGGGAGGCGGGCACCGTCCGCTACAACCACCCCGACCCGGCCTCCGGTCTCGTCGAGCAGGAGTACAACCACCTGTTCGTGGGGCTGCTGCGCCAGGAGCCCCGGCCGGACCCCGAGGAGATCGCCGAGATCGCCTTCGTGACGGCCAAGGAGCTGGACAAGCGGCACGCGACCGACACCTTCTCGACCTGGTTCATGACGGTGCTGGACGCGGCGCGGCCCGCGATCCGCGAAGTGACCGGCGGCGCCGGGGAATGGTGACCGCAGGCCGCCCGTTCTGACGCCTGCTCCGCCTGCCCCGTCCGGTCGGACGCCTGCCCGCCCGGCCGCACCGCAGGCGGTGCGCCGGCGTCGGCCGGTGGGCGCCGTCAGGGCGCGCCGGTCAGGGGAAGCGCGGCCCAGACCACCTTGCCGCCGGTCCCGGTCCGCGTCACATCACACACACCGCCCGCCTCGGCGGTGAGCACCCTGACGAGCAGCAGTCCCCGGCCGCCGGTGCTCTCGTCCAAGGGCGCCGCCTCCAGCGCCTTGGGCCGGTAGGGGTGGTCGTCCTCCACCGCGACGGTCAGCCGGCCGCGCTCCAGGGAGATCTCGACGCCGATCCGCGGGGAGAGCAGCGCCGCGTGCCGGACGGCGTTGGTGACCAGTTCGGACAGGATCAGCAGCGCGGTGTCGCGGGTCTCCCGCGGCACCGTCACGGGCTGCCGCTCCAGCAGGTCCCGCACGGCGTGCCGCAGCCGGGGAACCGCGTGGTCGGCGGTGGGCGCGGTGAACCGCCAGGTGCCCCGGGGGGCCGGCACGCGCTGCCCTGCGGGCGCAATGTCCTGTCCTGCGGGCGCATTGTCGTTTCTGCTGGGGGGAGCATTGTCGTTTCTGCTCGGAGAATCGCCGTCGATGCTGCTCATGGGAAACCTGTCGATGACACCGGCCCGTCCGCCGCGGCTGTCCATCTCCGCACCCCGCTCTCTGGTAGGTCGAGTGGACGTACTTGCAGATGCACTTGCATTGAATGGTGGTGCCGCACCCGCCCGGGTTGTGCCGCTGACCGTAACTCGGCACATATCGATGGCATTTGACAGAAGACTTACGCACCGATCGGCTCAGTGACAGAAGATGGCGGGTGCTGGATACGATCACGCCCATGGAGCCGACCCTGCACGCGGCGTGCGACGACGACGGCGTCGCCACCGTCACCCTCCACCACCCGGCCCGACGCAACGCGATGACACCCGCCATGTGGCGCCGGCTCCCGCCCCTGCTGGAACAGCTCGCCGCCGACCCGCGGGTGCGTGTCCTCGTCCTGACGGGAGCGGAGGGCACGTTCTGCGCCGGCGCCGACATCACCGCCCTGCACGAGGCGGCAGGGCAAGGCCCCCGCACGCCGGCCCCGGAGACCGCCGGCGACGCCGCGTGGCACCGGGGCGCGGTGCACACGCAGCAGTCCCTGGCCGTGGCCGCCGAGGAGGCGCTGGCCGCCTTCCCCCGCCCCACCCTCGCGGCCGTGCACGGCCACTGCGTCGGCGGCGGCTGCCAGCTCGCCGCCGCCTGCGACCTGCGGTTCGCCTCCGACGACGCGCTCTTCGGCGTCACCCCCGCCAAGCTGGGCATCGTCCACGCCGCCTCGTCCACCGAGCGCCTGGTGCGCCTCGTCGGCCCCGCCACCACGAAGTACCTGCTCTACTCGGGTGAACTCATCGACGCCGCACGCGCGTTGCGCACCGGCCTGGTGGACGAGGTCCATCCGGCAGGCGAACTCGACAAGCGCGTCGCCGACTTCGCCCGTACCCTCACCACCCGCTCCGCGCTCACCCAGGCCGCGGCCAAGGAGTTCGCCGACGGCCGCACCGGGCCCGACCGCGTCGCGCACTGGCAGCGGGAGGCAGCCGCCGCGGGCGAGGCGGCGGAGGGTGTGGCCGCCTTCCTGGAACGCCGGGCACCACGCTTCCGCTGGGGACGCTGACTCCGGCCCTCGCCGAATCCCCGGGCGGTGGAGCGGCCGGTTCCCCTGCCTTCCGGGCCGCTCGTACCGCCCGGTAGCGTACGGGGCCATGACGCCACTTCCCGAACGCGCCGGGCGGCGCTGCCACAACGCTTTGAACGCCCTGCACTCCGCGCTCTACTTCTCACCCGCGCTGGGGAAGGAACTCGCTCCCTACGGCATCGACGACCCGCACGCGGTCAACCTGGCCACCCGATCCGCGCCACTGGGCGCCGTGGGGGCCGGCACGGTGACCGCCACGTTCTACAACTACAGCCACGCCCTCGTCGCCCGTTTCGTCCCCGAGGTGTGGGACGCGGCCTCGCCCGAGACGGTGCTGGCCGCACGGCTGCGGGCGGCGGACAGCACACTGCGGCACCTGCTGGGCGAGGAGACCGTCACCTGTCCGCAGATGGCCGAAGCTGCCCGGCTGGCGCTGCGTGCCGCCGAGGGCTGCACCCGCTCGGGCCGCCCGCTGTACGCCGCCAACGCCGACCTGCCCACCCCGCCCGTCGAGCAGGCACCGCACCTGGCGCTGTGGCACGCGGCCACCCTGCTGCGCGAGCACCGCGGCGACGGCCACATAGCCGCCCTCCAGCACGCCGAACTCGACGCGCTGGAGGCCCTGGTCTCCCACACGGCGAGCGGACACGGCATGAACCCCGTATGGGTCATGCGCACCCGCGGCTACAACGAGCGTGACTGGGCCGCGGCCCAGTCACGGCTGGCCGAGCGCGGCCTGCTGGGCGGCGACGGGGAGCTGACCGAGGAGGGCGTGGCCCTGCGCAAGCACCTGGAGGAGGAGACCGACCGGCTCGACCGGCGCCCCTACGAGCTGCTCGGCGCCGAGGGCGTGGCCCGGCTGACCGAACTGGCCGGCGGCTTCGCCCGCACCGCGACCGAGGCGGGCGCCTTCCCGGCCGACCTGCGCGGCAAGGGCTGATGCCGCCCGGGTTGTCGGCGGCGCCTGCCACAATGCATGCCTACCGGGGGACCACAGCACCGAGAAGGCGGAACGAACCATCGTGACGACGACCATCGAAGGCAGGATCGCCGAGGAACTCGGCGTACGCGAGCGGCAGGTCCGCGCCGCTGTCGAGCTGCTCGACGGCGGGTCCACCGTGCCGTTCATCGCGCGCTACCGCAAGGAAGCGACCGAGATGCTCGACGACGCGCAGCTGCGCTCCCTGGAGGAGCGGCTGCGCTATCTGCGGGAGCTGGAGGAGCGGCGCGAGGCCGTCCTGGAGTCCGTGCGCTCCCAGGGCAAACTCACCGAGGAGCTGGAGGCCCGGATCAGGGCCGCCGACTCCAAGGCACGCCTGGAGGACATCTACCTGCCCTTCAAACCCAAGCGGCGCACCAAGGCGCAGATCGCGCGCGAGGCCGGTCTGGAGCCGCTCGCCGACGGGCTGCTGGCCGACCCCACGGTGGAGCCGGCGGCGGCAGCCGCCGCGTTCGTCGACGCGGACAAGGGCGTCGCCGACACCGCGGCGGCCCTGGAGGGGGCCCGCGCGATCCTGACCGAGCGGTTCGGCGAGGACGCCGACCTCATCGGCGAGCTGCGCGAACGGATGTGGGAGCGCGGCCGGCTGGTCGCCAGGGTGCGGGAGGGGAAGGAGGAGCAGGGCGCCAAGTTCGCCGACTACTTCGACTTCTCCGAGAGCTTCACCGAGCTGCCCTCGCACCGGATCCTCGCGATGCTGCGCGGCGAGAAGGAGGACGTCCTCGACCTCGTGCTGGAGCCGGAGCCGGCCGGCGCGGAGGCCGCCGAGGGCCCCAGCTCGTACGAGCGCAGCATCGCCGCCCGGTTCGGGGTGCGCAACGAGGGTCGTCCGGCCGACGCCTGGCTGGCCGAGACGGTGCGCTGGGCGTGGCGGACCCGCATCCAGGTGCATCTGGGCATCGACCTGCGCACCCGGCTGCGGACGGCCGCCGAGGACGAGGCGGTGCGGGTGTTCGCCGCCAATCTGCGGGACCTGCTGCTGGCCGCCCCCGCCGGCACCCGCCCCACGCTGGGGCTCGACCCGGGGCTGCGGACGGGCGTGAAGGTCGCCGTCATCGACGCGACGGGCAAGGTCGCGGCCACCGACACCATCTACCCGCACGCGCCGCAGAAGCAGTGGGCGCAGTCCCTGGCCCGGCTCGCGGAGCTGGCCGAGGCCCACAAGGTGGAACTCGTCGCGATCGGCAACGGCACCGCCTCCCGGGAGACGGACAAGCTCGCTGGTGAGCTGATCGCCGCGAAACCGGAGCTGAAGCTGACCAAGGTGATGGTCTCCGAGGCGGGCGCCTCGGTCTACTCGGCCTCCGCGTACGCCTCGCAGGAGCTGCCCGAGCTGGACGTGTCGCTGCGCGGTGCCGTCTCGATCGCGCGCCGGCTCCAGGACCCGCTGGCGGAGCTGGTGAAGATCGACCCGAAGTCGATCGGTGTGGGCCAGTACCAGCACGATCTGTCCGAGGTGAAGCTGTCCCGTTCGCTGGACGCGGTGGTCGAGGACTGTGTGAACGGCGTGGGTGTGGACGTCAACACGGCCTCCGCACCGCTGCTGTCACGGGTCTCGGGCATCGGCGCCACCCTGGCGGAGAACATCGTGGCGCACCGCGACGCCAACGGCCCCTTCACCAGCCGCCGGCAGCTCAAGGAGGTGCCCCGGCTCGGGCCGAAGGCGTTCGAGCAGTGCGCGGGCTTCCTGCGCATCCGGGGCGGCGACGATCCGCTGGACGCCTCGGCCGTGCACCCGGAGGCGTACCCGGTGGTGCGGGGCATGGTGGAGAAGACCGGCGCGGACGTGGCCTCGCTGATCGGCAACACCAAGGTGCTGCGCGGGCTGGATCCGAAGGAGTTCGTCAACGAGACCTTCGGTCTGCCGACGGTCACCGACATCCTCCGCGAGCTGGAGAAGCCCGGCCGTGACCCGCGTCCGGCCTTCCGCACAGCCGCCTTCAAGGAGGGCGTGGAGAAGCTGAGCGATCTGGCACCGGGCATGGTGCTGGAGGGTGTGGTCACGAACGTCGCCGCCTTCGGCGCCTTCGTGGACGTCGGTGTCCACCAGGACGGTCTGGTGCACGTCTCAGCCATGTCGAAGACGTTCGTGAAGGACCCGCGGGACGTGGTCAAGCCGGGCGACATCGTCAAGGTCCGGGTGCTGGACGTGGACGAGGCCCGCAAGCGGATCTCGCTGACGCTGCGGCTGGACGACGAGCCGGAGGCCGCGGGCGGCGCGGGCCGGCGGGGCGGCCGGGACAGGCAGCGCGGCGGCGGTGCCCCGCGTCAGCGTCAGGGCTCGGGCAAGGGCGGCCAGGGCGGCAAGCGCCGCAACGCGGGCTCGGCGTCGGCGCCGAACAACAGCGAGATGGCCGAGGCCCTGCGCCGCGCGGGTCTGGCCTGAGCCTCCCCGGGGCGGGGTCCCGGCACCCCCTGTGTGCCGGGACCCCGCCTCCGGTTCCGTGGCCCGCCCCGGGCTCTGCGGCCCGCCCCCGCTCGGAGTGCGGCCACCGGCCTCGCCCGGTGACACAGGCCACGTCCGGGGCCGTCCGCACCGGGGCCTGCGTGCCCGTGCGTGTGCGCGTGACGCCGTTCGGTCACGGAGGTGTGTGCGGCATGACGGCGTTCGGTCACCGGGCCGGCCGGGGGCGTGCCCGGGGTGCCGCCCGCGGGCGGACGGCTCAGGCGGTCACAGACGGATCATGACCTCCTCCAGCGGTTTGCGCCGCAGGTCCGGCACGCGGGCCGCGGGAGCCGGGTAGCCGACGGGGATGACATAGGCCCCGCGCTCCTCGGGCGGCCGTTCGCAGACCTCGTTGAGGAACCGCATCGGGCTGGGCGTGTGGGTGAGGGTGGCCAGCCCCGCCTGGTGGAGCGTGGCCAGCAGGAAGCCGACGGCGATACCGACGGACTCCTTCGTGTAGTACGGGCGGGGCGTGCCGGGCCCCTTGTGGACCTCGAAGACGACGATGACGGCGGGTGCCGTCTCCAGGAACGGCTTGTGCTCGTCGGTGCCGAGCGGGGCCAGGGCTGCCAGCCACTCGTCCGAGGCGCGGCGCGTGTAGAACTCCCGCTCCTCGGCCTCCGCGGCCAGGCGCAGCCGCCGCTTGCGCCCGGGATCGGTCAGCACGACGAACCGCCACGGCTGGACGTGGGCGCCGCTGGGCGCGGTGGCGGCGGTGCGGACGGCCCACTCCAGGACGGACTCGGGGATGGGCCGGGAGTCGAAGTCCCGCACGGTGCGGCGCCGCGACATGATCTCGTAGAACGCGCGGGCGCGGTCCTCGGCCTGCTGGGCCGGGACGGTCAGGGGCGTCAGCGGTACGGTCGGGAGCCGGCCGCCGGAATCCGGCCGGTGCTGTGTGGTATGGACCATAGGGGCAGCACAGCACACGGCCGCGCGCCGGAAAAGGCTTGCGAGCGGGCCGGGCGGGGCGTATGGTCCCGGACGGCCCTGTCGCCGTCGATTGGAGAGGCCGTTGCTCAGCTGAGGTCGAAGACACCGTGTGCCCCTGTCTGTTGTGTCACACGTGCGACCTCGGAAGTGAGCCGGCCCATCGTTTCCGTCTCTCCTTCTGCTCCCGCCCCCCGGACGCCGTTCTGGCCGGGGCCCGGTGTCTCCCCCGCACTGTCCCGGGCGGCCACTTCTCCTGTGGCCCGCCCCCGATGCGACCGCGGCCAGGAGGCCCCATGCAAACCCACACCCCCTCTCTCACCTGTTCCCGGCTGGACTTCTCCTGGCCGGACGGCACCCCCGTGCTGGCCTCGTTCGATCTGGCCGTCGGCCCCGGCCGCACAGGTCTGATCGGGCTCAACGGCTCGGGAAAGTCAACCCTGTTGAAGCTGCTGGCGGGTGAACTGCGCCCCGACGCGGGGACCGTGAAGGTCTCCGGCGAGGTGCGGTACCTGCCGCAGGATTTGACCCTGGACGTGGCGCTGCGGGTCGACCAGGCCCTCGGTATCGCCGCCGCGCGGGCGGCGCTGCACGCCATCGAGGCGGGCGATGTCGCCGAGGAGCACTTCACCGCCGTCGGCGACGACTGGGACGTCGAGGAACGCGCCCGGGCCACGCTGGACCAGCTCGGCCTGGAGCACGTCGGACTGGACACGACCATCGGCGAACTGTCGGGCGGCGAGTCGGTGCTGCTGCGGCTGGCGGCGCTGCTGCTGGCCCGGCCGGACGTGCTGCTGCTGGACGAGCCCACCAACAATCTGGACCGGGCGGCCAGGCGCCGGCTCCACGAGGCGGTCGACGCGTTCCCGGGCGTGCTCGTCGTCGTCAGTCACGACCGCGAACTGCTGGAGCGGGTGGACCGGATCGCCGAGCTGCGTGATGGCGAGGTCACCTGGTACGGCGGCAATCTGACCGCGTACGAGGAGGCCGTCGCCGCGGAACAGGAGGCCGCGGAGCGCATGGTTCGGGCGGCCGAGACGGATGTGCGGCGGCAGAAGCGCGAGTTGGCCGAGGCACAGACGAAGCTGGCCCGGCGGGCACGGCAGGGCAGGAAGGTCGCCGCCAGCAGGAGCGAACCGAAGATCCTGCTGGGCGCCCGCAAACGCAGAGCGCAGGAGACGGCGGGCAAGCACCGCGTCCTGCACGAACAGCGGCTGGAGGAGGCAAAGGAACGGCTGGACGAGGCGGCCGAACGGGTGCGCGACGACGCCGAGATTTATATCGAGCTGCCGTTCACCGCCGTGCCGCGCGGACGCCAGGTGCTCACCATGGAGGAGGTGGAGCTGCGCAACGGCGCGCACGTGGCCCTGGAGGTGAACGGGCCCGACCGGATCGCGCTGGTGGGGCCGAACGGCGCGGGCAAGACGACGCTGCTGCGTACGCTTGCCGGACAGCTGGCGCCGGCCGCTGGCCGGGTGCGCACCCATGTGCCGCTGCGCTTCCTGCCGCAGCGGCTCGACGTCCTCGACGACGCGCTGTCCCTGGTGGACAACGTCGCCGCGCTGGCGCCCCAGGCCACCCCCCAGCAGATCAGGTCGCGGCTGGCGCGGTTCCTCTTCCGCGGCCAGCGCGCCGAGCAGGCCGTCGGCACCCTCTCGGGCGGGGAGCGGTTCCGCGCGACGCTGGCGGCCGTCATGCTCGCCGAGCCCGGCCCGCAGCTGCTGATGCTGGACGAGCCGACCAACAACCTGGACATGGCGAGCGTCCGCCAGTTGCGGGAGGCGCTGGCCGCCTACCAGGGCGCGCTGCTGGTCGCCAGCCACGACCTGCCGTTCCTGCGGGAGCTGGGCGTCACCCGGTGGCTGGAGCTGGCGGACGGCGAGCTGCGGGACGTGGCTCCGGAGGAGCTGGAGTAGCCGGCGGCGGCCCCTCCCGGCCGCCGGCCCCTCCCCCAACCGGTCGCGGACCGGCCGGGCCCCGTGTGCGACAGGGCCCGGCCGGTTCGCGGGCGCGCTGCGGCGAGTCCCCGGCCCGACTGCCTGCCGGGGGCCGGTGGTCGGGCCCTCAGCTCTTGTCGGCGCCCGCGGTCAGGCCCTCGGTGAGGAGCCGTTCCGCGGCGAAGAACAGCAGGACGACGGGGACGGTCAGCACCACGGAGCCCGCCATCAGCACCGTCTTGGGCACCTCGACGCCGCCCGCGAGCTGCTGGAGCCCCAGCGAGACGGTCCACCTCTCGGGCCGGGCGGCCAGGAAGAGCAGGGCGAAGAGGAACTCGTTCCAGGCGATCATGAACACATACAGCCCGGTGGCGGTGAGCGAGGGCACGGCCAGCGGCAGGACGACCTTGCGCACCGTCTGGAGGCGGGTGCAGCCGTCGAGGGCCGCCGCCTCCTCCAGCGTGGCGGGCACGGTGACGAAGTAGTTCCTGAGCATGTAGACCGCCACCGGCACGGTCTGCGCGACGTAGACGAGGGCGAGCCCGCCCAGGCTCCCTTGCAGCCCCAGCTTCGCGAACATCACGAACAGCGGCACGGCCAGCAGCGTCGCCGGGAAGAGGTAGACGGCCAGGAACAGGGCGCTGACCTGCCTGCTGCCGAAGAACCGCAGCCGGGTGACGGCGTACGCGCCGGGGATCGCGGCCAGCAGGGTGAGGGCGACCGTACCCAGCGAGACCAGCCCGGAGTTGACCAGCATGCGCAAGAAGCCCTGGCCGCCTTCCGAGGCGGGCCGCAGCACCTGCTGGTAGGTGGCGAGGGTGAACTCCCGCGCGGAGACCCACAGCCGGCCCGGCTCCAGCAGCAGCGCGTCGATGGACTTGACCGACAGCAGCAGCATGTAGCAGAAGGGCAGCACGGTGACGAGGGCGAGCAGCACGGTCACCACCCACCGCAGCACCCCGAAGAGGCGTTCCTCGGCCTGCGCACGGCTCGGCCTCATGACTCCTCCCGCACCTTCCCCGCGAACAGCCCGGAGCACACGCCCAGCAGAGCCGTCAGGACGGCGGCGAGCACCAACGCCTGTGCGGCGGCGCCGCCGACGTCGAAACGCGCGGTGAGGAAGTCGTACACCCGCACCGCCACCACGTCCGTGCCGGAGCCGCCGCCGGTCAGCAGGTAGACGTCGTCGAACTTGGTGAACGTCATCAGGAAACGCAGCACGCACAGCAGCGCGATGACCGGCATCAGCTGCGGCAGCAGCACATGGCGGAAACGCTGGGTGGGGGTGGCCCCGTCCACCAGCGCGGCCTCCTCCAGCACGGTGGGCACCGCCTGGAGCCGGGCGAGCAGGAAGAGGAAGGCGAACGGGAAGTAGCGCCACGTCTCGAAGGCGATGACGGTCAGCAGGGCGAGCGGGACATCGAAGTGCAGCCCCCATACGCTCACCTCCCAGTCGCGGGTGGACAGGAAGGCGATCGGATCGTCCCAGCCCAGCAGCGTGGCGCCCCACTCGTTGACGATGCCGAACTGGGGGCTGAGTGCGATCTGCCACACGAACGTGACGGCCACCACCGGCGCCACGTACGGCAGCAGCATCGCACCGCGCAGCAGGCCCCGGCCGCGGAACGGGCGGCGCAGGGCGAGCGCGGCGACCAGACCGAGTACGAGGGAGCCCGCGGTGCCCCCGACGGTGTACAGCAGTGTCGTCCACAGACTGGTCCAGAAGTCCGACGACGAGAAGACGCCCGCGAAGTTGGCCAGGGACCAGTCGCCGAACAGACCCATGTGCGGGATGTCCACGAGCCGGGCGCGCCGGAAGGAGAGCAGCACCGTCCACAGGATCGGCAGGACGACGACGACCAGGACCACCAGGACGGTGGGTGTGACGAAGAGCAGCCCGGCACGGTTCTCCCGCGCCGCACGGGTCAGCAGCCGACGCCGCGCCGGCCCGGTCCGTCCGCCGTGGCCCGGGCCGCCGCCCGGCGAAGGGCCGGCGGGTCGGCCCGACGCGGAACCCGTCGGAGGGTTTGACGCGGAGCCTGCGGGGCCACCCGGCGCGGAGCGCCCGGGGCCGCCCGACGGCGGGTCCGCCCGACCACCCGGCGCGGAGCCCCCGGAGCCGCTGGAGGCGGAGCCTTCGGAACCACCCGAAGCGGCGGGGCCGTCCGCAGCGCGCCCGACGCCACCGCCCAGCACCGAGCCTGCGAGACCGCCCGACGGTGAATCCGGCCGACCGTCCGGCACGGAACCCGGAGCGCCACCCGGCGGGGAACCCGGAGAACCACCCAGCGCGGAGCCCTCGAAGCCGCCCGGCACCGAGTCCGCTGAACCACCCGAGGCGACGGAGCCGTCCGCGGCGGGCGCGATGCGACCGTCCGACGCGGAGTCCGAAGCGCCGTCGGGTACCGAACCCGCGGAGGCATCCGGCGCGGGGCCGGGCGGACCGTCCGGGGCCGCCGAGCTTTCCGCATCGGGGCCGGCCG
>Ga0164243_10009552_pt1 | contig 14104 bp, 14 predicted proteins | sample OricompcompostOP_FD_108781 | JGI IMG/M metagenome (GOLD analysis project Ga0164243, IMG submission 108781) | Organic Plus compost microbial communities from Emeryville, California, USA - Original compost - Organic plus compost (OP) | ecosystem: Engineered > Solid waste > Mixed feedstock >... | reverse complement strand
GTTCGAACAAATCGGTTTACGTTTACTTCGACAACGATCAGAAGAGCGCCGCGCCACGGGACGCCGCCCGCCTGCTGGAACTCTGTCAATGATGATCTCAAGCTGCGTTTCCTCGCATCGAGATCGGTGATCTGAGAAAACGACGGCGTCTCGCTTTGAGGTGATGGACCTGGAACTCCAGCCGCCATTTGGGCGTTTCGCGGCGGTGAGCAAGCCCGATGACCTGAAGTACGGTCCGCCAGGAGCAACAGCGGTTCATCTTTGCGTCGACATGCAGCGCATGTTCGCGGAAAACACCGATTGGCATATGCCTTGGCTCGCGCGGATTCTCCCAAACATCATTGCATTGTCCGAGGCGCATCCCGAGCGAACCATCTTCACACGCTTTATTCCTGCGCGTCAGCCCGGTGACGGGGCCGGAATGTGGCGCCGCTATTATGAACGATGGGCGTCCATGACCACCAGCCGACTAGGACCCGAATTGACGGATCTGGTCCCGGAGCTGATCAAATTCATCCCGCCGGCCAAGGTTTTCGACAAGCATGTGTATTCGCCATGGACCGGCAGCAACCTCCATGAACAGCTTAGTGCGGCGGGCGTCGACACAATCATAGTGTCCGGCGGCGAAACAGACGTGTGTGTCCTAAGTACAGTGCTCGGCGCGGTGGACTGGGGCTTCCGTGTGATCCTCGTAAAAGACGCGCTCTGCAGTTCTACCGATGAGACGCATGATTCGATGATGAATATCTACACGAACAGGTTCGGAGAGCAGGTAGAGGCCGTATCGACGGAATTGCTGCTCGACAGCTGGCGCATCCCGTCCTCTCCGGGCTCTAGCCATGTGCACCTCGCCCATTAGTTTCTGGTCGGCCTAAGCCGATAAAAGGCACCCGGTCCCGGACCCTCGGAGCCATGCCATAGACGCTGCGGCGACGCAGCGAGACGAAAGCTGTTCGTGAGTTCGAACGAGCTGATCCTCACGGGAACAGGTATCGCGGGATGCGCGTTCCAGTGTGCGCTTGACGATCTGCCAAACAAAATCGGCAACATCGACAAACGGAACTCGCTGGGTTTGTTCTGATAATGCCCCTGATCGCCGACTCTCTAAGAAATTTATCAGCAGCATTAGTGACTGCGGCGTTGATCATCGCGGCGATCGTCCTCGGCCGCGATATTTTGGTGCCTCTCTCGCTCGCGGGCGTCTCTTGCTTCGTTCTTGTCCCCGCGGTCACTTGGCTCAAACGCCGATGCGTGCCTGACGGTTTTGCGGAGGGTATCGTTCTCTTCACTGCAATGGCGTTCATCTCGGTTGCGTCGTTCGGATTGAGTTCGCAACTCCTATCGCTTGCCGCAGAACTTCCCGCATATCGCGCCAATGTCTTGGAAAAGGTGCGCGCCATCATCGGCCCATCGGTTCCGAGCGGCCTCGTGGGGCGCGCCATCGATGCCGTCGAGAGCTATCAGCAAATGATCAACTCTGAGCTTCAGCTCGGAGCCGAACCGACGAGCGGACCTCAGCCTGCGCCTCCTCAGGATAAGAACAAGGTCCAGATCGTCAAAGATCAAAGCGAAAGCACGGCTTTGTACGGACTGCAGATATTGGCCGAACCGTTGACCCAGGCTGCGCTGACATTTCTTTTCACGCTCTTCCTGCTGATGCAATATCGCGATCTTCGCGACCGGATCGTCCGGATCTTCGGCGTCGATCATATGACTGACACAACAGCTGCGATGTCCGACGCTGGCGACAGACTCGTCGCCCTCTTCACGGGCCAAGTGATTCTCAATGCGTCGTTTGGCACATTTGTCGGGGTCATCCTCTTTGTCCTCGGCGTGCCAAACGCCCCCCTTTGGGGCGTGGTCGCATTCGTCATGCGCTTCGTACCCTTCGTCGGGTCCTATATCGCCGCGATACCTCCGATACTTCTCGCAGCAGCGGTTGACCCCGGCTGGACGAAGGCACTCTGCACACTGGCCGTGTTCGCGATTGGCGAGCCGATCATGGGTCAGATGCTGGAACCGCTGGTTCTTGGCCGCCGCGCGGGGCTGTCACCCTTTGCAATGGTCCTCGCGACGAGCTTTTGGACACTCGCCTGGGGCCCCATGGGCCTGATCCTCGCGGCGCCGATTACCATCATTCTCGTCGTCCTAGGCAAATACATACCCGATCTGGAATTCATCACCGTCCTATTGGGCGATGAGCCGCCGCTTTCCGAACGTCAGGATCTCTATCATCGCTTTCTTTCTGGCGATGTGTATGCCGCTCTTGAACAAATAGAAGATGCCCAGAAGAACGCGTCGTATGCAAACGTTTTGGATCGCCTGATATTTCCGGCCGTCAAACTGGGTGTCCGAGACGTGAGACGCGGTCGGCTCGACAAAGAGTCGTTGAGCGAGCTTGCCGAGACGGTCGAGAACGTGGCCCAAAAGCTGAGCAGCTCCCGTCCAGCCGCCAAGCCTTCCATCATGATCATCCCCATGCGAGGAGAGCTCGACGAACTGGCGACCCGCTTCGCCGTCGACGCGATCAATCGCGACCACTCCGGCTTAGCGAGCGGAATCACGGAATCATCTGGATTAGCCGCCTTGGCGTTTCTCGCGGACAGCCAACCTGAACAGCTTCAGAAAGTCGTTCTCCTGACGGTGACAGGACTTGCAGATGGCATGATCCGAATCATTGTCGACCGAGCCCGCACACTCTTTCCCGATGCCGAGGTTACCGTTCTCGATCTGACCGAGCGGCGCGTCCCGCTGGCGAACACAGCGCCGGACAGCGAGAGGCCGGAGAAATTCACCTCCTTCGCGAGTTTCGAAAATGTATTGGCACATACGCTCGCGGGAATTCACGAGCGCATGCCATCAAAAATGCTGGCATCCGCATAGGACGCTCAAACACACCTGGTTGGACCCTTTGTTTTCTTTATCCAAGGACATGCCATGTCATCGGTGACGCCGCGGAAAGGCATGCCCGAAGCTACTGTCGATGAATCCACGTTCCGGAAGCGCTTTAGCGACATTTTTTTCGACCCGGCGTTCGACGGCCTGAAATCTAAAATCGAGGCGTTATCTGATGTGGCTTGGCAAGCCTATCGCGAAAAGAGGAAAGCGCCTCGGACCAAAAAAGCCGGGAATGCGTTCTTCGATCCCGATTACGATCTATCGGTGGACTGGATCGCGGCGCGCGCAGCTATCGAAGATGCACAGCGCGCACACAACGATGAGGGTCTCAAATCTCGCATCCTGTTGATCAATGGGTCACCGCGCAACGAACATACCTGTCCCGGAGAAATGTCGAAAACGTTTCGTTTGCTCGAAGAAGCCCGAAGCGTGCTCTCTGAAGATCCCGCCTTTCACGTCGATGTCCTGGACTTGAGCCGACTCACGTCGGAATACGGCCGTCAGATCCATCCGTGTAAAGCCTGTTTTTCGACATCGCCGACTCTCTGCCACTGGCCTTGCTCATGTTATCCGAATTACGGCCTGGGCCAGACACATGATTGGATGAACGAAATTTACCCGCGGTGGGTGGCCGCGCATGGAATCATGATCATAACCCCATCCCACTGGTATCAGGCGCCGACCACTCTCAAGTCCATGATGGATCGGCTCGTGTGCGCGGATGGAGGCAATCCCGATCCGACTTCGACGCATGGCAAAAATGCCGAAGAGGCGAAGCGACTGGAACTTGCGGGTTGGACATATCCCAGGCATCTCGCCGGTCGCGTCTTTGCGCTTGTGGTGCACGGCGATTCCGAAGGCGCTGATGTTGTCAGACGATCTCTCCACGATTGGCTCAGCGATATGCAACTGCGTCCCGCGGGCACATCAGCATCCTTTGACCGTTACATCGGCTATTACCGGCCGTATGCGACGAGCCATGATGATCTCGACGACGATGCTGCGATATTCGAAGAGACGCGGAACGCCGCCCTGACGCTCAGAGAAGCTGTGAAACGATATCGTGCAGGCGAGCTTGACCCAGGAGATGCATTACCGGAACCGCGCCCGAAATGAGCTTCCTCCCTACGATCCCCGGGGCCCGCGACTGGGCATGAGCCGCCGATGGTTAGCGGTTGCGGCTGCGGTCAATGGCGTCGCTGGATCAGGCAACGAAGAGACTTGATAAGCTTTAAAGCTGCAGGAACTTTGCACGCGGTGCGTCGTTGCTTGGTACGGAAAGGAACCTTCATGAACTCACCGGACGAAACAATTACGTTGATCTCCGCCGGCAAAGTCCAGGGAACGCCGGTGCTTGACCCGGAAGGCAGGACTCTGGGCGAGATCTACGACGTCATGCTCGAGAAACGCACCGGACGCATCGCTTACGCGGTGATGTCCTTCGGAGGTGTGCTAGGTATCGGCAGGAAATACCATCCGCTTCCATGGGCTGCGCTCAAGTACGTTCCCGATGCGGGCGGCTACATCATCGGCATTCCTAAAGATGATCTAGAGAATGGTCCGACGATTGAAAACACGGCCACGCCCTGGGAGAACGGCATGGCCGAAGCTATCGAGAAACACTATCGAGGATGGTTGTCGGCCACGTGACAGCGGAATGCAAAAATTGAAACGGCAAGTGAACCGGTCGGAGCCTATGAATCCGTGCGCTGCCGTTCCAGACGGCAAGAAATTTTTGTCCAGCTAGGCCATTTGGCAGAGGTCTGTGCGAGCGATAGGCCACTACGCGCGCAGGCCAACAACAGTTCCATCACAATCGATCGCACGACGATATAAAAATATCCCGGGAACGAATGGACGCGCCGCGGATACTACAGAGCGCAGATCCGTTTCCGCGAGACTGACATGAAATACCTCTCGCTCCTGATGGCCGTCGCTCTTCTTGGCTTGCCATCCATCTCGAAAGCAGAACAAGCCGACCGAGGTCCGCAGATTTACATGCAAAGCCGTTGCTTCGCGTGCCATGGCCAGCTCGGGACAGGCGGTTTTGGACCGACGCTCGCAGGCGATCGGATCTTGGCCATCAAGAAATTCGTGATCGCGCAGATCCTGATCGGCCGCGGAAAGATGCCCGAATTCGGAAGTCGCCTTTCGGATGACGAGGTTGCCGCAGTTGCCCAATACGTTCGGAACAATTGGGGAAATCACTACGGGCCGGTTACTGCCAGCGACGTGGCGTCGGTTCGCGAGCTGATGAAAAAAGCATCCGACGAGGCCGCTAAGGCGGAATCTCCACAACAGCAATAGGAGGTCAGTATGAGCGGAACGCGGCGGTTGACTGGACTCGCGGGCAGCATCTTGATTATCGCGCCGTTGGCATTCGCAAGTCCAGCTTGGCCCCAGGATTCAACTCAAACGGCCGCGCCCGAGGCAAATACGGCTTCCTCGCCGCAAAACACGACGCAGAAAGAAAGCAGCGACATTGCGGCACTCGTCAAGGATGACAACCAGTGGCCCATGGCAGCCAAGGACTATGCGAATACGCGATTCAGCCATCTGGATGAGATCAACAAGGATAATGTCAGCCAGCTTCAGATGGCGTGGAGTTTCTCCTTGGGAGCAACGCGCGGTCAGGAAGCAGCTCCTCTTGCGGTGAATGGCACCGTCTACGTGGTCGCCCCCTACGCGGGGCCGCATCCCAACCAAGTTTTCGCCTTGGATATCGCAAATGGCGATTTGAAATGGAGCTACGCGCCGAAACCCGATCCGGCCGCACAGGGTGTCGCGTGCTGCGACGTCGTCACGCGCGGCCTCGCTTACGACAAGGGCAAAATCTTTTTGAATACACTCGACGGATTTTCCGTCGCGATCGATGCAAACACCGGAAAGGAGCTTTGGCACACGAAGCTCGGCGACATCAATAAGGGCGAGACCATAACGATGGCGCCTGTCGTCGTGAAGGGCAAGGTCTTGGTCGGAAACGCCGGCGGTGAGATGGGCGTCAGAGGATGGCTAGCAGCGGTTGACGAAGAAACGGGCAAGATCGTTTGGCGCGCCTATTCCACAGGCCCCGACGACGAGGTCCTTATCGGAAAGGATTATAAAGGCCCTTACGACTGGCTGAACGGCAAAGATCTCGGCGTGAAGACGTGGCCACCGGACAAATGGAAAATCGGTGGCGGCACGGTCTGGGGATGGATCTCCTACGATCCAGATCTCAACCTCATCTATTATGGCACGTCCAATCCCGGCGCCTGGAACCATGAGCAACGCCCCGGCGACAATCTTTTCGGCTCGACGATTTTTGCGCGCAACCCGGACACCGGAATGGCGAAGTGGGCCTATCAACCGGATCCACACGATCTTTGGGACTATGACGAAATCAACGAAGCTGTAGTCGTCGACCTCACGATCGATAATCAGCTTCGCAAGGTTCTGATCCATCCAGGACGCGATGGCTTCATGTACGTCATCGATCGCACGACGGGGAAAGTGATATCCGCGGACGCCTATGACTACGTCAACTCGATCAAAAGCGTCGACCTGAACACAGGACGTCCTGTGCTCAACGATGCTCTCACGCCGTCGTTGGGCAAAACCGTCCGTAACGTCTGCCCAGCAGCTCCCGGCGCGAAGGACTGGCAACCATCCGCTTGGTCGCCGAAAACCAAGTTGCTCTACGTTCCACACCAACATCTCTGCATGAACTTCAAGACATCGAACGTCGGCTATATCGAAGGAACACCTTACGTCGGCGCAGATGTCGACATGTATGCCGGTCCCGGCGGTTATCGCGGCGAGTTCATGGCTTGGGATCCCGTGCAACGAAAAAAGGTCTGGTCCATAAAAGAGAAATTCCCCGTCTGGAGCGGCGCTCTGGTGACTGCCGGGGACGTCGCGTTCTACGGAACCATGGACAGATGGTTCAAGGCCGTTGACGCGAACTCGGGCGAAGAACTCTGGAAGTTCCGCGCCGGTTCGGGATTTATCGGCCAGCCCGTAACGTTCTCCGGCTCCGATGGCACTCAGTACGTTGCAATCATCTCCGGTGTCGGCGGATGGTCAGGCGCTGTTGCCGCCGCCGAGATCGACCCGCGCGTTCGCAACGGCGCACTCGGTTTCACAGGCGCAATGCAAGACCTGCCCGCATCAACCGTTGGAGGAGCGACGCTCAACGTTTTCGCTCTTCCGAAAAACCAGAAAAAAGCTGCCTCCGCCCAGTAATGTTTATCTGGCTCCATAAAGGAGATCGATGAATGCGCCCTGAAAAGCCCATGAATGTGACTGTCGGCGCTGGCCTGCTGCTGCTGGTGACACTCTTCTCAGCGCAAGCCTTTGGACAGGACAAGGCCAACGCGGATACGAACAATCCCCAGCCGCCGCCGCCAACGGATTCCTCCAATACCGGAACGACGATATCGCCCGCGCAGTTGCTCAATGTGCCTGTCAGCGGATTGACGCCGGGCGCGGTTGAAGCCCGGCCGAAACTCAATCCTCCCCCAGCCGACGAAAAAGCCGCCCAACGCGGCATGGACGATTTTGCAAGTTTCAACTGCGTCGGATGTCATATGGGAAATGGCGGGGGAGGCATGGGCCCAGCCCTCAGCAATCGCGCGTTCATCTACGGATCGTCGCCGGAAAACATCTTCCTCTCGATCTATCAGGGACGCCCCAACGGCATGCCGGCCTGGGGCACCGTTCTTCCTGAGGATACGATCTGGGATCTCGTCGCCTACATCAAAAATCTGAGTGACGCGCCTGTCTCTCAATGGGGAACGACGACCTCCAGCACCTCGCCTGCCATCGAACAGGTGCCCTCGGAAATAAAAGCCGTCCCCAACCCGTGGCAGTACACGCAAAAGTTCGCCGACGGCCAAAAACCACAAGAGTAGTCACTCTGCCGCGAAGGAGATGCAAAACTCATGTGGCCGGAATTACGAGCGGGGTTGAGCGGCTGGCTTAGTCCGAGCCGCACGATCTGGCTGATCGGAGCGTTCCTGGCGCAGTTTTACTGCGCCCCTGCACGAGCGAACGCGCCCCTGAATTACCTCTTCGGAGCTGGCCCGCGAAACGTTTCGACGCTGACGTGGGGCGTCCTGACCATATCGATTATCGTGGTTGTCATCGTCACAGGCCTTCTTCTCTTCGCGACACTTAAGTCGTGGAATCGTCCCGCTTCGCCCGCCTGGAAAGAGCGCGAATTAGTTCCGCGCGCCACCAATCCCGTAGCCGTCGTCTACGCCGGTTTGATCCTTTCGACCGCCGTTCTTTTGGGGGTGACGATCTGGACGATGATGACACTGGCCGATGTCGCCGCACCGCCTTCGAAACCCACCGTGAGTATTGAAGTGACCGGACACGAGTGGTGGTGGGAGATCAAGTACCTCAGCAGCGATCCCTCCCAGATCTTCACCACTGCCAACGAAATTCACATTCCCGTCGGCAAGCCGGTTGCGGTCCGTTTGCAGAGCGCGGATGTCATTCACTCGTTTTGGGTCCCCGCTCTGTCGGGAAAAACCGACCTCATTCCTGGCCAGATCAACAAAACATGGATTCTCGCGGATCGGCCCGGAACCTTCCGCGGACAATGCGCGGAATATTGCGGTCTGCAACACGCGCACATGGGCCTGAAGATAATAGCGACGTCGAAAAATGATTTCGAAGCTTGGCGAAAGAACCAGCTTCAGAGCGAGTCGGAGAAATCGATCGGGAGCGCCGGCCAAAATGTTTTCATGCAGAAATGCGCCGTTTGCCACACCGTCCGCGGGACGCGCGCCGGTGGACGAGTTGGTCCAGACCTTACCCACCTGATGACCCGCACCACAATCGCCGCCGGAACTCTTCCAAACCGTCCTGGATATTTGTCGGGCTGGATCGCCGATCCTCAGCACGTGAAGCCCGGCAGCAAAATGCCGCGATTGCAGATCGACGGACAACAACTTGCGGAAGTCAGAACATATCTCGAAGCGCTCAATTGAGGAATGCTCGTGACAGAGATCGAATATGACCGGGTACCGAAAGTCGTTGAAGCCATCGGCAGACCGGAACTGTCCGCACGTCTGCGATCCTTTTGGGAATCGAAGCCCGGCCTTTATGGCTGGCTTGCGACGGTCGATCATAAGACGCTCGGCATCCGCTACATCGTAACTGCGTTCATCTTTCTCGGGCTTGGTGGAATCGAAGCGCTCATCATGCGCATTCAGCTCGCGCAGCCCAATGAGCACGTGCTGACGCCCGAGGAGTACAATCAGCTCTTCACGATGCACGGGATCACCATGATCCTATGGTACGCCCTCCCGATATTGACGGGCTTCAGCGTATACCTGCAGCCGCTCCTGCTGGGTTGTCGAGACATGGCGCTCCCTCGCCTCAACGCATTCACCTATTGGGTCTTCCTGTTTTCCGGCGTTTTCCTCTATGCGAGCTTCTTGATCGGTGCCGCACCCGATGCGGGCTGGTTCAATTATGTGCCTCTCGCGTCGATCGAGCAGGACCCTGGACCCAATATCGACTTCTACGCATTGGCGAACATCTTTCTCGGAATCTCGACGACACTCGGCGGCGTGAACTTCATTGTGACGATCCTCCGGTTTCGAGCGCCGGGGATGTCCATCAACCACCTGCCGATCATGAGCTGGGGCACGCTGACGATTTCCGTCGCGAGCGTTCTGTCAATTCCTGCGGTTAGTTTGGCGTTTTTTCTGCTTTGGATGGATCGGCATTTCGGCACGCACTTCTTCGATCCCGCGACCGGTGGGCAGCCTCTGCTTTGGCAACACTTGTTCTGGCTCTGGGGACATCCCTGGGTCTACATCATAGTGTTGCCCGCGCTCAGCATGGTCTCGCAGGCGCTTCCCGTGTGCTGCCGCCGCCCGCTCGTCGGTTATTCGCTCGTCGCTCTCGCAACCGTTCTGACGATGGTTCTCGGATTCGGCGTTTGGCTTCACCACATGTTCGCGACAGGACTGCCGACGATGGCGCTGGCGTTCTTCAGCGCCGTTTCGCTGATCATCGCGATCCCGAGCGCAGTTTCGCTCTTCTCCTGGCTGGCCACCATCTGGACCGGCCGGCCCGACTTCACGACGACGTTTTATTTTTTTGCGGGATTTATCATTGTCTTTGTCATCGGCGGCGTTTCCGGCTTCATGACTGCTTCGGTTCCCGTCGATTGGCAGCTCACCGACACGTATTTTGTGGTGGCCCATATTCATTATGTGCTGATCGGTTGGAACCTCTTCGCGGTGCTTGGAGCCCTTTATCACTGGTTCCCAAAAATGAGCGGCCGCATGCTCGACGAAACGCTCGGCAAGATCAGCTTCTGGTTTATATTTATCGGGTTCAACGTCGGTTTCTTCCCGATGCATATCTCGGGCCTGCTCGGAATGCCCAGGCGCATCTACACGTATTCGCCCGAGATGGGATGGAGCACTCTGAACCTCATCACCTCGATCGGCTCTTTTGTTTTGGCGATCGGGCTTCTCATAACGCTTGTGAATGTCGTGAGAAGCCTACGCGTCGGCCGGATCGCCGGTCCCAACCCCTGGGATGCGGATACCTTGGAATGGTCAACGTCGTCGCCGCCGCCGCCGTATAATTTCGCGGTCATTCCGACGGTCGCGAGCCGCAGCCCGCTGTGGGAGGATCGGTTGGGCGAAGGGCAAAAATCGAGTCCCGCGCGCGGATTCGTGCTGGACCAAGGCAAGGAGACGCTCGGAACGACGATGCTCGATGCTGTTCCCGACGTGATCGTAAAGATGCCGGAGGACAGCCTTGCACCATTGTTGTTGTCGCTGGCGCTTGCTGCTCTCTTCACGACGATGATGCTTGAGGCCTGGTGGTGGCTCGCCGCTTCCGCCATAGCGATCCTTGTCATTACCGTGGCATGGCTCTGGCCAAGACGAAGCCTCGGCGAAATCGAGGGATCGACGTCATGAGCTTGGTCGAAGAAGTCGAGCCGCGTCGGCTGCCGGTTGGTAGCATTGGCCATCACGCGACGGGCTGGTGGGCGATGCTCTGTGGAATCGTCACGGAGGGGGCGTTATTCGGCTACCTTCTGTTCAGCTACTATTACAGCGCCATGCAATCGCATGCGGAACTCTGGCCCCCCGAACTTCCGCACCTATCGCTGGCTCTGCCCAATACGATCGTGCTTCTGGTGAGCAGTGGCGCAATCTGGTTTGGCGAACGCGGCGCCAAACGCGGCAACGCGCGCGAAGAGTTGCTTGGCACCGCTGCTGCGATCATCTTGGGTATTATCTTCGTAACCGTTCAGTTCTTCGAATGGCATAATAAGCCCTTTTCAATCCACTCCAGCGCCTATGGCTCCCTCTATTTCACGATAACGGGCTTCCACATGGCTCACGTGATGGTGGGCCTTCTTATTCTGCTTGCCATCCTGATCTGGTGTTGGCGCGGCTACTTCGGCCCTCATCGTCACGCTTACGTGTCGATCGCAGCAATCTATTGGCATTTCATCGACGTTGTCTGGCTCGCCGTGTTCTTCACCATTTACATCACACCCTATTTGAGCGGTCGATCATGAAAGAAACCAGCCCAAATCCCGTTCGGCGTTCTCCCGCCTTCTTCAACAGTTCGGTGTTCCTCGCCTTTATCTTGGCCGCCGGACCGCTTGCTTGGTCGCTCGACTTGCTCCTGAAGTTCGTTCTGGCGAGCAATGCCTGCTCAAATCCGAACCGCGCACACCAATGGATCTTCGCTCCTGCGTCATTCACTGTCATCGACGTCGTCGCGATTGCCATTACGGCATTGGCGACATGGCAAGCCTATCAGAACTGGAATGCCACGACGCCACCCCGAAGCGGCCATTTCCATACCGTCACGGAAGTTGGGGAAGGGCGGCAGCATTTCCTCGCACTTTGGGGCATGATGATCGGAGCGATGTTTTTGAGTGCGATCATCTTCAGCTTCGTCGTGAATTTGGCCGTACCACCATGCACATCTTAGTCAAACTGAAAGAGCGCATTTCAAGGCGCGCCGCACTGTCCGTGAGACGACCGGCTTCGCGCCGTCGCTTCGCGTTCAACATCATTCAAAGCTTCGCTGTTCTTTCGGTCGCCGCCCTCGCCGCTGGTTGCGATCAAAGCGGAGTACAGGCCGGCGCGAACGGTGGCGATCCCAGAAACGGCGCCCACCTTATCCGAAAATTTGGCTGCGGGACGTGTCATACCATCCCTGGAATAGCTGACGCCGATGGCTTCGTCGGGCCACCTCTCAACGCCATTGGCCGCCGCGGCTATCTTGCGGGCAAGCTTCAAAACACGCCGGACAACATGGTCAAATGGCTGCGAGATCCGCAGGCCGTGGTGCCGGGAAACGTGATGCCCAATATGGGCGTCGATCAAGCACAAGCTCGCGATATCACCGCCTATCTGTACACGCTTAAATGAAAAGTCTGCGAGGACACCGTGCCGACATCAACATCTTTGCGCTTTTGCCGTTCGATGCTTTTCGTTTTCTCGCTTCTGGGCATTCAGTCTGTTCCGACCTCCGCCCGGGAACTTCGCATCTGCGCGGATCAGAACAACTTACCGTTTTCGAAGGAAGATGGCTCCGGATTTGAAAATCGCATTGCGTCCATTGTCGCTGAAGAGATGGGAGCGCAAGTGCAATACGTGTGGCATGCGCAGAGACGCGGATTTATTCGGAGGACGCTCAATGCGAGCCTTTGCGATGTCGTAATGGGCGTTCCGTCGGGGCTTCAAATGTTGAAGACGACAAGGCCTTATTACCGCTCGAGCTATGCTTTCGTGCGGCGCGCCGATGCGCAGCCGATCTCGTCTTTCGACGATCCCCTGCTGCACACCTTGCGAATCGGTGTGCAGCTTATCGGAAATGACGGCGTGAATACGCCCCCGGTCCACGATCTGACGCGGCGAGGGATCGTCAATAACGTGCAGGGCTTTATGGTACAGAACGATTATTCGACGCACGCGCCTCAGGCCCCCATCGTAGATGCCGTAGCAAAAGGCGATATCGACGTCGGGATCGTTTGGGGGCCAACCGCGGGCTATTTTGCCAAAAAACAGCCTGTCGCCCTGAAGGTCGTTCCAATCCTTCTCGATCCTTCGGCCATCGATCTGGCACTGACGTATGACATTTCCATGGGCGTTCGAAAGAACGACATTGATCTCGTGAACTGCCTCAATCGCGCCATTTCGAAGCGAAGACCTCAGATCGACGCCGTCCTCGATGCGTACGGAGTACCCCGTGTCGAAACCAATTGATGCCGAAGCACGCGTCCGCTACCAGAACGCAGCTGAAGTTTCAAACGACAGATGAAGCAAGGTTCCGCCGAGTGGCTGTCGCCGGCACGAACGCCCCAACCTGCCACATTGGTGCGGGCCGCCCCTGCACGCGTCGTCGCGGCGATGCTCGCGATCATCACGATGGCCATGGTCGTTCGAGTTGCGTCGGATCCGAGCCTCGAGGCTCCGCCGCGGATCGGTGCACTTTTGGATCCGCAGTTTTCCTTGATCGACCAGAACGGCCATCCCTTCACCGATGCGGAATTCGCCGGAAAGCCGCGCGTCCTGCTTTTCGGCTACACGTCATGTCCAGACGTTTGCCCGACGAGTCTTGCGGCCTTGTCGGAAAACATAAACGAACTCGGCGCAGCAGCGGGAAAACTGGATTTCGTTTTCGTTACGGTTGATCCGGAACGCGATACACCGGCACGTCTCAAAAGCTATCTTGCGGCGTTTTCGCCCCGCCTTATCGGGCTCACCGGAAAATCTGAGGCCCTCTCGAATGCGCTCGATGGATATCACGTCTTTCGCGCACGGCGATTCGGCTCAAGCGGGGAGTATACGATCGATCATACCTCGACGGCTCTCTTGATATCCGTAGATGGACGTCTGCAGAGCACCATCAAAGAAGACCAGCTCGGAACGGGAGAGGCGCTAACGAAGATCAGACATCTTCTATCGAGTTCGTGATCTCGGACCGGCGAATGACCCTGTAGAGAAGCACCAGCGCACCGAACAGGTATGCGCCGGCTCCCCAGCTTGCCATGAGAACACCGCCCAAACGTTGATCTTCCAGAGGCGTCAAACCGAACGCGCCGCGACACACCTCGGGATCGTAGAGCAGGCGTGGTGCAATCGCCAGCACGCAGCCGAGGATCGTCATATGCATGAAAATCATAAAGAGAACGAGAGCACCCGCGGCTTCCACCTGACGGTTTGCG
>Ga0164243_10009549_pt1 | contig 14109 bp, 8 predicted proteins | sample OricompcompostOP_FD_108781 | JGI IMG/M metagenome (GOLD analysis project Ga0164243, IMG submission 108781) | Organic Plus compost microbial communities from Emeryville, California, USA - Original compost - Organic plus compost (OP) | ecosystem: Engineered > Solid waste > Mixed feedstock >... | reverse complement strand
CGTCAATCCCGTCCCCGGAACCGAGGACTTCGACTCCGTCGTCTGGGCCACCGACGGCTGGCTAGCCGGCGGCACCGGCCTCGTCATCCGTCGCATCCGGATGACCCTCGACACCTGGGACGAACTCGACCGCGTGGGGCGCGAGGTATCGATCGGCCGAACCCTGTCGAACGGGGCACCACTCACAGGGGCGAACGAGACTGACGAACCCGACTTCGCTGCCACCGGCACCGCAGGGTTTCCCGTCATCCCCGACTTCGCCCACATGCGGCGCGCTCGGGGCGACGGCACCGAGCGCATCTACCGACGCAGCTACAACTACGACCTTCCCCCGGAGGGCGGTGAAGTCTCCGAGTCCGGACTCATCTTCGCTGCCTACCAAGCTGACGTAACCGCACAGTTCGTCCCCATCCAACGCCGCCTGGATGAACTCGACCTCCTCAACCAATGGACCATCCCCATCGGCTCCGCCGTCTTCGCCATCCCACCCGGCTGCGACCGCGGCGGGTTCGTCGGCGAGACGATCCTTGCGTGAACACGGAAGATCGGTGTGCGTGGTCCCGAGTTGCCGCGGCGAGTCTGCGCCACGAGCTCCATCATCAGCTCAGGACGGCATGTTCGGACGCCGAGAAAGGTCGTACCGAACGCAAATGTAGGTGGGATCGCAGCGAATACCACATGGAATCACTGACCCCAGTAGCTCAACGAGCCATCGACACGGTTGCCAAGAGCATCACTAAGGGCTTGTGCCTGATGGTTTCGCGACAGGCTCGAACGAATCCTGCGGCGGTATCCTCACTCGAGTTTGCTCGGCCCGGAGTGGCCGAATCTGTAGAGGAGGTATGCGCAGAACGGCGCTGGTCGGAGTCGACCGCCGCCCCCTGGCGTTGTTAGTGGTTGCCGGTCGCTACGCGACTCAGTGTCCTCCCTTGCGGCGAGGGTCCGCCGGTCAGCGGATAGCCTCCTGCGGCCAATCCTGGTGGCGCTTGCGTACCTTGCGGTCATGGATCGGTCACCGGCTGGAGGGCCTCATGATGAGCGAGATCGTGGGCCGTACGAGGTACAACGGATAGGCGATCTGGAAAGAGGAGGGCTCGTGCGCGGGCAGGCTTCGGGCCAGGTGCCGCCGATGAGGTGGGAGGACTTGTCGGCGCGAGCCGGCCGGAACGACAAGCCGGCGATCCTGCTGACGGCGATCGCGATGGACGTGCTCACCGACCCGCAGCAGATGCGCATCGGCCTCGAGGACGCCTGGACCACCTGCGAATGGCCCGGCCGCGCAGCCGACTACGACGTCTGGCGGTACGCCTTCGACGTCGCCGGCGCCGACGGGAAGTACCTCCACGAGCACGAGCTGCGCGACCTCTCGACGCTGCCGGAGACGCTGCCTCTCTATCGCGCGGCGACGGAAGGGCACGAGCTGGGGCTGTCGTGGACGACGAGCTTCGAGCGGGCGCACTGGTTCGCCACCCGGATCGGCGCGGTGTCGGGGCACCCGCACCAGATCTTCGAGATTGACGCGCCCCGCGAGCTGGTGATGGCGTACTTCCACGAGACCCGTGGCGAGAGCGAGTACGTCATCGACACAAGCGGTCTGCTCGATGATGACCTGCGGGTCGTGGAACCGGCGGAATGGGAGTACCTCCTCGAGCGTGAGAGGCAGCCCGTACCCCTCGCCCACGGGGAGCTGGTGGAGCTGTCGATCGAGGAGTCCGTGCGGGAGCAGCTCGGGCTGATGATCGACCACCTCGCGTCCACCCAGACCGGCTCGTACACGCTGGACGAGGCCACCGAGCTTGTGCTGTCGGTGCCGCACAAGCTGACTGCGGACGCGCTGGGTCCGGTGCTGGAGGTCGTCGAGGATCTCTACGCGCACGGGGATTCGAGCCGTCGGGTGTCGCGCTACACGATCGCGCAGGCGGTGCGCCGCGTGCTCGGTGAGACGGAGTAGACGGCCTCTTTCAGCGTGCGGTGTTCGCGTACTCGGACGTGCCTTGCCGGGTCGTCGCTTCCTGCGTGCCCGGCTCGTCGGGCGTGGCCGGGCGCTGCGCGAGCCGGGCGCGGGCTGCGCGCAGGCGACGGACCCGACGCCGGCCGGCCTCGATGGGAGGGAAGAGGAGGAACTTGCTCGCGTTCCACAAGAAGAGCCAGAAGGCGAGGTAAAGCCATCCGGGCCAGCCCAACTCGACCGCCCGGGCGCAGCCGATGGCGACGGCGAGGTAGCCGGCGCCGACGAGGAGTGCGGTCCCGTCGCGCTTGCCGCCACCCCGGGTGCGCAGGTAGTCGAGAAAGATGTTCGTCGGCATCCAGACGCGCATGAAATTGCGGACGCGGACGCTCAGGACCAAGAGCAGATAGATCAGCACAGCAGACTCCTCATCGCGTTCTCCGGGGCACAGTCCCGAGTGGGCGGTGAGGCCTTGTGCGAATGAGGTCTTCCCCTTGCGGGGCCACCATGCCAATCCCGCAAGGGTCTGGCACGGTCAATGAGTCTTCCTACCGCTGACTTGAGGATACGCCCCTCCTCCGACGTGCGGTAGAGGGACCGCTCAGAGCTCCCGCACCTGCGCCTCTCGGCTCGGTGCCGAGCCGAGGTCCATCTCCGAGACTTCGCCCAGCTCTCCGACGGCGGCACGGGCACGTTCATAGTCGACGCGCTGCGCGTCGTCCTCCGGGATCGACCCGAGCGCACTCGAGGTGGCGGTGATCCCGTAGCGGTCCCGATACGCGGCAACCGTGGTCAGATGCAGCAGGACCTGCGCCTGCTCGGCAGTGCCCGCGCCTGCAACGTTCAGGTGCTGTGCCCACGGTGGCTGCTCGGCGATGGCCGCTTCGGCGAGGGTGCGTGCGCGCTGGAGGATGAGTGCCTCGCGTTCGGTGAGGGCTCGCTGCATGTCCTCGGCCATCGGCCCGCTCGCCCTGGGGATGAGGCCAGCGATCAGCTGGCGCTGACGTGCGGCTGGCTGGTATCGGGCGGCGACGACCTGGACGCGATAGCGCAGCAGCGAGCCGAGATCCTCGACGCCCTCGAGGCCGCCGGCGCGGATGACTCGCGGCAGGAGGTCGTCGATGTTATGTCCTTCGGCTTCCAGGCGGCGCAGCTCGGTGGTGAGGATGCCGTAGGCGTCGGTGTCGATGAGCTCGTCGATCGTGGACTCGTCGAGGCCGCCCTGCTCCAGGAGGGAGATCCATCGCTCGTGCTGGGCGGTCTGCGCGATGGTGTCGTACTCGCCGGCGAGCTGCGCGATCGAGGACCACTCGTCGTGCTCGGCGGTGATCGTCTCGTGCGCCGAGAGTTCGGCGCCGGTGTGCTGCAGGATGCCGAACAGGATCGACCGGGCAGTCATCTGCAGGTCGGCACGGTGCTGATGCTCCTCGAGGTGTTGCTCGTCGGTGGCGACGTAGACCCGGTTCGACTCGCGGCCGCGGGTCATCGCGACGTACAGCGCCTCGCGGGTCATCTCCGGGGAGGACACGACCGCGTGCGCCGTGTCGACGTTCGCGCCCTGCGCACGGTGAGCGGTGATCGCGTAACCGAGCTCCACGTTCTCGGCGACGTACGCGGCAGGCAGGGTGAGGGTGGTGCGCCACCGGGACTTCTCACGGCGCAGGGTGAGCGACCCGTCCTCGTTCGCAGTCGTGACGATCCAGCGGTCGTTGTTCTTCACCCAGCTGCGCCCGAGAGCCAGGCGGCGGTCGTTGCGGCGGGTGATCACGATGTCGCCCCGGGATGCCCGCGTGCCATCGTGCAGGCGGATGCCGCCTTCCTCGACGAGACCGGCGAGGACCCGGTCGGTGCGGGCACGGTCGTTGAGGTCGCTGACGGTCTCGCGGGCCTCAGCGATCAACACGCTGCTCTTGCCTGCCCGCTGGTCTGCGAGCCATCCCTGGTAGGCGGCGTCGAGGACGCCGTCGCGGTCGGTGCCGGTGACCCGGTCGTGGGCGAGGTAGCTGTCGATGACGTCCGTGTCTCCGATGCGCAACTGGAGGGACGCGCGCTTCTCCCACACGTTGCGGAACCGTCGAACGTCCAACAGCTCTGGGGCGTCATCGCGGGAGCGCACGAGCAGTCCGAACGAGCCGCCGGCGTCCACAGCCTGCAGCTGCGCCCAATCACCCACGAGCAAGACCTTCGCACCGACCTCGGCCGCATGGGCCGCGATGTGGTCGAGCGCGAACGTCCCCGCGAGGGACGCTTCATCGATGATCACGAGCTGGCCGGGCTTGAGGTCCCAGCTGCCTTGCTTGTGCTCGTGGATCCATTTCGCTGTGTTCTCCGTCGGGATCCGCAGCTCCTCGCCGAGCACCTGGGCGGCCGCGGCCGACGGGGCGAGTCCGACGACAGACCCCCTGCCGTGGCTCGATTCCCAGGCCTGTCGGAGCGCGCTCATAGTCGTGGTCTTTCCCGCCCCTGCCGGCCCCACCAGAACATCGACGACCCGGGCGGAGACAGCGACCTTCGCAAGCGCATCAAGCTGATCCGCCGACAGCGCCCGCCGCTTCCCGCTGGCACGGGATGCCCGCTCCACGGCGGCCAGATCGACCGTGGGAGCGGTCCGTTGCTCGGCGAAGGCGAGGAGTCGATCCTCCGCCGCGAGGACCGCCTCCGAGGAGTAGACGGTTGACGCCTTCGGCCGGAACACGCTCGCGCCGTCGGCTCGGCGGAACGTGGCCGGGCTGGAGGCGAGTTCGGGCGGGGTGAGGCGCAGCGACACGGCCTCGGCGACATCGACGATCAGGCCGACGACCGCCTCCCGGTCGGCGGTGGAGACGAAGCGCAGATCCATCGTCTTCCGGACCGCTTCGGCATGGAGGTTCCACCGTCGCCACGTCGAACGCCGGTCCGCGACCTGCACCACCACGACGTGCGCAAGGCGATCGATCTCCTCGAGATCGACGTCATCGGCACGCAGCACCGCCTCATGCGAGCCCGCAGCGACCACCTGTCTTGCCCAGCCGACGGGGTCCTCGTCCAGGACACGTCCGGCACGGCGGCGCCACTGGCCGGTCAGCTCGGCGAGGGAGTGCTTCTGCTTCTCCGGCCGCGTCTCCAGGGTGGCCTGCTGGCGGATCTGCCACAGCATCTTCCGCGACGGCGCCCGACCGTGTCGCTCGGTGTACTCGGCAACCAGCCGGTCCTTGCTGCGCTCGATGTCACGGGTACGAGAGGAGAACTCGTCCATCAGTGGCTGTGGGACACCGGCGATCTCCCACGCCGTCATCCGGCCCGGTCCGCGTTCTCTGGCCTCCCATCCCACCCCGAGCAGGCGGGCGAGATGATCCGACAAGAGCGCGTTGTAATGCTCCGATAACCCGCTCACCGCGGCATGCAACGCGCGCGAGTCGAGGGTGCGCCACTTCCCGTCATGGGCGCCCTGCACGCGGTTGGCGACCACAACGTGCGTGTGCAACTGCGGGTCGGCGGCCCGGGAGTCGTAGTGGTCGTAGGCTGCCCCGACCACCCCGCGCACCACGACCTGCGCGACCGCGCCTCGCGGACCGGCAGCACCGACCCGAGTCATCGCGACGTCACGCTCGACCAGCTCGATCACGTCCCGCATCGCCGCATGATGCGCCTGCGCAATCAGCGCCTGCGTGCCCGCATCGGCGACGGCCCAGAGCGTGGACACGGATTTCGGGGCCGAGAACGTCAGATCGAACCCGGCCACCGGCGCGCCGGTCGGCTTGGCGTGCTCCTCAGCCTCGATCATGACCCGCTGCTCGGCCCGCTCAGTGGGGCTCAACGTGTCCGGGAGGCCCGCGATACGGCGGTCGACACGCTCTTGCGCGGTCGCGAACTTCCGGTACGGGCGCCCGAGCTGGCTGCCGGTCACGGGATCCTGCCCGAAGCCCATCAGGCGACGCAGATGCTCCTCGGTCACATCAGCCTCGGTATCAAGGCCGTCGAACCCGGACGAGCCCGCACCGACCCAACGACCGGGCGGAGTCCCGGACTCGTTGTAGTACCGAGTCAGCGCCTGTGCCGCGTCGCGTTGCCCGTCTCCGGCGACGACCGAGTCCAGCAAGTAGCGATAGCCCTGCCCCGCGCTCATCACTCGGATCGAAATCGTCACACTGCCAGGTGCGCGACCCACGCGCGCACGAGGCAACCGGAGATGTCGTGCCCCTACCTCTCCTCCGCGGCGAAGTCCGCGAACGAGATCGAGAGGAAGCGCATGTCATCTGCAATCACCGTCGGCTCACCAGGGGCCGGCGATTCGCCCACACGACGACGCGGGGCCAGGCTGGTCGTCACCCTGGTGATCCTGATCATCGCGATCGGCACCATGCTCGCCGGCGCCTCCCCGGCCCACGCGGGTAGTCACGGAGTCGGCTACGACATCGGAGAAGGGTGGCTGGGCTCGTACAGCACCGACTCGGATGGGCGTCAGGCGTACTGCATAGACCTGGGCATGAACGCGCCGTTCTCGCCGACCTCGGGGCCGCAGACGATCACGTCGCTGGATTCGCTGAGTCGTCAGCAGATCGCCGAGCTGAACTACGTCCTCGCGCGCTGGGGCCAGTCGGGCGACCCGAATGTGACTGCGGCGGTCGCGCTGTACGTGTGGTCGGTGGGAGATCCCGGCGTCTACAACTCGCACGGCATGTCGGGCGACGACTACTACGTCGCGCGCGCGCCCGCGGGCGTGCGAGGAGCGATCCTGTCGAACCTCGCCACGATGCGCGCCGAGGCGCCCGTCAATGCCGTCGTCGATCCGTCGCTGTCGCTCTCGATCGACATGGCCGATCAGTACGCCGGCACGCTCACGGTCGCCGCGAACCCGTCGCACCTGCAGGGCACGGTGACCCTGACCGGGGCCGTGTTCGGCAACGGGTCGAGTAGCCGCACCGTGGGTGCCGGGCAGTTCGGGATCACGGGCACTCCGGCGGATGGCGCACCGTCCTATCAGATCGGTGCGTCGATGAGCGTCTCCGCGGACGGGTACGGGGCGAAGCTGTCGCTCTACACCTCCGCAGGCGACGAGCAGCGGATCATCGCCTCGGTCGCGGGCTCGCCGGCATCGCTGTCGGCGTCGGCGCAAACGCCGGTCATCGACCTCGACTTCCAGCCGGTGATCGCCACGCAGGTCTCCTCCCGCTACGTGACGGAGGGCGACGCGTTCATCGACCAGCTCGAGGTGACCCTGACGAAGGGTACCTGGACGCGGCTGGGCGGCTCGCGCATCCCGATCGTCGCCGAGGGCACGCTGTACGGTCCCTTCGACCAGCAGCCGAGCGAGGCGGACTCCCCGCCGCTGGGTGCGCCGGTCGCCGGTGTCGAGGAGGTCACGCTGACCGGGCCGGGCTCCTATGCCTCGCAGGGGACGATCGAGGCGCCCAGCTCCGGGTTCTACACCTGGGTCTGGCGGATTACGAAGGAGGATCAAGGCGAGTACGCGCGATACCTGATCGGCTCGTTCACCGATCGCTTCGGGAGAGTGGCAGAGTCGTCGGTCACGCCGTTCCAGCCGCATGCTGTCTCCACGGCTGACCAGCATCTCGCGGTAGCCGGCGAGCCCCTAACCGACACGATCGTCGTCTCCAGCGACAACGGCCCCTGGCTGCGCGTCGACGGGGAGCCCATCCCCGTCGAGTTCGAGGGCACCCTCTACCGGGTGCCCGGCGTGCGCCCGCCCACCGAGTCCGCCACGATCAACCCGGACGCGGTGCCGATCGGCACGGTGACGATCACCGCGACCGGCCCCGGCCGATACATCGCCCCGATGGTCGTCGCGCCCGCAGGCGGATTCGTGACCTGGGTGTGGGAGATGAAGAAGGCCTCCCAGCCGGACTGGGTACGCCCCTACGTCACCGACGACTGGGCCGACCGCTACGGCATCCCGGTCGAGTCGACCTCGGTACGGTGGCCCCTGCACACCTCGTCGCTGCTGCGCGAGTACAACGTGCACCCGGGCGGCAGGGCATTCGACGTGGTGACCGTAAGCGGCTTCCCCGCCGATCACGGCGACTTCCACGGCGACGGCTACTGGCAGGCCGACACCGACGAGGTGACGCACGTCGTCTACGGCCCGTTCGCCACCGACACGGTCCTCACCGACGACCTCGACCTGTCGACCGCACCGGTGCTCACCCGGCTGATGACTCCCGCGCGCAACGGCGTCTACCAGCTCGGCTACACGGACAGCGATCGCATCACGCCGACCGAGCCCGGCTACTACGTCGTGGTGAGCAGCTTCGCAGGGGATGACCGAGTGCAGCCGTACACCTCGAGCCCCGCCGACGTGCTCGAGCGCTTCTATGCGCCGCCGCCCACGCCACCGGTCATCCCGGTGACCGTCATCACCCAGGCCACTCCAGAGGCGGTGGTCGGCGACCCGTTCGAGGACCTTGCGCTCGTGCAGGGCGACGTCCCGGCCGGATCGACCCTCGAATTCCGCGCCTACGGGCCGCAACCCGTGGACGCGGCATCGGTGTGTGAGGAGCCGTTCTACATCTCCGAACCGATCGCCGTCACCCAGGCCGGGGTCTACCGCTCCGGAACGACCACCACCACTGACGCCGGGGCGGTCTACTGGATCGAGACGCTGTACGACTCCGACGAGCAAGTGCTCGTCGAGGGCGTGTGCGGCGCACCGGACGAGACGACCGTCGTCACCGCTCCGCCGCAAGCGCTGACCGTGACCACGAACGCGACACCCGAGGTCGAGCTCGGCAAGCCCGCCACCGACACCGCGACCGTCAGCGGCACGGTCCTAGAGGGTGCGACGCTGACCTTCGAGGCGTACCTGCAGGACGGCGACGAGCCGACCTGCACCGCCAACGAGCTCGTGCACACCGCCGAACCGGTCCTGCTCGACGGTGCCGGCGAGTACGTCTCCGAGTCCGTCGTGTTCGAAACGATCGGGACGTACTACTGGGTCGAGACGATCTACGACATCGAGGGGGCGGTGCTCACCCGCGGGGTCTGCGGAGCACCTGGCGAGACCACTCTCGTCTCGGAGAAGTCGTCTCCGACGCCGACGACCATGCCGTCCGCGCCGACGCCCGGGGAGCTGGCGTACACCGGTGGCGGCGACTGGCTGCTACCGTTCGGCATCGGTGCCGGAGTTCTGCTTCTCGCGGGAATCGGCGCCCTGGTGTTCGGCCGTCGCCTGGCGATCTACCGGGAGCGGAACGGGTATGTGCGGGAGGAGGATCTGGAGTACGGGGGCTCGAGGACATCGATGGGCTCGAACTCGACGACGAAAACTGATCCAATTCCGTAGCAGAACCAAGGTGGTCCGCTTCGCATCTGGGGAGCGGACCACCCCTGCAGGCCTGAACGGATCCGAGCATTATGACGATCACGATGATGGAGAACTCCGAATGATGACGCCGGCTGTCGTTCTCGTCATCAACGCAGGATCGTCCTCGGTCAACTGCTCGTACAATCCAGAACCATTCCAGACGCTGACCCCGAAGCCAAACGACTCCACAAAAAGTTGTTGCCAACCCGATTCGGCGGCTATCGGTTGACGCTCCGAGTCGCGTCGCGCGATGTGTTCGTCCCGACGAGAATGGGGTGGCGGGTGCGTGGCGGCCAAGTCGCGGTTCACTGGCGCCATCTTGGCGTGGCGATGACAGGAGCGGTATCGCGAGCATGAAACCTATGAACAAGACGCGAATCGTCAAATTGCGTCAGGACCACGGCTGTACCCAGGAGCGGCTAGCGACAGAGCGGCGTTGGTCTCAGTGCTATCCAGCGGGTGGAAGCGGGCGAGGACGCGAACCTAGGCACATTGCCTCTAGTGGCTGAGGCTTTGCGGGGTCCCATGCGCGATCTCTTCACCGTGATCGACGACGCAGACCTTAGACGATATGGGGATGTGGGGCTGGTCTTGAGGCTGGGGGCCTCGATTCGCGTAAACGTGGGTTGCCAGCCGATCGACTGGCCTTTCCGGTAGGCGAACGTGGAGGCCCCAGTTGTTGATTGAGCGTACGAGCGTTGGGCTCGATGTGCACGCGCGGAGCATCGTCGGTTGCGCGATCGATGAGCGGACAGGCGAGCTGGTGCAACGCCGATTCGGGTACGAACCCTTCGACGCGATCGCGTGGGTGAAGGCGCTGCCCGGCCCGCAGCATGTGGTTTACGAGGCCGGGCCGACGGGGTTCGAGCTGGCGCGTCAGTTCGAAGCGTCCGGGGTTTCATGCGTGGTGGCGGCGCCGTCGAAGTTGCAGCGGCCGTCGGGGGAGCGGGTGAAGACGGATGCGCGAGACGGGGACCATCTGGCGCGGCTGCTTCGCCTGGGTGAGGTGACGGCCGTGCGTATCCCGTCGAGGGCGCAGGAGTCTGCCTGTGATCTGGTGCGTGCGCGTGAGGACGTCCGCACCGATCTGATGGCCGCCCGGCACCGGCTCACCAAACTCTTGCTGCGTCGCGGACTTGTCTTTGACGGGAAGACGACCTGGTCCCGGGAGCATGACGCGTGGATCCGCCGGCACCGACCCGACCTGCCTGGCTCCGCGGCGGCGTTCGATGCCGCGTACGAGACGGTGGCGCAGATCGCGGAACGCAAACACCGACTGGACGTGCTGATCGCCGAGGCTGCCCTGACCGATGACGAGTTCGGCCCGGTGGCCGCCCGGCTGGGCTGCCTACGCGGGATCTCCGCTCTCACCGCATACGCCCTCGCAGTCGAGATAGGCGACTGGCATCGCTTCACTGGAAACACCATCGGCGCCTATCTGGGACTGGTGCCCACCGAATACTCCTCGGGCTCGTCCAGGACTCAGGACGCGATCACGAAGACCGGCAACGCGCACGCCCGCAGGCTGCTGGTCGAGTCGGCCTGGCACCAAAAGAAGGACTACCGACCGGGCGCGGTCAGGCACGCCCGCTGGGCTACCGCACCGATGGACGCGGTGCTGCGCGGTCAGGCCGGCAACCGCCGCCTGCACAGCAGGTGGCAGCAGTTCACCCTCCGCAAGAAGCGATCCACCATCGCCGCCGTCGCGGTCGCCCGCGAGCTGGCCGGCTGGTGCTGGTCCCTGGCTGTCATGGACGGGTGACCCCACCGGACCGGGACCGATGATCCCCGTGAGGCAGTGGCGGCATCACCAGGAGCGATCCGCGAGGTTGCTATGAGCAGCCGGCCCGGGTTCGGGCAGGCGACGCTCGACCTTAGACACGCGACACCCGCTCCCATCGAACAGCCCGTCCTGCGGTAACCAACCCGCGCATTTCAGCCTGACCGTGCGTCGACACCGACACGCTGCCACTGCCAAGCGGCCATCGATCCCAAAGAAGGAGCGTCCGAGGCTCGATCACCTCGGGCGCTCCTTCGCCTGCCACTTGACAGCACCCCGCCCCATATCAGCAACCGGGTCGATTCCCTGCGCGCCCGCTCGGAAGAACGACAGGCAGCACGCGATCGGCTCACCGGCGCCTTGCGATGGCTTTACGTCGGGATCGGCGTCGTGCTTACCCTGGTCGCCTTCACGCTCGGACAGTATGGGCTGGTCGTGTTCCTTGCGTATTGGACGGGCGGCTATCTGATTCTGGTGGCGATCCGCGGGATCTACCTCGAACCGCGGCTCGAGGAGAAGTACCCGCTCTCGCGAAGCAAGAAGCAGGTCAGGGCGCGGCGGAGGCAATGGGAGCTATCTGGGCTCGACGAAGAGAACCCGTCGCCTGAGCAACCCGCCTAGCGTAACGGACCTTGCGACATGAAGATGCGGGTCGAGCCATTGCGCTGATCGCCGACCAATTGCAGCTTCCGATTCTGCTCTCGGCAACTCAGTCGAGGGAGCCTTCGATCTCCCAAAGAACTGTCTAGATCGGGAGTTTAGGGCTTCCAGACCATGAGCACGACGACGAGCAGCAGGAGGAGGCTCACTGCGCCCGATCCGGCGCTGATGATGGCGTAGCCGGCAGGGGTTGGGCTGGCCGGGGCGGTGCGTGCGGTGCTTCGGTCTGCGGCTCGCCCGGCGGCCCTGCGGAGTGCGGGAACGACGAGCGCGAGGCTGAGGATGATAGCGAGGGCATAGGCGATGATTGACCACAGCACCCATGGTGTCGTGACCGAGAGATGGTATTTCGGGTCAGCCATTCCGACTAGCGCGAAGCCGAGGATGAAGACGATAAGCGACAGGTAACTGAATAGCGCGGTCGATTTCGCCAGGGTGGACACTTGAGGGCCGTTGCCGGCGCGCAGGGCACGCAGTGCGGTCATCGGCAGGATGGACATGGGGCCGACGATGAATACGGCGCCGACGACGTGCAGCACCGAGAAGAGTGTGTCCATGGCTGCGATTCTATGTGAGTTCGGGCGTGGCGGTGATGTCTGGCTCTGTCATACGATGCCGGTGACGCCGAGTAGCAGTCCGACTCCGTAGGTCGCGGCTAGGGCGAGGGCGCCGCCGACAACGACGCGGGCGGCGGCGCGCGATCGGGAGCTGCCGCCGATGTGGGCCGCCGTGGTTCCGGTGATCGCCAGCGCTACGAGCACCACTGCGAAGGTAATTGGTACTCGCCAGTCCGCGGGTGGAAGCAGGATTGCCACAAGGGGTAGGGCTGCGCCAGCGATGAATGCGATCGCCGAGGCGAATGCGGCATGCCAGGGGCTGACGAGGTCCTGCTGGCTGATGTTGAGTTCGGCGGAGAGGTGAGCGGCGAGGGGGTCGTGGGCTGTTAGTTCCACGGCGACTTGGTGAGCTGTCTCTGGTGCGAGGCCTTTGGCCTGGTAGATCCCGGCGAGTTCGGCGAGCTCCTCCTCTGGCGTCTCTCTGAGTTCGTGGGTCTCTTTGGCTATCAGTGCTTTCTCGCTGTCGCTCTGGCTGCTCACCGATACGTATTCGCCGAGCGCCATGGAGATTGCTCCGCCGACGAGTGCTGCGATGCCTGCGATGAGGACTGGGGCTGATCCCACACTGGCGCCAGCAACGCCGACTACGGTCGCAGCCGTGGATACGATGCCGTCGTTGGCCCCAAGCACGCCCGCGCGCAGCCAGTTCAGGCGCTGCGCTACCCCGCCTTTGTGGGGCTCGTCGGGATGCTGGTCGGGTGGCCAGGGTGCGGGATCGGCTGAACTGCTCATGGCAATAAGGGAAGCACTTCCTACCGGCTCCTCGCCAGCGAGGTGAGGCTGCCCTGCTCGCACCTGGGGCACTTCGAGGATTCCGGACGTCCTTGTTTTTACGAAGCGGCAACGGGAGACTTTTCGGCCGGGCTCGTGGTTGAGGGGTCCCGTACTTCCTTGGAGCCTGTTCCCGCGCGCAGTGCCCAGAGTATTGAGATGACGTCGACGCCTTCTTGCAGCCAGGCTCCGATGAGTGCGGGGAGTACCCCGAACGCGGCGATGATCATCAGGCCGACGCTGAGGCCTATGCCGACCCAGATGCTTTGCAGGGCGACGTTCACGGTCTCGCGTCCCACGATGAGTGCCCGTGCGACGCGGGAGATGTCGTCGCGGAGGATGACGACGTCGGCGGATTCGCTGGCGGCGGTGGATCCGCGTGCGCCCATCGCGATGCCGACGTCCGCTGCGGCCAGGACGGGTGCATCGTTGACGCCGTCACCGACCATGACAATGGGACGTTCGGTGATGGCGGTGATGGCGTTGACCTTGTCGATGGGCAGGCAGTTTGCGCGCACGTCGTCGATGCCCAGGCTCGCTGCGACATGCTCGGCGGTGGGGCGATCGTCGCCGGTGAGCATCACGATCCGGCGGATGCCCTGGGCTCGCAGACTGTCGACGGTTGCGCGCGCGTTAGCGCGGACCTCATCTCGGAAGACCAATGAGCCCGCCGAGGTGCCGTCGATGGCGACGTAGACCGCGAGTTCGCCGCTTTCCAGCGGTGTGCGGCCGATCTCTCGCCCCACGGCCGCGGAGATGAACGCGCGCTTGCCCACCACGACGGTGTGGCCATCGATGTTCGCCGTGACTCCGTTCGCGGTGGACTCCTCAGCATCTGTCGAGCCTGAGAGGGGAAGGCTTCGTGCGGTAGCAGCCTGGGTGACCGCGGCGGCCAGAACATGGGCGGAGAACTGCTCAACGGATGCCGCGAGCCGCAATAGTTCGTCGGGCTCGATGGTGCCGGTCGCTCGCACGTCGACCAGGCTGGGCTCGCCCTGGGTGAGGGTGCCGGTCTTGTCGAATGCGAACGCCT
>Ga0164243_10009548_pt1 | contig 14109 bp, 10 predicted proteins | sample OricompcompostOP_FD_108781 | JGI IMG/M metagenome (GOLD analysis project Ga0164243, IMG submission 108781) | Organic Plus compost microbial communities from Emeryville, California, USA - Original compost - Organic plus compost (OP) | ecosystem: Engineered > Solid waste > Mixed feedstock >... | reverse complement strand
CATGCGCCATGGTCCGTTTGACAGCGAGGCCCGCCCGCCCGCTGATTGCCGCCATGTCCGCCCGGTCCGATCCCTGGAAGCGATACCGGCGCCTGCGCGCGCACCTGCGGGAGCTCTACCACGGCGACTCCCCCGCGGCGGTCCGCTTCCGCCTGGCCGTGATCGGGGTCGACCTGGTCCTGATCGCCTTCTTCATCGCCGCACCGGTCCTGCGGGCCACGCCGTTCTTCCTGGCGGTGGACTATTTCGTCGCCCTGGTGCTTGCGGCGGACCTCGCGGCCCGGGCGGCGGCATGGGGCTCCTTCGGGAGCTGGATCCGTCGCCCCATCGTCTGGGTCGACGCCTTCGTCCTGCTCACACTGCTGGCCCCGCTGTGGCTGCTCAACCTCGCCTTCCTCCGCGTGCTGCGGCTGTGGACGCTGTTCCACAGCGACTTCTTCTGGGCGACGGTCGGGCGACGCTTCGACGACACCTTCGTGGAGGACGTCTGCCGGGCCGCGGCCACCCTGGCGACCTTCATCTTCGTGGTGACGGGCTTCGTCTACACCAGCTTCGCGGGCCGCCATGTCGGCGTCGACAGCTATCTGGACGCCCTCTACTTCACGGTCGCGACGCTGACGACGACGGGCTTCGGCGACATCGTGCTTCCGGGCCCCTGGGGAAAGGTCATCTCGATCGTCACCATGATCTCGGGGATCACGCTGTTCGTGCGGCTCGCCCAGACGCTGTTCAGGCCCCACAAGGTGCGCTTCGAATGCCGGCGCTGCGGCCTGATGCGGCACGACCCGGACGCGGTGCACTGCAAGGCCTGCGGCGCGCTGCTGAAGATCCCCAATCCGGAGGACTAGGCGGACCTGCGGCGGCCGGCCGGGGGTCAGCCTGCCGCCGGCTCCGGCGGGGTCACGACCAGGACATCGACCCTGGCGTCCCGGAGCACGGTCTCGGAGACGCTCCCGAGCAGCCAGCGCTCCGCGCTCGACTTGTGCTCATGGGCGAGGACGACGAGGTCGGCCTGTTCGGCCGCGGCCGCCTCGGCAATGACCTGGGGGATGGGCGACTCGACGGGCCGGAGGATGCGCGGCGTCCGCTCCAACCCGATCCGCTCAAGCAGGGCCAGGAGCTGATGATCGGCGGCCTGGGCCGCCTCGGCGACCAGCTCCGCGTCGTCCCGTCCGCCGTTGGCGCCGCTCAGCCCGGGGCCGACCGCCAGCGGCGAAGCGAAGGCGTGGAGGACCACGAGTTCGGCGCCCTGGTCCAGGCCGAGCGCCTGGACCGCGGAGACGGAGGCCAGCGACTGCTCCGACAGCTCCGCCGCCAGGAGGATGCGGCGGTACGGTCCGGCCGGAAAGCCGTTGGCCATGAGCACGGGGCGCCCGGTCTCGCGGATCGTCCGTTCGGCGGTGGTGCCGATGAAGACGTCCCGCAGCACCTGCCGCCGGTGTGGGCCCAGCACGATCAGGGCCGCGTCGAGCTCCTCGGCCGCCTGGGTGAGCGCCCGGAAGGACGGTCCCAGGGCGATGTGTCCCCGGCATGGCGTCCCATCCAGCTCGCGGACGGTGCGGGCCATCTCCTCCAGCTGGTCCGCCGCGGCGCGACGCTGCTCCTCGACCAGCCGGGCGGGCTGATCGTCATCGATCGCGTGCACGAGCACGAGCTCGGCCCCGGCCGCGTGCGCGAGGATGGCGGCGCGGCGCAGGGCGCGGTCCGAGCGGACGGAGAAATCGGTCGCGGCGAGAATCCTCATTATGACGGCGTCCCGGTGCGGAGCCGACCGCCCCGCCCGCGGGACGCCGCCCAGAGCGCCGCCATGCCGAGGGCGCCCGACAGCAGGGACGCGACCAGGACGCCGAGCTTGGCGGCGTGCAGCGCCTCGGCCTCGAAGGCGAGGCCGGCGATGAACAGGGCCATGGTGAAGCCGATGCCGCAGAGCGACCCGGCGGCCAGCAGCATGGTCCAGCCGAGATCCTCGGGCTTGCGCGCCAGCCGCAGCATCACCGCCAGGCGCGCGAAGGCGAAGATGCCGAGCGGCTTGCCGATGGCCAGACCGGCCACGGTCGCCAGGATGATCGTGCCGGCCGCGCCGAAGTCCGAGACCGTCACCCCGGCGTTGGCGAAGGCGAACAGCGGCAGGACCAGGAAGGCGGACCACGGGTGCAGGGTTTCGCCCAGGCGCTGTTCGGGCGAGATGCTCTCGCGCGCCGCGCGCTCCAGCCGGCGCCGGGCCCCGTGGCCCGCGTGCTCGCCGCCGTCGCCGACTTCGGCAGGGGCGGCGCGGCGGCCCCATTCGAGGAACCACTCCAGCCGGCTGGGCTCGACCCAGGGCCTCACCGGCGTCAGGAGCCCGAGGGCGACCCCGGCGATGGTGGGATGCACGCCGGATTCGTGCATCGCCGCCCAGACCAGCAGCCCCACGGCCCAGTAGGCGGCCACCTGGCGCACGCCCAGGCGCTGCATCAGCACAACGATGCCCAGGCCAGCCAGAGCCCCGGCGAACGGCAGCGGATGGAAGCCGTGGCTGTAGCCGAGGGCGATCACGAGCATGGCGCCGATGTCGTCGATGATCGCCAGGGCCAGCACGAACACCCTGAGGCTCTTGGGGACGCGCCGGCCAAGCAGGGCCAGGCAGCCCACCACGAAGGCGATGTCGGTGGCCATCACCGCGCCCCAGCCGGCGGAGGCTCCGGGGCCGGACGCCAGGGCGAGGTAGATTCCTGCCGGGACCAGCATGCCGCCGAGCGCCGCCGCCAGCGGCAGGGCGGCCGCGCCGGGCGCGCTCAGCTCGCCGAAGACGAGCTCGCGCTTGATCTCCAGGCCGACGACGAAGAAGAACAGCGTCATCAGCCCATCGTTGATCCAGTGCCGCAGCGGGTAGTCCCAGACCAGCCCGCCGATCCGCAGGCCGACCGAGGTGGTCCACAGCGACTCGAAGGCCGATCCGAGCGGGGAGTTGGCGAGGGCCATGGCGATCACGGCCACCACCAGAAGCACCGCCCCGCCGGCGGCCTCGGTGTGGATGAAGCGCTGGAACGGGGTCGCGATGGCGTCCAGGGGCGCCTGGGGGAATTCGGGAGCGGGCGTCCGTTCGGCTTCGGTCATGCGGCACCATGCAGAGGGGGCTGGCGGCAGGCTAACCGGACAGCGACCGCAACGCCTAATCCAGCACAGCTGCCGCCGCGCGGCGGCGGTTCGCCTGGCCGAAGAGCTCACTCGTGGCCCAGGTACACCGCCCAGACGTTGAGCGCATAGACCGCAACGAGCGTCAGGCTGGCCCAGCTGACGAGGCGCAGCGGTCGGCTGCGCACCCGGGCGATCAGGGCGATGCTGACCACCCCGTTCATCACCAGCGCGGAGAAGGCGGTGGCGGCGTGCGCCGGCGAGGCATGGGCCAGTAGCGGACCGCCGGCGAAGGCGAGGTCGTCCACCGCGAGCACGACCATGTTGAAGAGGTTGCTCCCCAGCAGGTTGGCCATGGCCATGTCCAGGGCGCCGATGCGCGCGGCGCCGACGGTCACGACCAGCTCCGGCATCGAAGTGGCGGCCGAGACCAGCAGGGTGCCGACGAAGGTGTTGGTCCAGCCCATCGCCCGGGCCAGCTCCACCGCCGCCACCGGCAGGAACAGGCCCGCGCCGAACACCGCCGCCGCGCTCACGGCGTAGCCGATCACGGCCTTGCGAAGGGTGATGCCGGGATAGCGGTCCGCGCTCGGCTCGGCGGGCTGCATCATCTGGCGGCGCTCGTAGGTGAACACCATGCGCAGGGCCAGGAGATAGACCCCGACGATGACCGGCGTGATCACGCCGACCCGGCCGATCGACAGCCCGTCCGCGTGGCCGGCGAGCAGGAGGTTCAGGCCGACCAGCCCAAGGAGCACCGCGCCGAAATTGGCGGACAGCACATGGCCGAGGCTGGCCGAGGAGAACATCGGCGAGCCGCGGTGGAGCAGGTCCACGGCGGCCAGGATCAGCAGGTTGTAGACGCAGCTGCCCAGCACGTCCCCGACCGCGAGGTTGGGGGCGTGAGCCACGGTCACGGCGCTGACGCCGGTGACCAGTTCGGGCAGGGAGGTCACGGTCGACAGCAGGATCAGGCCGATCCAGCTGCCGGAAAGGCCGGTCCGCTCGGCGATGACGTCGCCGAACCGCGAGAGCCAGTAGCCGCCTGCGGCGATCACCAGGGCGAGTGCAAGGAACTCCAGCCAAGCCATGCCTGCACCTGTCGGTTCCATCGAGGCGAGGACCCGCGACGACCTCCTCGCGGACCTGGCTTCGTCGCTGGCAGCCGACCTAGGAACGCGCCTTGAGCCATTTCAATGCGGACGCCGAGCCCGGTCCTAGTCTTATCCATATCCCAACCGGGACAAGCCGTGACGAAAGCCCCAGCCGCCGCCCCGCCGACGCCGTTCTGGTCGCTGTCCGCAGACCAGGCGCTGGCGGTGCTCGGGTCCGAACCGGAGGGGCTGAGCGACGCAGAGGCCGCAGCCCGCCTGAAGACGTACGGGCCCAACGTCCTTCCCGAGCCCAGGGCCACGCCTGCGGTGCTGGTGTTCCTGCGTCAGTTCAGGAGCCCGCTGATCTACCTGCTGCTGGCCGCCGGCGCGGTGTCGCTCGCACTGCGCCATTTCAGCGACGCGGGCTTCATCCTCGGCGTCCTGATGCTGAACGCGGTCATCGGCGCGCTGCAGGAGTGGAAGGCCGAGGCCGGCGCGGCCGCCCTGAAGCGGACCTTGCACCTGCATCCGACGGTGCTGCGCGCCGGCGTCCGCAAGACGATCGACCTGGAAACGCTCGTCCCGGGCGACGTGGTGCTCCTGGAGTCGGGCGCGGGGGCGCCGGCGGACCTCCGGCTGCTCTCGGCGCGCCAGCTGCGCGTGGACGAGTCGCTGCTGACCGGGGAGTCCGAGCCCGTCCTCAAGGACGCGGCCGCCCACTGCGAGCCGGGCGCGCCGCTGGGCGACCGGCTGACCATGGTCCACGCCGGCACGACCGTGGCGGCCGGGCGCGCCGCGGGCGTGGTCAGCGCCACGGGCGCGCGGACACAGCTCGGCGGGATCGCCGGCAGTCTCGCCGGGGAGGGCGCGCGCCCGCCGCTGCTGCTGAGGATGGAGGCCTTCGCGCGCCGGATCGCCCTGGCCGCCCTGGTGCTGATGGCGCTGCTCGGGGCCGGACTGCTGGCCCGGGGCGCGGCGCCGGCGGAGGTGTTCCTGCTGGCTGTGGCGCTGGCGGTCGCCGCCGTGCCGGAAGGCCTGCCGGTGGCGATCACGGTGGCGCTGTCGGTGGCGTCCTCGCGCATGGCCAGGCGCAACGTGATCGTGCGCCAGCTGCCGGCGGTCGAAGGCCTGGGCTCCTGCACCCTGATCGCCAGCGACAAGACCGGCACGCTCACCGTCAATCGTCTGACCGTCCAGAGGCTGGCCCTGCCGTCCGGACACGCCGCCGATGTGGAGGGCGAGGGCCTCGACCTCGGGGGGGAGCTGCGCCCGGACGCGGGCAGCGGCGCAGGGCCCGGCGACTGGCCCCGGTTCCTGGCGCTGGCGGTCTGCGGCGTGCTCGCCAACGAGGGCCGCATCACCCGTGTGGACGGCGCCGTCGAGGCCGCCGGGGACGCGGTCGACGTGGCCTTCCTGATGCTCGGGGCGAAGCTGGGCCTCTGGCCGGACGCCCTGGCCCGCGACCACCGCCAGGCGGCGATGATCCCCTACGAGCCGGAGCGCGGCTACTCGGCGTCCCTGAACGAGGGCCCGGAGGGCCGGCGCATCCACGTGAAGGGGGCGCCCGAGCGGGTGCTGCCGTTCTGCGCGGACATCGACACGGACCGGATGCTCGCCCATGCGAGCCGGCTCGCCGCGGCGGGTTACCGGGTGATCGCGCTGGCCGAAGGGCCTGCCCGGCCGCACCTGCGCAAGCTCGAGGAGGACGACCTGCAGGGCCTGCGGCTGCTGGGGTTCGCGGGCCTGATCGACCCCTTGCGACGGGAGGCGGCCGAGGCGGTGGCGCGCTGTCGGAGCGCGGGCCTGCAGGTGCGGATGATCACCGGGGACCATCCGGAAACGGCGCTGGCGATCGCGCGCAAGCTCGATCCGGCCCATCCCCCAGCCGAGGTGGTGACCGGCCGTGAGCTCGCGGCCCTGAGCGGCCGGGCGTTGGAGGACCGGATCCTGTCGGCCGAGGTCTACGCCCGGGTCGAACCGGCGCAGAAGACCCTGATCGTGCAGGCGCTGCAGCGCGGGGGCCATTTCGTGGCCGTCACGGGCGACGGCGTCAACGACGCGCCGGCGCTGAAGGCGGCTCATGTGGGCGTGGCCATGGGCGCCAGCGGCACGGACGTGGCGCGCGCCGCGGCGGACCTGATCATCACCGACGACAACTTCGCCTCGATCGTCGCGGGGGTGGAGGAGGGTCGGACGGCCTACGACAACATCCGCAAGATGGTCTGGTTTCTCCTCAGCACGGGCGTGGCGGAGATCATGCTCTTCATGCTCGCCCTCGGCGCGGGCCTGCCGATGCCGCTGACGGCGGTGCAGATCCTGTGGCTGAACCTGGTCACCGAGGGCATCCAGGACGTCGGCCTGGCGCTCGAAGGCAAGGAGCCGTCGGTGATGTCGCGGCCGCCCCGCCGCCCGAACGAGCCGATCTTCGACCGGCGGATGATCGTGCAGTGCCTGGTGACCGGAGGCTACATCGGCGGCCTCTCCTTCGGCTTGTTCTGGTGGCTGCACGAGCGCAGCGGGCTGACGGAGGAGGCGGCCCGCAACTGGCTGATGCTCTTCCTGGTGTTCTTCCAGAACCTGCATGTGCTGAACTGCCGCTCGGAGGTCCGGTCCTTCTTCCGCGTGCCGATCCATTCCAACCCGGCCCTCCTCATCGGCATCGCCGCCGCCTTAGGCGTCCACGTCTCGGCCATGTACCTGCCGGGGCTGAGCGGCGTCCTGGGCGCGGCGCCGCTGGAGCCGGCGCAGTGGGGCGCGGTGCTGGCGCTGGCCGCCACCGTGCTGGCGGTGGGGGAGCTGTTGAAGCGCCTTGCGCCGAGGGCTCCGGCCCGCGAGCCTGCCTGAGCGGGAGCCCTGAACATGTCCTACAAGACCCTCCTGACCCACGTGGAGCCCGGCGAGGACGCCCGCTGGCGCGTCAGGCTGGCCGTCGCGCTCGCCGCGCGCTTCGACGCGGCCCTGATCGGGCTCGGGGCGAGGGCGTTCGACGTCTGGCCCGACCCGACCGCAGCATCCCACCAGGCCCTGAAGGAGGCGATCGAGGCCGACCTGGAGCAGGCCCGGCAGGTGTTCGAGGAGGAGACGGCGGGTCTGCGCGGCCCGGTCGTCTGGCGGACCGCGACGGATTATCCCGCCGCGGCCCTGGCGGAGGCGGCCTGCGGGGCCGACCTGATCGTCGCGGCGGGGACCTGTCCCAAGCCGTTCCAGACCTTCGCCGATCCCGGCGCCCTGATCGTGGGGGCCGGGGCGCCGGTTCTGATCGCCCCCGAGGGGACGGCCGGCGTCGAGGCGGACAAGGTCCTGATCGGCTGGAAGAACACGCGCGAGGCGCGCCGCGCCGTCGCCGACGCCTTGCCGTTCCTGACGGCGGCGCGGGAGGTCGAGGTCGTCCGGGTCCATGGCGCGCAGGAGGAGACGCCGGAGTCCCTGGACCTTGTGGCGCAGCGGCTGCGGCGGCACGGTGTGAACGCCCGCTGCGCCATGCTCGCGCGCGGCGCGGGGTCGGTCGCGCAGGACCTGCAGGAGGCCGCCGCGTCGCGGTCGGCTGGCCTGATCGTCACCGGCGGCTACGGCCACTCCCGATTGCAGGAACTGGTCCTGGGCGGAGTGACGCGGGGCCTCCTGGGCCAGGCCGCCGTGCCGGTGCTGTTCAGCCACTAGCACGCCGGCGCGCTTGACAGGAGCTCGGCCCCGGCGGTCTGAAGGCGGACGGCCGCCCGCCGCGCGCGCCGAGGAGGTCGTTCTTTGCCGCCCAGACGCTCGACAGGACCGGACGCGGTCGCCGGCGTGCAGGCCGTCCAGCTGGTGCTGGAGATCCTGGAGCATCTCGCCAAGCAGGAGCTGGCCGGGGTCACCGAGATCGCCAACGCCCTGGGCACGACCAAGGCGCGGGTGCACCGGCACCTGAGGACCCTGGTCAACACCGGCTACGCGGTCCAGGAGGCCGGCGGGGAACGCTACGGGGCCGGGCCGCGCCTGATCGTGCTGGCGCAGATGCTGGCCCAGGAGAACTCCCTGACCAGCGTCGCCCGTCCGGTGATGCAGAAGCTGCGCGACGCCCTGGGCCATACTATCACCCTGGCCAAGGTCACCGGCGACGTCGTGAAGATGGTGGACGCCCTGGAGGGCAGCGGCCTGATCAACATCGGCGTCCGGATCGGCCTGGACCTGCCGCTGCACGCCAACGCAGGGGGCAAGCTGGCGCTGGCCTTCGGCGAGCCGGAGGTGCGCGGATCGCTCGCGGCCCTGGCGCCGCTGGAGAAGTTCACCGAGCACACCATCACCGACGTGCAGACGCTGCAGGGGGAGATCGAGGCGGTCCGTCGCCAGGGCTGGGCCAGCGCGCCCGAGGAGTTCGTGCTCGGGATCAACGCGGTCTCCGCCCCGATCTTCGACCGCGACCACCGGCTCGTGGCCACCCTCGGCATGGTCAATTCCATCCAGTTCCTCGGCCGGCGGCCGACCGCCGAGCAGATCGCCGCGCTCACGGCGGCGGCCGCGGAGATCTCCAGCCACCTCGCCATGCGGCGGTAAGTCCTGGGCTCGGCTGACGTGACGTTGTAACGTCCATCGTGACGTAGGCGACGCCGTCGGGGAGGGGTGCATGAACTGGCTGCAGGCCGAGCCGCGGGCGGGCGGAAGCTGCCGCTTCGGCACCTGGGCGAAGATCCCGGCCCTGGAGACGGTGGAGATGCTCGGCCGGGCCGGCTTCGACTTCGTCGTGGTCGACATGGAGCACGCTCCGCACAGCCTGCAGACCGCCTATCAGGCCATCGTCCAGGCCCAGGGCGCGGGCATGGCCGCCCTGGTGCGCCTGCCCGACCATTCCGCCGCCATGGCCCAGAAGCTGCTGGACGCGGGCGCCGACGGCCTGCTCATCCCGCGCGTGGACAGCGCCGGCGCCGCGCGCCGGGCGCTGGAGGGCATGTGCTTCCCGCCCGAGGGGAGCCGCGGCATGGGCTACACCTCCCGCGCGGCCATGTGGGGCGCCGACGGCGTCGCAGCCTACCTGGAGCGCGGACGCACCGGGGTCACCCGCATCGCCCAGCTGGAGGACCGCGGCGTGATCGGGGAGATCGAGGCGGTCTGCGCCGCGCCCGGCCTGGACGCCCTGTTCATCGGCTTCGGCGACCTGATGCTGTCCACCGGCCTCGGCCGCACCGCCCCGGAGATGCTGGAGCTGGAACGGACGGTGCTCGCCGCCGGCGCGGCCCGTGGCCTGCCGGTGGGCACGGCGGTGCAGACGCCCAAGGAGGCGCTCGCCTGCCGCGACGCGGGCTACGGATTCGTGATGGTCAGCGCCGACACCACCATCTTCTCGCAGGGCGCGCGGGCGCTCGCGGCGGGGCTGCGCGGGGAGGGGTAGGCGGCGGCTATCCCGCGGCCTTTTCGCGGTCCCAGCTGGACACCGCGGTCTGGTCGGGCTCGCAGCCGCCCACGGCGGCGACGCGCGCGGTCATCATGTAGACGCCGATGATCGCGATCATCTCGAAGATCATGGGATCGCCGAACAGGGCGCGGGCCTCGTCCAGGGTCGCATCGCTGGGCGAGACGTCGCGCACAACCTCCGCCGTGAAGCGGGCGACCGCGCGCTCCTGTTCGCCGAGGGCGGCGTAGTCCCCCCGCTCGAGGGCGCCCAGGACGGCCTCCTCCATGCCGAGGTTGCGGGCGATCGAGAGGTGGTGGTGCAGCTCGTAGCCGCTGCGGGACAGGTGGGCCACGGTGAGGATCAACACCTCGCGCAGCATCGGGTCCATGCTCGACATCAGCACCGTCGCCGCCGACAGGTCGCGCTGCCGCTCCCAAAGGCCGTCGGGCGTGTGCAGGGCCATGCGGACGACGTTCAGCAGCCGGTGGCTCGGGGCCGCCAGGAAGGCGCGCTTGGCGTCCGAGAGGTCCGAGGGCTCCGGATAGGGGATCCTGCTCATGCGCGGGCGCTCTCTCCATGTGTCCTGCAGGCTGATCTCACGTCTCGGACCTGCGGACAATATCGCCAGACGTGACGACACTCTCATTTTTGGTGGACGCTCGCGGGCGCCGCCGATACCGTGATCCAAACGAGGAGCGGTCTGCGGCCGCCGGGAGGGAGGGATGGACGCACCCGCTGAGGCAGGCGAATGGCTGACGCGCTTGCAGTCGGCGCTGGACGATCCCGAGGGCGCCGACTGGGACGGGCTGTTCGCCGAGGACTGCTGCTGGCGCGACCTGCTCGCCTTCACCTGGAACATCGTGACCCTGGAGGGGAAGGGGGCCGTGGCGGACATGGCGCGCCGACAGGCGCCGTCGATCGCCGCCACGGCCTTCCGACCGGACCCGGACATGCCCGCCGGCGACGGCGGTTGGTTCGACTTCGAGACCGCCACGGCCCGGTGCAAGGGCCATGTCGAGCTGAGGGGCGGCCGCTGCTTCACCCTGCTGACGGCGATGACCGAGCTGAAGGGGTTCGAGGAGCCGGCGGGCGCGGGCCGGATCGACGGGCTGGTGCACCGCGCCGTCAAGCGGCGCCGGACCTGGCTGGACGAGCGCCAGGAGGAGGCGCGCGCCCTCGGCCATGAGCGGCAGCCCTACTGCCTGATCGTCGGGGGCGGCCAGAACGGCCTGGCCCTGGCCGCGCGCCTGAGGCGCCTCTCGGTCCCGACCCTGGTGGTCGACGCCCACGAACGGCCGGGAGACGCCTGGCGCAGGCGCTACAGGACCCTCTACCTGCACGACCCGATCTGGCTCGACCACTTCCCCTATCTGCCGTTCCCCGACCACTGGCCGCTCTACACCTCCAAGGACAAGATGGGGGACTGGCTGGAGGCCTACGCCAAGATCATGGAGCTCAACGTCTGGAGCTCCACCGTCTGCCGCAAGGCGCGGTTCGACGAGGCGGAGGGCGTCTGGGAGGTGGAGGTCGAGCGCGAGGGCCAGACCCTGACGCTGCGCCCGACCCAGCTGGTGCTGGCGACCGGCCTGTCCGGCGGCAAGAACGTCCCGGAGATTCCCGGCGCCGAGAGCTTCAGGGGACGCCAATACCACTCCGGCGACCACCCTGGCGGAGAGGACATGACCGGCCGGCGGTGCGTGGTGATCGGCTCCAACAATTCCGCGCACGACATCTGCGTGGACCTCTGGGAGAACGACGCGGCCTCGGTGACGATGGTCCAGCGATCGCCGACCATCGTGGTGCGCGCCGAGACCATGCGCGCGCTCAGCGCCGGCATCCCCTACGCCCGCAAGGACGTGCCGACCGACGCGGCGGACCTGCTGGCCGCGGTCACGCCCTTCCGCCTGCGCACCGCGATCGAGGTGGCGGGGACGGACCACATCCGCCAGCTGGACGCCGACTTCTACCAGCGGCTGGTCGACAGCGGATTCCAGCTCTGGCACGGCGAGGACGAGTCCGGCTTCTTCATGGCCTACTACCGCCGCGCCGCCGGCTACTACATCGACGTCGGCGGCTCGGAGCTGATCATCGACGGCGAGATCGCCCTGCGCCCCGGCGCGATCGCCGCGATCGAGCCGGACGGGGTGCGCATGGCGGACGGGGAGCTGCTGCCGGCGGACCTGATCGTCTACGCCACCGGCTACCGCCCGATGCAGGAGTGGGCGGCCAAGCTGATCTCGCCGGAGGCGGCGGCCCGGATCGGTCCCTGCTGGGGGCTCGGCTCGGGGGTGAAGGGCGATCCCGGCCCGTGGGAAGGCGAGCTGCGCAACATGTGGAAGCCGACCCGCCAGCCGAACCTCTGGTTCCAGGGCGGCAACCTCGCCCAGTCGCGCTTCCACTCCCTGCACCTGGCGCTGCAGATCAAGGCGCGGATGGAGGGGCTGCCCACGCCGGTCTACCGGCCGGGCGAGACCGCATCGGCCGCCGCGCCGCAGCCGGCGCTGGTCTGAGCCCATGGCGCAGCTGTTCGACACCCACGCGCACCTGATCGCCGACGATCCGGTCCGCTATCCGCCCTCGCCGCTGCGCGGGCAGACCGACCCGCCCCCTCTGCCGGCGCCGGTCACCGACGCCATGCTGCTGGACTGGATGGACGCCAACGGCGTCGGCCGCGCCTGCCTGGTGCAGCGGGCCCACGCCTACGGCTACGACAACAGCTATGTGGTGGACTGCGCCCTGCGCCATCCGGACCGGCTGGTCTCGGTGGGGGTGTTCGACGCCCAGGACCCCGCCACTCCCGCCCTGGTCGACCGCCTGGCCGCGGAGCAGGGGCTGGGCGGCGCACGCCTTTGCGCGGTGCGCCCCTGGGAGATGGACACCGCCTGGTTCAACGCGCCCCAGGCCATGAAGTTCTGGGAGGTCGCGGCGGCGCGGCGGCTGCCCGTCGCCATCATCTTCTTCCACTACCATCTGCCCTACGCCCTGCCGGCGCTGCGGCTGGTGGCCGAGCTGTTCCCCGAGGTCCCGATCGTCGTCGACCACGTCGGCTGCGGGCACGGGTCGAACCCGGAGGTGGCCTGGGGCCGCGAGCGCGGCTACGACATGGACGCGCCCGGACCGCCGGACTACGGCCTGGACGCCGTCGCGCCCCTGGCCGCGCACCGGAACGTCTCCTTCAAGTTCACCCAGATCTGCGTCGACCGGCTGCGCGACGCCAACATCCCGCTGAGCGCCTTCGTGCGCAGGCTGACGGACCTCTACGGCCCGGAGCGGCTGGTCTGGGGGTCCGACATCGGCCAGAGCGGCGGGACCTACGAGGGCATGACGGCCGCCGCGCGCGAGGCGGCCTCGCGGCTGGACGAGCACGAGCGGCGCCGCTTCTTCTTCGGCAACGCGGCCGCGATCTACGGGCGGGGAGGGTAGGCCGATGGCCGACGGTTCCGCGGCGGCGCCGGTCGCGGCCCCGTCCTGGCTCAACGCGACGCTGAACGGCCCGGGCGACTGGACGCTGCGCGGCCGGATCCCCTATCTGCTGGGCCTGATCATGCTGTTCGATTCCTGGGACAGCGTCGTGATCGCCTTCACCCTGCCGTCGATCGCCAAGGCGTGGTCCCTGGACCCGCTGCAGGGCGGCTGGCTGATTTCCTCGGGCTACGCCGGCCAGCTCTTCGGGGCGGTGGCCTTCGGGGCGGCGGCGGAGGCGAAGGGCCGCCTGCCCGTGCTGCGCGCCCTGGTCGTGATCATGTGCCTGCTGGCGGTCGCCTGCGGCCTGGCTCAGGACTACGGCCAGCTGGTCGCGCTCAGGCTGGCCCAGGGCCTGGCGATCGGAGGGGCCCTGCCGGTGGCCATCTCCTACCTCAATGAGATCGCCCCCACGGCCGTGCGGGGGCGGTTCTTCGGGACCTACCAGTTCCTGATGGTGAGCGGCTTCGGCCTGGCCTCGCTGTGCAGCGCCTGGATCGTGCCGGCGTTCGGCTGGCGGCCCATGTACATGCTGGGCGCCGCGCCCCTGCTGCTCGCGCCCTTCCTGTTCGCCCTGCCGGAATCCCCCCGCTGGCTGGCGGGGCGGGGCCGGATCGAGGCGGCGGTGAAGGCGCTGCGGCGCCTCGGCGGCCGCCCGGATCCCGCGCAGGCGGCGGCCGCGCCGCCTGCGCCGCGGCGGCCGCCCGCCACGGCGCTGCTGTCGCCGCGGCTCAGGGGCCTCACGGTCGTGACGGGCCTGCTGTGGCTGCTGACCTCGCTGGTGTCCTACGGCCTGGTGACCTGGGTGCCCTCGATCTACGTCGGCCAGTTCCACATCCCGCTGGCGCGCGCGCTGCAGTACAACGCCATCGCCTCGGTGTTCGTGCTGATCATCCCGCTGGTGCTGCGCCAGACCATCGACCGGTTCGGCCGCCGGCCGCCGGTGATCCTCGGCACGGCCGCCGGCGCCCTGGCGCTCCTGGCCCTGACCTTGGCGGACCCCCGGCGCGAGCTCCTGATCGTGGGCCTGACCATCCTGGGGTCGATCGGGGTCTCGATCGGCTCGATGGT
>Ga0164243_10009547_pt1 | contig 14109 bp, 14 predicted proteins | sample OricompcompostOP_FD_108781 | JGI IMG/M metagenome (GOLD analysis project Ga0164243, IMG submission 108781) | Organic Plus compost microbial communities from Emeryville, California, USA - Original compost - Organic plus compost (OP) | ecosystem: Engineered > Solid waste > Mixed feedstock >... | reverse complement strand
CTCCCCAACGACCCGAACACCCAACCGGTCGCCGCGGCGGCCGCGCGGGAGGCGCCGGTCCCGGTCCGGGTCGTGCCGACCCGCTCGCCGGTGCAGGCGCTGGCGGCGCTCGCCGTCCGCGACCCGGCCCGCCCGTTCGACGACGACGTGATCGAGATGGCCAAGGCCGCGGGTGCCTGCCGCTACGCGGAGGTCTGCTACGCGAGCCGCGACGCGCTGACCGTCGCGGGCCCGTGCCGCACCGGCGACGTCCTGGCGCTCGTCGAGGGGGAGGTGCACCTGATCGGCACCGACCTCGCCGACACCTGCCGCGCGTTGCTCGACGCCCTGCTCGGCGGCGGCGGCGAACTGGTCACGCTGGTCACCGGCGCCGACGCGCCGGAGGGTCTGGCCGATACGGTCGCCGCGCACGCCGCCGCCCGCTGGCCCTTCGCCGAGGTCCAGGCCTACCGGGGCGGCCACCCGCACTATCCACTCCTGGTGGGTGTGGAATGACCGCGATGGACGATCCGCTCCGCAAGGTCCTGGGCGACAAGACCGCCCGGGCCCTGGAGAAGCACCTCGACCTGCGGACGGTGGCCGACCTCGTCTACCACTTCCCGCGCCGGTACGACGAGCGCGGCGAGCACACCGACATCCGTTCGCTGTCGGTCGGCGAGGACGTCACCGTGCTCGGCCAGGTCCGGCGCGCCACCACCCGGCCGATGCGCCAGCGCGGCGGCAAGCTGCTGGAGGTGCTCGTCGAGGACGGCACGGGCGGCGTGCTCACGCTGACGTTCTTCAACCAGGCGTGGCGCGAGCGCGACCTGCGTCCGGGCCGGTGGGGCCTGTTCGCCGGCAAGGTCACGGAGTTCCGCGGCAAGCGCCAGCTCAACGGCCCCGACTACGTGCTCCTCGGCGACGAAGGCGAGGCGACGGAGGAGATCGAGGAGTTCGCCGGCGCGCTGATCCCCGTCTACCCGGCGGCCGGCGCGGTGCCGACCTGGACGATCGCCCGCTGCGTCCGGGTCGTGCTCGACACGCTGGTTCCCGTCGACGACCCGCTGCCGGCGACGGTCCGCGGTTCCCGCGGGCTGGTGTCGCTCGACCGCGCGCTGCGCGACATCCACCGGCCGGGGTCCCGGGAGGACCTGGCCCGGGCCCGGCGCCGGCTCAAGTGGGACGAGGCGTTCGCGGTGCAGCTCACGCTGGTGCGGCGCAAGGTGCGGGCCACGTCGCTGCCCGCGCGGCCCCGGCCGCTGGCCCCGGACGGCCTGGTCGCGACGTTCGACGCGCGGCTGCCGTACGAGCTGACCGAGGGCCAGCGGCGGGTCGGCGCGGAGATCTCCGCGGACCTGGCCACCGCCCACCCGATGCACCGGCTCCTGCAGGGCGAGGTCGGGTCCGGCAAGACCGTCTGTGCCCTGCGCGCCATGCTCCAGGTGGTCGACGCCGGCGGCCAGGCGGCCCTGCTGGCACCCACCGAGGTGCTGGCCGCCCAGCACCACCGCGGCATCACCGGGCTGCTCGGGCCGCTCGGCCGCCCCGACGAGCTGGACGGCGACCCGTCCGGCACGCGGGTGGTGCTGGTGACGGGCTCGCTCGGCGCGGCGGCGCGGCGCGAGGCGGCGGCCGCCGTCGCCTCCGGGGCGGCGGGCATCGTCGTCGGCACGCACGCGCTGCTCTACGAGGGCGTCGAGTTCCGCGACCTCGGCCTGGTGGTCGTCGACGAGCAGCACCGCTTCGGCGTCGAGCAGCGCGACGCGCTGCGCGCCAAGGCCGACCAGCCGCCCCACACGCTGGTGATGACGGCGACGCCGATCCCGCGCACGGTCGCGATGACGGTTTACGGCGACCTCGAGGTCTCCACGCTCTCGCAGTTGCCGGGCGGCCGCTCGCCGATCGCCTCGCACGTGGTGCCGGCGCTGGAGAAGCCCGCGTTCCTCGACCGCGCGTGGCGCCGGCTCCGGGAGGAGGTGGAGGCGGGCCACCAGGCGTACGTCGTGTGTCCGCGCATCGGCGACGGCGCCGGGTCGGACTCCGAGGAGCCGCCGCCGGCCGACGACGGCGCTCCGGTCCGCCGCCCGCCGCTCGCCGTCACCGAGGTGGCGCCGATGCTGGCCGAGGGCCCGCTGCACGGCCTGCGCGTCGGCGTCCTCCACGGCCGCCTGCCGGCCGACGAGAAGGACGCGGTGATGCGCGCGTTCGCGGCCGGCGAGCTGGACGTCCTGGTGGCGACGACGGTGGTCGAGGTCGGCGTCGACGTCCCCAACGCCACCGTGATGATCGTCATGGACGCCGACCGGTTCGGCGTCTCGCAGCTCCACCAGCTCCGCGGCCGCGTCGGCCGGGGCTCCGCCGCGGGCCTGTGCCTGCTGGTGACCGAGGCCCCGGAAGGCTCGCCGGCCCGCGAACGCCTCGACGCGGTGGCCTCCACGACCGACGGCTTCAAGCTCGCCGAGCTCGATCTGGAGCAGCGGCGCGAGGGCGACGTCCTCGGCGCCACGCAGTCCGGCCGCCGTTCACACCTGCGGCTGCTCTCCCTGCTCCGCGACGCCCAGCTGATCGGCGAGGCCCGGCTGGAGGCCATCGCGCTGGTGGAGGAGGACCCGGACCTCACCGCCCACCCGGCCCTCGCCGCGTCGGTCGCCCAGCTCGTCGACGAGGAACGCGCCGAATACCTCGAGAAGGGCTAGCCAGGGGTGTCCTGCCGGACGGCCTCGCCGGCGATCTCGATGTGCACCGTCTTGCCGACGAGGACGCCGCCGCTCTCCAGGGCGACGTTCCACAGCAGGCCGTAGTCCTCGCGCTCGATCTGGGCACTCGCGCTGAAGCCGAAGATGTCCTTGCCGTACGGGTCGCGCCTGGCCCCGCCGAACTCCACCTGGAGGTCGACCTGGCGGGTGACGTCGCGGACGGTCAGTTCGCCGTGCAGGGTGAAGCGGACCGGGGTGCGGACCGGCTCGGAGCTGGCGCCGGGGCGGCGGCCGAGGCGGTGGCTGCGCAGCCGTGCCCACACGAAGATCGGGTCGTCGGCGCCGCGCCAGCTCATGCCGGTGCTGCGGTACTCCAGGGTGGGGAACCGCTCGACGTCGAGGAAGTCGGGGCTGCTCAGGTGGGCGTCGCGGTCGGGGTTGCCGGTGGTGATGGTCGCCGCCTGGATCGTCGCGGTCACCGACGACTCCAGCGGGTCCTCGGCGACCACGATCCGCGCGCTGGCCTCCCCGAACTCGCCGCGGACGGGGCTGACCATCATGTGCCGCGCCAGGAAGCCGACCCGCTTGTGGGCCTGGTCCAGGTCGTAGACCCCCGGCATGGGGATGGTCAGGCCCTCCCAGGTTCTCGTCGCGAACGCGGACATGCTCTTGACGCTCCCCCCAAGATCGACCCAACCAGCATAAAGACGCTGCTGGGGGCCGCCGCGGCGCGCGGAGGGCAACGTGTCCGTCGACACAGAACGCGGTGCGCCGCCCGGGTTCCGGGCGGCGCACCTACACGGAACGTGGTCAGGCGGTGAACCGGAGGCGACGGCGGCGGGCGAACAGGAACAGACCCGCGCCGGCGGCGAGCAGCGCACCGGCCCCACCAGCGATGACGCCGGCCGAGGGCCCGGTCCGCGGCAGCTCGGGGCCGCCGCCACCGGCGCCGCAGTCCTCGGGCTTCTCGTCGTCGTACGAGATCACGACGTCGTCCTCACCCTCGGTGCTGACCCGGACGGTCAGGCCGGCCGACGCCGGGAACACGACGGGCTCCATCTCCTCGCCCGGCTTGACGGTGCGCGTGACGGCGTCACCGGTGCTCGGCGTGAACGTCACCGTGACCTCGCGGCCGTCGGCCGGGTTCTCCACGTAGAACGTCAGGTCGTCGCAGGTGACCTCGTACGTGCCGGCCGGGACGCCGCAGTTGCCCGGGTCCTTCCAGGCGAAGTGCTGCCGCCAGTCCCGGGTGCCCCGCTCGGTGACGGTGACGTCGCCGGCCTTGTCCCTGGGGATCCGGACCTCGACCGGCTCGCCGCCCTTGGCGACGGTGACCTCGTCCTCGTAGCTGCCGCTGAAGACGAACACCGCGTCCTTCGTGGCGTCGGCCTTGTTGGACAGCGTCACCACCAGGTACTCGCAGTCGGCGTTGGCGGTGGCGTCGGGCCGGGGAGCGTCCGGCGCGCAGGTTCCCGCCAGCTGGATCGAGTCCGAGCTGGCCGTCTTCTCCTTGTGTCCGTTGCTCCACTTGGCCCTCACCGACAGGCTCAGGCTGGTGGTGTCGCCCGGCACCGAGTACGTCGACACGAGCGGGCTGCCGGAGGGATGCGGGAACGTGTTGCCCGGCGTCACCTCGACGCCCGGCACGGTGGCCGGCTGCGGCGCGCCGCCGCCGACTCCCTTCGTCGCCGCGACCTCGACGAACGTGTAGTGGTCGGCCTGCGGCGGGGCGACGACCGTGATCGTCCAGGTGACGTCGTACTCGCCGGTCGCGGTGTCGCACACCGCTTCTCCGACGACGACGCTGTGGTGTGCGCTGGCGGGGGAGGCCAGGGCGACCGTCGCGGCGAGGCCGACGGCGGCGGCCCCGGCGACGGCGAGCGGTCGCCGCAGCGCGGTGGGGATCGAGAACACGCGTACTCCTGACATACGGGGGCGTTCAGGGCACGGTCGAAGCGCCGGGGTGCCACTGTCGACAGTGGTCGGATGGGTGGCACGCGGGGGCTTCGCCACGTCTCGTGCCGGGCTGGGCGGCAGCCGGCACAGAGGCAGACCATAGTCGTCCATGCATCCGTCGGTTCGAAATCACCAATACCTAAGGCTCGCGAGACCAATTCGAAACGATTGGAATGCGGTCGGTCATCGCGCGGTGCCGCATGGTCGCGGGAGTAGCGTCACACCCATGACGCGCATCGTCGCCGGCACGCACGGTGGCCGGCGGCTGGCGGCGCCGTCGGGGCCCGGGACCCGACCCACGTCGGACCGGGTACGCGAGGCGCTGTTCAGCACCCTCGACGCCATGGTCGATCTCGACGGAGCCCGGTTCGCGGATCTCTACGCGGGCTCCGGCGCGGTCGGCCTCGAAGCCCTCTCCCGTGGCGCCGCGCACGTCCTGCTGGTCGAGTCGGACTTCCGGGCCGCCCGGACGATCCGCGCCAACCTGGCCGCGCTCGGCGCCGGAACCGCCGCGCGGCTGGTCATGGCGAAGGTGGCGACCGTGCTCGACGGCGGGCCCGACGGGGAGCCGTACGACGTGGTGTTCGCCGATCCGCCGTACCCGATGCCCGACGAGGATGTCGCCGCCATGGTGCGCGCTCTCGTCCGCGGCGGATGGCTCGCCGCGGACGCCGTCCTGGTGGTCGAAAGGTCCACCCGGACGGGGCCGATCCCGCAGGTGGAAGGCGTCACTGAGGTGCGCGGTCGGCGGTACGGTGAGACGACACTTTGGTACGGTCGCCGATCATGAGACGTGCGGTCTGTCCCGGCTCCTTCGACCCGGTCACCAACGGACACCTCGACATCATCGGCCGGACGAGCCGCCTCTTCGACGAGGTGATCGTCGGCGTGCTCGTGAACCAGTCGAAGACCGGCCTGTTCACGGTCGACGAGCGGATCGCCATGCTCCGCGAGGCCACGGACGGCTACGGCAACGTCCGGATCGAGTCGTTCCAGGGCCTGCTCGTCGACTTCTGCCGCGGCGTGGACGCGGCGGTGGTGGTCAAGGGGCTGCGGGCCGTCAGCGACTTCGACTACGAACTCAAGATGGCACAGATGAACATCGGGCTCGCCGGGGTCGAGACACTTTTCATGCCGACCAACCCCCTCTACTCCTTCCTCTCCTCCTCGCTGGTCAAGGAGGTCGCCAAGTGGGGTGGCGACGTCTCGCCGCACGTTCCCGACCACGTCCTCGACGCCCTGCGCGCGCGGTTGACCCGTAGCGCCTCCGCCTGACCGAACGGCCACTCGATCCGGGACCGATCGGCGTGGTTCCATACCGGGTGCGTGCCTCGGGGTCGCCCTCGGCGACGAGCCGGGCGGCGACGCGCCGGCCGGGATTGCCCGGCGTGTCGTGTCGTGGCCGCATGATGGGTGGAGCAGCACGGGCCGGTCCGAGGGAGCGCGGGCGGCCGAGGATGACAGGAGAGGTGCGGTGGATCCGCTCGACCAGATCGACGAGATCATCGCGATGGTGGAGAACGCGCGCGCCGTCCCGATGTCGCGGCACAACGTGATGATCGAACGCGGGCCGATGATCGCCAAACTCGACCAGTTGCGCGCCGACCTCCCGAGCGAGTTGCGCCGGGCGGCGGCGCTCCTCGACGAGCGTGACAAGATCATGGAGGCCGGCAAGCGGGAGGCCGACCGGATCATCAGCGAGGGCGAGGCCGAGCACGCCCGCCTCGTTTCCGTCAACGAGATCACCGTGAGCGCCGAGCACGAGGGTGCCCGGATCATCGCGGAGGCCCGGGCGGAGGCGCAGCGGCTCCGGGAGGAGGTCGACGACTACGTCGACACCGCGCTGGCCAACTTCGAACAGTTCCTGACCCGCGCGCTGGCCTCGATCGAGCGAGGCCGTGACAAGATGCACGCCCTGCGCGAGATCGGCACGTTCGCCACCGAAGAAACCGAACGACCGCTTCCGTTCTGACCCCGAAGGGAAGCCCAGTTCGACGGGCCGTCAGGCGCTCGGGTAACCTGGCATGTCGGCCTCGACAGGCCGGAGTCTGACTATGCCGAAAAACACGCCTGCCAACCTCGACCCCAGGTCGCCGCTGGTGCTCGACACGCGCGAGCTGCCCCGCCGGCCTGGTGCGATGCGTACGGTCGACCGTGTCGTCCCGGCGCCGTCCGACCTCGGCCTGGAGCTGATCGGCGTGCCAGAAGGCGCCGACCTGAGCCTCGATCTGCGGCTCGAGTCGGTGTCCGAAGGCGTGCTCGTCTCCGGGACGGTGAGTGGTCCGGTCCGGGGCGAGTGCGGTCGCTGCCTGCGGCCGATCAGCGACTCGGTGACCGTCACGATCCAGGAGCTGTACGCCTACGAGCACAGCACCACGGACGAGACGACCGACGAGGACGAGGTGGGCCGGTTGCAGGGCGATCTGATCGACCTGGAGCCGGCGCTGCGGGACGCGGTGGTGCTGGCCCTGCCGACGAACCCGCTGTGCCGGCCCGACTGCGCCGGGCTGTGCCCCGACTGCGGGGCCCTGCTCGACGAGCTGCCGGCCGACCACCACCATGACCAGGTCGACCCGCGCTGGGCGGCGCTGACCCAACTGAACCGAAAAGGGGAGTAACCACCGTGGCCGTTCCCAAGCGCAGGATGTCGCGCAGCAACACCCGGTCCCGCCGCGCGCAGTGGAAGGCGACCGCCGTCGCGACCGTCGCCTGCCCGCAGTGCAAGTCGCCGAAGCTTCCGCACGCCGCGTGCACCGTCTGCGGCACGTACAACGGCCGTCAGGTCATCGAGGTCTGACCTCGGCGTGACGCACCCGGCCCCCGGTCGGGCAGCGTCGACGCCCGGCGCCCGCGTTCCGGCCCAGAGAGCCGAACCGGGCGCCGCGCGGATCGCCGTCGACCTCCTCGGCGGGGACGAAGCTCCCGCCGTCGTGGTTGACGGCGCTCTGCGGGCGTTCGGAGCTGATCCCGATCTGCGACTGCTGCTCGTCGGCCCCGGAGAGGTGGCCGACGAGGTCATCGGCGCCCTCCCGGCGGCCGACCGCCACCGCGCGTCGGTCCGTCCGCTGCGCGGCGCCGTCGGCATGGCCGATCCGCCGCAGCGCGGGGGCCGCGACGACACCACCGTCCGCGGCGCCGCCCTCGCCGTCGCCGAGGGGGCGGCGGACGGGCTCGTCTCCGCCGGCGCCACCGGCGCCATCGTCACCGCCGCGGTGCTGAGCCTCGGCCGCTGGACGGGTGTCCGCCGGCCGGCGCTGGCCGCCACGGTGCCCGCCGTCGCGAGACCGGTGGCCCTGCTCGACGTCGGCGGCTCGCTGGAGGCCCGCCCGACCACGCTCGCCAGCCACGCGCTGCTCGGGGCGGCGTACGCCGCCGTCGTCCACGGCATTCCGCGTCCCCGGGTCGGCCTGCTCTCGATCGGCGCCGAGGCCGGCAAGGGCGACCGCGCACGGCGCCTCACCGACCCCCTCCTCGCCGACCTCAAGCTCTGCGCCGACGCCTCGTACGTCGGCCTGGTCGAGGGTCACGACGTCGCGTCCGGCGAGCGGGCCGACGTCGTCGTGACCGACGGCTTCACCGGCAACGTCCTGCTCAAGGGCATCGAGGGGGCGTACGCGATGGCCGGCGGCCCGCCACCCGGCGGCGCCGTCCCGCGCGCGGCCGCCCTGCTCGGCGTCGCCGGCACCGTCGTGGTCTGCCATGGCGCGGCCACGGGGGACGACATCGCGTCGGGCATCGCGCTCGCCGCACGCCTGCACCGAACCCGGGCCGTCGCGCGCGTCGCGACGGCACTCGCGGACCTGATCGAGGTGACGACATGAGCAACGACAAGCGCAGACGACCTCCGGTCGCGCACCTGGAGGCGGCCTTCGGCGTCAGCATCGACGTCGACCTTCTCGAACGGGCCCTCACCCACCGGTCCTACGCGTACGAGAACGGCGGCCTGCCCACCAACGAACGGCTGGAGTTCCTGGGCGACTCGGTGCTCGGCGTGGTGATCACGACGGCCCTGTTCAACAACCACCCGGACCTGCCCGAGGGCCAGCTCGCCAAGCTCCGCGCGAGCGTGGTCAACATGCGGGCCCTGGCCGACGTCGCCCGCCGGCTCGGCCCCGACGGGCTGGGCCCGTACCTCCTGCTCGGCAAGGGCGAGGAGACGACGGGCGGGCGGGACAAGAACAGCATCCTCGCCGACACCCTGGAGGCCCTGCTCGGCGCGATCTACCTCCAGTACGGCCTGGACACCGCCGCCGTGGTGATCCACCGCCTGTTCGACCCGCTGATGGCGGAGTCGGCCGGCCGCGGCGCCGCCCTCGACTGGAAGACCAGCCTCCAGGAGCTGACCGCGACGCTGAGCCTCGGCGTCCCGGAGTACCGCATCGACGAGGCCGGCCCCGACCACGCCAAGACGTTCACCGCGTGGGTGGTCGTGGCCGGCAAGCGGTACGGCGGCGCCGAGGGCCGCAGCAAGAAGGAGGCCGAGCAGCGCGCCGCCGAGGCCGCCTGGCGCGAGCTGTCCGAACGCGTAACGGAAAAAGTCGCCGCCCCCGCCGCGCCGGAATAGAAGGAAGGGCCCCTTCCTCACGCTTTTCGAGGTGGAGGGGGCCCTTCTTAACGGCCGCGCCGTGGAGGCCGAGGAATAGGATTGTGCGCCGTGCCCGAGCTTCCCGAGGTCGAGACCGTCCGCGCCGGCCTGTCCACCCACGTCTCCGGTCGCCGGATCGCGGCCGTCGAGGTGCGCCACCCGCGGGCGATCCGCCGGCACCTGCCCGGTGCCGACCACTTCGGCGCGCTCGTCGCCGGCCGGCGCGTCGTCGACGTGAGCCGGCGCGGCAAGTACCTGTGGTTCGCCCTGGACAGCGGCGACGCGATCGTCGGCCACCTCGGGATGTCCGGCCAGATGCTGATCCAGCCGGCCACCGCGCCGGACGAGACCCACCTGCGCATCCGGTTCCGGTTCGACGACGGCGGCCCCGAGCTGCGCTTCGTCGACCAGCGCACGTTCGGCGGCCTCGCGGTCTCGGAGGGCGGCGCGACGCTGCCGGCGGAGATCGCCCACATCGCCCGCGACCCGATCGACCCCGCGTTCTCCGACGACGAGTTCGTCACCCGGCTGCGGCGCCGCCGCACCGAGGTGAAGCGCGCGCTGCTCGACCAGACGCTCATCTCCGGCGTCGGCAACATCTACGCCGACGAGGCGCTCTGGCGCGCGAAGCTGCACGGTTCCCGCCCCACCGACCGGCTGACCCGGCCCGCCGCGCTGGGCCTCCTGGGCCACGTCCGCGACGTGCTGACCGAGGCGATCCGCGCCGGCGGCACGAGTTTCGACGCGCTCTACGTCGACGTCAACGGCCAGAGCGGCTACTTCGAGCGGGGTCTCAACGTCTACGGCCGGGAGGGCCTGCCCTGCCCGCGCTGCGGCGCGGCGATCCGGCGGGAGGCGTTCATGAACCGCTCGTCGCACTCCTGCCCGAGGTGCCAGCCCCGGCCCCGCACGCGCTGATCCCGCGGCGGCGGCTCAGCCGGGCACGACCGCCAGCGGGCGGGGCGAGTCGGAGGGCAGGCCGTGCCAGGGGTTGGGCATCCAGCGGTCGGTGACCAGGCCGAAGCCGGCGCCGCGCCACGCCATCACCCGGCGGGCGTGCTCCAGCTGCCACGGCGGCACGCTGTGGATGAGGTGGCCGTCGCCGGGCTGCGCGCCGTCGCCGGCCCACCGCTGGTAGTCGTCCCAGCCGCCCTCGAACACGCAGATCGGCACGCCGAGCTCGCGGTAGACCGGGTCGACCGGGGTGCCCGGGTTGAGCACCGTCGCGAACAGGCCCGCGCGCCGGGCCACCCGCACCGCCAGCGCCACCGGGCCCAGGCCGTACGGGCTGGTCGGCGACTGCGCGAGGAAGACACCCGACATCGGGTAGCCGGCCCACCGGTTGACGTCGTCGAGGATGTCGGCGATCGGCCGGGCCGAGTAGCCGAGGTCGACGTACCCGAGCATCGGGATGCCCGCGTCCGCGAGCCGCCGGGTCGCCGCCCGGTAGTCGGGATCGTCGTCGCGTCCGGGTCCGTTGTGGACGTTGACGACCACGGTGGCGCCGGCGAGCGCCTCCGGGTCCCAGGCGCCGGGATCCTCCTGCGGATGCACGTAGAGCGGGACCAGCGGCGTGGGTGCCGGGACGGCGGCGCTGGCGCCGGGGACCCGGCGGGGCAGCTCGATCATCGGTTCAGCTCCCGGGATGGAAGACGGTGTGGGCGGTGGCGACAAGGCCCAGCACGTACGTCGCGGCGAGGCCGGCCACCGTCGCGGGCAGCATCACCGTGACCAACGAGCCGGCGCCGCCACCCGGCACGGCCACGAGCCAACCCAGCGCCGCCAGCGCGGCGAAACCCACCGGAGCGACCGCGACCAGCGCCGCGAGGACCAGCCGGCCGCGGCTCGTCAGCAGCAGCGTCACCGCGTACGCCCCGCAGAGCAGCACGCCGGCGGCGAACGCGAGCACCAGGCCGCGTGCGTCCGGGTGGCGGGACAGGTGGTACGGCAGCCGGAACGCCGCCACCACCAGCGCCAGGCCGACCGCGAGCGGCGGGGCCAGGGCCGCCAGCGTGAGCGTGCCGATCCCGCGCAGGTGCCGCCGGTACGCCGCGACGTCGTCGTAGGCGTCCAGCCCGGCGGCGGCGCGCGCCGCGTGCCAGGCGACGAAGACCTCGACCAGCGGCAGGCCGGCCAGCACCGGCAGCACGCCGGCCGGACCCGGGCCGAGCCACCACACCAGCAGGAGCGCGCCGGCCTGGCCGGCACCGGCGACGAGGTGCCCGGCGATGGCGCCGGCCGGCACCGGCGTGTCCGGGACCCATCGGTCGGCGCCGGCGCGCTGGCGCGGGGCCGGGGCGAAGGCGCGGGCCGCGGCGAGCGCCACCGCGACGCCGAGCAGCCACGTCAGCGCGGCCGGGACGGCGCCGGTGAGCAGCCCGGCGGAGACCAGCCAGAGCGGCACCGACCAGCGCAGGACGGCGGCGACCCGGCCGGCGACCAGGGCGCCGGCGGTGCCGGCGGCGTTCACCAGCACCGCCGCGCAGGCGCCGTACGCCTCGACCGGCCGGCCCGACATCGCGACCAGCAGCGCGGCGAGCGCGAGGGCCACGGCCAGCCCGGACGCGAGGGGCCGGAGCACGGCCGCCGTGCCCTCCGCGGCCCGGGCGTGCCCGGCGCGGGCCAGCGCCTGCCCGCCGGCCCAGGCGACCAGGAGCGTGCCGGCGAGCAGGGGCCAGCCCACCCGGCCGAGCAGCGGCGCGGCGGCCCACGCGGCCAGGGCCGGCGTGAGGAGGAGCAGCGACCGGGCCAGCGCGGGCCGCACGACCGGCCTCCGGGCAGGCGCGGGGTCCGGCGGCCGCACGCGGGGCCGGGTGGCCCACACGTGGGCCAGCACCGCCTCGCCGAGCGCGAACACGGTGGGGACGCCGTACCGCTGCTGTGCCTGCCGGTCGCTGACCCCGGTCGCTTCCATGGCCGCGACCAGCTCGTCGACGTCCACGACGATCGCGCTGGCCGGCGCGAACCGCGCGGCCAGCCCGGCGATGGACTGCGGCACGCCCGGCGGACCGGTCCGGGTATCGGCAGGGACGAATCCCGGTGGGAACGGCCCCCGCGGCCCCGGCGCCGTCACGCCGCGACCGTCCCGGCGCTGGCCCGCACGTCGGCGTAGAGCTGGCGGTACGCGGCGAGCATGCGGTCGACCGTGAAGTGCGCGAGGGCCCGGGCCCGGCCCTGGGCTCCCAGCGTCCGCCGCCGCTCCGGGTCGCCGAGCAGCTCCAGGCAGGCGCCGGCGAGGGCCACCGGATCGCCGGGCGGCACGACCAGCCCGGCCGGGCCCACCACCTCGGACACCCCGCCGACGTCGGTGCTCACCGTCGGGCGGGAGCACATCATCGCCTCGATGACCGTGTACGGAAGGCCCTCCGAGACGCTGGAGAGCGCCACGAGGTGGCCGTCGGCGTACACCTGGCGGCTGCTCGTCACGGGCCCGGAGAGGTCGACGGCCGCGCGGAGGCCGAGGCGCTCGATCAGGGCGAGGCAGCCGGTCGCGTACTCCCGCGACGTCTCGGGCACCGGCCCCGCCAGCCGCAGCCGGGCCAGCGGCTCGGCGTCCCGGACGATCCGCATGGCCCGGATCAGCGTGTGCAGGTCCTTGAGCGGGTCGATCCGCCCGACCCAGGCGACCGTGGGCACGGTCGGCTCCGTCTCCAGCGGCGGGTAGCGCAGCGGCTCCACCCCGTTGGGCACCACGACCACCTTCGCGGGGTGTGCGCCGTGCCGCAGCTCCCACCGCTGGTTGAACCGGCTCACGGCGGTGACCAGCTCGGCTTCGGCGTACCCGAGGCGGGCGAGTGCCCGGTGGAAGCGCAACAGCACCGTCTTGACCGCCACCGGCCGGGTCCCGCCGTGCTCCAGATAGCGTTCGCGCAGGTGGACGCCGTGCTCGGTGAGCAGGAACGGCACGCCGGCGCGCCACTTGGCGGCGAGCGCGACCAGCACCGGCAGGCCGGCGGCCGCCGGGTGGCAGATGTCGACCGGGGGCATCCGGTACGCCAGCGGCCGCACCGCGTGCTCGACGAGCGTGGCGGCCGCGCGAGCGTCCCGCAGGGAGAGGCGGGGCAGCGGCGGCCGGCCCGCGGCGGGGAGGGTGGACGCCTGCCAGGCGTCGAGCAGCACCTCGGCCAGGTCCGTGCCGGCGAGGGGGTGCGAGCCGTCCGCGGACAGCTCGGCGAGGCGGCGCAGGCCGTCGGCGAACATCCCGGCGCTGTGCGGGTCCTCGCCGAGCAGCCCGCGGCAGAGCAGCACGGCCGCCGCGGTGGCCGACCGCCGCCGCCGGTGCCGGGCGACCCGCCCGGAGACGCCGACGGGCCGGTCCCGGAGCGGGTACGTGTCCACCGCGGTCACCGAGGGTGGCAGCGGGTGGACGGCCTCCCGCGCTCCACCGTGGCCGGTGAGCGCGACGACGTGGAACGTGTGCCCGTCGAGCCCGTTGACCAGCTGGTGGCACCAGGTGCCGACGCCTCCGGGAACGTACGGGTAGGTGCCTTCGGTGATCAGCGCGACGCGCACGACTGGACTCCGTGCGCCGCGGCGGCGGCGGTCTGGGTCATGCAGAACGCAACGACACACGCACCGTCCGGCGCGCCACCTGTCGGGTAGGCGACAGTGTTGCTACGCGACGGACCCGAACAGCTGGGTCCAGTAGAGACTGCCGCCCGACGACCGCGCGATGCCGACGCCGATGGCCCGCGCGTCGCAGTTCATGATGTTCGCGCGGTGGCCGGGGCTGTTCATCCAGCCGTCCATCACCGAGGCGGCGTCCCGGTAGCCCATCGCCACGTTCTCGCCGATCGCGTTGTCGTAGCCGGCGGCCCGGGCCCGGTCCCACGGCGAGCTGCCGTCGCTGCCCTCGTGCGACATCGTGTCGTGCGCGGCCTGGTCCTCGCTGTG
>Ga0164243_10009546_pt1 | contig 14111 bp, 12 predicted proteins | sample OricompcompostOP_FD_108781 | JGI IMG/M metagenome (GOLD analysis project Ga0164243, IMG submission 108781) | Organic Plus compost microbial communities from Emeryville, California, USA - Original compost - Organic plus compost (OP) | ecosystem: Engineered > Solid waste > Mixed feedstock >... | reverse complement strand
GACAGGACACCCTGCGCCACCTGTACCCGCAGGTCCCAGGGGCAGACGAGGGTGACGTCGCCGTCGTTGAGCACGTACGCGTCGTCGGGCAGCTCGGGCAGCTGGGTCCAGCCGGCGCCGAGCGCCTCCAGTACGGTCTGGCGCTGCCGGGCCGGGCCGAGCGACTGCGGTACGGCACGCTCCGCCGCCAGGTAGCGCCGCCAGTGCTGCTGGCGGGCGCGCTCGAACGCGATCAGCGGCTCGTACACGCGAAGGTAAGCGGCGAAGGGCGGCACGGCGCCGATCGTGCCACGTCTTGGCCTCCCGTGGCCGGGCCGGTGTCCGCGAGTTGGGATGCACCGCACCTGACGGGCCGTACCGGGCAGGCCCGCGCACTACGCTCAGTTGTACCGGCAGACCCAGCCGGCGGCGCGCCGCCGCCTCACGAGGGCGCGGCCGGACCAACAACAGGAGCCTCAACGATGAGCGTATTCTCCGCCGACACCGGCCACGAACAGGTCGTGTTCTGCCAGGACAAACCGTCCGGGCTGAAAGCGATCATCGCGATCTACTCCACCGCACTCGGGCCGTCGCTCGGCGGCACCCGCTTCTTCCCGTACGCGACCGAGGACGAGGCGGTGCACGACGCGCTCGACCTGTCCCGCGGCATGGCGTACAAGAACGCGCTGGCCGGGCTCGACCACGGCGGCGGCAAGGCGGTGATCTGGGGCGATCCCGGTACCGACAAGACCGAGGCGCTGCTGCGGGCGTACGGGCGGTTCGTCGAGTCGCTGGCCGGCCGCTACATCACCGCCTGTGACGTCGGGACGTACGTGGCGGACATGGACATCGTGGCCAAGGAGACCCGGTTCGTCACCGGTCGGTCGGTCGAGCACGGCGGTGCCGGCGACTCGTCCATCCTCACCGCGTACGGCGTGTTCCAGGGCATGCGGGCCGCCGCCGAGCACGCCTGGGGTACCCCGACGCTGCGCGGTCGCCGGGTCGGTGTCGCCGGCGTCGGCAAGGTCGGGCGGCACCTGATCAAGCACCTCACCGAGGACGGCGCGAGCGTCGTCGCGACCGACGTCAACGCGGCCGCCACCGACTGGGTGCGCAGCACGTACCCGCAGGTCGACGTCGTCGCCGACACCGCGGCACTGCTCGCCGCCGACATCGACGTGTACGCGCCCTGCGCCATGGGCGGCGCGCTCGACGACGAGACCGTCGCGGTACTGGGCGCCAAGATCGTCTGCGGTGCCGCGAACAACCAGCTGGCGCATCCCGGCGTGGAGAAGCAGCTGGCCGACCGCGGTGTCCTGTACGCGCCGGACTACGTGGTCAACGCCGGCGGCGTGATCCAGGTGGCGGACGAGATCGACGGGTTCAACTTCGACCGGGCCAAGTCCCGGGCGAGCCGGATCTTCGAGACCACCAAGGAGATCCTGGCGCTGTCCGACACCGACGGGGTACCGCCGGCGGTCGCCGCGGACCGCCTCGCCGAGCGGCGGATGGCGGAGTGCGGACGGCTGCGCGGCATCCTGCTGCCGGCCCGCTGACCGCCACCTCGTAGCGGCCGGTAACCGCTTGTACCCATTACTTGCGGGGACCGGCCGCGCGTCGTTGTGTGGTCTGCCACCGAGGGCTCACTCAAGGGTGGGCCGAGGTGCCGAATCCGGGACGGGCGCTGTACCGTATTACCCACGAGAGATGCCTAAGTCACCGGGGTCGCCTCCGGCACCCCGTCATTACCGTGTGAGGGGGTCGAGCCATGGGGCGCGGCCGAGCTAAGGCCAAGCAGACAAAGGTGGCCCGGCAGCTGAAGTACCACACCCCTAACACCGACCTCGATGCGCTTCAGCGCGAATTGGGGAGCGGTCGTTCCGATGGGGACGATCTCGACGGCATGGACGAATACGGCGACTCGTACGACTCGTACGAGGAGGAGTCCGGCCAGCGCGCCGCCAACGGCCGCTGACCGACCCCGTCTTTCGTCCGCACCGATGGCGGCCGGCCCGTCCGGCCCTGTCGACGGTCCCGCACCGGCGCGGAGACCGACCGTACGGCTGGCACACCGGTCCGGGTGTCTGGCGCGGTGTGCGAGTCGACGTCAGATCGCAGGACGACGAACGGGCCGCCCGGTCAGTGACCGGGCGGCCCGTTGTCGTGGGCGTACCACGGTGCGCCGGCTCGCCACCCCCCGTCCGCGGCGAGCCGTCCGCTACCGCACGACGGCCGCCCACCGGGTGTCGCCGGTACCCGGCCTGATGTGCAGCAGTGCGGTGCTGTCCTGCTGGCCGGACGGCACCGAGACGGTGAGCGTCGTCGACCACGTGTCGCCGGCCGCGAGCGCGGGTACGGTGCCCGCGTCGAACGACCCGGTGATCCCGTCCGGCGCGGTGAGCGACAGGCTCGCCGCCGAGCTGGTACCGCTGCCGGTGTTGGTGATCGTCACCGGCACCGACGTGGTCGTACCGCGGCGCACCACGCAGTCGGCGCTGGGCACCGAGGCGCGCAGGGTGCCGGTGCTGGGGGTGCCGGTGAGCTGCCCCATCTCGTACGCGTTCTGCGACACCCAGGGGCAGGCATCCGCGCCGTTGGCCGACGGCTCCCACACCACCGCCCCCTCGGTACGCGACTCCAGATAGGTAACCGTGTGCCCCCAGGTGTTGCCCGACATGTACGTGCCGTCGGGCGTGCCGTCCCAGTGCGGCGAGATGTACGGGTAGATCGGCTGGCCGGGCGCGAGACTGCGGTCGTTGGCGATCGCCGCGTCCATGGTCGCGTCCCAGTCGGCGTCCGACTCGGACGCGCTGCGGTAGCCGCGCGGCGCGAAGAAGTCGAGCAGGCCGTCGGCGTGCAGCTGCCTGGTCAGGTCGTTGTTGGTGGTCTTCGAGTCGTACCCGTACATGCCGACCGGCGCCTGCGGTGCCGCCTGATGCGTCCAGGTGATGAGCTTCGTCCAGAGGTTGGCCGCGTTGGTGGCGGCCGGCCCGGACAGCTCGGTCGGCGCGATCTTCTCGAAGTCGAGGACGACGGGGTCGCCGGCACCGCCGCCGAACTGCGCGGCGCTCATGTAGTCCTGCACCTTGGCCCGGTAGGTCGCCGCGTCCGGCAGCGCACCGCCGTCCGCGTAGCAGCCGTTGTCGTCGCAGGTGAACGCGAAGTAGTCGTAGACGACGGTGGACTTGACGGCGCCGTACTGGGCCAGGTCGACCTGATGGTCGCCGCGTTCGTTGGTGTACACGGTGAAGCCGTCGGCGGCCGCCGCCGGTACGCCACCGGCGGTGGTTGCCGGGACGCCGAGCACGGCGCAGGCGGCCGCGGCCAGCCCGAGCGCGAGGCGCGCGGGGGCGGTTCGTCGCGGGCTGGAGGGTGGCATCGGCCTGCTCCCGGGAGTTCGACGGTACGGAGACGCAGCCGCGGCGGTGCCCCCGCAGGGGCACGATTCCGGCGGGTTCGCGCCGTGAAAGCGCTTTAATCCCTGACTGTAAGGAGAGTTACCTTATTGGTCAAGTTCGGGGCGAAAGGCGCTGTGCCACGGATTCCGGCGGCGTCGGCACGTGCAGCTGATGCTGGAAGCGCTTACGGCCGCCCGCCGGCGTCGAACCGGGGCCGTACCGAGTCCCGTACCACCACGTGCGTGCCCAGCACGACGTGCTGATCGCCGCCGTCGCCACGATGCAGGGCCAGCCGGACGGCGGTACGCCCCAACTGGTTGAGCGGTACGTGCACGGTGGTCAACGCCGGCACCAGGTCGGCCGACTGCGCGATGTCGTCGTACCCGACCACCGAGACCTCGTCGGGTACGGGCACGCCACGGTCCCGCAACGCCGCCAACACGCCCGCGGCCACCAGATCGTCGCAGGCGAACACCGCGGTGCAGGTCAACGGGCCGGCGGCCAGGATGCGCGACATCGTCTCGTACCCGTACGCCCGGGTGGACCGGCCAGTCACGATCAGGTCCGGGTCCACCTCCAGCGCGAAGCCCGCCAGCGCCGCGCGGTAGCCCTCGACCCGGGCGGCGGTGGTGGTGCTGCCGGTCGTACCGCCGAGGAACAGCACCCGCCGATGCCCCATGGACAGCAGGTGGCTGGTGATCGCCAGCGCCCCGCCCACCGCGTCGTACTCCACCACCGTCGCCGGCACGTCCGGGCCCGCCGATGGGCGGGCGACCAGTACCAGCCGTGATCCCGTCGCGTCCAGCTCCGCGGCGAACCGGGCGATGCGCCGCCGGTACTCCCTGAGGTCGGTCGTGACGCCACCCACCAGCACCACGACCTCGGCGTGCTGTTCGCGCAGCAGCGCCAGGGTCTCCCGCTCCCGGTCCGGGTTGTTCTGGGTGGTACACACGATGCAGGTCCGGCCCTCGGCGACCGCCTGGTGCTCGATGCCTTCGACGATGCGCGCGTAGAACGGCGAGGTGACATCGGAGATCAGCACCGCGACGGTACGCGACGAGGCACCGGCCAGCACCCGGGCGTGCACGTTCGCCACGTAGTCCAGGGCACGCACTGCCTTCTGCACCTTGGCCCGGGTGGCGTCCGGCACCGCGTACCGCCCGCTCAGCACCCGGGACACCGTGGCCGGCGAGACCCCCGCGTACCGGGCGACGTCGTCGAGGGTCGCCCGACGCCGACCGGCGCCGGGATCCACCGTCCGCTCGCCCGCCACGCGGCAACACTAACGAACCGCCCCGCGGGGCGGCCGGTCACCGGACCCCGGCGTCCTCCCAACGCCGGGGCCAGGGTCACGCGGTGGCGGTGTGCTCGCCGCCGGACGACGGCGCCGGCGACACCTCGATCGGCCGGGTCAGCGCGCCCGCGACCGTACGGGCTCGGGGCGCGGCGGCGGCCCGCAGCCCGCTGAGCCGGTGCAGCAGCGAGCGCTGGCGGTCGGCGACCCCCGGCCCGACGCCGTACTTGGCGACCGCGTTGCGCACCAGATGCATGCCGTACAGCCCGGGCAGCTCGTCCATCTTGCGGTCGATCCGCTCGATGTGCTTGGCGCCCTCCGGGCCACCCATCAGGTAGTTCAGCACGAACGCGGTCTCCCGCTTCGGCTGGATCGTGGATCCGACCGGACCCCAGAACGCCTTCATCGCGAATCGGGTCAGCTTGCGCGCACCGGCCGACCGCTCCAGCCGGTCCTTCGCCTGCGAGGCGTAGAACGCGAGGTGCCGGGTCTCCTGCTTCTGCACCCGCTTGAGCAGCTTGGTCAGCTCCGGGTGATCCTCCCGCTGCATCATCCGCGCGTACGCGGCATGCGCCGACCACTCGTTGATCGCACCCCAGGACATGTGTACGGCGACGAAGTCCTCACCGATGATGTTCGCCGCGAGCGCCTGGTTGATCGGAGCCAGCCGGTCCTTGATGCCCTGCGCGAGCCGGACCTCCCGGATGTGCGCGTAGTCGGCCAGCATGCCGTGCACCCGCAGCACCTCGTCGAGGGCCTCGCCGTGCCAGAACTCCTCGTACGCCCAGTGGGTCAGGAACGCGGTCACCTCGGGGTCCTTGTGCGAGGGGGTGACCAGCAGGTCGCGCAGGTAGCAGATGGTGTGGCTCTCTACGTCAGACATGTAACGCAGAGTGCGCAGCGCCGCCGGGGTGAGCGGACGGTCCCGGAACGAGTCGTAGTCGACGTCGTCGAACTTGACCCGCACCGAGTTGTTCTTGAAGTTACTGATGTCGAAGGCCACGTAGGTATTCGTATCCTGTACCGGCGCGGTTCGCTACCTGCGGAGCGTGCCGAATCTGACCGATCGGCACCAAACCGTACCGTGAGTTTTGCCAAGTCCCGACGGGCACTGCGCAGCGTCACCGGTACCGGCAGGCAGGTTTACGTCCGGCTTGCCGGCGAGAGACACTGGCGGGCGGATTGTTCATCCGGCGCGGCGATGCGGCGCCGGCCCGACCGGTACGCCACCGCGCCCGCGATGGTGGCACACAGTGAGCAAGGGGTCTGGCATGGACAGCAGGGCAGTCATCGACGATCGGACCACCCAGGACTCGGCGGAGCTGCCGTTCGGGCTCCGCTTCGCCCGTACGCCGCGTTCCTCGGTCCGGCTCGACCTGGACCAGGTGCGCTACGACGAGCGCAGCCAACGCGCGTTCGCCGCCGACGGCGACCGGTGGCTGCCCCTGATCGACCATCGGCTCGCCCAGACCCTGCAGACCAGCGGCGAAAGCCCGCGCGAGGACGAGATCTTCGACAAGTCCTTCACGTGAACGGTGACACGGTCCTGGTCCTCACCGCCCGGCTCGACGCCACCGCCGACCTGGTGGTCACCGAGCTCGATCGCCGTGGCGTACCGGTGTTCCGGTGCGACCCGGCCGACTTCCCCGATCGGCTCGGCGTGTCCGGGTACTTCGACGGCCGGTGGCGCGGCACGCTGCACAGCCCGTACCGGTCGGTGGCGCTGGACCGGATCGTGTCCGGGTACTACCGGCGGCCGGGACGGATCGCTGCCGGTACCGCCGGGTCGCCGGGCGGTGAGTGGGCCACCGCGGAGGCGCGGGGCGGGTTCGGGGGGCTGCTCGCCGCCGTGCCGCGGTGGCTGAACGACCCGGGCCGGATGGAGTACGCCGAGTACAAACCGGTGCAGCTGGCCGCCGCCGCCCGGGCCGGCCTCGCTACCCCGGCCACGCTGGTGACCACCGATCCGGACGCGGCACGCGCGTTCGTCGCCGGGCTGCCGCGCGCGGTGTACAAGCCGTTCTGCGGCGCGTACCGGGCGGAGGACGGCACCCGGTTCATCTACACCAGCCCGGTGACCGCCGACGCGATCGACGAGTCGGTACGGCACACCGCGCACCAGTTCCAGGAGTGGATCGACAAGGACCACGAGGTACGGCTGACCGTCGTGGACGGCCGGTTCTTCGCCGCGCGGCTGACCGGGCGGAGCGTGGACGCGCGTACCGACTGGCGGTCCGACTACGACGCGGTCGACTACGCGGTCGCCGAGGTACCCGACCCGGTCCGGGCGGCGGTGACCGCCATGCTCGGCGAGCTGGGGTTGCGGTTCGCGGCGATGGACTTCGCCGTGCACCGGGACGGTACGTGGTACTTCCTCGACCTCAACCCGAACGGCCAGTGGGGCTGGATCGAGCACGCCACCGGCCTGCCCATCTGCGCCGCCATCGCCGACGCCCTCAGCACGCCCGGCTGAGTACGGCATGGACTCCGTACCGCTGCGGCGGCAGACGGCGATCGCGTTGGCTCGGGCGGGCCGGGTCGCGGAGCTGCGTCGGTACGCGGACGCCGGGGACCCGCAGGGGTGTCGGCAGCTCGCGGCCCTGCTGGTACGCACCGGGCACGTCGCCGAGGTCTCGGCCCGTGCGGCGGCCGGCGACCGGTGGGCGCGCCGCGCGTGGGCGGACCGGCTGGTACGCCAGGGGCGGCTGGACGAGGCGATCGAGCAGCTGCGTCCGCTCACCGACCCCGGCTCCGGTCGCCGGCTGGCCCGGCTGCTGGCGGGCCGCGGTCGGGTCGAGGAGGCCGCCTCGGTGGTACGCGCCCGGCGGCTGCCCGGCGCGACCGTGCCGGCGTGGCTGGCGAGCCAGGGCCGGTACGACCTGCTCCGGCCGCTGGCCGCGGCCGGCGACGTCACCGCGCAGGCCGAGGTGGCGCAGGGCGTCGTACGGCTGTGGAGCGCCGGCCGCCTCGCCGCGGCCATCGACCTGCTCGCCACCGTCGACCCGGGCCACCCCCGGTACGACGGCCTCGACACGCCCCTGCTGGCCGTGGCGAAGGAGTGGCGGGTACGCCGGCTGCCGCTGCGCGACGCCGCCATCGACCTGCTCGGTACGGTCGGGCATCCGATCTGCCGTCGGCTGCGCGCCGGGCTGCTGTCCGCGCAGGGCCGGCATGCCGAGGCGGTACGCGAACTGCGCGCACTGGCCGCAGCCGGGGACCGGACCGCCGCCGTACTGCTGCGCCGGGAGCGGCCCGCCCGGGAGTTCCGCGCGCTCGGCCACAGCGACGGGCGGCTGACCGACGTCGCGTTCAGCCCGGACGGAACGCTGCTCGCCGCCTCCGCCGGTACGACGGTGCTGGTGTGGGATGCGGTCAGCGGCGAGCCGCTGCACGCCCTCCGCGGCGACGGCCAGGTCGGCGCGATCGCGTTCAGCCCGGACGGCGCGGTACTGGCCGGCAACGGTACCGGCCGGGTACGGCTGTGGCATGCCACCACCGGCGATCACCTGCGCGATGTCGGCAGGCACGGCACCGGCCGCGGCGTCGCGTTCGCCTCGGACGGCAGCCTGGTGGCCGGCGGTACGGTCCGGGACCCCACCGGCGCGCACCTGCACACGGTGCCCGCCGCCGACGTCCTCGCCGTCGCGGTCAGCCCGGACGGTCGGCTGCTGGCCACCGCGGGCGGGCCGACGGCGACCCGGCGGTCGACCGTACGGCTGTGGCGCCGCGACACCGGCGAGCACGTCCGGGACCTGCCGGTCGACTCACCGGACTCCATCGGGAGCCTCGCGTTCAGCCCGGACGGCCGGCTGCTCGGGGCGGCCTCCGACGCCGGGGTGTGGCTGTCGGACCGTACCGGACGGGTACGACGACTCGACGCGCCCGGTGCCGACGCGATCGCGTTCCACCCCGGCGGCCGGCTCGTGGCCACCGCCCGCCGGCCGATCTGGTACGACGCGGGGATCCGCCTGGTGGACCCGGCGACCGGTGCCCGGGTCCGCGAACTGGACAGCGCCGCCAACGCGCTGGCGTTCACCCCGGACGGCAGCATGCTCGCCGCCGCCGACGCGACGGACGCGGTGGTACGCCTCTGGCAGGTCGCCGGTTAACCGCGGGTGTGCTCGCCGAGCATGTGCACGCGGCCCTCGCCCTCCACGACCTCGCCCAACACCCAGGCGTTGACGTCGTGCGCGGCCAGCACCGAGATGGCGCGGTCCACGTCGGCCGGGCCGACCACCGCGATCATGCCGACACCCTGGTTGAACGTACGCTCCATCTCGTCGGCGTCGATCCGACCCTTGGTGGCGATCAGGTCGAAGATCGGCTGCGGCCGCCAGGTGGACCGGTCCACCACCGCGTCCAGGTCGGCCGGCAGCGAACGCACCAGGTTGCCCGGGATGCCGCCGCCGGTGATGTGCGCGAACGCGTGCACGTCGCACTCCTGGATCAGCGACAGGCAGTCCTGCGCGTAGATCCGGGTCGGTACGAGCAGCTCCTCGCCCAGCGTGCGCTGCGCGCCGAGGTCGTCCACCACGGTGTCGAGCTTCATCCGGCCGGCACCCAGCAGTACGTGCCGGACCAGGGAGAAGCCGTTCGAGTGCAGGCCGGAGGAGCCGAGCGCGATCAGCGTGTCGCCGAGCTGTACCTTGTCGCCGCCGAGCACCTGGTCCGCGTCGACGACGCCGATGCCGGTACCGGAGATGTCGTACTCGTCCGGGCGCAGCATGCCGGGATGCTCGGCGACCTCGCCGCCGACCAGCGAGCAGCCCGCGTACCGGCAGCCGTCGGCGATGCCGGCGACGATCTCCACGATGCGTTCCGGTACGACCTCGCCGCAGGCCACGTAGTCCTGCAGGAACAGCGGCTCGGCCCCGCACACGACCAGGTCGTCGACGACCATCGCGACCAGGTCGACGCCGACCGTGTCGTGGATACCCATCTGCTGGGCGATCACCAGCTTGGTACCGACGCCGTCGGTGGACGAGGCGAGCAGCGGCTTGCTGTATTTCGAGGTGTCCAGCGCGAACAGCCCGGCGAAGCCGCCGATGCCGCCCACCACCTCGGGCCGGAACGTCTTGTGCACCTTGTTCTTCATCAACTCGACGGCCTGCTCACCGGCCTCGATGTTGACGCCGGCCTCGGCATAACTGGCGCCTCGCTTGCGGCTCCGCCCGGCCGTCCCGGACCACGGGACGGTACCCGTACGCTGACCGGTCTCGCCCTGTGCGGCGGCGCCGGTGCCGTCGGTCGTGCCAGCTCGCTCGGTCACCTGGGTCACCGAATCTCCCCTCAGGTGGGCCGCGGAGCGACCCACGTCGTTCACGAACGCCGGCGGGCGTCCGCCCCTGCCGAGCTCGCGGACACCCGCTCGGTGTCCGTGGCCGGAGACCGCGCCTCGCGGGCGCGGCCGGTACCCCCGTCGTCGGCCGACCCGGAGGCGTGGTCGGCGCGGCGGCCGATGCCCTCCAGTACGTGCTTGCCGACCAGTGTGTCCGCCGGCAGCTCGACTGGATAGACCCCGTCGAAGCAGGCCCGGCAGAGCCGGTTGCGCGGTTGCTCGGTCGCCGCGACCAGGTTGTCCAACGACACGTATCCGAGGGTGTCGGCGCCCACCGAACGCCGGATGCCCTCCAGGTCCAGCCCGTTCGCGATCAGCTCGGCCCGGGTGGCGAAGTCGATGCCGTAGAAGCAGGGCCACTTGACCGGCGGTGACGCGATCCGGACGTGTACCTCCAGCGCACCGGCCTCGCGCAGCATCCGCACGATGGCGCGCTGGGTGTTGCCGCGCACGATCGAGTCGTCCACCACCACGACCCGCTTGCCGCGGATCTGCTCGCGCAGCGGGTTCAGCTTGAGCCGGATGCCGAGCTGGCGGATCGTCTGGGACGGCTGGATGAACGTGCGCCCCACGTACGCGTTCTTGACCAGCCCCATCCCGTACGAGATGCCGGACTCGTCGGCGTATCCGATCGCCGCCGGCGTGCCCGACTCGGGGCTGGGGATGACCAGGTCGGCCTCCACCGGGTACTCCTGGGCCAGCCGGCGGCCGATCTCGACCCGGGTCGCGTACACGTTGCGGCCGGCGATGGTGGTGTCCGGGCGGGCCAGGTAGACGTACTCGAACAGGCAGCCCTTGGGCTCCGGTGCGGCGAACCGCTCGCTGCGCAGCCCGTGCTCGTCGATCGCGAGCAGCTCGCCCGGCTCGACCTCGCGGACCACCGAGGCGCCGACGATGTCGAGTGCGGCGGTCTCGGAGGCGACCACCCAGCCGCGCTCCAGCCGGCCCAGCACCAGCGGGTGGATGCCCTGCGGGTCGCGTGCCGCGTACAGCGTGTCCTCGTCGCAGAAGACGAAGCTGAACGCGCCGCGCAGCGTCGGCAGCAGCTCCAGCGCGGCGGCCTCGACGGACAGGTCCGGCCGGCTGGCGAGCAGCGTGGTGACCAGGGCCGTGTCGTTCGTGGCGCCGGCGTCCAGGCCGAGCTTGTCGGCCCGGTGGGCGAGCTCGACCGCGTTCACCAGGTTTCCGTTGTGGGCCAGCGCGATGGTGGTACCGGCCGAGGTGGAGCGCAGCGTGGGCTGCGCGTTCTCCCAGCCGGGGCCGCCGGTCGTGGAGTACCGGCAGTGGCCGACCGCGATGTGCCCGTGCAGGCTGGCCAGTGACGCCTCGTCGAACACCTGCGACACCAGGCCGAGGTCCTTGTAGACGACGACGCCGGAACCGTCGCTCACCGCGATGCCGGCCGCCTCCTGGCCGCGGTGTTGCAGTGCGTAGAGACCGAAATAGGTGAGTTTGGCGACCTCTTCGCCCGGTGCCCAGACGCCGAAGACGCCACACGCGTCCTGCGGTCCGGGGCCGTCCGGGTCGAGATCGTGGGTCAGCAGCCCGTCGCCTCGGGGCACTGCCGCTCCTCGCTAGCCGGGGAAAGCCGTCGCGGGCAAGTGTACGCGAGGCGCCGTCGATGACATAGAGGCGTCATTTGATCACTTCTCGTCATCATTGCCTGTCGGAACGTGTCTCCGTACCGGCTGCGCCCCGAGCCCGGATCACCCGACCAGCGGCAGCTGTCCGGTCAGGTCCGCCCGCACCCCACTGGCCCGTACGCCACCGGCGGCCACCGCGTCCGCCCAGCTGACCCGGCCGGTGGCCAACCGCACCCAGGTGAGCGGGTCGGTCTCGATCACGTTCGGCGGGGTGCCGCGGGTGTGCCGGGGGCCGGCGATGCACTGCACCGCCCCGTACGGCGGGACGCGCACCTCGACGGAACGCCCCGGCGCCCGCTCGGCCAGCACGGCCAGCAGCACCCGGGTCGCGTCGCGCAGCACCGGCCGCTCCGGCGTACGCCCGGCGTCGAGCTCGGCGATGGCGGTGGCCACCGCGGCGGGGTCCGGGGAGGTACGGGCAGGCACGCTCGGCACGATACCGGCGCGGCCCGACACCGCATCGCGCGCCAACACGGATCAACCGTGACAAAGCGGAACGGTACCGACTCGTTCGGTGCAAGAGACATCCGCAACTTGGTCGACAGGTCGGGTCGCCAACGCACAGGCAGACAAGGCATAGTCACCGCGTCGGGATGGACCTGACACACAGTGCGGCACCGGAGGCGGTGGAGATGAGCTCGCCAGTGCGCGCCCGCGGGCGGCGGCGACGGGCAGGCCGGACGGCGGCGCTCGGCCTGGCAGTCGGCCTGGTCGCGGCCGGAGTCCTCACCACACCCGCGGCCGCCGCGCCCACCCTCGCGGTGAGCGCCAGCCCGCAGACGCTCAACCTGTCCGTCGGCAGCGACGAGCAGACCGTGAGCATCAACGTACAGACCTCCGAGCCGGCGGAGAACGTCACGGCGAACGTGTCCGTACCGCTGAGCGAATACGGCGTGACGATCAAGGGTTCGCAGGGCGCCGACTGCATCGCCACCGCGCAGAACACGCTGGGCTGCACCATCGGGCACATGGACCCGGGCCACGCCGCCGCCCTGTACGTCAGCGTCACGCCACCGTCCCAGGCCGGCGACATCGCACCCGGCGACAGCCGCAGCGGTACCGGCCAGGTCCAGGTCACCGCCGACGGCGCGCAGCCCGGTAGCGCCGGGTTCAACGTGACGCTGACGAACGACGCGCCGCAGTCCGTCGGTCAGATCTCCGGCTCGGTACTGTCCGCCACGGACGGCTCGGCCATCCCCAACGCGAGCGTCACGCTCACCGACAGCACCGGTACCAGCCGGCAGGCCACCACCAACGACAACGGCGAGTACAGCTGGACGCCGAGCGACACCGAGACGCTCGCCGAGGGGCAGATCACCGCGACCGCCGAGGTCGACGGGTACCACGAGGCCAAGCAGACGCAGACCGGCAGCTCCGGCGATCCGCTGTCGTTCCCGGCGTTCAAGCTGAAGCCGATCGCGAAGCCGAAACCGTCCAAGACGCACGCGAAACCGTCCCCGGAACCGACCAAGGCGGCAGACGACGGCGGCGGGCTGGGCACGATCGTCTGGCTGCTGCTCATCCTCGGCGCGCTGCTCGTGGTCGGCGGCATCGTCGCGATCATCCTGCTGCTGCGCAAGAAGGACGACGACGGCGACGAGGGGCCGGGCGGCGACGGCATCCTGCCGTTCGACAGCGGGCCGGCGTCCGGCTTCCCGCCGCGCGGCGCCGGGGACACCGCGGTGATCAACCGGGTACCGGGCGGGGACGACGCGCCGACGATGGTGCACAACGGCCCGCTGGTACCGCCGGACAACGCGCAGACCCAGGTGTACGGATCCACCGGCTACGACGCCGGCCAGACGCAGGTGTACGGCGGGGAGACCCAGGCGTACGGTGCCACGCCGCCGGCCGGGCCGACCGCCGACGACGCCACCCGTACCTATCCGGCGTCCGCGCCGTCCAGCGGTCCCGGTGCCGTTCCGCCGGGCGGTACCGGTGGCCTCGCGGGTGCGGGTTCGGCGGGCGGGCCGGCGCAGCCGTGGCAGCAGTCGGACCGCGGCGTCGGCGGCACGTACGAGGGGACCATGTACGGCCGGGGCGCCTCCGGCGGTGCCGGGTACCCGGGATCCGCGCCGGCGAGCGGCTACCCCGGTGCGGGCGCGCCGCCGGCCGGCGGGTACCCGGGGCAGCCGACGAGCGGAGCGGCCACCCCGACCAGCGGCGCCGGCCCCGGGTACGGCGCACCGACCAGCGGTGGCGGGTATCCGGGCGGGCCGCAGCACGCCCAGCCGCGGCCGGACCTGAACGAACCCACCCGTACCTGGCAGGCCGGCCAGCAGGGCCAGCAGCCGCGGCAGCAGCACCGGCCGGCACCGCCGAGCGCGGACGAGACCCGGCTCGACCGCAACGACGGCGTCGACTGGCTCGACTGACCCCGCTCACCCGCCCGAGCCGGCCGGGCCCGGCGCACCTCACCCGCCCGAGCCGGCCGAGGCTGGCGCTCCGGCCGCCGGCGG
>Ga0164243_10009545_pt1 | contig 14112 bp, 18 predicted proteins | sample OricompcompostOP_FD_108781 | JGI IMG/M metagenome (GOLD analysis project Ga0164243, IMG submission 108781) | Organic Plus compost microbial communities from Emeryville, California, USA - Original compost - Organic plus compost (OP) | ecosystem: Engineered > Solid waste > Mixed feedstock >... | reverse complement strand
CCATCAACTCCATGTTTCGGTGGTACCAGGATTCTGCGATTTGTTACGTGTTCCTGGCCGACTACGGCCACCCTGACCCATCTGTGCATAAGCCAGACTTGGGCCTAGGCAGTCAGTTCGCTGGGAGTAGGTGGTTCACCCGGGGCTGGACGCTTCAGGAGCTTATTGCTCCGGGTGTCGTCCGGTTCTTTGACCCCAATTGGAGATTCGTCGGAGACCGTCGCGACCTGGCCGTCGAGATTGCGCAAATCACCACGATTGAAGTCACAGTACTAGCGCGGGAATTCGGTACGCGGAAATTCGGTACATGGACGGTAATATCCGCCCGGGAGATTCTCCGCGCATGTAGCACCTCTCGGAAAATGTCCTGGGCATCTCAACGTCGAACAACGCGCGTCGAAGACTTGGCCTACTGCCTCCTCGGTATATTCGACCTGAATATGCCGCTACTTTACGGAGAGGGAGACCGAGCTTTCATCCGACTTCAGGAGCAGATCGCGCGCAACTTCCACGATCAGACTCTTCTCGCCTGGCACAATCCAAGTACATGGTATGTGGGAGACCGTAGCAACATCTTTGCACCAAGTCCATCATGCTTCCATAAATCTGGGCAATTCCGGCCCGCACAGTATGTTTCAGAGGTTTCACTGATGACACTGACCGGCCGGGGTCTCGAGTTGGATGTACATCTGGCGCCATGCACCCTCCACTGTTCAACCGAGCCTAAGCGACGGATACGGGGCCAGTTCGCGGCCGGGGTGCTTAGTTGCGGAGACGGAGCGGACGAGTTTTCGTGTGTTGGTCTGCTCCTGGAAAGGGCTGACACCCAAGATGATTCCTACATTGTAATTCGGGAGATACATGGAAGCATTATTAGTCCTCTCAGAATTTGCTCGGGAGTAAAGAAAGTAGACATCTTTGAAGGTAAGAGTATCACCGGTCAATACCACTGTTACGTCTCTAGCGGCCATGCTAACTTGTAGTTAAGGCCCAGTCCCGTTGCAAGCCACGTTTGACCCATCAACATTAAAGAGACGTAACATTCTGCTTCATGAGGAATCAAAGCCTCTCCCAGGCATGGCATATTACATCCCCTCCGTTGTGTATATATATCCGCAGGGACTGGGTACCCTCGAGGTCACCCGCACTGTTCCGAGGCCAGCGACAGCAATGTTCCAGATTGAATTGGATTTTCCGGCCCGCGGAATGCACCATCTGCATAAGGCGTATTACTGCGGCGGCGTCGGTTTCTTGGATCCATCTGGAGATGGGTTTTTCGTCATTTCGGGATTTTCTGACTTAGATAAACTGATTAACGCGCCAGTTTACGATAGAGGCTGGTGGGCAAGCAGTCGTTTCCCCCCGGTTTGCAGGGTGCACCGCAGAACTACTCTAAGACCGTCTCAAGACTCTCTCGGAGATCTAGCCGGCTCCGACTCCGGCTGGCTCCGCCAGATTTTGAAACTCGGCGATGCGGAAGATGACTCATCCGATGGCAGTGCCGACATTCAACCCTCCCACGATGTATTACATGGAGAGACCAGGCGGTCATGCGTAAATTCGACTGGGTTACTGGTTAGTGTCACTGCGATACTTCGGAGAGTTGAATTTTGCGGAAGGCGCAGGTGCGAAGTTGAGATTGATATCGACATAAAACCCACTGCGTAGGTCTGTAGATATGCTAGGACAAGGTCACAGAAATTATTGTTGTCGTCGTCAAGACTATCATCATCCTTGCCGTACTTGTTGTCCTTAAAACGGGTATGAGTGGATGGTCTGGGTCGTTTGCCAGGGCCTGTCGGTTCGGAGTTGAATTCACTATAAATCGCAGACCTCGTTTAAGTAGGCATTGCTATTTGCTAGCATCGTCATCGTTATCAGTCGCCCATTACTTTACTAGCCAGTTTCCTCTAGCCATCGCAACTTAGGATACAGCCATCGGATAGAGAGAAAGCGGCATCTTAGACCGGCATGATACTCCCGAAGCAGATACATAAAATCTAGTCTTGTTCGCATGAGCCAATACAACTATGGCAATGGCGGTTAGGGACGTCTCTGGAGCTTTGAAAGCCATGTTCTTGCTCGATGCAGCCAACCCCTTAATGCTTCAGAGTTTGAGGCGACGGATTGTCGCTCACAGTTTACGCCTTTCCGCTATGGCACGACAAAAGCATGCCCTATGGCGCCAAGACTCGTATCCTACAAGTCGTGGTGCCCGCGTTGAGAGGATATCGCTATTGTAGGGCTCGTGGACTTGACATGCCAGACTTATGCTGTTATCGTCCTCACTCTCGTTTCTCGTCTCCAAGCGAACAACATACAAACGCGTGACTCAAGACCAAAATCCTCGCGCTCGAGGTACCCATCCTTGATATGGGATTACTATTAAGATATCCGGCCCGAGGAGCTCATGTCTTCAGAGGACAGGGGATAACAGATTCTTTAGCTCGTCATTGCTTTCTATTTATATTCTTGTCCGCTAGGTGTGATCCCTCTACAGTTGGACCAATTGACAACAAAAAAAAGCGCCAAGAGTCGCGACTAGCATCAGTTGGCCGTAAGAAGCCTATTACATGGCTAGCCACTACGTTCCAGTTGTGTTTACATGGTCTGTCCACATTCAAACTTGCCCAATTTTCAGGTCGAACTCTACATCTTCCCTCCTCCTCCCCCCCGAAGAGATAAAAAGCAGCGAATGTGATCACGGTGAGGAATATCGCGACAACGAAATAAATCCAAATATACGGCGATACAATGCGGCCGTCGCCCTCCGTCTTCCAATCGAAGAACCCCATGGAGAAAAAAAAAAGAAAAAAACCCCTATCCATGCCATTGTTAACCTCCTACGGAGACCGAAGGGGCGAAAAGTAATAATATGCATGTAACTCGCGGTAATCAAAGTGGCGGGGAGGAATATCATGCCCAACAGCGCAAGGGACTTCATGCGACTGCCATCGAGGAGAGTCATCCGCGCGACTTCCAAGTTTATTTCAGATATTTGTTAATTTGTTTTGGCATCCTTCCTTCCAATGCTATTGAGCTCCTGTTCGACCAATGAATGTCAGCTGGATGGGAGTAATTGAACGAGGGGAGAGAAAGGAGTGGGTGGTTGCTTGAGCTGCACTACTCTCTGCGTTGACAAGGTCGTCATCTCCATCATATGCCTGCACTTCCTTATAACCTCGTCGTACTCGTCAACTAGGTCTCTCAGCCGTGCTCTGATGCGGATACCGGGTTTTCTCACGGCCTCTAGTTTGGATTGGTATTCAGCAGTGCATGTATCAGCCGTCGTTGGGGGCCAAAAATCCGTGTTCCCCAGCTCAACGACGTGCTCAATCATCCTGACTAAGTGGGCCTGCTAGTTTTGCAGGTCATGCTTCAGGTAGCTAACATCAGACGACAGAAACGCAGTGGACCTGCTCTCGGCTACGTCCTGGGCATCTGAATCAAGTGGCTCCGAAGCTGAGGGTTTCTCAGTTTCTTGCATATCTAGTCCGTCAGAAGTAGACGAGGAGATTGGAGACTTCGTCCTTGTCCATCCGGATGGGGACTGTTGGTATTTCCAGATCTTTTCGCGCAGATCTCGAAAGCAACGCATCGCCCACAGACTGGTGTTAGAGTCAGATATCTTCATGGAGCTTCCAGCGTTGGTGGTCTTCCCTAGTCTCTCTCTTATAGGAGCAGTAGAGGTCGGGGTTGTGAGGTCGTTCGGTCTCTGGCGAAGCTGGGTCAGTTTTTACAGCACAAGCTCAATCTACCTATCCCTCTAGCCCCAAAATCACCGAGATTAAAGTTTGGTTGGCAGCAGCATGGGATGAAGCACTCCCCCTTTAAAATTTGCCAGCCTACTTGCGAGTAGCTCAGCGTCCGTGAGGTAGTATCCGTGAATTTCGTGCTTGCTTAGATTGCACCCGAACCATACCGCATTAGCAGTGGGGGTCTGGGGAAAGAAAGTGATGGACAGCGCCATATCGTCTTTCCAAGTCGCGACCATCCTACAGTTATAAACTATCTCTAGAGTTAGATTTCGAGGCTGTTGAGTCACTCTCACAGACTTCGCTACCCACAGCGGCGAGCGGTCTCTCGTTGAAAAGAACGATTTAGGCATACTTCTTTTCCACGATGGCTTATCACAGTCACGGATCTATCAAGGAAAGATAAGAGTTCAGGGAGCATATATTAAAAAAGTGATCAAGCTGGAAAATTTATTAGAGAAGCATTCGTCGTGGGTCCTCAATATATTCCTTAACCTTGATAAGGAATTAAACAGCCTCCCTGCCATCTAGGAGACAGTGGTCATATGTTAAGGCCAAGTACATCATTAGCCTCACTTCGACCTTTCCGTTAATAGCAACAGCCCGTTCTTTGATAGCGTGCAGGCCAAGGACAGCCGTCTGTGGGAGATTAATGATTGGTGTACTCATCAAAGAGCCAAAGGTCCCACCATTACTGATCGTAAAGATACCACCAGCCATATCCTCAATTGTAAGCTTCCCATCTCGGGCCTAAAAGAAAGGGTTAGAAACAAAATCATCTTATGATAGTGGGGATATGTCAACAGACCTTCTTTCCCAGTTCTACAATTAACTAGTCGATTGTAACTATATCCTTAGCCTCCACATTCCGCACAACTGGCGTGACTAGGCCCTTCTCCGTTGCAACTGCCACACTGATATCAACATAATCGCGATATACAATGGTGTTACCTCCTTTAATTGAGGCGTTAATTGCAGGGATATCTCTCATCGCTAAGGCACATGCGCGAGAGAAGGCGCCCATGAACCCAAGTTTAACACCTGTTCTCTTCAAGACATCCTCCCTGTAGAGGCTTCGGAAATCTAGAAGTGAACTCATATCAACTTTGTTAAAGGTAGTAAGAGCTGTAGTAGTGTTCTAGGACTGCTTGAGGCGCTCAGCAATTCGTAATCTCATACAGTTCATTTTCACCTAAATGCAGATCAGAGAATATTACAGGAGTTACAGGGTAGGGTACATACATAGCAATCCTCACAAGACCCAGGGGTACCACTTGCCATAGCTTTAGATAGATTGCTAAGTAGGGATATTAGGGAGCTGGGAGGAGTGGGCTCTTTTGCTGCCTTGCTGCCTTGCTGTCTGCGAGAATCACTCTCTAGTTGCTTTGGCGGGGTAGCCCTGGAGCCATCATTGCTGCATCCTAACTCGAGACAAGCAAGATCTTAGCCAAGAATTACTATATCCTCCTCATTCACAAGGAGCTCTTTGATTACTCCAGCTTCGGGGGTGTTGACTACTACATCAATCTAATTAACCTTATTTATTAGAAATAGAACTATATTCTATTCCAAAAAGGGAAATCCTCATATAGGAAGGGGAAAGAAACTATAATATCGACAGCTCAGAACAGCTAGCACCAGCCAGCTGGGCTGCCACCATTACTGGGAAATATACATACCTTATCAGTCTCAATTGTTGCAATCTCCTCATCCTGCTCCACGAAATCCCCTACCAGCCTGGTGAACTGTTTTAATATCCCTTCGGAGATGGACTCAGCTATCTGCAGGACCTTGATCGTGATCGCAGCTGCTGCATAGTTTCGCGCTTGGTGCGTCATCATCAAGGGAAGGTGATACCGCCCGTACCAAGCGCTTGGCAGCTGGCCGAAGTTGGCCAGCCTAATGAGACGTCGAGTAGTAAGCATGGCAGGTAAGCTTAATGTTTTCGCTGCTGTAAGAATCTCGGGGAATCCTTTAGACTTGGAATATAGAGAGAGAAATGAGAAAAGAAAAAAAAAAGTAGGTAAAAAAGATTTGGTGATAGTGGAATTGGTAATGGAATAGATGAAAGAACGGAGTTGATGGAGTTGATGATGGAATATTAAGTAGTAATAGATTACCTTGCCAAAGGAGCTAACACAATGAGGTTACGTTGACTATATTGCTTGTGATTAAGTCCAGACTACTTTCTTAATTAGTGAGTCGACAAATTAGTTGCTTTGTACATGCGACATGTCTATCCAACGTGGTGCATGTGATGTGAAGGAGTCAAGACCACAGTTGCCAATCGGAGAACTGTTGACAGTGGCACTTTCTTCCGGTTTCAAGAGAAGTGTTCATACCGAGCCAAAAATAGAAGCAAGATTTTTCATGAATTTGATTTCCGCTGTTATAATCGATAATATGCCCGTGATACTTCGAGCATGTGTCTGGCATGTGTGTAGCTCATGAGGAAGGAATGATTCAATGTAGCCCTCTGGAGTTGACAGGCCTCTAATGGATTCAGATGCTGAACTGCCACGATCCCAGTCAAAAGAAAAGGTCGTAAAGGCGCAGCTTGTGTTGCGTTTGGTTTCTCGTACAATGGAGACATGGATCATGAGGCCGGTCTTCATCCGCGAAAGTGTTGGTTGTGTGAAGGGCACTTCGGAGAGTGATGAGCCCTTTTGGCCCAATATCAAATTTATTCTTGACCGAGCCCCAGGTTCCGGCTCCAAATGGTCCTTGCTCCATGTTATCATCAAAGCAGCCGACTGGCCCGCATGTCAAGGTCCACTTACTTCATCCAGCCACGTACACCGGCCCTTATCATGACCTAAACTCCACCGGTGCGGCTCCGATGCCTTGTCTACTCTCATATTGGCGACCCTGCGCAGAGATCCGCGTCGGAGACATTGACTCACCGCGCCATCACCACCACACTTCGAAATAATGACAAGTTCACTCGCAGCAGGCTCATACTGAAGAAGGCCCCAGTCGCTCTGGGCGAGTTCTGGATCGCTTATTAATCCAAGACCAAGACATAGCAGCCAGAGAAAGTCACCCGAAGTCGTGAGTTCTCGTTTATTGCGCTCTTTAGCCAAGATGGCGAGACTGACTTGAGACCCATGGTCATCCGCGATGGAGTGGAATCCAATATATCACCCCTGTATGCATTGATGTGTGTGTATGTCGGCACTACCAACCGAACCACGTCGGCAAGGCTCGTCTAATGGAAAGGGGCACATAGGGCGGAAGAGGGAGGAATAGGGATGACGCCCTGCAACGCGGTCTGCAGTAAACAGTGAGCTGGACAAGCCGGTGCAATGCATTCGCTTATTTCTACTTTTATCATTGCGTGATCATGTCGGACTTCGGGGCCGAATTTGAGTGGGGGAGGGTTTGACCGGAATCTTGAATAAACAAGAGAGGGGATTGGTGAAGGGAGTACGAAGTATGTGTTGGAATATTTGCAGGGATATGGAAACAAAACTTAGCTCGGACCTGATCGGACAGTCCAATACCGTCGGATGTCACAGAATTCCCAAAATACCACTGTAAAACAAGCCTTTTTGGAAGGCAGAGCGTCTTCCAGAGTCGCACCAAGGTCGCACTATAGAAAGGAAAACGATTTGGGAATGGAGACTGGTTTCGGCTAAGGTTTGTGACGTAGAAACTGTTTCGGGTAAGGAAGAAATTACTGGGATAATTTCCATGGAATTGGCCCACTCTTTCCAACATATAATGGAAGGCAGTGACGGGCCAATTCCTTCCTAATTACTTAATATAACAATGGCTCCTTCCACATTTATTTAATAGTATGTAACCTGATGTTGGGCGCCGATTAAGTATCGGGAAGCTGCATCAAGCACCACGCGGACTAATAATTTACTAAATTCTCCTGCAGACTTGTACATCGGCATGTTGCCCACCATGGCACGATCGATCGTTCGTTAAGTCGAAGAAGGCTCGGCACTGCTTCTCAAATGTCCCGTTCCAAAGTGCACAGATGCCCTCCAAAGGAAACCAGCAATCGGTCCTGTCACTTGGAAATATCGAGACGGAATAATAAGTAGTGGAAAGTATTTTCAGTTTGGGTGAAGAGTTGCCCTGCCACGACTTCTACGTCGTGTTATTGTTACCGCAAGATTGCGCTAGCGAGGCCAGCAGGCCAAACATGTTTATACGGCTCGGTTTCACCGGTTTCCTTCTGTTGCTGCTCCCAAAACTTGTAATCCACGTAGCCGTCAAGCCGCCCAACCTCGTAGAACAAATCCCGACGATATCTAGAAACCGGGAGCAGATGCTGTATCCGCGGCGGTAGATCTGGGTTGCTCACAAAACTCCTCCCAAAAGCGACAAGGGCCTGCCGCCCTTTCCGCTGCTCATCTTCCACCCTCTGTCTTGACGTAAAGGCATCGTAACCCCCGGCGAAAATTACGGGCGATGTTGTCCCCCAAATGTCCGCCAGGAAGTCTACTGTCTCCGACGAGGCGGCCACAACATCCATTGGACCCTGTACTCGGCTCTCAATGACGTGCAAATAGCTCAACTTCAACTCCTTTAGTCTCTTTACGAGGTCTTCGAATTGCGGTCTCGGGTCGGCCATCCGCATGCCGTGGTGCCGGCTCCAAGGACTGACTCTATAACCAACCCTATCAGGCCCGATTGCATTGGCGACGGCAGAGGCCACCTCGACCGGGAATCGTGATCTATTCTCAATGCTTCCTCCCCATCTATCACTCCTGTTATTGCATACGTCCTGAGTGAACTGGTCGAGAAGATAGCCGTTGGCTCCGTGAAGCTCAACACCATCGAAGCCTGCTTCGATCGCCGCCCGCGCAGCCCCCGCGAACTCCTTGATACACGCTTGAATTTCGTCTTCCGACATGGGTCGCGGGGTTGGCGCACCTGGCCCGGAAGAGATATTGCCGCTGGATAGTACCTCGGCACCGCCTTCAACGGAGGCGGCATGTGCAGCGCGCCCGCACATCCAAAGCTGTGCATAGATGAAGCTCCCTTTAGCGTGGACTGCTGATGTGATTGGCTTCCACGCGTCAACCTGTTGCTTTGTCCAGAGGCCCGGGGTATTCGGTGGCGCGGCAGCACGGGGCGAGACTGCCGTGGCTTCGGATATCAAAAGACTGCCGCGTGTAGAGGCTCGCTGGGAATAGTACTCGATCATGGTTGTGGATGGGACAAAGCCGACCTCTGCTCGACGGCGCGTCATTGGCGCCATGACAACTCGGTGGGAGGTAGTGACATGACCGACTTTGACGGGTGAGAAGAGCGGCGAGTCTGACGACATGGCGGCGGTTACTGAGGTCAACCTTTTTTCTTCTCTTTGTTTCGTGTGACTTGTGAGGGAAAACCCGAGCAGGATGTCATTGAATTCGGCGTGCCAGAGAACTGGGCAAATGGGGGTCCATTGGACACTAATAAATCCTGCAAACTCGTAGAAAACCAGAACAGGAAAGGTCAATAGTGCATAAGCAGCAGCGGTCTTTACCTCACCCCCACCCCCTCCCCCCGGGCTTTCCCTTTCCCTTCCCGGCGACCCCAGAGGCGGGCAACTGGACTTTTGCGAAGACGGTCATGCGCTTCGGGGATCTAGTCAAAGTGAAAACACTTGATGTCAAGCCGTGGCCAGCGTAAGGGTTTGATCATTCCCAACCACCTCGATTAGCCCATCAACTCCTTTATTACTGGGGATGTGTTTGATTTTTGCGGCGACCTCGGAATCAGAGAGCACCACTTGCATCGGCTCTTTGGGCATTGCAATTGCAAGAATACGAGCAAGTGATACTAGCTAGATGATCTGAATGGTATTTACAACTACCTTTATTTTTTTTTTCCTACTCTATTTTCATTGATCAATGCAGCCTGGGTCTTGGTAAGCCGGGCTATCTTGAACTTCAATAACCTTTGTAGGGTACTAGAGTTAGTTATATATATTACCCTCAAACCGGGTGACTTAGGTGTTTCCAACCCGGTGTTCAGCTCAACGCTTGGCCGAAGGAAATAAACAACGCAAGGTCCCTCTCATCAACCCCGCGACCTCGGCGATTCCATTCCATTTTAGGTCAAGTGTAAACTCCCTTAAACCGACCCCTCTAGTTCGGCTCCTGCAGGCGGCTACTGTCTACACAGTCCAAGGACCAAACAACTAATACATATTGCCGTTTGACCATGCGAAATATTATGGCCCCTAATTCGTTCGCTTCTCCTTAAGCAAAAGGAGTGATCTTTCGTGATGGTTGACCAAGACTCTTATCTCCACCGAGGCGACGGAGTTAGACTCGATGTTGTCGTCGTAGGCGCAGGTCTAGGTGGTCTCCTGGCCGCCATCGGTCTCGCCCTCGATAATCATAGGGTCACAATTCTTGAGCAGGCCACTAGCTTTGGTGAAGTTGGTGCAGGCATGCGCATCCCACCCAACTGCTTCAAGATCCTTCGCCGATGGGGTGTTGACATTACGTATCTCAAAAAGACGTACTCGAACGGCAATCGATTCCTCCGATACGATGATGGGAGTACATTGGCCGACATGCCCCATGGTGTCCCTGAACTGGACTTTGGGGGTAGCTATTTGATGGTTCATCGAGCGGACTACCACTCCGTGTTGCTAGACAGAGCGCGAGCTCTCGGAGTTGTGATCCGGGGTGGACACCGAGTGGAGGAGTACGACTGGAACGCACCCGCTGCAATTGTGCAGGGAGGGCTGAGGGTCCCAGCCGACCTTATTGTGATCGCGGATGGTACGCCGTCGCCACGCCTGCCTCCTACTGCACGGCGAATTTACATGACTGGGCCTAGTCCTTATCGACTGATGACTCCGTAGGTGTTCAAAGCAGTGCAAGGGCAGCTTTTCAAGGCCACGAATTGCCACCCACCGATACAGGCGATATTGTGTACCGCATTCTTATCCCGGGCCAAGACCTCCTCTCCGACCCCGATATGCGTGATCTCATCTCGCAGCCTTGGGTAACATCGTGGTGTGGCCCCGACGCGCATGTCATCGGGTATCCCGTGAGAGGCGGAGAGGTCTACAACGTTGTCTTTTGCTGCTCCGAGAAATCGATGCAAGACCGCCCTTTTCAACCAGGCGAGAACAAGCTGGTCATCTCTGACAACTCAGAGTTAAGACGGCGCTTTACCGACTGGGAGCCCAGAGTGAAGAAGCTCATTGAGCACTCCGGAAAGGTTAAAATTTACCCTTTGCCATTCTACAGCTGAACCTAGTGGATGTGGACTGACTCTCTTTTCTTTGAAGGAGTTTCTCAAATGGCGTCTCTACGATTTAGATCTTGTAGACAACTGGGTATATCCCACTGGCAAGGCAGTGCTACTCGGTGATGCCGTACACCCCATGCTACCATATATGTCCTCTGGGGCTGCCATGGCCTGCGAGGATGCGGCAGTTCTCCGTAAGGTACTATCTACGGCTACTAAAGATTCTCTCCAGACCGCCCTCCAGAAATACCAGTCACTGCGACAACCTAGGGCATCTAAGGTTCAGAAGGCGGGGAGAGTACTCCAAGAGGCATACCATTTGCCAGATGGCGAGGCGCAGCGTGATAGGGATATTTGGATATTAAAGGATGATGAAAGAAACCCAATTTACTGGGGCCATAAAGCTAGAAGACAATGGCTGTTTGGTCATGACGCAGAGGACTTTTGAGAGGACTTGTACATAAGCAGCGCTTCAAAGAAACGAACAGTATTTCAACGAACGCAGAGTATATTAGGACTTTTGGTAAATTGCGCACTTCTTCTAACGGGAGTATGGGGGTGTTTTAGGAGTCAGAGGTAAGGGACCTTTCCTAGGCTCTAGGGAGAGCATTCCCATTATGGGTAATGGGGTGAGAATTTTCCCCGATTAAATTGTATTATACATGGACTTCCCACGTACCCACCAGTCAACTGAGACTATTAGATCTACTTCCTAGAATAATCAAGAGGCTGTGCGCTCTTCCGCAATACGCGCACCACTCTCTCTTTTGTGTTTGAATGACTGCTTCTTCTCCTAACGTACCGAATGCCGAGGTAAAGTCGTCCGCCTAGATCGATGGGAGGAATCTCGCAAGTTTCGGGGTCACATCGAGTATTTGCAATGGTCGCAAACCCGGCAGCGAGGTCCCTATGATATGACGTGTTTCATACCATTCCCAGCAACCTCCTTCTAACTAGATATCAACTAAGCACATGGACGCGTATGTCAGGCCCATCGCCGCGCAGAAGCACTTGCTAGCTTTCATTCTTATTTCGCATTGCTCTTGTCGCACAATCTCTAGCTATGAAACTTACCTCCCAAGACTGAGCAGCGTGCCTTACACAGAAGACACCGCCCGTCCGACCGCCGCATCGCCCAGTCCTCTGTCCTCATCAACTTCATTTGCATCAGGTAGGGCAAACTGTGAGCCTCATTTTGGCAGCTTTAATGATGCCGGATGCCTCTTATATGTCCAGCAGAGCGCCCGGGATGTCATGCGGACTGGCGACTCTTGTCACTTCATACCCGATTCTCACGTCGCTCTCCCCACGGCCCACCGCCAAAGACCTCTATCACCTAGCGCTGACGAACCGAGAGCACTTTTCAGGTATTCTCGGCTCCAAGGAATCGTTCAAGAAACTTCGATCCGGGTGTATCTGTGATGAACATGGTCGGGAGTGTTGGCAGCCTGCTCCACGAAATATATCTGCCCGTGCTGGGCTATACGAGAGTCGGAATTCGAAGTCTACGCTGCTAAGGCTAAGGCTCGTATGAGGAAAATAAAGTGCGGCGAGCGGGAGACTCTTCCCTATGCTTCAAGTGTGGAATTTACATTTGCGAGGAATGTCGATCTCGTCTAATGGAGCAATTATATCTAAATACTACTAAGTTATTTAAATCATCACTACTATTTTATATAATTTACTCTTTCCTTATCATAGAAGTTATAAAATAAATATGACTAACAAAAGATGTCAGAGGTGTTGCGACCGCACAACACCCGCTGTAAGTCGCCTTCAATAGGATTCATGCCACGGCTTGCCCTGACACACGCCTGAAATATACTTATTACTGTAGGCGTGTTCTGGGGTGCCAGAAATGGACGACTCTGGGTACTAAAAAGAAGAAGCCAAGGCAGTGACACGTGAACCAAAACAAATTCAGGCCGGAATTCCAGAATGTCTACACGTGTAATCTGCCGCTCCTCACCGCCTTAGCTTTGGTTCAGCTCCCCGATCCCCGCCTGGGCTTGTCTGACCCTTGATGCCTCACGCCCAAACATCCAGGACTCCAACCCATCGCATGAACCAAGCGCCCAGATTCACCTGGCACATGAAAAACACGAAACATATCAGATGCCTCCAAAACGTGACGCCGCTGCTGCCCCTACTTCGACGTGGGTCGTCCCCACTCCCGCCACAGCAGACGGCTTTGCGTACGCACACGGAGAGTTCTTCGCGGAAGCTTCCGGCCAGAACCGACATCGCCGCGCGACAGTCCACGAATTGAAGGAGCATTTCGCGTCGGGAAGTGACAAGGACCATCCTGCGCATTGGTTCGAGGCGCAGCTTATCCACTATGGCCTCAAGCCGTCCAAGACCAAGTCCGTGGCGCGTATGCGACTCTTCGATGCCGTCAACGCCGGGCAATTGAAGGTGCCCGCTGCTATCTCGAGCCTGGAGAGTGCACTGAAGAAGGAATGGGCCAAGAGGGAGAGGGAGGCGAAACAGAAATCTAAAGATAATTCTGGACCAGGCGATCAAGCGGGGACGACGAAAGGGAGGGCGGCAAAAGTAGCCCCAGCGAAAACAACGTCAGCAAAGACAACGGTAGTGAAGAAGAGGACCGTAGTGGAGACGACGGTAGTGAAGACGACGGTAGCGAAGACGGCGACAACGAAGACGAAGACGGCGGCAACGAAGACGGCGAGAGCGAAGTCAACCCCAGCAAAAACGCAAAATACGTCCGGAACCAAGAGAAAAGCCAACACCGCCGCCTCCCAAGCTACACCAAGTGCCTCTAAGAAGGTCAAGACAGCAACACCCAAGGTGGCCGCATCGTCGAAAGCATCGTCTAGCGCCAAGAAATCCACAAGCGCCAAGCCCAAGAGAGCGACCTCAGCCTCAAGAAGCACCCGAGGCGGTATCTCGCAAGGAACCGGGCGTGGGGCGTCGAAAAGCGCTTCCTCCCAATCACAAAGCACGGCAGCCCATCCGAATCGAAGTCACGGTACAGAGACGAACGCACCCTCATCGCCGACGAGGCCCTGGCCTAAACAAATGGCACGGCGAAGTGCCCCCTTCGCCATCCGCGGCAGAATCTCGCCCCCTGAAACGACGTCTCATCCTCGTCATGACGACTCGTATGGATACGATGACATGTATG
>Ga0164243_10009544_pt1 | contig 14113 bp, 9 predicted proteins | sample OricompcompostOP_FD_108781 | JGI IMG/M metagenome (GOLD analysis project Ga0164243, IMG submission 108781) | Organic Plus compost microbial communities from Emeryville, California, USA - Original compost - Organic plus compost (OP) | ecosystem: Engineered > Solid waste > Mixed feedstock >... | reverse complement strand
CGCCGAGGTCGTCGACGACCGCGAGGCTGAGCAGGAACACCCGCGCCGCCGCGGGCATGCCGCCGCCGGTCAGGGCCAGCACCCCGAGCGCGAAGGCGATGTCGGTGGCGACCGGGATGGCCCACGCCTGGCTCGCGGTCGGGGCGCCGAGGCTGAGCGCCAGCGTCAGCACCGCGGGCACCACCATGCCGCCGGCCGCGGCCAGCACCGGCATGAGCGCGGTGCGCCGGTCGGCGAGCCTGCCGACGAGGAGCTCGCGCTTGAGCTCCAGCCCGGCGACGTAGAAGAACACCGCCAGCATCCCGTCCCGGACCCAGTCGCCCACGGACAGGTTCAGGTGCAGCGCGTGCGGGCCGAGGTGGAGTTCGCGCAGCCCGGTGTAGGCCGCGGACAGCGGGGAGTTCGCGGCGATGAGCGCGACCGCGGCGGCGGCCAGCAGCGCGACGCCGCCGGCGGATTCGGTGCGGAGGAACTCTCCGGGGGAGAAGCGGCGGGTCTTGGTCGTGCTCAACCGGAGCCTCCTGGACGTCGGTGCGCTGCGGTCACCGCCGACCAGACTTCCCGGCACACCGCGGAGGAACCTAGCAGCGCGTCGACTCCGGCAGGTCCGCGTGAGGCGTATCTGACAGCGCAGCAGTGAGGAGGGGACGCTGCGAGGAGGGGCCGCGGCGAGGAGGGCGGCAGCAAGAGGGGCGCCTCCCCGGTCGCACCGGGAAGGCGCCCCTCGTGGCTCAGGCGGTCACTCGTCGGAGGACTTGCTCATCCCCGCCGAGATCATGTCCATCACCGAGGAGTCGGCGAGCGTGGACACGTCGCCGACCTCGCGGTTCTCGGCCACGTCCCGCAGCAGCCGCCGCATGATCTTGCCGGAGCGGGTCTTGGGCAGCTCCTGCACGACCATGATCTGCCGCGGCTTGGCGATCGGGCCGATCTCCTGGGCGACGTGCTCGCGCAGCGCCTTGATCGCGGTGTCGCCGCTGGCCTCGTCGCCGGCGTTGCCCTGCAGGATCACGAAGGCCACGATGCCCTCGCCGGTGGTCGGGTCGCTGGCGCCGACGACCGCGGCCTCGGCCACCGTCGAGTGCGAGACCAGCGCGGACTCGACCTCGGTGGTCGAGATCCGGTGCCCGGAGACGTTCATGACGTCGTCCACGCGGCCGAGCAGCCACATGTCGCCGTCCTCGTCGTACTTGGCGCCGTCACCGGCGAAGTAGTAGCCGAGCTCGGCGAACTTGGACCAGTAGGTGTCCTTGTAGCGCTGGTCGTCGCCCCAGATCCCGCGCAGCATCGACGGCCACGGCTTGTCGAGGACCAGCAGGCCGCCCTCGCCGTTGCCGACCTGCTCGCCCGACTCGTCGACGACCTTGGCCGAGATGCCCGGCAGCGGCACCTGCGCCGAGCCCGGCTTGGCCTCGGTCACGCCCGGCAGCGGGGAGATCATGATGGCGCCGGTCTCGGTCTGCCACCAGGTGTCCACGATGGGCGCCTGGTCGTAGCCGATGTGCTTGCGGTACCACATCCAGGCCTCGGGGTTGATCGGCTCGCCGACCGAGCCCAGCACGCGCAACGTGGACAGGTCGTACTGCGCCGGGATGTCCGAGCCCCACTTCATGAAGGTCCGGATGGTGGTCGGCGCGGTGTAGTACAGCGAGACGCCGTACTTCTGCACGATCTCCCAGTGCCGGCCCTCGTGCGGGGTGTTCGGGGTGCCCTCGTAGATGACCTGGCTGGCGCCGTTGGCCAGCGGGCCGTACACGATGTAGGTGTGCCCGGTGACCCAGCCGATGTCGGCGGTGCACCAGTACACGTCGGACTCCGGCTTGAGGTCGAAGACCGCGTGGTGGGTGTAGGCGGCCTGGGTCAGGTACCCGCCCGAGGTGTGCAGGATGCCCTTGGGCTTTCCGGTGGTGCCCGAGGTGTAGAGGATGAACAGCGGGTGCTCGGAGTCGAACGCCTCGGGGGTGTGCTGGTCGGACTGGCGGTCGACGACGTCGTGCCACCACTTGTCCCGCTCGTTCCAGGCCACCTCGGTCTCGGTGCGCTGCACGACGAGCACGTGCTCCACGCTGTCGGCGGCGGAGACCGCTTCGTCCACGTTGGTCTTCAGCGGGCTGGGCTTGCCGCGGCGGAACTGGCCGTCGACGGTGATGACGACCTTGGCCTGGGCGTCCTCGATGCGGGCACGCAGCGCCTCGGCGGAGAACCCGCCGAACACGACGCTGTGCAGGGCGCCCAGCCGCGCGCAGGCGAGCATGGAGAACACGGCCTCGGGCAGCATCGGGAGGTAGATGGCCACCCGGTCACCGGCGCCCACGCCGAGCTCGGCCAGCGCGTTGGCGGTCTTGCTGACCTCGCGCTGCAGGTCCGCGTAGGTGATGCGCCGGCTGTCGCCCGGTTCGCCCTCCCAGTAGATGGCCACCCGGTCGCCGTTGCCGGCCTCGACGTGCCGGTCGACGCAGTTGTGGGCGACGTTGAGCTGGCCGCCGACGAACCACTTGGCGAAGGGGGCGTCGGACCAGTCGAGGACCTGGGACCAGTCCGACTCCCAGTGCAGGCGCCGGGCCTGCTTGTCCCAGAAGGCTTCGCGGTCGGCGTTCGCCTCGTCGTAGAAGCCCGATGTGGCATTGGCCTGCGCTGCGAAGTCTTCGGACGGCGGGAAAGTCCTGCTTTCCGTGAGCAGGTTGTCCAAAGTGTTGCTTTGCCCGTCGGGCTGGCTCATCGTGGAGAACCTCCCTGGTTGACATCCGGCGTTGTCCTCTGAACGGTAGTGCGATCCGGCTCACGCCAACAGGGGGATTCCCGCTGATGGTGAGATCAACTACTCGCGACCGTTCGTTCAGGTGGGCGTCCGGACATGTGCTCGGTGTCGGCGGTGCACTGTTGGTTGTTCACCGAGGGAAACCGGAACGAGTGAGTTCCACTCGCCCCAGTGATGATCACGGCGAGATCCGTAGCATAGTGGACACGCACAGTAATCCATGTAGCGGGCGCGGGTGGATCCGCGGGCGGTACCGTCACGTGGTGTGAGCCCCCAGGAGTCGTTGCGCCCCCTGCTGGCGCTCGACGGTGTCCCCGAAGCAGTGAGCTCCGCCCGCGCGGCCATCGACGAGGTGCACGAGCACCCCGCGAACCGCCGCGGCTGGCACACCACCGCCGCCGAGGCGTCGGTGCGCGCGGCCCGCGCGTCCGCGGCCGTGGCCGGCGGAGCCGCCGAGATCCCGGACAGCGGCGAGGTCAGCGAACCGCTGCTGGCCGGCGCGCTGCGCGCCGCCGAGGCCTTCGGGCCGCTGCTGCCGACCTGGCAGCGCGCCCCGCTGCAGGCGCTGGCGCGGCTGCACGTGCTCGCCGCCGCCGATCTCGTCGAGGACCAGGACCAGCTCGGCCGCCCCCGCGGCACCCACGAGGTCTCGGCCCGGCTGGACCTGCTCGCCGGCATCGTCGCCGACCCGACCGGCAGCTCCTCCGACGCGATCCCCGGCCCGGTGCGGGCCGCGGTCGTGCACGGCGAGCTGCTGGCCCTGGAACCGTTCGGCACCGCCGACGGCGTCATCGCCCGCGCGGCGGCCCGGCTGAGCATCATCAGCAGCGGCCTGGACCCGAAGGGCCTGGTGGTGCCCGAGGTCGCCCACTTTCGCCGGCAGGAGCAGTACGCCGAAGCCGCCCGCGGCTTCGCCGGCGGCGACCCCGCGGGCGTGGCCGCGTGGATCAAGCACTGCTGCTCGGCGCTGGAGGCCGGCGCGCGGGAGGCGAAGTCGATCGCCGACGCCACCCAGGAGTGAGCCCGGTCCTGGTCCGGACCGCCCGGCCGGCGGCATGCTGAACGGGCACCCCGCCGCACCCCCGCCTTCGCACAAGGAGCACCCGTGCCGAAGAAGATCCTGCTGGACTGCGACCCCGGCATCGACGACGCGCTGGCCATCGCGCTCGCCCACGGCAGCGACGGGATCGAGGTCGTCGGCCTGACCAGCGTCGCCGGCAACGTCGACCTGGACAACACGACGAACAACGCGCAGCGCCTGGCCGAGTACTACGGCCTGGACGCACCGGTGGCCCGCGGCGCCGACCGCGCCCTGCTGCGCGACAACGTCCGCGCCGACCACGTGCACGGGACGAACGGCCTGGGCGGCGTGGTCCTGCCGGCGGCGTCGCGGTCCGCGGTCGACGAGCACGCGGTCGAGTTCATCATCGACCGGCTGCGCAGCGCCCCCGGCGAGATCAGCCTCGTCGCGGTCGGTCCGCTGACCAACATCGCGCTCGCGCTGCGGCGGGAACCGCGGGTGGCCGAGTGGGCCGCCGAGTTCGTGATCATGGGCGGTTCCTTCGGCCGCGGCAACGTCACCCCGGCCGCCGAGTTCAACATCGGCGCCGACCCGGAGGCCGCGGCCGTCGTGTTCGGGGCGCCGTGGCGCACCACGATGGTCGGGCTCGATCTGACGCTGCAGGCGCGCGCTAGCGAGCCGGTCCGCGCCCGGTTCTCCGACCTGGGCCGGCTGGAGCGGGAGCTGATCAGCCCCGTTCTCGACTTCGCCGGCCGCAACGAGCAGTACCGCGAGCGCGGTCCCGCGGTGCACGACGTGTGCGCGGTCGCCCGCGTCCTCGACCCGGGGCTGATCACCGCGGTCCCGGCGCGCGTGGAGGTCGAGACCGCGGGCCGGTTCACCACCGGCATGACGGTCGTCGACTTCAACGCTCCGGCCGAGCGGTGCAACGCCGAGGTCGCCACCGAGCTCGACCAGGACGCCTTCTGGGACGTGGTCACCGCCGGCTTCCGCAAGGTCGCCGCCGGGCTGCCGTAGCCGGACCCGCCTCGGGTGCCTAGCCGAGTTCGCGCAGCGCGCCGCGGACCTGACCGTCCGCGGTGCGCAGCGCCTCGGCGGAGCGCGCCACGTCCGCGCCGCTGAGCAGGTGCACCAGCGCCGTCTTGAGGTCCCCGCCGGCGGTGGCCAGCGCCTCCGCGCACTCGTGCTCGTCGCAGCCGGTGGTTTCGCGCAGGATCCGCAGGGTGCGTCCGCGCAGCTTCGCGTTGGTGGCGACCAGGCTGACCATGAGGTTCGAGTAGGTCCGCCCCATCCGGATCATCACCGTCGTGGAGAACGAGGTGAGCAGCAGCTTCTGCGCGGTGCCCGCCTTCATCCGGGTGGAGCCGGTGACCGGTTCGGGCCCGGTCGCCACCGCCAGCACGAGGTCGGCCGGTGCGGGCGCGGCGGCCTCCGGGTTCGACGAGATCAGCGCGGTGGCCGCGCCGCGGCGGCGGGCCGCGGTCAGCGCGCCCAGCACGAACGGGGTGCGGCCGGAGGCGGTCAGCCCCAGCACGAGGTCGTGCGGGCCGATCTCGGAGTCGGCGAGGGCCGCGCCGGCGTCGGCGTCGTCCTCGGCGCCCTCGACCGCGTGCCGCAGCGCTTCCGCACCGCCGGCCTGGTGCGCGACGAACCAGTCCGGCGGGGCGTTGTAGGTGGGCACGAGCTCGGCCGCGTCGAGAACCGCGAGCCGCCCCGAGGTCCCGGCGCCCACGTAGTGCACCCGTCCGCCCGCGCGCAGCGCGGCCACGGCCCGATCGACGGCTTCGGCGAGCTGCGGCAGCACCTCGCCGACGGCTTCGGGCACGGTCCGGTCCTGCTGGTTGAGCAGCCGCAGGACCTCCGGCGTCGGCAGCTGGTCGATCTCGGCGGTGTCCGGGTTGCGGCGCTCGGTGGGGGCCTCGACCCGGGCGACCGGCTCCGGCCCCGACGGCCCCGTCACCGCTGCTCCCCGGGGCGGCTGTCCAGGCGGTGCTCGGCCACCGCCCGCGAGGTGACGTCGAGCGCGTCGCGGGTGCGATCGAGGTGGCGCTGGGCGACCCCGACGAACAGGCAGTCGATCGCGGTGAGCTGGCCGATGCGGCTGGCCATGGCTCCGGAGCGGTAGGCGGTCTCGCGGACGGCCGTGGTGAGCACGTGCTCGGCGATCTCGGTGACGGGGGAGCGGGCGAAGTTGGTGAGCGCGGCGGTGGTGGCGCCGTGGTGGGCGGCCTCGCGCAGGACCTCGACGATCTCGTGGGTGGCTCCGGTGTGCGAGACGCCGATGGCGACGTCGCCGGCGCGCAGCAGCGCCGCCGAGGTCAGCGCGGCGTGCGTGTCCGACCAGGCGAAGCAGGTCAGCCCGATGCGGTGCAGCTTCTGCTGCAGGTCGAGCGCGACGAAGGCGCTGGCGCCGACGCCGTACACGTCGACGCGGCGGGCCGTCGACACGGCCTGGACCAGCTGCTGCAGCACGGCGCGGTCGAGCTGGCCGGCGGTCTCCTCGACGGCCTTGGCGTCGGCGTAGGCGACCTTGCCGACGACCGCGGCGATGTCGTCGTCCGGGCCGATGTCGCCGCCGAGCGCGCGTTCGTCGGCCTGGGAGGTGCGGGCGGTGTCGGCGGCGAGGGCGATGCGCAGGTCGGGGTAGCCGCCGACGCCGATGGCCTTGCAGAAGCGCGTGACGGTGGTCTCGCTGGTGCTGGCGGACTCGGCGACCTCGGTGATGCTCCGCCGCGCGATGGCGGCCGGGTCGGCGAGCACGGTGCGGGCCACGCGCTGCTCGGCCCGGGCGAGGCCGGGCAGCAGCGAGCGGATCTGGACCAGCGGGCTGGTCTCCGCGTCGTCGCCGGAGCGGTCGGTCATGTGGGAAACTTACTGACGAATTCGTGCTGTGGTCAATATGTACCAACATCGCCGAACGGAGTCCGCGCGCATTCCGCGCTGAATGCGAGATCGCTCGATGTCGGAGGCGGGCGGCCCCGGACAGAATTCCGAGAACGGCACGATCAGAATATCACGCGACCTGCACGGCTCCGGGTGCGCGGGAAATGCTCGATCCATTCATCAGGGGTCCTGATTCAAATCCGCGGAAAACGCGCTCCTAGCGCCAGGTCGAATCCCAGCCCCGCGGATGGAACGCGTCCTGCTGGTGCGGCCCGTCCAGCAGCTCGCGCACCTCGTCCCGCACCGAAATCCCCGCCAGATCCACCCCGCGCCCGACGTACTGCCGATCCGGGCTGTAGCTCCAGCGCAACGACACCATCTGGCCGGTCCGCGCGGGAACCGAGGCGGTCACGCGCCACCACGCGCGGTGGCCCCCGCCGGCCAGGAACTGCTGCGGACCCCGCGGCGCCCCCGGCCCCTCGGCGGTCATCGGCACCGGCTGCCAGCTGCGGCCACCGTCCACGCTGGACTGCAGCTCCAGCGGATCGACCCCCTCCGCCTGCTGCTGGGTGTCCACGAAGGCGTCGAAGGAGACCTCGGTCGGACCCGCGACCGGGCCGAGCTCGCGGGTCGCCAGCGTCGCCTGGCGCGGTTCGATCCCGGAGCCGGTGAACCACTCGCGCCGGCCGCGCGGCGGCTCCACGGCCAGCGCCTGCGCCATCGCCTGCGCCAGCACCTGCCGCGACGGGTTGTTCGAGCCCCAGGTCCGCGTCGGGTGCACCCGGTTGGTCAGCAGCACCGCGATCGAGCGGGACTTCGGGTCGAGCACCAGCGAGGTGCCGCTGAACCCGGTGTGACCGGCCGTGGCCGGCGAGCTGAGCCCGGCCATGTACCAGCGCTGGTCCAGCTCGAAGCCGAGCCCGTGCGCGTTGCCGGGGAACCGCTGGTTGTGGTTCGACAGCAGCTGCCGCGTGCGCTCGGGGCTGAGGATGCGGTGGCCCCGGTAGGTGCCGCCGTTGAGCAGCGCCTGCCCGAGCACGGCCAGGTCGTGCGCGGTGGAGAACATGCCGGCCTCGCCGGCGACCCCGCCCAGCGACCACGCGTTCTCGTCCTGGACCTGGCCGCGGATCATGCCGCGCGGCGGAGTCGTCTGGAACTCGGTGGCCGCGATCCGGTGCAGCTTGGACGGCGGCGGGTTGTAGCCGGTGTCGCGCATCCCCAGCGGCGCGGCGATCCGCTCGTGCACGACCTGGTCGAGCGGCTTGCCGCTGACCCGCGAGACCAGCACGCCCAGCGCGATGAAGTTCGGGTCCGAGTACTCGTAGCCGCTCCCCGGCGGGTGCTGCGGCGCCAGGTTCATCACCGAGGGGATGCGCTGGTCCGGCGGCAGCTTCCACAGCGAGACCTCCGGCTGCAGCCCCGAGGTGTGCGTGAGCAGCTGCTCGACGGTGATGCCCTGCTTGCCGTTCGCGGCGAACTCGGGCAGGTACTCGGCGACCGGAGCGTCCAGGCGGATCCGGCCCCGGTCGGCGAGCTGGGTCGTCGCCACACCGGTGAACAGCTTGGTCAGCGAGGCCAGGTCGAAGATGGTGTCCGGGCGCATCGCCTCCTGCCGCTCCGGCGGCAGCTCGGTGCCGCGGTCGTCGGCGTAGCGCAGCTCGTGCCCGGTGGCCTGGTGCTCGACGATCGTGCCGTCGTGGGCCAGCAGGCTCACCGCGCCGCCGTACATCGGGCGCGGCCGGTCCGGGGTGGGGTTGGTCCACGCCGCGAGCTGGCGCTCGGCCCGCAGCAGCGGACCGGGAGCCAGGCCGGCCTCGGCCGGGGAGCCGCGGTGCAGCACCGTGCTCGCCGGCGCGAAGTCCTGCCACGACCGGTCGAAGTGCCCGCGCATGCTTCCTCCCGCGCACGCCGAACCGCCGGCGGTGGCGAGGGCGGTCAGCACCGCCACCGCCGTGATCGTCCTCCGCATCCAGCCCCTCCTTCGCTCACCGGTAGAGCAGGTGCTCGGCCCGCTCGCGCCGGAACTCGGCCACGTCCGAGCGCCAGGAACCGAGGATCTCCGCGGCGGGTGCCCCAGCGTCGACCATGGTGCGCAGCCCGTCGGTGCCGGCGAGCCGGTCGATGCCGGGCTTCCAGCCGAACACCGCCGGGTACAGCTCGCGAGCCGTGACGAGCATCGTGACCGCCGTGGCGATCGGGTCGAACTGCTCGCCGGTGCGGTACAGCTGCACGCCGCCGCAGGTCCGGCCCCGGTACTTCGAGGTCGTGGGGGAGAAGTAGGTCTCGCGGAAGCGCACGTCCGGCAGGCCGCTGGCGTTGAGCTTCTCGGCCCAGCGCCAGTCGATCCCGGCCGCGCCGACCGTCTCCAGCGGGTTGGCCGTGCCGCGGCCCTCGGACAGCGTCGTGCCCTCGAACAGCCCGGTCCCGGGGTACACGTCCGCGGTGTGCGGGGTGGGCATGTTCGGGCTCGGCGGCACCCACGGGAGCCCGGTGGCGTGGAAGCGCTGCTGCCGCGACCACCCCCGCACCGGGACCACGTCGAGCTGCAGCGGGCGGTCCAGGTACCGGGCGCGGAACATCCGCGCCAGTTCACCGGCGGTCATGCCGTGCTGCTGCGCGATCGGCAGCATGCCGACGAACGAGGCGAACCGCGGATCCAGCCGCGGGCCGGCGACCGCGTCGCCGAGCGGGTTCGGCCGGTCCAGCACGAGGAACGCGGCGCCGGCCTCCGCGGCGGCCCGCATCGCCGTGTACATGCTCCAGACGTAGGTGTAGAAGCGCGCGCCGACGTCGGCGATGTCGAACACCACCAGCTCGACGCCTGCCTTGCGGAACATGCCGGCGACCTGGTCGGTCCGGGCGCCGTAGGTGTCGTAGACGGGCAGCCCGGTGCGCGGGTCGGCGGTGTTGCCCTCGGAGCCCCCGGCCTGCGAGGTGCCGCGGAATCCGTGCTCCGGGCCGAACACGGCGACGAGGTCGACGCCGCCGGCGGCGTGGATCTCGTCGACCTCGTGCGCGAGATACCTGTCCGGAGTGGACAGAACGCCGGTGGGGTTGGTGAGGATGCCGACCCGGTGGCCCCGCAGGCGGTTCCACCCCTGCTCGGCGAGCACGTCGGCACCGGTGCGCACCGGCGCCCGCTCCGGAGCCGCCGAACCGCACGCCGCCCCCGCGGCGGGGGCCGACAGCGCCGAAGTGGCCAGGAACCGCCGCCGGTTCATCCGCATCAGTCGTTCCTCCCGGGCAGGCCGTGTCCGAACGGGTAGCGCGGGGCGCCGGGCCGCGCCGGGTCGGGCACCTCGACGGGCAGCTTGCCGACCGCCGGGCGCTCGCCGAAGACCACGCGGGCCAGCGACTCCATCGCCACCGCCTTGTCCGAGTAGGTCGCCAGCCAGGTGCGGACCTCGTCAACGTGGGCCGCGTCGTACGGGTCGCGGACGGCCACCGCAGCGACCCGCGAACCGGACCGCAGCAGCGCGCGCACCAGATCGCGCTGCTGCTCGTGCCTCCAGGCCGCGCTGGTGAGCACCAGGACCAGGTCGTGCTGCCTCGCCGCGTCCACTCCGGCCGAGATCTGGTCCGGCGCGGGCGCGGAACCGGTCGCCAGCGCCGTCGCACGTGGACCGCGCGCGCGGACCGCACCGGCCAGCGCCCCCGTCGCGTCCTCGCCCGCCCCGATCACCAGCACCCGGTCCGGGCGGGTGCGCAGCGGAACCACCGCGTCGTCGTTGCGCAACAACGTGGTCGTGCGGTCGGTGATGTCCTGCGCCTCCCGCAGGTGCGCGGACGTGCCCACCACCCGGTCCACACCGCCCGCGTCCACGTGCGGCTGCTGCAGCACACCGCGGCCCGCCTTGACCCGCAGGATCCGGCGGACGCTCTCGTCGATCCGCTGCTCGGTGAGCCGACCCGCGCGCACCGCCGCGAGCACCCCCTCGACCGCGCCGTGGAAGTCCCGCGGCATGAGCATCAGGTCCGCGCCCGCCAACAGCGCCAGCACCGGGATCTCCGCGTCCGGGTGCTTCGTGCGCACCCCCTCCATCCGCAGCGAGTCGGTGCAGATCACGCCGCGGTAGCCGAGTTCGCCGCGGAGCATGCCGGTCAGCACCGCCGGCGACAGCGTCGCCGGCTCGCCCGAACTGTCGAGCCGCGGAACCACCAGGTGCCCGGTCATGACCACGTCCGACAGCCCGGCCGCGCGGAACGGCGGAGCGTCCACCCGCTCCCACTGCTCGCGGTCGTGCTGCACCGTCGGCAACGTCGTGTGGCTGTCCTGCGCCGTGTCCCCGTGCCCGGGGAAGTGCTTCACCGCCGCGGACACGGTGCGCGCCGGCTCCGCCGAGCTCTGGTAGCCGCGCACCTGCGCCCGCGTCAGCTGCGCGGCCAGCTGCGCATCGGAGGAGAACGAGCGGACCCCGATGATCGGGTTCGCCGGGTTGACGTTGACGTCCCCGCTCGGCGCGAAGTCCAGGTTCACCCCCATCGCCCGCAGCTCCCGACCGGTGATCGCCGCCGCCCGCTCGGCGGCAGCGGGATCGCGGGCGGCGCCGAGCGCCATGCTGCCGGGGAACTCGGTGGCCGGGGCGCCGATCCGGGTGACCGAGCCCTGCTCCTGGTCGGTGGCGATCAGCAGCGGCACGCCGGCGCCCGAGGACAGCGCGGCGTCCTGCAGGCCGTTGGACATCTCGGCGATCTGCCGCGGGTTGAGCAGGCTCTCCGTCCAGCCGAAGTGGATCACGCCGCCGAGGTGGTGGCGGCGCACGACCTCCGCGGGAGTGTCCACTCCGTACTCGGCCCGGTTGGCCGGATGCGGCCGGTCGGCGGAACTGCCGTGCACCACCGACAGGAACAGCTGGCCGACCTTCTGCTCCAGCGGCATCCCGCGCAGCAGCCGGTCGAGCTCGTCCGGCACCCCGGACGAGGGCCTCGAGGCCGGGTTCCGCTGGTCCGAGTGGCCGCTGGGGGCGCAGGCCGCCAGCGAGGCGGCAGCGGTCGCGAGCAGCACCGAGCGGCGGGTGTGGTGGCCCAATCCGGCCTCCCTGGGCGGTTTTCGGGATCGCCCGCAGCACACTAGCTGGCCAGCGCCCGCAGCGGAGGGCGAAAGCGGATCACGTCGGGGGAAGGCCCGGTGGGCCCGGTGGCGCGGAAGCCGCGGGGAAGCGGGGTCGAGCGGGAAGCGGTGTCGGCCGCGAAGTGGCGCCGGTCGAGGAGATGGTGCCGGGAGAGGAGATGGCGCCGGGAGAGGAGACGGGGCTGGCCGAGGAGACGGTGCTGGCCGCGAAGACGGGGCCGCACAAGGAGACGGCGCCCGCCGTGTCGGCAGGCGCCGAGACCCGCGTGAACGAACCGGATTACCAAGCGTGCAGACCTGTCGTAACTCTTCGGGCTCGGCGTCCGGCGTCCCGGGACGCAACCCTGGTGGACGACTGCCTCGCGGTGCGGCTGCGCGTGGGTTGTTCCGTGTTCACGCACGGAGCCCGACCGGGGAGGGCTTCACTTCTCCTCGTGGAGTCCTTGGCCGATGCGGGGTCCGCACCTCCTTTGTAGACCGGAACCGGACGCGCTGCAAGGGGTTCTGCCTCGCTGACCTCGGTTTTCTCGGTTCAGCGGCGGCGGCGCCACTGGCGCACGCCGTACCAGGCCGCGCCCGCGGCGGCGACGGCGCCGACGCTGACCGCGGCGGCGGTCACGGCGGTGCCGGAGGGGGTGGGGATGCGTGCGCGCAGCGACACCGGCTGTTCGAAGGACAGCGAGGGCCAGCCGCGCTGCCCGGCCTCCTTGCGCAGCCCGCGATCGGGGTTGACCACCGTCGGGTGCCCGACCGCCTCCAGCAGCGGCAGGTCGGTGATGGAGTCCGAGTAGGCGTGGCAGCGGGACAGGTCGTAGCCGTGGCGCTCGCCGAGCTCGCGGGCGGCGACGGCCTTGTTCTCCGCGGAGCAGTAGAACTCCACCTCGCCGGTGTAGCGGCCCTCGTGGACCACCATGCGGGTGCCGGCGGCGTGCGTGGCGCCGAGCAGCTCGGCGATCGGGCGCACCACTTCCTGCCCCGAGGCCGAGAGCACGACGATGTCGTGGCCCTGCTCGCGGTGCTCGGCGATGAGCTGGGTGGCTTCCTTGTAGACCAGCGGGTCCACGATGTCGTGCAGCGTCTCCTCGACGATCGCGTTGACCTGCTCGACTTCCCAGTCGGTGCACAGCGAGGTGATGTGCGCCCGCATGCGGTCCATCTGGTCGGCGTCGGCGCCGGCGAGCATGAACACGAACTGGGCGTAGGCGCTCTTGAGCACGGCCCGCCGGTTGATGAGCCCCTCCTGGAAGAACGGCCGGCTGAAGGCGAGCGTGCTCGACTTCGCGATGACGGTCTTGTCCAGGTCGAAGAACGCGGCCACGGGGGCGCGGGCCGGTTCCGCCGGGGGTTCTGCGAGCTCGGTCACGCCGCACAGCATACGAGTCCGGTGCGCGCGGGTTCCCGCTCCGCCGGCGCGGAGAGCGGGGCGCGTCCGCTCAGCATCTCCGGGGCGGCCGAACGGCGGACGGCGGTGCGGCTTCCGGAGGTGTGGGGCTGGGCGCTCCGCCATCGCGAGAAAATTCCTTCGAATGGACGGGGCGCGCCTCGATGGAGTGACGGGATAGAGTGTTCCCGTTCGGCGTCGACCGGACGAGTTCAGCTCTACCCCCCGGAGCTGAACGACGAGTGGCCCCCGTCCCTCCCCCCTGGCGGGGGCCACTTCTCCGTCCGGGGTGTTTCGGTTTTCCGGTCGAGGGGGCGCGGCGCCCTTCCGGCGCATATCTGAAATTTGTTCGCGTTTGTTCCACGGGTCCGTCGCGGTCTCTTGACCTGGTCAAACGATGCTGCCGTGGGGTTTTTCGGGCTCGTTCGTCCACAAGTTCTCGGGTTGTCCACAGGTTTCGGAAAGCGGGATGGGCGGGGCGTTCGCGGGCGGTCAGAGTGGATGTCGAGCGGGATTCCCGGCCGCAGTTCGCCGGTAGCCGGCTCATTGTTCGGAACCAGCGCCGGAATGGGAACACCGTTATGACTCCGTTTTCCTCGCCGCCCGCCTTGTCCGCCGCTTCGCCGGCTACCTCGCCGCCCTCCTCGTCGCCAGCCTCGCCGGCCGCGGCGCCGCCCGCGTTGCCCGCTCTGATCACCGCCGATGAGGACCTGGCCGAGGAGGCACTGCGGCTGGCCGCCGTCGCCGGGTGCGAACTCGAGCGGTTCCCGGACCTCGGAGCCGAGCTCGCCCGCGCGCCGCTCGTGCTGCTCGACCGGTCCGCGGTGCCCGCCGAACCACCGCCACTGCTCCCGCGGAGGCGGTGGGCGCTGCTGCACCGCGGGCCGCCGGACGCGGAGCTGTGGCGCACCGCCTTCGAACTCGGCGCCGAGCGGACCATCGAGCTGCCCGCGCGCGGTGACGACCTCGTGGACCTGCTCGCCGAGGTCGTCGACGGGT
>Ga0164243_10009543_pt1 | contig 14114 bp, 15 predicted proteins | sample OricompcompostOP_FD_108781 | JGI IMG/M metagenome (GOLD analysis project Ga0164243, IMG submission 108781) | Organic Plus compost microbial communities from Emeryville, California, USA - Original compost - Organic plus compost (OP) | ecosystem: Engineered > Solid waste > Mixed feedstock >... | reverse complement strand
GCTCAGGTCCGCAACGAGCTTCTTCAGGCGAGCGTTCTCCTCCTCGAGCTGCTTCAGCCGCCGGATCTCGGCGACGCCCATGCCGGCGAACTGCTTCTTCCATCGGTAGAAGGTCGGCTCGGAGATGCCCATCTTGCGGCAGATCTCCTCCACCGCCGTGCTCGCCTCCGCCTGCCGCAGCGCAAACGCGAGCGGCTCGTCACTGTACCGCTTCCGCTTCATCGCACTCCTCCCCCTTCGCGGGGTTAAGGGTGCCTCAAAAATTACGCTCGGTCCGGACCAAGCCTGGGGGGCAGGACCACCTCAGCGACACGGATTTCCCGATGGTAGGATGGCGCAGCGTCGAGATGGCCTTAAGCCCCGTCGTATCGCCTCTCAAGCTCCTTGTAGCGCGCGTAATCGACCAATACCTGACGTTCTTCGAATGATAGCATCTCTGTCTCGGCTCCGGCTAACGAGCCGCACGTATTTAGATGCATCAGCACCCGCTTCATTGCGAGCATTGCCGCTTGGAGTGCGGCGTTGGCGTAGAGGATGCCACCGTATCCCATACCCCTCAGCTCATTCCGCGGGAGCACTGGCGTCTTTCCACCGAACACCATGTTGCAAATATGGACCCCAGGAACTTCTGCAGGAATCCGTCGGAGTTCCTCGACGGATTTGGGTGCTTCTACGAAAAGAGCATCGGCACCGGCATCCTTATATGCCGCCGCCCGGTCGAGCGCCGACTCAAGGCCCTCGACGGCCCTCGCATCCGTCCGCGCGAGGATCATCATGTCTGAATCCGTTCGCGCATCGACCGCGGCCTTGATCTTTTGGACCATCTCCGCCTTAGGGATGATCCCCTTTCCTTCGAAGTGCCCGCAACGCTTGGGAAATACCTGGTCTTCAAGCTGGATTGCGCTTGCGCCCATCCGTTCCAGCTGTCGAACGGTCCGTCCCAGATTAAGTGCGTTCCCGAAGCCGGTATCACCGTCGACGATGATGGGGATGCTCACCGCGTCACGGATTGCTGCGACATGAGAGGCGAGTTCGGTCGAAGTGGTCAAACCGAGGTCGGGTGCACCGAGGTACGAGTTCGCCAGACCAGCGCCGGTGACGTAGACGACCGGAAAACCCACGGATTCGATGATCCGCGCCGTCAGTGCATTCGCCGCTCCAGGGATCAAAAGGCCCGCGCCAGCGACAAGCTGGCGACGCAGTACGCGGTTTGGCGAGTCATACATAAGAAACGACAGCTAAATGTGGATTGGCCAGAGGCGTTAGGTTTGTCGCACTTTAACGCCCATCTCAGCAGAACGCTTCGCTGCACGTCTATTGGGTTTCTGCATAGGAGAAAGGCCGCGTCTATCATCCAAAGGCACCGGAAGCGGCGACGACTCTCCATGCGTTTCTGAAATGACACGCATGACATGGTTGTGAAACAAGCCGGTGTGTTTCGTCAGTATCTTAATCAGCTTCGCGTTGTCGCCCCGCCCGATCGTTTCGATAATGTCGTCGTGATCGGCCTTTATGTGCTCCTGCATCTCGTGGATATCCCGAATAGATGCCTTTTCCATTAAGTAGATGAAATAAGATAGGCGGCGCGCGTGGTTATAGAGCCGAATCGCGTGCTCGGCGATGTATTCGTTCCGCGTCGCGACGGCAATACGCCCATGGAAACGCGCGTTCAGTTGCGTCATCTCAAGGAACCGATGCTTTGCGTAAGCCTCCTGATACTTCCGCTCAATCGCTTCCAGGCTGCTCGCCAACTCCGCGTCGCCAATGCGACTGTAATATCCGACAACCCTTTCGGAGGCGACGTAGGCATCGAAGAACTGCCGGATGTGCTGGATGTCCAGAGGACGCACGAACGCGCCTTTATTCCGCTGGATGATGATCAGTCCTTCCGCGGCAAGGCGATTGAATGCCTCGCGCGCGGGGGTGCGCCCCATGCCGAATCGGTCCATCAAGATTCGGTCGTCGATCCGGCTGCCCGGAGGCAGCGATAGGTCGAGAATGCGGTCGCGGATAATGCTGATCGCGGCATCCGTATAGGAGTTGCGCCCCGCCCCCCGATCGGCACGCTCTCCCGAAAGCCCGAAATAGACAAGCAGCGCGTGCCCGGCCTGCAACGTGCCAAAGGTTTCGTCGGTCACGGACGATTCACGGCGCCTGCTCATCCAATTCCCCAGAAAAAGCACCCGAACTTACTGCACCAAGCGCGCGCCCAGCGTCTCGAGACGGAGCCGAGCTTGGTTCAAATCGAAAAAGCGGCTGTCGCGCACAATGCTACTGCTCCTCAACCTGGACGTACAGTTTTGAGTTCTCAACCTTTGTCGGAAAGGTCTGAAGGTCTTTGGTCGCCGGTGGGCTCATGCAGCGGCCATTTCTGACATCAAACCGTGCGCCGTGGAGGGGGCATTCGATTTCGCATCCCTCCAGATATCCATCCGCGAGGGAAACTCTCTCGTGCGTGCAGATCGTGGAGAACGCCCAGTACTGCCCTTCGACAAGGCATATCGTGATAGCAACACCCGCGACTTCGACAGACATGAGATCATCCGGCGAGATCGCCGATACGTCGCAAACTTCTATCCATTTCATTATACAGCCTTTTTCGTTTTAGCTTAGAGCTTGCTCAAGATGCTTAATCATCAAAACATTCATAGGCGCGCCGGGATCGCCTAAGTCTTCTCGGATAGAAAAGTGGTCCTTCCCGGCAAGCACGTGCATGTCGATGTCCAAATTGTGCGCTTGCCATCGCTCGGCAAATTCCTCCGTTTGCCGAATGAATTCGCTGCTCTCATCGCCGCCGACGGCGCAGAGTAGCGGGCAGCGGACCACCGGCGTCAGCGCGACCGAGCTGAAACCCGTGACGTCAGCATCTGAAAATCCGAGAGTCTTATTTAAGAAGCTCCGCCGCACCGGCTCGAGATCGTAGATCCCGCTGATGGCGCACGCGCCCTTGATCAGATCGGCTGGAAGGTCCTGGCGGAGGTCGCTCCACTTTGTGCACATGAGCATCGAGACGATGTGAGCACCGGCCGAATGCCCTGAAAGGTAAAGTTTTGACGGATCACCGCCGAACTTGCGGATATTAGAATATATCCAAACGACCGACCGCTGGCACTGAGCGATGAGTTCCGCCATCGTGACGCTGGGAATCAGGCCGTAGTTGACCACGACCGTCATGATCCCTGCTGGAATGCCTCCGAACGCGACATAGCTGAAGTCTTCTTTCGTAGACGCCCGCCAATAGCCGCCATGGAAGAAGATATTGACCGGGGCATCAAGGACCGCATCCGGCATGAAGATGTCCAAGCGCTCTTCGAGGTCCGGTCCAAACGAGATGTCGAGAGCGCATGTCAGATCGGACCGTGCGTCGGCGCTACGTCGCTTGCAGCGTTCCACGAAGGCTTCGAATCCCCCGCCTGGCCGCTGCTCCCGATTATTGTATTCCCGGTCGAGGGCCTCCTGGCCGAGCTGCAGATATGCCGGGCGTCTCATATCGATTGGCCTTGGCGGCGGCCTAAAGAGCGGCGATGAGCCGTACGGCCTCATCCGTCGAAACGACGTCGCCGTACTTGCTCGCGATATCGAACAAGTTCACGGCGTGCGACGATTGCGAACGGTCGTACACGCACTCGAATGGCACCATTGCCCGGAAATTGTAGGAAAACGCGTCCACCACGGTGCCGCGTACACAGCCGCTCGTCGTGCATCCGGTCACGACGAGGCTGTCTACCCCTTGGTCGATCAGGTAGCTCGTCAACGGTGTGCCGAAGAAGGCGCTGGGATGATTCTTCGGCAGCAAGATCTCACCCGGCTGCGGCTCTATATCCTTGACGAAGGCATAGCCTTTCTCGGGGACGGTCATGACGTTCGGAACTTTATCCGCGAACCGGCCGCCATTTGCCTGGTTCTTGAGCGCAACATGTGGATAAATGACGGGAAGCCGCTTTTCCCGAAACACGCCGAGAAGTTTCCGGATGTTAGCGACAGCCCTCCAGCCGTACTCGCCGCAGCTGGTCGCATACTCTGCAATCGCTTCTTTGATCGGCTGCGGCTTGTGGCCAACAGTGCGATACTGGACGTCTATGATGAGAAGAGCCGGGCGCTTTCCGACGCCAAGCTTTTTTCCGAAACCGGCGGCGCGATACAGCTCCTGCTCTTCTCGTGGAACGAGATCTTCCCATGGAAACTTCATCTTCATGTTATCGCACCGATCGCAAGACTATTCACTGGAGATAGAATTTCGCGAGCTCATCATTGCCGCTCAGCTCGCTTGCCGGCCCGGAGTAGACGATCTCTCCTTTGCGGATCACATTGATGAAATGCGCCAAGGCCATGACCAGCCGTGTGTTCTGCTCGATGAGCAGAATGGTCTGCCCGCGTTGCACCAGGTTCGAGACGATTTCCTGAAGGTCGTCAATCACGCGCGGCGCCAATCCAGTCGTCGGCTCGTCCAGTAGCAATAGCCTAGGCTCGGCCATCAACGCGCGTGCGATCGCCAGCATCTGCTGTTCGCCTCCCGAAAGCGACGACGCCCTCTGGCGCAACCTAGCGGTTAGCTTGGGAAAGCCCTCCAGGACGGCCTCGATCTTGTCTTTGACCTGCGACTTCCCGTGCCGCGTAATCCCGGCGATCTCAAGGTTCTCGTAGGCTGACATGAGCGGGAAGAGCTCGCGGGACTGCGGGACCAGCGAGATGCCCCGCTTACAGACCTGGTCTGGCCTGAGTCCGTCGAGGCGCTGGTTCTGAAATCGGATTTCCCCCTTCGAGATCGGCAAAACACCCGCGATCGCATTCACTGTCGTGCTTTTCCCGGCACCGTTCGCGCCGATGAGCCCTACGACAGTCTTCTCTGGAATGGACAGGCTGACGTCATTCAGGACTGGAAGCCTGCCGTAGCCGGCCCTTATTTTCGCGACCTCAAGCACCTGAAGCTCCGAGATAGGCGGTGATCACCCGCTCGTCGGACGCGACTTCCTTGGGTCGACCGAGCGTGAGCAGTCGTCCGGTTTCGAGGACGGCAACCCGGTCGCACAGCCCCATAACCAGAGGCATGACATGCTCGACCAGCAGGACCGTCATGCCGAGTCTCGCCCGAATGCCGGAAATCAGCGCGTTCAAGTCGCGAATCTCTACCTCGCTCAGGCCCGCCGCCGGCTCATCGAGGAGCAGGAGCCGTGGTCCGGACGCGAGCGCCCGACCGATTTCAGTCAATCGCTGTTCCCGGTATGACAGGCGGTCGACGACCGTATCTGCGACGTCAGCGACGCCGACCAGCGCCGCGATCTCGCGTGCATGGACCACCGCATCCCGGGATGCGCCGCCGCCAATCCCTCGAAACGGGTTCACCGAGATCGTCCGGTGCAGACCAAGGAGAATATTCTCCAGCACGCTCATCGACTTGACGAGCTGCACCGACTGGAAGGTGCGCTGAATACCCAGCTCCATGCGCTTTCTAGGCGGCAGGCTGGTGATGTCCGAGGCTTGGAACCGGACCGAGCCATCAGACAGCCGGATCAGCCCGCAGATAGCGTTGAACAGCGTGGATTTCCCGGCGCCGTTGGGTCCGATCACTCCGAAGATCTCCCCCTGTTCGATGTCCAGGGATACACCGCTCACCGCAGTAAGGCCGCCGAAAGATACCGACACGCCGGACAGCGAAAGAATCGAGTTCGTCACTCGTTACCGTCCCGCCCTATTGGCAGCCGTAGCAAAAAAGACGCCCGAGGTGGGAACCGCTGGACTCGGCGATGGCGTCTTGGGCAGCTTGTCCGTGAGCGGGTTGATCATCGCCGTCCGGGCCAACAGCCCCCTCTGGCGCAGCAAGCCGACGATACCGTTCGGCATGAAAACGATGACCAGGATCATCAGCACGCCGTACGCGATCTCCTGCGCCCATTGCGCATTGCGAAGTAACTCCGGCAGAAGCGATATGAAGACTGCGCCGATGATTGCGCCTGTGATCGAGCCCAAACCGCCCAACAACACCATGGCAAACTGGGTTATCATGGACACCAGTCCGAAGCCGTGCGGAACGAGAAATCCGACGCAAACCGCGAATAGTCCGCCGGCAATCCCCGCGAAGAAGGCGCTTATGGCGAAAGCCTGCGCCTTGACCAGCATGACATTCAGACCATTGCACGCCGCCGCGAGCTCGATGTCGCGCACCATCACGAACGCGCGCCCGAGTTTCGACGTCACGATCATTCCGGCCAGAGCGACCATGGCGACGGCAATGGGGAACACGACAAGATATCGGTCATGCTCCGTCGCCAATGTGAACCCAAAAACGCTCGGAGTCGGTACGTTCAGTCCATTCGCCCCGAAAGTGACATCCGTCCAATGGAGCAAGACCCAGGATACGGCATACATGAGCGCGATGGTGACGAGTGCCAGATAGAGGCCGCGCACGCGAACAGCCGGCAGGCCGACAACCAATCCGACAAGTGCCGCAATGACCCCGCCCAGTATCAGTGCCGGCAGGAAGGCCATGCCGACCTTCACCATGAGCACGCCGGTGGCGTATGCGCCAATGCCCATGAAAGCGGAGTGGGCAAAGGAGAGCTGGCCAGCGTAGCCCAGCACCAAGTTTAGGCCGACCGCCGAGACGATATAGACGAGGCAAATATTGACGATGTACTGCGTGTAATCGTCAGTCAGGAACGGGAGCACAGCGCCGATCGCAACGCCCGCCGCCAATTTCAGCATTATGCTGGTTGTCATGTGGTGCTCCTGCTCTCAGACGCGCATGACGGATTTCTGGCCGAACAGGCCGGTCGGACGGACAAGCAGAACGAGCATTATGATGATGAATGACGAGACTTCTATGATCGCGCTGCTCAAGTACGCTCCCGTTAGCACCTCGAGAATGCCGATGAGAATTCCGCCGACAATCGACCCAGGGATGCTCGACAGTCCTCCAAGGATTGCTGCCGCGAAACCTTTCATCAGGATGCCGGAACCCATATCGGGATAGAGCAGCGTTATTGGGCCAGCCAAGACGCCCGCCGCGCCGCCGATTGCGCCCGAGAGAAGCCAGCACACGCCCCTGACCCCGTCCGTGTTGATTCCAATGATCTGCGCGCCGATCTGATTCTGTGACAAGGCTCGCATCTTCTTGCCGATCGGCGTAAAGCCGAACAGCAGGAAGAACATCCCGGCGAGCACCGCCGCGACCAGAATGATCGAGAGATTCTGCAGGGCGATCGGCGCGCCAAAGATCGAGATGGAGGCCGCCCCGAAAAGCGACGGAAAGGTGTAAAGATCATCGCCCCACTGAAGCCGGGCCAAGCCTTGCAGCGTAATCGACGCGGCCGCGGTGACCATGACCAAGCTGAGATGATGGCTTTCGGCGATTGGCCGGATGGTCAAACGCTCGACGATGATGCCGATCAAACCGCCGCCGAGGATCCCTGCCACTAGCGCAGCCCAATACGGCAGCCCTAGCGACTTAAAGCACAGCAACCCAATAAACGCACCGGCAGCAAAGAACTCGCCGTTGACGAACGGAACGAAGCTCTGGGTCTTGTAGATCAAGACCAAGCCTAGAGCCATGAGGGCGTAGAGGCAACCGTTTGCCGCCCCGGCCACGACGTAAATCAGGAGTTCCATCGACCCTCGGCCTCGTCCTTAGACGCCCTCAACATAGGAAGACGATTTCTGGATAACCGTCTCTCGCGGCGTGGAAGGGGCGACAACACACGCGGCCGCCCCTGCCAATGACTAACGCACTTCGCGCCACTGCTGGCCGACAGTCACGACCTTGCCGTCGATCAGCTTCCAGGCGACTTGGTCCTCGCAGCCTTGATGATTTTCGGGCGACAGAGCTACCTTGCAGGGAGCGACACCGACGTCGAAGTCCTTGATCTCTTCGAGCGCCTTCAAAAACTTCTCGCGCGTGAGATCGGGGCCGGCGCGACGCAGGGCTTCGACGACGACGATCGCGGAGGCGGTCCCCCAGAAGGACTCCGCTTTCGGATTGTCCGAGGGGAAATGCTTCTTCAAGAGCTGCTCATACGGCGCAAGTTCCTTCGATCCCACGGGCCCGCTCGTTGCGGACATGATGTACACGTCCTGAAGAGCTTCGGCAGTACCAGCGCGCTCGGCCATAGCCGGAAGATCGATGAGCGCATTGTTCCCGACGAACTTCGCTTTCAGGCCGTATTTATGCGCATCGCGCAGAAAAGTGGCCGTCTCTCCGGGATAGGTGAAGAGCGCCACGACATCAGGGTTCTGGCGCTTGATGGCGAGGACTTGCGAGGTCGTGTCAGTCGCCCGCCGGTCGATGATCTCGTCGGCAACGATGGTCAGATTCTTCTGTGCGGCGACCACCTTGAATGCCTCCGCCTTCGTCTTGGCCCACTCGTCCGAATGGCCGACGAACGCCACCCTTTTCGCGTTCGGGATCGACGCCGCGAACTCACCCATGGTCTTGCCGTCGTGGACGCCGGTCGGCGACACGGTGAAGACGTAGGGCGAAACTGGTGAGGTGAGCGCATGGAGGCTGGCGACGACGATCATCAAAGGTACCTTGTTGGTGATGACCTCCTCGCGCGCCGCCATCACCGCGCCGCTGCAAACCCCGGCGTTGATCATGAACACTCGGTCGCGGTGGATCAGCTTTTTGGCTGCAGCCACGGCTTTCGCCGGATCGCAGGCGTCATCTTCCATGACTATCTCGATCTTCCGGCCGTGGATGCCGCCCTTCTCGTTCGCCTCCTTGTAAATCATCGCGGCGCCGTTCAACACCGGATAACCCCAAATACTCAACGAACCTGTAAGCGGAGCAAACATGCCGATCTTGATGGTCTTGTCGGTTACGCCTGGCGCGTTCTGGGCATGGGCAGTCGCGCTGAACGCCAGACACGCGCCTGCGAGCAAAACCGTGACCCGTATCATTCCGCCGAAGATTCTAGCCATCGAAGTTCCTTCCCTTTGAAGTAAGTGTTCTTGTTTCCTGGCGTCACCGCGATCTGCAGTCGCCGGTCACACCAAGCGTCCGTCCACCACGACAGCCTTCCCGTCCAAATAGACCGAGCAATCCAGCATCGGAATGTCCAAGTGGCACGGCGTATGCCGATTGCCGCCGGCTTCCGAGTTGGGACCGGTCGAAAACATGAAATTGCCGCTGAACGACCGCGCGTCCATCGCGTTGGTCTGCCGCTTGTCGTACATGCCGAGCGCCGTCCAATGGGCGCGAGGGTGCAAGCCCCAGCCGAGATGGGAGACCGCGTATCCTTCCGGATCTTGGAAGCTGTCCATGTAGTCGCGCAGATACCGAGCATCAAGTTCGCCCGATATATTGCGGATATATCCATCACTGATCTCGAGCGCGATCGGCGAGCGCACGTAACTCTTGAAAGGCAAGATGCTATCGCCTGGCGAGAGCACAACGCGTCCGGTCGCGCTCTTTTCGTTGGGCCAAGCGGCGACAAAGGCGCTCGGCCAATGATCCCAGCGTCCCGGCTCGTCCGCATACCCATACTGAACAAGGAGAGGATATTCTCCCAGCCTGACGATCAGGTCGGTGCCCGTTTTGGAGGTAACCCGCATCTCCTTCGCCGAGGAGAGATGGTTCGCCGCCTTGCGGACATTCTCTCTGTCCTCGGGCTTCGGAAGAAGTCGCATCAGCACGTCGGGCGGCTCCTTCACCAGAAGAACCCGCGTCCCCGCGGCGAGAATCTCGGCCTGCTCACTCCCCCGGTCCATCCCCATCAGGTCAATGACTAAGTCGCTGGCCTTCAAGGCCTCGACCGCGGCGCGGTTCCTCGAGAGCGCCGTGGGGCCCTGATAAGCGGTCGACTCGCCAGCCATTTTCGCGGTTGATTCGCCCAGCTCCATTTTGAAGACAGTAGCGCCGAGCATCGACGCGGAAAGCGATGCCGCATCGACCGTCATGGGGTGCGATGCCTCGCTCACCAGAATGCACACAAGCTCGCCGGGTTCGAGCTTCGACAGTGTCAGCGTGTGTTTCCAGGCGTCCAGATACTGCACGCTCATCATGGCGTTCTTCCCCACGTCATTCGTTTTTCCGGAGCGTTCCGCGTGCCGGAGACGAGGTCCTAACGGACCTCGCCGTCCCCAATGATCGCATCCAGGTACCGGTTGACGCGGTGATGGATGATCGCCTCAAGCTCATGCATAGGCCCGCGGATGTAATGGCGGGAGGTCAGGCCCTTCTGCATTGCGCGCACGAGCTCTGTGTCTTCACCGGCGAATTTCCGCGCAAACTTCGCCAGGATCGCCACCTTGTCTTCGAAGGCCGGCCTACCGATGAACTCCTTCGGCAGGCAGGTCCATCCCGTGACGCGCGTGCGCGTCGGGCTGATTGGGTACGCGACCCAGGGCTGGACCATATCCGCGCGCGCGAAGAGATAGAAATTCGGGCGCAGAAAAGCCGAGAAGGCGAACAGCTTACCTTTCTCGTGATCCGCAAGCCACGGGGCTGGCCCGAATAGAAGCTCGGCGTCCGGCGCCATGGTTCCGCTTACATACTCCTTGTACCATCCATATTTCGTGAGGGTCAGCTGCGCGATCGCTTTCTCGGTGCTGTATGTGGGACCACCGAACGAGCCTCGGTGAATAACTTCGACGTGATACACATCGCCCAGATTCTCCGGCACCAGCTTCCAGTTGCAATCGAGCTCGTAGGTGTAGGTATCGACAAGGACCATGTCCTCCGGTCGGATATACGCAACCGACTTTCGGTACTCGTCCACGTCGAGATATTCCGCCAGCGGCGGCGCGTTCTCATCGAAATTGATGAAGACGAATCCGCCCCAGGTATCGAGCTTGATCGGCGGCAGCCGACAGTTCTTTGGATCAAGACTTTTGATGCCGCGCGGACGCGATGCAGCAGTCAGCTTGCCGTCCAGATCATAGACCCAGGCGTGATAGGGGCACTTGAACTCCTTCGTGTTGCCCTCGCCGATCGCGACCGCAACGCCGCGATGACGGCAAACATTGGCGAACGCCTTCAGCTCACCCGCTTCGTTCTTCGCGATTGCAACCGGCTCGCCCAGAAGCTCCATGGCTTTGTAATCGCCCGGCCTCGCCCACTCTTCAACTCGGCCCACGACGAGCCAGTCCTTGAAGAACAGCTTCTCCTTCTCGAGCTCCAGAAGCTCTGGAGATGTGTAGTAGTGGGCCGGCAGGTGCTTTGCCTCAGCCAGCGATGCACGCGTCGCGCGCAGTTCTTCTTCGCTGAATAACGGTTGCAGAGGCGACCTTCCGTGCTCCATGCCCATCGCGTCTCTCCCAAAGAATATACAATCTGTCGACAATATTCCCGTTTCATGCTCACCTGTCAATGGGTATCCGGCACGGGCGCGTTCACCTCGAATTCCGACAGCAGATCACTCATGACGCACTTCCCTGAAAAGCAGCGTTTGCTTCATCCGAAAATCGCGCGAGGAGCACGTTCAGCATTTAGCGAGTATCGGGAGATCAGCGCATGACTCCCCCGATCGTCATCATTGGAGCGGGACAAACCGGCGGATGGGCTGCGCGAACACTCAGGCAATCTGGCTATGAGGGACGCTTGCTTCTGATCGGCGATGAGCCACACCCCCCTTACGAGCGACCGCCGTTGTCAAAAGGACTGCTCACCGGATCTGTAACTCCAGAGCAAACGTACTTGTTTGAAGGGGCGGATTGGGACGCGCTGGACGTTGCCTTCGCTCGCGGCGTACGTGCCGTCCGCATCAACCGCCAGGATCGGACGATCCACTTGTCTGATGGCGATCAAGTGCAGTTCCAGAAGCTCCTGATGGCGACCGGAAGCCGTCCGAGGGCGATCAGAGTGCCCGGAGGCAATCTTCCGGGCGTTTATTATCTCCGTACGCTCTCCGACAGCTTGACGCTATCCGCGCAAATGCGCTCGCAAGGACGCCTCCTCATCGTCGGAGCCGGTTGGATTGGCCTAGAAGTCGCAGCCGCGGCCAGAAAGCTCGGACAAGAGGTGATCGTGGTCGAAGCCGGAACCCAGATTTGCAGTCGCGCGATCGACCGAGTCCTCAGCAGCTATCTGGCCTCCGTTCACCGCTCGCACGGCGTCGATCTCCGGTTTGGCACAAGCGTTCTGTCGTTCCGAGGCGCTGGACGGATAGAAGCGGCGCAGCTCACAGACGGAACTGAGGTCGAAATCATTGGTGCCGTTGTTGGCATTGGCGCTGTTCCTAATTCCGAACTGGCTGCAGAAGCTGGCCTCGCAATCGAGAACGGAATCAAGGTCGACGAGTTCGGCCAGACATCAGATCCAGACATCTACGCTGCGGGCGATGTCGCCAGCTATCCGGACTCGATCCTTGGGCGTCGCGTCCGGCTCGAGTCGTGGGAAAACGCCCAGAACCACGGCATCCACACCGCCAAATCCATGCTCGGCAGGACCGACGGACCATATGCCCAAGTCCCCTGGTTCTGGTCGGACCAGTACGATCTTAACATCCAGCTCGTTGGGCTGCCGTCGGAATGGGATCGCACGGTCGTGCGTGGGACACAGGAGAGCGACTCGTTCTGTATCTGTTACATGAAGGATGGTCTGTTGCAGGCGGCGGCGGGAGTGAATCGTGCGCGCGAGATTCGGATCTTACGTCGATTGATACTGACCCGGCGGGCTGTCGATCCCGACCTGCTTACAAACGACGCCGTCCGTCTGGACAGCCTGTTGCAAGCGAATCGGTGACAGTGGCGCACCGTTGGGAAAAGGATATCCGTCGTTAGGGTCGATAGACCGTCGTATATTGAAGGCTGATGCAACCCATCCCCGCAAGCTTCGGACGGTCGGCAGCAATTTAGATCCTGCGAATCATGATGCGGATGGTGCTGTTCGGTGCGGGCAAGGATCCGCCGCCTGTGTTGGCCCGATTCCTCGTGGGCGGCGAGCGCAGCGTGGTTGGATCAATTACCGGCTTTCCCTACGAGAATTGAGAGGACGCTGGATTTCAATGTGCCGACCGGCGTACGCCCGCTGATCGAGATCATGCCGCCGAAAAAGGTTTTCGACGCCTACCAGGGGATGGAGTCCGGCGACATCAAGTTCTGGATGGTGCTGACCATGGGGGAGACCGGCCATGCGCATTAACGACGACCTGTCGCAACCGATCATCGTCCATGCCGCGAAGCTGGACTGGGTTCCCAGCCCGGCGGCCGGCGTCGACCGAGGGATGCTGTTCCGGATCGGCAGCGAGGTCGCTCGCGCCACGTCCATTGTGCGCTACGTTCGCCGCTTGTCCCGCCTTGGAAGCGCCTCGAGTGTTAGTATCGATCTCAGGGCATCGCAACTCCCAAAGGGAGTCCGATATCGAGTTTTCCCCTGAGCACCAGCAGCTCGATCGGTGTGCAATTTCAGTGCACTACCCAACCACGATCGATAAAAGCCAAGCTTAATCTACGACCTAAAGATTGAAGGCACTATAATGGCATTGTAGAGGCCAGGGTAGAGGTCAGGGGGTTCGATTCCTGTCCCTGTCGGAAACTTCATCCGGCTGGTCACCGGGAGCGAATCGGGTGATGCTTTGATGTGATGACCGATTTTCTGATTTTGCTGCGTTGCCTTCTCGCGTCGTTGTTCAAATCCCGAGCGCACCTTGCGGCAGAGATCCTGGTCCTCCGCCAACAGATGAATGTTCTCAGGCGGCATAGGCCGAGCAGGCCGAGGCTGACGTACTTCGACCGGCTGGTCTTCGTTTGGATGTATCGGCTTATTCCGAGGACCCTGAGTGCGCTGGCCGTCGTCAAGCCGGAGACGGTCGTCCGGTGGCACCGTGCCGGCTTTCAGGCTTACTGGCGCTGGAAGTCACGATCTCCGGGTGGGCGGTCGCAGATAGCGCCGGAGATCCGCCAGCTCATACGAGACATGAGCCTCGCGAATGCGCTGTGGGGAGCACCGCGGATACATAGGGAACTCCTGAAGCTCGGCATAGATATTGGCCAAACGACCGTGGCCAAGTATATGGCGCGGCACCGACGACCGCCGTCGCAAGGCTGGAAGACGTTTCTGAGCAATCATGCTGACGGGATCGCCTCGATCGATCTTATGGTCGTCCCGACGATCGCGTTCCGCCCGCTTTACGCCTTGGTCCTCCTGCGACATGGCCGACGGCAGCTCCTGTCAATCGGGG
>Ga0164243_10009541_pt1 | contig 14116 bp, 10 predicted proteins | sample OricompcompostOP_FD_108781 | JGI IMG/M metagenome (GOLD analysis project Ga0164243, IMG submission 108781) | Organic Plus compost microbial communities from Emeryville, California, USA - Original compost - Organic plus compost (OP) | ecosystem: Engineered > Solid waste > Mixed feedstock >... | reverse complement strand
GGGATGACGCCCTCGGTCTTGTAACCGATGTCGAGCAGCACCTCGTCGCGGTCGACCTTGACGATGGTGCCCTCAACGATGTCGCCGTCGTTGAAGTACTTGATGGTTTGGTCGACGGCGGCGAGGAAGTCCTCCTCCGTCCCGACGTCGTTGACCGCGACCTGCGGCTTGGTGGCGGCTGCAGTCGGGACGGTGGTGGTGTCGGTGGACATCAGGTGGGTTGCTCCGGTACGGATAGTTTGTCGGTTGCCTGCGGTTCGCCCCGCGGCGGTGAGCGACGCGCTCCCGGCGCGCAGCGGCGCCGACCCCGCGGGGTGGTACACCCTGGATCTTAGACTCCGGGGCCGACACCGCGACGAGCGGAACCGGCGAAGAGGCTTCGTCCCGTGCCCGGCTCGACCCGCTGAGCGGCCCAGGTGCCCGCGACGCTTCCGTCGGCGATCCCTGGGAGACGCGGCCCGCAGCACCCGGTCGGAACCGGCCGCGGCGGACCACCTCTGGTCGAACGCTGTTGCCCCCGATCGTTAATCCCGAGCGGGGCACGGCTCCCGGTCGGGACGTGCGGCCCGGCGACCGGTTCCGAGTCCGATCGAGGTGATCTGCACGGGACCGGCCCGGGACGACCTCCCCAGCCAGAATGCACGGAGACGTTGAGACCCACGGCGCGGGCGGTATCGTACGCGTCCGCGCGATCGCCGGGCAAACCGCATTCCGGCACCGCCGACCGATGACGGGACACCCCATGCCGCAGGACGCCACGCACCCGGGCGCGAACTCCCCCGGAACACCGGAGGAAGCCCCGCTGAACAGCGGTTCCGGCCACGAGAACGCCGAACGCGCGCTGGGCACCGCCGGTGTGATCAAGCGCACCGCGGGCACCATCGAATCGCGCCGGGCCAGCCGGTCCTGGTGGGACGCCGACGCCGACGACTACCAGGCCGAGCACGGCGAGTTCCTGGGCCTGGACGACTTCGTGTGGTGCCCGGAGCGGGTGCGCGAGGCCGAGGCCGGGCTGCTCGGCGAGGTCGCGGGCAGGCGGGTGCTGGAGGTCGGCTGCGGGTCGGCCTCGTGCTCGCGGTGGCTGGCCCGGCAGGGCGCCGAGCCGGTGGCGCTGGACATCTCCGGCGGGATGCTGCGGCACGCGGCCGAGGGCAACGCGCACACCGGTGTCGAGGTCCCCCTCGTGCAGGCCAGCGCGGACGCGCTGCCGTTCGCCGCGGACAGCTTCGACCTGGCCTGCTCGGCGTTCGGCGGGGTGCCGTTCGTGGCCGACGCCGGGGCGGTGTTCCGGGAGGTCGCGCGGGTGCTGCGGCCCGGCGGGCGCTGGGTGTTCTCCGTGACGCACCCGATGCGCTGGATGTTCCCGGACGACCCGGGGCCGGGCGGGCTGACGGTGACCCAGCCCTACTTCGACCGGACCCCGTACGTGGAGGTCGACGGGCTCGGGCGGGCCACCTACGTCGAGCACCACCGCACCACCGGCGACTACGTGCGCGAGATCGCCGGGGCCGGGTTGCGGCTGGTGGACCTGGTGGAGCCGGAGTGGCCGGCCGGGGCCACCCACACCTGGGGCCAGTGGAGCCCGCTGCGCGGCCGGTTGTTCCCGGGCACGGCGATCTTCTGCTGCGTGCTCGACGACCGCTGACCCGGCGCGGCGGGCCTGCCAGAATCCGGGCCACCGCGGCAGCGCTCACCGGCGCGCGCGGCCCGGACCGCCGCAACGACAGGGACGAACCGTGGGCGAGGCGCAGGAGTTGTTGGACCGGCAGCGCGCCCGCTTCGCCGCGCTCGACCCGGAGCTGCCGGACGACGTCCTGCTGCCGAAGGGCGATCCGCTGCTGGCGCACCTGCCGGACGGGACGACGGTGGCCGGGGTGGTCGCGCACGCCCGCAACGCGCCGGACTCGGTGCAGGCGCTGTGGCAGCCGCTGGAGACCTACGAGCTGTTCCCGCTGGTCGGCGAGCGTTCCGGCGAGGGCATGGACGGGGTGCTGCGCGCGTGGCGGCAGTGGCTGGACGCGCGCTCGGTCCCGGGCGAGGACTCCGGCTGCGCGCTGACCTGGCCGAGCCGGGACGCGGCGGCTGCGCGGGCGCTGCTGGACCACGGTTTCACGCCGCTGACCTGCATGGCGATCCGGAGGGGCGGCGAACCCGACCCAGTTACGGAACTATCTGGTACCGTAAAAGTGCGCCGCGCCGGACCGGCCGACCTGGACACCGTCGTCGAGCTCGCGCTCGCCGAGCACGACTACGCGGTCCTCGTCGGCGCGTCGGTGCCCCGACCCCGAGCCGCCGAGCTCAAGCGCATCGCCGCGCGCCTGCGGCTGAACTCCGCCGACGACCCGGTGTGGTTGGCCGAGCAGCCGGACGGGGCGCCGCTCGCGCTCGCCGAGTGCGGCTGGGTCGACACCACCCGCCCGCCGGGCGGGCACCGGCTGCGACCCGGCCGCTGGGCCTACGTGAACTGCCTGTCGGTGCACGAGCGGGCCCGCGGGCGCGGCGTGGGGCAGCGGCTGATGGCCACCGCGCACGCGGAGTTCGCGCGCGCCGGAGCCGTCGGCAGCTTCCTCCACTACAACCCGCCGAATCCGCTGTCCTCGGTGTTCTGGCCGCGCCAGGGCTACCGACCGCTGTGGACCACGTGGGAGGTGCGCCCCGCCACCGCGCTGCGCTGACCTCCCGCGCCGGAGAAGGAGTCGAGACGACGCCGTGGAGATCGTCGCAGAAGCGGTCGAGGTGATCGGCGCGCACAGCAGGCTGCTGGCGCCCACCTCGTTGCACGTGTCCAGCGGAGAACTGCTGGTGGTGAGCGGACCCCCGAACGCCGGGCACACCGCGCTGGCCCTGGCGCTGTCCGGGCGGCTGCAGCCCGGCCGGGGCTCGGTGCGGCTCGACGGCCGGGCCGATCCGCGGGCGCTGCGCCGCGCGGTCGCCGTGGTCGACGCGCCCGAGATCACCGAGCCGGAGCCGAGCGTGCCGGTGCGTACCGTCGTCGCCGAGGGGCTGAGCATGGCCGGCCGCTCGGCCCGGCGCGCCGCGGTCCGCTCCTGGCTGGCCGAGCACGGGCTCGCCGAGCACGCCTCGACCCGGATGGAGAACCTGCCCGCCGCCGAGCGCACCCGGCTGCTGGTCGACCTCGCCGCGGCCGCCGAGCCGGTCGAGGTGCTGGTGCTGGACACACCGGACCGGCACGGCGGAGCCGAGCAGGACTGGTACGAGCTCGCGCGGCGGGAGAGCGACCGGGGCCGCGCGGTCGTGCTGCTGTGCTCGGAGCACTCCGCCGACCGGCTCGGGCTGGCGCGCGTGCGCATCGGCAACGCCGAGCCCGGAGCCGCCGCAGCGGAGGCTCCGGCCGGGGGCGAGCGCGCAGCGCCGGAGGGCGGGGAGGACGGCTCAGCCGCCGGCTCCCCCGCACCGGGCGAGGACGACGCGCACCCCGCATCCGAGTCCACTGAGGACACCCGAGACCTCCGCCCCGCCGAACCGCCCACATCGGACGAGCACGGCGGGCGGCACACCGCACACCCAGAATCCACCGCACGCGCCGGAGAAGGTGCCCGATGACCACGTTCCGCCTCGCCGCCACCGAGCTGCGCCGGCTCACCTCCGGGAAGCTGCCGCGCCTGGCCCTGGCCGCCATCACCCTCGTCCCGCTGCTGTACGGGGCGATGTACCTCTACGCCAACTGGGACCCCTACAACAACCTCGGCTCCGTGCCCGCCGCCGTCGTCATCGACGACCAAGGCGCCCAGCGCGACGACGGCAGCCGGCTCGACGCCGGGGACAAGGTCTACGACGAGCTGATCAAATCCGACTCGTTCGACTGGCACCGCACCGGTGAACGCGACGCCGAACAGGGCGTCGCCCAGGGCCGCTACACCTTCGCCCTCGTGGTGCCCGAGGACTTCTCCGGCGCGCTGATGTCGCCCGGGAAGTTCGAACCCCGGCAGGCCCAGCTGCGGCTGGTCACCAACGACACGAACAACTACTTGATCTCCACCATCGCCGACAAGGTCGCCGGGGAGATCCGCACCGCCGTCGCCGGCGACGCCGGCACCGAAGCCGCCGACCAGCTGCTGCTCGGCTTCGGCACAGTGCACGACAAGACCCTGCAGGCCGCCGACGGCGCCGGGAAGCTCGCTGACGGCGCCAACCGGCTGCACGACGGCCTCGGCACCGCCCAGCAGGGCACCGGGCAGCTCGCCGACGGCGCGCACCGGCTGCACGACGGGCAGAAGCAGCTTCTCGACGGCTCCGCCCAGCTCGCCGACGGCACCGAGCGGCTCAGCTCCGGCGCCGACCGGCTGCACAACGGCCTCGAACAGCTGCGGGAGAAAACCGCCCCGCTGCCCGACCAGACCCGGCAGCTCGCCGACGGCGCCGAGAAGGTCGCCGACGGCAACGCCAAGATCGCCGGCATCGCCGGGCAGCTCGGCGGCACCTCCCAGGGCCTGGTGGACAACCTCGACCAGACCAAGTCCCGGCTCGCCGACCAGCTGCGCTCCACCGGAGTCGACGAACAGACCATCCAGCGCGTCCTCGACGGCCTCGACCAGGTCAACAAGCCGATCACGGACACCAACGACAAGGTGCAGACCCAGGTCGGCCAGCTCAACGCGCTCGCCGACGGCTCCCGCAAGGTCGCCGACGGGAACCGGAAGCTCGCCGACTCCACCCCCGCCATGACCGGCGCGATCGGCCAGCTCGCCGACGGGGCCGGGACGCTGTCCAACGGCGCCCAGCAGCTCGACTCCGGAGCGGACCAGCTGCACACCGGTGAGCAGCAGGCCGTCGACGGCACCGGTCAGCTCGTCGACGGCGCCGACCGGCTCAACGGCGGCGCGCGGCAGCTCAACGACGGCTCCGGGCAGCTCGCCGACGGCTCGCACACCCTCGCCGACCAGCTCGGCAAGGGCGCCGGCGACATCCCGGACCTCGACGACCAGACCCGGCAGAACACCGCGCACACCATCGGCAACCCCGTCGCCGTCGACAACCAGGCGCAGGTCAAAGCCCCCACCTACGGCGCCGGGCTCGCCCCGTTCTTCATGGGGCTCGCGCTGTGGATCGGCGGGTTCGTGCTGTTCCTGATCGTGCGGCCGCTGTCCCAGCGCGCCCTGGCCGCCGGTGTCGCGCCCTGGAAGATCGCCCTCGGCGGCTGGCTGCCCGCCGCCGCGGTCGGCATCGCCCAAGCCCTGCTGCTGTACCTCGTGGTCGTCTTCGGCGTCGGGGTGCGGCCCGCGCACCCGTGGCTGACCGTCGGGTTCCTCGTGCTCACCTCGTTCGCGTTCACCTCGGTGGTGCACTCGCTGAACGCGGCCTTCGGGGCGCGCGGCAAGTTCATCGCGCTGATCATCCTGGTGCTGCAGCTGGTCACCGCCGGCGGCACCTTCCCCTGGCAGACCACGCCGGAACCGCTGCACCCACTGCACCAGGTGCTGCCGCTGAGCTACGTCGTCACCGCCCTGCGGCACCTGCTCTACGGCGGGCCAGGGCTGGAGGCCGCCGGGACCTCGGCGATCGTGCTGGCGATCTACCTGGTGGCCGGGCTGGTGCTGAGCACCGTCGCCGCCTGGCGCCAGCAGGTGTGGACCCCGGCCCGGCTCAAACCCGAACTGGCGCTGTGACCACCGCCTGACACGCGAGAAGGCCGGAGGAGCCCGGGGTTCCTCCGGCCTTCTCGCGTCCGGCGGGGCGAGGAGCGCCTACGCGCCGCCCTCGGCCTCGTCGTCGTACCGCGCGATCTCGATCAGATTCCCGTCCGGGTCGCGCAGGTACAGCGAGGTGATCGGCCCGTTCGCACCGGTGCGCCCGACCGGGCCCTCCTCGATGCGCACGTCGTTGGCCCGCAGGTGCTCCTGCACCTCGCTGATCGGCTGCCCGGTCACGAAGCACAGGTTCGCCGAACCGGGCACCGGGTGCGTCGCGGTCGGCTCCACCAGCTCGCTGGCCGCGTGCAGCTTGATCGTCTGCTGCCCGAAGCTCACCGCGCGCCGGTCGCCGGGGAAGGTGACCGTGCGCATGCCGAGGATTCGCTCGTAGAACTCCGCGGCCCGATCGACATCGGCCACGGTGAGCACCAAGTGGTCCACTCTGTCGATGTTGATCATGTTCCTCCTCCGGGGCTCCGCAGCCCCGGTTCCGCCGGGCGCGCACCGCGCACCGCTGTCGTCGGCATTCGTCGCAAAGTAGGCAGGCTATCCCGGTCATCACCCGAAAGGTCCATCAGGGGCGCCTGCGCGCGTCGTGCCATCACAGTGGCGCACCCGCTCGGCCGTGGCCCGGAACGATCATTTCGTGACCGAGCCGAAACCTGGGGCCCACCGCGGGTCGCGCCGCCGCAGGCCCTGCCACCACCCCCGGGCGGCCGGCGCGTTCTCAGTGCGCAGCCGCGTCCCAGGAGCCACCGACACCGACCGAGACCTCCAGCGGCACGTCCAGCGGATGCGCCGAACCCATCTGCTCCCGCACGATCCGCTCGACCTCGGCCCGCTCCCCCTCGGCCAGCTCGATGATCAGCTCGTCGTGCACCTGCAGCAGCATCCGGGACCGCAGCTGCGCGGCCTCCAGCGCCCGGTGCACGCCCAGCATCGCGACCTTGATGATGTCCGCCGCGCTGCCCTGGATCGGCGCGTTCAGCGCCATCCGCTCGGCCATCTCCCGGCGCTGCCGGTTGTCGCTGGACAGGTCCGGCAGGTAGCGGCGGCGGCCCAGGATCGTCGAGGTGTAGCCGTCCTTGCGCGCCTGGTCCACCACCTCGCGCAGGTAGTCCCGCACCCGGCCGAAGCGGGCGAAGTAGGCGTCCATCTGCGCCTTCGCCTCCTCCGCCGAGATCCGCAGCTGCTGGGCCAGCCCGTACGCCGACAGCCCGTAGGCCAGCCCGTACGACATCGCCTTCACCCGCCGCCGCAGCTCCGCAGGCACCTCCCCGATCGGCACCCCGAACGCCTGCGCGGCCACGTAGTTGTGCAGGTCCTCACCGGTGTTGAACGCCTCGATGAGGCCCGCGTCGCCGGACAGGTGCGCCATGATCCGCATCTCGATCTGGCTGTAGTCCGCGGTCATCAGCTGCGCGTACCCGGAGCCGACCACGAAGACCTCGCGGATGCGGCGGCCCTCCTCGGTGCGGATCGGGATGTTCTGCAGGTTCGGGTCCGTCGAGGACAGCCGGCCGGTGGCGGCGATCGTCTGGTTCAGCGTGGTGTGGATGCGCCCGTCCGCGGCGATCGACTTCACCAGACCGTCCACAGTGGTCTTGAGCCGGGTGGCGTCGCGGTGCTCCAGCAGGTGCTGCAGGAACGGGTGCTCGGTCTTCTCGTACAGGCCCTGCAGCGCCTCGGCGTCGGTGGTGTAGCCGGTCTTGGTGCGCTTCGTCTTCGGCATCCCCAGCTCGTCGAACAGCACCACCTGCAGCTGCTTCGGCGAACCCAGGTTGATCTCCTTGCCGATCACGCCGTAGGCCTCCTCGGCGGCCTGCTTGACCCGGCCGGCGAAGTGCGCGCCCAGCTCGTCGAGCCGGTCGGCGTCCACCGCGATGCCCGCGGCCTCCAGCTCGCCGATCACCGCCAGCAGCGGCAGTTCCAGCTCCGTGAGCAGCCGGCGGCCCTCGATCCGGTCCAGCTCGGCGTCCAGCGCGTCGGCCAGCTGCCCGACCGCGCGGGCCCGCACCAGCTCGGCGCGCGCGGCGTCGGCCTTCTCCTGCTCCTCGTCGGCCAGCAGGGACAGCTGCCCGTCCCCGCTGTCCTGCTCGGCCCGCAGCTCCCGCTGCAGGTAGCGCACCACCAGGTCCGGCAGGTCGAACGAGCGCTGCCCCGGCCGCACCAGGTAGGCCGCCAGCGCGGTGTCGCTGGTCAGGCCCGCCAGCTCCCAGCCGCGGTAGCGGATCGCGTGCAGCGGGCCCTTCACGTCGTGCGCGGCCTTCGGCAGCTCCGGATCGGCCAGCCACGCCACCAGCGCCTTCTCGTCCTCCGGGGTCAGCTCGGCGACGTCCACGTAGGCACCGGCCCCGCTGCCGTTCACCAGCGCCACCCCGGACAGGTCCCCGGCCCCGGTCACCCAGCTGCCGGTGCAGGACAGGCCCACCCGGCCGCCGTCCGAGGCGTGCTCGCGCAGCCAGCCCGCCAGCTCGCCCGGCTCCAGCGCCCCGCCGGTGACCTCGAAGCCCTCCTCGACCTCCGGCTCGGCCGACGACAGCGTCGCGAACAGCCGGTCCCGCAGCACCCGGAACTCCAGGTCGTCGAACAGCCGGTGCACCGCGTCCCGGTCCCACTGCGCCAGCACCAGGTCCGCCGGAACCACCCCCAGCGGCACGTCCCGGACCAGCTCGGTCAGCTCCCGGTTCAGCAGCACCGCGCTCAGGTGCGCCCGCAGCGCCTCCCCGGCCTTGCCCTTCACCTCGTCGGCCCGGTCCACCAGCCCGGCCAGCGAGCCGTACTGCTGGATCCACTTGGTGACCGTCTTCTCCCCCACGCCCGGGATCTTCGGCAGGTTGTCCGACGGGTCGCCGCGCAGCGCCGCGAAGTCCGGGTACTGCTCCGGGGTCAGGCCGTACTTGTCCGAGACCGCCTGCGGCGTGAAGCGGGTGAGCTCGGAAACCCCCTTCGTCGGGTACAGCACCGTGACCTGGTCGGTCACCAGCTGCAGCGCGTCCCGGTCGCCGGTGCAGACCGAGACCTGGAAGCCCTCCGCGGTGGCCTGGCCGGTCAGCGTGGCGATGACGTCGTCGGCCTCGTAGCCCTCCATGCTCAGCACCGGCACCGACAGCGCCCCCAGCACGTCCTGGATGAGGCTGACCTGCCCGCGGAACTCGTCCGGCGTGGCGCTGCGGTTGGCCTTGTAGTCGGCGAACTTCTCGCTGCGGAAGGTCTTGCGGGACACGTCGAACGCCACCGCCAGGTGCGTCGGCTCCTCGTCCCGCAGCAGGTTGATCAGCATCGAGGTGAAGCCGTAGACCGCGTTGGTGTGCTGGCCCGTGCCGGTCTGGAAGTTCTCCTTCGGCAGGGCGTAGAACGCTCGGTAGGCCATGGAGTGGCCGTCGATCAGCAGCAGTCGTCGGTCTTCGGAAGCCATCACGGGCCCGGAGTCTAGGCTTGCCCCCCGACAGGCCGTGCGCCGAGGCGCGAGGAGAGGGGCAGCGTGACCGCCACCGACAACGACCAGCCGCTGGACCAGCAGGTGACCGAGGCGATCAAGCCGGACGCGGGCCAGTTGCAGTCCCGGATGGGCATCGAATTCCTCGAATGGTCACCGGAACGTGTGGTGGCGACGATGCCGGTGGAGGGCAACCGGCAGCCCTACGGCCTGCTGCACGGCGGCGCCAACGCGGTGTTGGCCGAATCCGTCGGCTCCATCGCCGCCGCGCTGCACGCCGGCGAAGGCCGCATCGCGATGGGCCTGGAGCTGTCCTGCACGCACCACCGCGGCGTCACCGAGGGGATCGTCACGGGTGCGGCGACCCCGCTGCACCGGGGCCGCGGCACCGCGACCTACGAGATCGCCATCACCGACGAGCAGGGCAGGCGCACCTGCACGGCGCGCCTGACCTGCGTGCTGCGGGACCAGCCGAAGGGCTGATCACTCCAGGTTCTCCAGCACCGCCTGGGCCACGGCCTTCATCGTGGTCCGGCGGTCCATGGCGGTGCGCTGCAGCCAGCGGAACGACTCCGGCTCGGAGAGGTTGTGCTTGCTCATCAGCAGGCCCTTGGCCCGCTCGATGGTCTTGCGCGCCTCCAGCCGCTCGGAGAGGTCGGCCACCTCCGCCTCGAGCGCCTGCACCTCGGTGAACCGGGACACCGCCAGCTCGATCGCCGGCACCAGGTCGCGCTTGGCGAACGGCTTGACCAGGTAGGCCATCGCACCGGCGTCGCGGGCGCGCTCCACCAGGTCCCGCTGGCTGAAGGCGGTCAGGATCACCACGGGCGCGATCCGCTCGCCCGCGATGTTCGAGGCGGCCTCGATCCCGTCCATCTTCGGCATCTTGATGTCCAGGATCACCAGGTCCGGCCGGAGCTCCTCGGCCAGCCGCACGGCCTCCTGCCCGTCTCCGGCCTCGCCGACGACCTGGTATCCCTCTTCTTTGAGCATCTCCACCAGATCGAGCCTGATCAACGCCTCGTCCTCGGCCACGAGTACGCGACGTTCGACGGGCTTGGCCTCGCGTGGGTCCTCGGCAGCCGGCGTGGTCACCGGGTCCTCCTGGGGTAGTTCTGACACGGTCCAGTGCGGTCCGCACCGGAAAATTCAGCTTACCGGCCGTGCCCGTCCCCGGAGATGACCAGGGAGGGTGACCATGACGACACCGGTTTCCCCCACGTCACAACCCCGCTACCAGCGGCATCACCCCGCAACCCGCCGAGCCCCGCCACCACCCGGCGTGTTAACGGGCGAGGGTTCGAGCGCTCGATGCCGCCCGCTCACTACCGCAGTTCCACCAACTGCCGGACGGCCGCCGCCACGGCGAGGAGCTGCGCGGCCCTCGACACTCCTGCCGAGCAGAAGCGCTGCCCCGCCCCGAACGACCTCGCGGCTGAACCCGGAGAGGACGATCCCCACACCGATCAGCACGATGACCAGCCAGGACAGGTCCGCCCGCGCACCCGCCAGAACCATCCCCAGCCCGAGCACCACCCGCCGGACGCGAGCTCGCACCGCGCATCCTCGCCCGCTCCGACGCGCCCCCAGAGCCACGCACACCCGCCATGCAAACGACCCACCGACATCCCCCGCGACCACATGCCCGAATTGAGCCGAAACCGGCGGCCGGCGTGGATAGGACCCCGGGGACCTCGGCCGTCCTCCGAGAGGCGACCGGGCCTCTCCGAGATAACCGAGCGAGTCCGCAACTGAGTCAGCACCCGAGGGGCGATGTCCATTTCCCTTGACTGGACGGCTTCGCATCACAACGACAGGCGGATGTGTTGCCTGGCCGCGTTGTCGGCCTCGACGTGATGGCCGCGGGCGGAGTGGATGATGCCGTTGTAGACGCTCCAGAGCTCCCGGTTCGCTCCGATGACCAGGCAGGTCGTGACGACGACCCGTGCGGTGACAGTGCTGCACCAGGTCTACGCGAAGGTCCTCGCCGGCCGGGAAGAGAGCGCTCGGAACCGCATCGAGCAAACGCTGCAAGGCAGCAGCGGCTGATCCGCGTACGTGGATAGGACGTAGCTAACCGCAGTCAGCCGTACGAGCCGGGAACAACCGCAAAAGGGTCGGCGCGGCCAATCGCTGGAAACGCGCAGGTGGGAGGTCGTGCTGACCTGCGCACGGAGGGTGCCCCCGGTCCGATTCGAACGGACACTGTACGGATTTTGAGTCCGCCGCCTCTGCCGGTTGGGCTACGGGGGCCTTTCGTCGAAGGATAGCGGGTGCTTGATCAACGGCGGGTGGCGGGGTGGTCGGGGCGCGTGCGCGCTGGGGCGGGTGTCGAGGGGCGCGGGGCGTGGGGTGTTGTCGGAGTGGGGAGACTGGGGTGGTGGGTGAGGGAGCTGGGGCTCAGTACGACGGGTTCGCTGATGGGTTCCTGGAGCACGCTCGGGACGGGTTCTACAACGCGCACTACGACCGGCCGGCGTGCCTGGGGCTGCTCGGTGATGTGCGCGGGCGGCGGGTGTTGGACGCGGGTTGCGGGCCGGGGCTATATGCCGAGGAGCTCGTGGCTCGGGGCGCTGACGTGGTCGGGGTGGACAACAGCCCTCGGATGATCGAGCTGTGCCGGGAGCGGGTTCCCTCCGGGGACTTCCGTGTGCAGGACCTCGACGACGAGTTGGGGTGGCTGCCGGATGAGTCGGCGGATCTGGTGCTGTGCGCGCTCGCGATCGAGCACGTCGATGATCGGCCGGCGGTGCTGCGGGAGCTGCGGAGGGTGCTCCGCGCGGACGGTGCGCTCGTGCTGTCGCGGGTGCATCCCACCGGCGACTGGCTGCGCAACGGTGGCAGCTACTTCGGCGCGCGCGTGATCGACGAGGTGTGGAGCAAGGGCTGGCACGTGCGCCACCACTTCGCCCCGCTCGAGCAGACCTGCGAAGAGCTCCACAGCGCCGGCTTCCTGATCGAGCGCCTCCTCGAACCGCGCCCGCGACCCGAAGCGGCCCACCTCAACCCCGGCTCCTACGAACGACTCGCGCGGGAACCGGTGGGATTCCTGGCCATTCGGACGGTTCCGGATCCGCGGCGGTGACGTCGGGCTGTCGGCCTCGGCGGAGCTGCGATGGACCTTTCCTTGGTGTGCGGGGAAAGCGCGGATTCCGTGGCCTCAGCAGGGGTCGGCTCTCGGCGTGCTCGCCGCCTACTGGTTTGCGCGTTTCCCTTGCGTGGCGCGGAGATTCCATACCTGACCGAGGGCCCGCCGAGAGCGTCGCGTTCGCCGATGAAGCCGGGGCACACGGACCGGGTGGCTGCCGGCTGGTGTTCGCGGCGGGGAGAACGTGGCCGAGCATTCCTATCGCGTCGGGGTGTTGGCCTACGTCATCGCCGCTTGCGAAGGGGCGAATCCGGAGCGGGCGGCCACGCTCGGGCTCTTCCACGACCTGCCTGAGACCCGCATCGGGGATGTGCCCAGCGTCGGCAAGAAGTACGTCTCCACCGCCGCTGCGCACGACATCGTCACCGACCAGACCGCCGGCCTGCCCGAAGACCTGCGCAACCGGATCGTGGCCGCGGTCGATGAGCACGAATCCGCGAAAACCCCCGAAGGCACGCCGGAATCCCGGTGCAGCCGTGACGCCGACAAGCTCGAATGCCTGCTGCAGGCCCGCGAATACCAGCGCGAGGGCTACACCGAGCTCGACGAGTGGGTGCGCTCCAGCGCCGAAGCCGTCACCACCGCCACGGGCAAGGCACTCGCCGCTGCGGCGTTGGAGGTCTCGCCCGGCGAGTGGTGGGGATCGTTCGCCCGCGCCGTGGGCCGGTAAGCCGCCGGTTCTTCTCGCGCAGCCCGGTTGCACGGACCTCGGTTCGGACATCACCACGAATTGGTCCGTGCAGCCTGTTTCCGCAGGTCAAAGCTTGATCCCTGGGCTGGAGATCGAGTAAACGGTGCGCTACGATCTCCACACGCCGCCTCGCGCGTTGATCTTTGAAACCCCAGGTCAGACCCCGATCAAATCGGCTGCCCCGTCACCGGCCTTCCCGGCCGGTCCTCATTGCGGCCGGTGGTCCGGATACCCGTTCCCGGCGAGCCTGCGTGCAGCCGTCACCGGCCTTCCCGGCCGGTCCCCATTGCGGCGTTGATGATCCGGCGATCGGTGCCTGTGACATCGGCGCCGCCGTCACCGGCCTTCCCCGCCGGTCCTCATTGCGGCTCGATGGCCTGTTCGCTGGGGATGTCGGTGACGACTACGACCGTCACCGGCCTTCTCGGCCGGTCCTCATTGCGGCAGGTCGTGATCGAACGCGAGATCGTCCAGCGGGACCTCCTGCCGTCACCGGCCTTCCCGGCCGGTCCTCATTGCGGCGATGCCGCGGAGGCTGCACGAGCGCCCACTGCCGGGTGCTGCGCCCGTCACCGGCCATCCCGGCCGGTCCTCATTGCGGTCTGATCGGAGCTCCCGGTCGTATCGGCCGCCGCGTCCCCGTCAGCGGGCTTTCCGGTCGGTTGTCAGTACTGAACGGCGTGGGACAGGCGTTGGCTTCGTCGTCCGCCCGGCGTCGTCGCGTCGTGGTTCAGGCTTGGCCTGCGGGGTCGAATGAGCCGCCGCTGCGTCCTATGTGCGGACGCGTGGCTGCGGATGGCGGGGTTTGGGCTGGTCAGGGCGGGTTCGGTGTGCCCACTCAAAATCCGTGCCGCACCGGTGGGGCTCGCGAGGCGTCGGTGATCAGCGGTAATGGGTCCGCTCGGTGATCTCGGGCGGGACGGCGGGTCCGCGAGGTGCGCATCCGTGTGCCGTTGTTCGTGGTGGACGGTCGTCGGCCTGTGGGTCTGGCAGTGGTGGAAGGTGGCCGCTGAGCGCGTTCGCGGCGCTCTCCGGGGTGGACTTCGCGCGTCGTGGAGGTGGGACGCTCCCCTGGCGGGCTCGCTCGGATGGTCGGTGGTGGAAGCGGGCCGGGGCGTGGGCGGGGCGGCGTAGCGTGGGTGCGGATCTGGGGTGATCGGGTTGGGAGGGCCGCTGTGCGGGTCGAG
>Ga0164243_10009539_pt1 | contig 14118 bp, 12 predicted proteins | sample OricompcompostOP_FD_108781 | JGI IMG/M metagenome (GOLD analysis project Ga0164243, IMG submission 108781) | Organic Plus compost microbial communities from Emeryville, California, USA - Original compost - Organic plus compost (OP) | ecosystem: Engineered > Solid waste > Mixed feedstock >... | reverse complement strand
TCGGCGACATTGGCGTGGTCGGAAAGCGCCTCTTTCATCGTCTTGACGAAATAGGCGCCGGTCTCGCCGGCATTCTTGACCAAACCAAGGCTGTCGACCAGCTTCAGATTGGCGATGCCGGCGGCCGCGCCGATCGGATGGGCGGAATAGGTCCAGCCGTGACCGATGGGGCCGTTCTCGTCTGTGCCGCGCTCCAGCACTTCCCAGACCTTTTTCGAGACGATGGAACCGGAAAGCGGCGCATAGGCCGAGGTCAGACCTTTGGCGATGGTGATGATGTCCGGCTCGATACCGTAATGGCTGGAGCCGAACATGGAGCCGAGCCGTCCGAAACCGGTCACCACCTCGTCGGCGATCAGCAGGATGTCGTGCTTCTTCAGCACCTTCTGGATCGCCTCCCAATAGCCGGCCGGCGGCGGCACGATACCGCCCGTGCCGAGCACCGGCTCGCCGATGAAGGCGGCGATGGTGTCGGCGCCCTCGCGTTCGATCAGCGCCTCCAGTTCCGCCACGCAATGGGCGGTGAAGTCCGCCTCGCTCATGCCGAGATCAGGCCGGCGATAATAGTAGGGCGCTTCGGTATGGATGACCTTGTCGAACGGCAGGTCGAATTTGTTGTGGAAGGTCTCCAGCCCGGTCAGCGAGCCGGTCATGAGGCCGGAGCCGTGATAGCCGCGCCAGCGCGAGATGATCTTCTTCTTCTCCGGCCGACCGAGCATGTTGTTATAGTACCAGACGAGCTTGATGTTGGTCTCGTTGGCGTCCGACCCGCCGAGGCCAAAATAGACCTTCGACATGTTCTTCGGTGCCCGCTCGATGATCATCTTGGCGAGTGTGATCGAGGCTTCCGTGCCGTGACCGACATAGGCGTGGTAATAGGCAAGTTCCTTGGCCTGCTCTGCAATTGCCTCGGCGATTTCCGTGCGGCCATAGCCGACATTCACGCAATAAAGGCCGGCAAAGGCATCAAGCAGACGATTGCCGTCGCGATCCTCGATATAGACGCCCGAGCCGCCGGTGACGATACGGTTCGGCGTCTCGCCGCGCGCATGCTGGGCGAGATGTGTCGAGGGATGAAAGAAATTCTCGCGGTCCCACTGATCCAGCATATCGTTCTTGAGCATTGTTCTTCTCCTTATTTGATGGTGGGACCGACAGGGGTCCGGGAAAGTACTTCCGCGCCGCTGGCTGTCAGCAGCACGGGATTGGATACGAAATAGTCGCCTTTGCCGGTGCCCATCAGCCAGGAAAGGATATGGAAGCTCATGCCCTCGCGGATCTCCATATCCGAATCGTGGCGCAGGCCGGTGACGCGGTTGCCGCCCGTCCAGGAGGGGGGAAAGCCGATGCCGACGCAATAGCCGCAGTGATGCCGGCGATAATGCGAGAGGCCGGCATCGTCCACCTCCTGCTGCCAGGCGGCGTAAACGTCGCGGGCGCTGGCGCCGGGCTTCAAGGCGCCGAGTACGGCCTTGAAAGCGGCGATAGCCGTTTCGGCCATCTGTTCGTCCCCCTCGCGGATGCTCGCCACATGAACGAGACGGCCGAGCGGAGCGTGATAACGGCTGACGCAGCCCGAAAGCTCCAGGAAGACCGGTTCATGCGCCTGATAAGTGCCATTGCCCCAGGTCGCGTGCTCTTCGCCGAGCCTCGCGCCGGGACGGATGAAGGGGCCGAAGCCAGGGGCGTCACCGCCGGCGCGGATCATGGCGGCGTGGCATTCCGCGACCACATCCCGCTCGGCCGCGCCGTCGTGGATCGCCGCGATCGCCGCTTCGGCTGCCGCATCAGAAACCGCGGCCGCCCTGCGCATCAGCTCCTGTTCGGCAGGTGATTTCACGAGCCGCAGATCGTCCACAAGTCCGGTGACATCCACCCACTGCACATCGCCAAGGCTTTCGCGCAGCGCATGGCCGAAGCCGTAGGAATGACCGGAGGACCAGGTTTCGACGCCGATCGTCGGCGCATGACCGGTGCGTTCGCCGACTTCCTCAACCACGGTCTTGAGAACCTGACGGGAACGCTCCTTGGCCGCGAAGGAATCCCGCAGCACGCGCACGGCGAGATCGGCCGCCGTCTCGCTGTCGGTGTGCCCCTGGAAAAGTGCGTTGCGCACCTGTTTTTCGATCGAGACGCGTTCCATCTGGCGTGTGACCAGCACCATCTCGCCTTCCGCCGGAACGATCAGCAGATGCGGTGCGAAATAGCCCCAGTGGTCGAGACCGGTCAGATAGAAGATGTTTTCCGGCGTCGAAAGCAGAACCAACTCGATGCCGCGCGCCTGCATGATCCTGCGCAAGGCAGTGAGCCGGCCGTGCAGTTCCTCATCGGAGAATGGGTTGTCGAACATCAATGCACCTTCGCGGGATCAGCGGATGTCCCGGCAGACATACTTCACGTTGGTGTAGTCCTCCATACCCATGCAGGAGCCTTCGCGGCCCAGACCGGCCTGCTTGATGCCGCCGAAGGGAATGGGAGCGCCGGTGATCTTGGTGCGGTTGACCGCCACCATGCCGAATTCCAGACGGCGCGAGAAGCGTGCGATGCGTCCGGGATCACGCGTATGCAGATAAGCGACGAGCCCGGTTTCCGTGTCGTTGGCGCGGGCCAAAACCTCTTCTTCGCTGTCGAATGGCGCAAAACCGGCTACAGGCCCAAAGGTCTCTTCTCGGAAGAGGAGGGCGGTTTCGGCGACATCGGCCAACACTGTCGGCCGATAGAAAAGCGGGCCTGCCGAGTGAAACCCGCCGCCCGTGACAAGTCTGGCACCTTTTTCGAGAGCATCCATCACATGGCCCTGCTGCTTGGCGACGGCGCTTTCGTTCATCAGAGGGCCGATATCCGGATCGGTCGAGCCCGGCCCAACGCGCATGACTTCTACCCTGGCCGCGAATGCTTCGACGAAGCGTTCGTAGATACGTCTTTCGATATAGAAGCGATTGGCGGCCAGGCAGTCCTGGCCGGAGGTCGCGAATTTCGCCGCTACGGCCATATCGACGGCATGGCCGAAATCACAATCGGCAAAGGCGATAAAGGGCGCATGCCCACCGAGTTCCATAACCAGTTTTTTCACGGTGGGTGCACTCTGCTGGTAAAGTAGGCGCCCGATCTCCGTCGAGCCGGTGAAGGAGACAACCCGCACTTTCCGCGATGCCGTCATGGCCCCCACGACCTCGGGGGCATGGCCGGTCAGCACGTTGAAGACGCCAGCGGGAAAGCCCGCACGTTCTGCGAGTTCGGCCAGCGCAAGTGCCGAGAACGGCGTCTCGGAGGAGGGGTGGGCGACAACCGTGCAGCCGGCGGCGAGTGCCGCGGCTGCCTTGCGGGTGAGCATGGCGGACGGGAAGTTCCACGGCGTGATGAGGGCAGCGACGCCGGCGGGCTCACGAGAGATGAGCATCTCGGCATCCGGCAGATGCGAGGTCACGCTCTCGACGTTCAGCCGTTTAGCCTCTTCTGCATAGAATTCGACGAAGGAGGCGGCATAGTCGATTTCGCCACGCGCCTCCGAGATCGGCTTGCCCTGTTCCTGAACCATCAACTGCGCCAGATCCTCGCGCGCGTCCATTATGAGGCTGTGCCAGGCCTTCAGGATATCCGATCGCTCTTGCGGAAGGCGTGCCGCCCAGGCAGGAAAGGCCGCATGGGCGGCGTCGATTGCCTCTTCGACCTGCGCGGCCTGAAGCGCCGGTACGCAGCCGACCCGGCTGCCGTCGGCGGGATTGGTCACATCGACGCTGTCACCGTTGCTTGCGGCGATCCAATGGCCGGCGGAATAGGAATATTCGCGGAAGAGCCGCGGGTCCTTGAGATGAGAAAGCGAGGCTTTCTGCAGCATTGCGACGGCGGACATGAGGACCTCCATTGCACAATCCGAACATGGCGGCGGTTACGAGTGCGAACACGGAGACGTGTTGCTCGATTCGTCTGTGATGTTTGATCATGCGCTCTCGAACGAAGAAGTTTCTTCGGTAAGGAGCAGTCCGCGCCAACGGTTCTTCTGAAGATTTGCCCTCGGGCCGATCAGTCCTTCGGGTCGCCTTCACCGGAAAGCAGGAGGCTCAAAGGCAGGTGCTTCGACTGTTTGACGGGCTTGGTCACCACATAGGTGAAATAGCGGGCCAGGCCGACCTTGGAGTCCAGCAGATGATCGATCAGCCGCTGGTATGAATCGATGTCCCTCGTGATGATCTGGAGAATGTAGTCGAAACCCCCGCCAACGGCCCAGCAGCCGACAATCTCCTCGTATTTTTCGATCGCGCGCTCGAAAGTCTGAAAGTTTTCCGTACGGTGGCCTTCCAGCTCCGCCGCCATGAAGACCACGATATGCGGCGCGATCTTCCTCAGCGCCACCTCGGCATGATAGCCGGTTATGATACCAGCCTTCTCCAGCCGCTTGAGCCGTTCCCAGCAGGGGGCCGCCGTGAGGTTCACGCGCTCGGCAAGCGCTGCCTTGGAGATGCGGCCCTCCTGCCGCAGAATGGCGAGTATCTTCAGGTCACGGTCGTCGAGCCGGATCATTTCGCGCTAGGTCGAGATCGTCGACCCGGCACCGGCGGCCCGAGCCTTCTTCAACGCGAAGGTGGCGATGGCTGTGTCTTGCGCGCCGGTGCCGGTCAGGTCGCAGATGGTGATCTGCCGCTCATTCTCCCGGCCCGGTTTGGTCTTGGCGATGATTTCACCAAGCTCGGGCGGAGTTCCACCTTTCCATAGTCCTGCTTCGATTGCCGCGCGCAATTCGCCCAGCTTCTCGCATTGGCTGACCCGGTCGGCGACATAGAGCCCTGCCTTGACGATCGCCTGCGGGTCGATCTCGTTCTTGCCGGACTGATCGGAGCCCATGGCCGTGATATGGAGGCCGGAATGCAGCCATTCGGCCTTGACAATAGGCTCTTCCGCTGGCGTCGTCGTGACAACCAACTGGCTTTCGGCGACCAGCCTGGCCGGATCGGCTTCCGCCCGTGCCTCGATGCCGAGCAGGTCGGCCAGTTCCCCGGCGCAGCGCTCGGCCTTGGCGCCATCGCGGCCCCAGACCAGTGCGCGCTCGAAGGGGCGGACCAGATGGGCGGCCTGCATCTGCAGCCGCGCCTGCACGCCGGTGCCCATAACCCCGGCGGTCTTGACACTTACCGGCGCCAGATGACGAGCGGCGACGGCACCCGCCGCCGCCGTGCGGATATCGGTGAGATAGCCGTTGTCCAGCAACAGGGCTTCGACCAGCCCCGTTTTTGCGGAAAACAGGATCATGAGACCATTGAGGCTGGGCAGGCCGAGCTTCGGGTTGTCGAAGAAACCGGGACTGACCTTGATGGCAAAACCGTCGAAACCGGGGATGAAGGCGGTCTTCACATCCACCTCGCCATTGGCCTCGGGAATGGCCATGGACAGGATCGGCGGCATGATCACCTTGCCGGAGGCGAGCGCGGTGAAGGCATTCTCGACCACGCCGACCGCTTCGAGATTAAGATGAACGGCGCGGCGCAGGTCGGACTCGGTGAGGATGGTTATGTCATGCGCCATAAGGCATTCCCTTGATCGTGATGTCTCCCAGCCGGACATCTCGGCCGCTGATAATGTTGGTAAAGACGCCCATATCCAGATTGCGGCCGGTGACAATGCTGGCAACCGGCCCCGGTGTCTTGCCAAGTTTGCCGGCCAACAATGCTGCCGCGCCAACCGCGCTTGCGCCCTCGCAGACGATCCTGTCCTCGAAATAGTGGACCTGCATGGCGCGGTAAATCTCCTCCTCGGTTACGAGCACGATATCGTCGAGATAGTCACGGCAAAGCGCGAAGGAATGCTGGTTGTGGAGACCGATCCCGCCGCCGAGCGAATCCGCAAGACTTTCGACCTCCCGGACCTCCACCGGCCTGCCGGCCCGGATGGATTCGTACATGGCCGCGCCGCGATCCATGGTGATGCCGACGACGCGGATATCCGGCTTGATGCGCTTGGTGGCGAATGCAATGCCGCCGGCCAGCCCGCCGCCGGAAAGCGGGATAAGGACGGTGCCGAGATCAGGCCGCTGTTCGAGAAGTTCCAGCCCGATCGTACCCTGGCCGGCAATCACAAGGGGATCGTCAAAGGGTGAAATCTCGGCAAAGCCTTCTTCCTTCGCAAGCCGGCGGCTTTCGGCCTGGGCTTCATCCTGGCTTTCCCCGACGATACAGACTTCTGCGCCGAGCGCACGAATACCGTCGACCTTGGCCTGTGGCACGAGCCGCGACATGCATACGACGGCCTGCAGACCGCGCGCTCTCGCTGCATAGGCGATGCCGCGGCCATGATTTCCGGTCGAGCAGCAGGTGACCCCTTTCACGTCCCGTCCAAGAGCGAAAACGGCGTTTGCAGCCCCGCGCAGCTTGAAGGCTCCGATCGGCTGTACAATCTCAAGCTTGAGCAGGAATTCCGTCTCTGCTGTCTTTTCGAGGAAAGGGGAGGGAACCAGCGGCGTTTTGGCCGCAACACCGGAAATCCTTCGGCGGGCGGCCAGAATGTCGGCGAGCGATAGGCTCAAGTCGCCTCCTTCACCGCACTCAGGAATTGTTGTGTGCGCTCCTTCTGCGGATTGCCAAACAGCTCATCAGGCGTGCCCTGTTCCTCGATGCGGCCGCCGTAAAAGAAACAGACGCGGTCGGAGATGTCCTTGGCGAAGCCCATCTGATGGGTGACCATGAGCATGGTCAGATTGTGCTCGGTCACGAGCCGTCTGATGACATTGGTCACTTCGCCGATCACCTCGGGGTCGAGCGCCGACGTGACCTCGTCGAACAGCATCACCTTGGGCCGCATGGCCAGCGCGCGGGCGATGGCAACCCGCTGCTGCTGGCCGCCGGACAGGCGGGAGGGATGCTGGTTGCGCTTGTCGGCCATGCCGACCATCTCGAGCAGCTCCTCCGAACGTTCGCGGGCCTCCTTCTTCGGAAGGCCCAGTACGTGAACCGGGCCTTCCATGCAGTTTTCCAGCGCCGTCATGTGCGGGAAAAGATTGAAGTGCTGGAAGCACATGCCGATATTGGAGCGCATCTGTCGCAGATGACGGTTGTTGGCAGGCACCAGCCGATCACCCTGAGGCATATGGGTGAGTGGCTTGCCATCGACGTAGATTACGCCGTCATTGATGGTTTCCAGTGTCATCAGCATCCTGAGCACGGTGGTTTTGCCCGAGCCCGACGGTCCGATGATGGTGACCATTTCGCCCTCGGCAACGTCGAGATCGAGCGAATCCAGCACGACCAGATCGCCGTAGCGCTTGGTGACCTTCCTGAAGCTCACCATCGGCATGTTGTCGCCTTCGAGAGCGAGGGGGAAATCCGAGAGGGATTCGTTCGTCATCAGCTCATTCCCAGTTTCCTGCGCACCCAGGCCTCGAAGACGCGAATGCCGGCGGCCGTGGGCAGCGAGATGGCCAGAAAGATGATTCCGACCAGCGTGTAGGGCTCGAGATAGCGATAAGTCTCGGAGCCGATGGCTGTGGCGGTGTGCATCAATTCGGCCACGCCGATAACCGACAGCATGGGTGTGTCCTTGAAGATGCCGACCAGATAATTGCCCATGCCGGCCAGTGAGGGCGGCAGGGCCTGCGGAATGATGACCCGGAAGTAGGTCCGTGCCGTCGAGAGGTTCAGCGAGGTCGCCGCTTCCCACTGACCTTTGGGCACGCTTTCCAGACCGCCGCGATAGACCTCCGACAGATAAGAGGCGTAGTGCAGGCCGATGGCGATCATGCCAGCCGTCCATGGCGACAGCCTGAGGCCGAATTGCGGCCCGACATAGAATACGAAGAAAATCTGGAGAACCAGCGGCGTCGAGCGTATGAATTCGACCGCCTCGCGAACCGCCAGAGTCAATGCGCGGTAGGGCGTGCGCTGGGCGAGCGCGAAGACAAGTCCCAGTACGACGGCGAGGGCATAACCGAACCCCGCCGCCATGAGCGTATTGCCCGTGGCCGCGACGAGACGAGGCAGGATCTCCCAGGTGAAGTCCCAGCGCCAGTCGAACATGGCTCAGGCCCTCCCCAGCTTGCGGGTCATGAAACGCTCCAGCCAACGCATGAAGGGCGTAATCATGAAACGGGCAAGGATGTAATACACAATCAGCGCGGTCCCGAAGGTCTGGGCCGACAGGAAGGTGCTGCCGTTGATCTGCTTGGCCTGGAACATGAGGTCGGCGACGGCGATCAGCGCGACCAAGGCCGTGCCCTTCAGTAGCTCTATCATGAGATTGCCCCAGGGCGGCAGCATGATGAGAAGCGCTTGCGGCAGGATCACGCGCAGCATGCGCTTGGCCGGAGACATGTTGAGGGCCAGTGCCGCCTCCCATTGGCCTCTCGGGACGGACAGGATCGCGCCGCGCACCAGTTCGGCCCCGTAAGCGCCGAGATTCATTCCGACGGCGACGAAGCCGGCGGTGAACTTCTCAAGCGTGATGCCAAAGAGCGGCAGCACAAAGAAGATCCAGTAGAGCTGGACGAGCAGAGACGTCCCGCGGAAGATTTCGATATAGACGGTTGCAACGCCGCGTATCAGCGCATTGGGCGCCAGCCGCATCAGGCCCATGGCCAGCGCGATCGCGATCGCCAGCAGTGCCGAAAGCACCGTCAGCAGCATGGTGATCAGCGTGCCGCTGGCGAGCCGGTCGCCATATTGGCTGAGGAATTCGAAATAGGACATGCCGCTTCCCCTCAAGGCGACGAAAGGCGGAAGTCACGCATCCCGGCGGGATGCTCGCGTTAGGCGGCGGACTGGGCAAGCCAGTCCGCCATGCCGTCAGGCTAGCGGTTGGCGCAGACCCATTCGGTGGTCTTGTCACCAGGCAACGAGCCTTTGTCGTAGCCATATTCGGCGACTGCGGCGAGCATCTCTTCGGAGCCGACATAATCTTTCAATGCGGCATTGAACTTGTCGAGGAAGTCCTGGTCGTTCTTGCGGAAACCGATGCCGGCCCAATTGAACGATTCCTCGGGCATGGCGCCGGGATCGGTCACTTCGACAGCTCCGTCCGAGCTGTCGGCAAGCTGCTTCATGGTGAAATAGGTGCCCGCTCCGGCATCGGCCCGGCCTGCCCTGACTGCGGCGAGAATCTCGGTCGGACCAGGGACTTGCATGATGCTGTCCTCGGCCAGCCCGGCGGCCTTCGCTGCCTCGATGTTCGAATAGCCTGCGCCGGTCACCATGATGGCCTCATTGTCGACAAGGCTTTTGTAGTCGCCGATTCCCTTGGGATTTTCGGGCGCAACGATGAAAGCGTCGCCGACTGTGGCAATCGGTTCGGAAAAGGCGATATTCTCGCAGCGGCTCGCCAGGATGTTCATGCCGCCCGTGATGATGTCGAAGCGGTTCGCATTCAAGCCGGGAATAAGGCCGCCCCACTCCGTCTGCACCGGCTCGATGTTTTCGTAACCCATGCTCTTCAGGATGCCTATGGTGATGACGTTGACAAAGCCCTTGGGGCTGCCGTCATCGCCAGGATATGCGAACGGTATCTCGTTGGCGAAACCGATACGGATAGGCTCACCGCCTTCAGCCTTCTCCAGCAGCGATTGTGCGCTGGCCGAGCCCATCATCGAGCCCGCAGCAAGCGCCGCGATGCCGAGCGCGGCCATGCCCTTTAGGAAGACTCTTCTCATCGTAATTCCCCTGTTTCTGTTGAATGATTTTCGATGCTGGATAGAAGTGATGTACACAACATCACGCACCCGGAAGCTGTCAACGAATTTTTCCGCAAGGGAAAGCAACGTCCCCATTCCAGTCCGCGGAATTTTCAAATAGATGTATACATGCCGGAAGATCCGGCGGCTCTACAGGCGCCCGCGAGGCGCCTTTCTTCGGAGGGTATATGCCAGGCTCACAGCTGCCTTTCAGCGCGCAGGAATATGCTGCACGCCTCGCCAGGGTTCGTCAGTCGATGGAAGACAAGGGGATCGACGTTCTCTTCGTCGAGGACCCCTCCAATATGGCCTGGCTGACGGGTTACGATGGCTGGTCGTTCTACGTCCATCAGGGCGTCATTGTCTTTCCGGATGAGGACCCGATCTGGTGGGGCCGTTCGCAGGATGCCAACGGCGCCATCCGTACATGCTGGATGGATGACGATCGCGCCGTTTCCTATGCCGATCATTTCGTGCAATCGCCCGATTGCCACCCGATGGAGGACCTTGCCGCGTTCCTTGCCAGCAAGGGCTATGGGAACAAGCGTATCGGTCTCGAACTCGACAATTATTACTTCTCGGCCAAGGCGTTTCTCACGCTCCAGAAGGAATTGCCCAATGCGACCCTGGTGGATGCTACCGCGTTGGTCAATTGGCAGCGGGGCGTGAAGTCCGATGAGGAGATCGCATTCATGCGGCGCGCGGCGCGCATCTCCGACAAGATCATCGACGGCATTCTTCAGCGCGTTGAGCCGGGTGTCAGGAAGAACGAGCTGGTCGCCGAGATCTACGCCGACGCGGTGCGCGGAGTCGACGACAATTGGGGTGACTATCCGGCTATCGTCCCGCTTCTGCCGAGCGGATCGGACGCAGCGGCGCCACATCTGACATGGAACTGGACGACCTTCGAGAAGGGCGAAGCAACCTTCTTTGAAATCTCCGGCTGCTATCGGCGTTATCACGCACCACTCTGCCGGACGGTCTTCCTCGGTAGGCCGCCGCAATATTTGCTCGATGCCGAACAAGCCTTGATCGCCGGCCTTGAAGCCGGCCTCGAGGCCGCCCGACCGGGAAATCGCGCCGGCGACGTGTCACGGGCGCTGCATGCGGAGCTGAAGAAGTGGGGCATCGAGCGCTCGGCGCGTTGCGGCTATCCGATCGGACTTTCCTATCCACCCGACTGGGGTGAGCGCACGATCTCCTTCCGCGACAATGACGACACCATCCTGCAGGCGGGCATGACATTCCACTTCATGCCGGGTTTGTGGATGAAGGACTGGGGCATGGAAATCACCGAAAGCATCCTGATCCGCGAGGACGGGCCTGCCGAATGCCTGTGCAGCCAGCCGCGCAAGATGTTCGTGAAGGATTGATTGAAAGTGCCGGGTACATCCGAACTTCTTGGGCGGACTCGGGAAATCCTTGCCGATCTCGTCGCTTTTCCGACCGTTTCGACCCAAAGCAATCTCGAGCTGATCGCTTATGCGGGCGACATATTGAGCGGAGCAGGAGCCCAGCTTTCGATGTCGCTCGATCCGTCCGGCAGCAAGGCCAACCTCTTCGCCACGCTCGGCGGGGAGAGCGATGGCGGCATAGTACTTTCCGGGCATAGCGACGTCGTGCCGGTCGAGGGGCAGGATTGGTCGAGCGATCCCTTCGTGCTCGACGAGCGGGATGGCCGGCTCTATGGCCGCGGCACCTGCGACATGAAGGGCTTCATTGCCTGCACCCTGGCGATGGCCCCGTATTTTGCCGAGGCGAAGCTCAGCCGGCCGGTGCATTTTGCCTTTACCTATGACGAGGAGATCGGCTGCTTCGGCGCGCGTGCCCTTATGGGCGAGATCGCCAATGCAGGCGTTCGCCCCTCCGTTGCCATCATCGGCGAGCCGACCTCGATGCGCATCATCGAGGCGCACAAGGGCTGTTACGAATACACTGCGGAATTCCGTGGGCTCGAAGGGCACGGCTCGGTGCCCGATCGCGGTGTCAATGCAGTGGAGTATGCGGTGCGCTACGTCTCGCGGCTGATGGCCCTGGCAGAAGATCTGAAGGCCCGGGCTCCGGCCAATAGCCGTTTCCAGCCGCCTTGGACGACGCTGCAGATAGGCCGCATAGCTGGCGGCGTTGCCCATAATGTAATTGCCGGCCAATGCACCGTGGACTGGGAGATGCGACCGGTGCAGGCGAGCGATGCGGACTATGTGAAATCCGATATCTTCGCCTATGTCGAGAACGAGTTGAAGCCGGCGATGAAGGCTGTCCATGCCGATGCCGACATCGTCACTCATGTGATCGGCGAGGTGGTCGGGCTGGAGCCAGTCACGGAATCGGAAGCACGCCGCATCGTGTCGGAACTCACTGGATCTGATGACGCGGAAGCCGTTGCCTTTGGCACGGAGGCGGGACTCTTCCAGCAGGCCGGTATTTCCTCTGTAGTCTGCGGTCCGGGCTCGATCGATCAGGCCCACAAGGCTGATGAATTCGTGTCGATCGACCAATTGCGTTCCTGTCTCGAAATGCTTGAGCGACTGCGGGCAAAGCTGGCCTGCTGATATCATGGCGAGCGAAGCAGGCGGAAAAAGCACACGCGGACCGGCCGGAAGGCAGGAGGATTCGCGCCAGCGCTTCGACCGCATCTATGGCGCGCTGCGCATGCGTATCTGTCTGCTTGACTATCCGCCCGGCATGCGGCTGCGCGAGGAGGATCTGGCGGAGGAGTTCGAAACCAGCCGCACGCCCATCCGCCGTGTGCTTGCGCGGCTGGAGGATGAAGGCTTGCTGCGCTCCGTCCATGGCGTCGGCACCATCGTCACCGATATCGATATCGACGAGTTGAAGCAGGTCTACCAGCTTCGCGTGGAGCTTGCCGAACTTATCGGCAAGCTCTGTCCGCTACCGCCGGACGCGGAGAAGCTCGCTGCGTTCCGGTCGATACTGGCGCGCTGCGACAAGCTCGTCGCTCAGCCGGACGCAAAAGAATTCGCCCGCATCAATATGGAATTCTTCCATCTCCTTTCGTCTCTCTCCGGCAACGAACCGCTGCGCGACATCAGCGAACGGCTCTACTACCAGACGACGCGCATTTGGCTGAAGACGGCCTCGCGTCTCAGCCAATACAAGGAGATGCTGCATGAGGAGATTGTCATCTTCCACCGCGAAGTGGCGGATATCGTTGCTGCGGTCGAACTTGGCGACCTCGAAACCGTCGGCCATATTCGCCGCTCGCACATTGCCATGAGCTTTGCGCGCCTGCTTGCGCAGGCGCATTCCGGGGATCCATCGCGAGGCTCTTGAAGCGGCAGCACAAGTTAGGCTCACGAGCGCCACTCCGGTATTGGGCGGGCATAAATGAAGTTTTCTCCGGCGCTTGACCTTCCAGTGACTGGAAGCCCTATCTGCGGCAAAACGAGCAATCTGCAGACCGGAGTCGATCGATGGAAAAGGCTCACCAAGAACATGGGCATGACCAAAATTGCTGCCGCCACGAGCATGGCGGCACCGCCGATCCTGTGATTCGGGATCCGGTATGCGGCATGACCGTTGACCCTGAAGCTGGCAAGCCTACCATTGAGCATGATGGCCACACCTACCATTTTTGCAGCGAATCCTGCCGCGGCAAATTCATGAAGGAGCCGGAAAAGTATTTGACGGCCACCGATCCTGTCTGCGGCATGAGCGTGGATCGCGTGACGGCAAAACACTTCACCCGCCATGAAGGGCAAGGCTTCTATTTCTGTTCAGCCGGTTGCCGACAGAAGTTCGAGGCAAATCCGAAAAAATATCTGGCCGGACAGCCTGCGCCTGAGCCCATGCCAAAGGGCACCCAATATACCTGCCCGATGCATCCGGAGATCATCCGTGACAGGCCCGGTTCCTGCCCGATCTGCGGCATGGCGCTGGAGCCGATGGGCGTGCCTACGGGCGAGGAGGGGCCAAACCCTGAACTCATCGACTTCACCAGGCGGCTATGGGTCAGTGCGTTTCTGGCGGCCCCGCTTTTCGTCATTGCCATGGCGCCCATGATCGGCCTGCCGTTTCGCGACTGGATCGGCGAAGGGCTGGCCGTATGGGTTGAGCTCGCGCTTGCCACGCCGGTCGTCCTGTGGGCTGCGCTTCCCTTCTTCCATCGCGGCTATGAATCCATCGTAAATCGCAGCCCCAATATGTGGACGCTGATCTCGCTCGGCGTTGGCGCGGCCTATCTTTACAGTGTGGTTGCGACATTCTTTCCGGATATCTTTCCGCATTCGTTCCGGGGACATGGCAGCGCGGTGCCGGTCTATTTCGAGGCCGCAGCGGTCATCGTCGCGCTCGTCTTTCTCGGGCAGGTGCTGGAATTGCGCGCCCGCGAGCGTACGGGGTCTGCTATCCGCGCGCTGCTCGACCTGGCGCCGAAGATCGCGCGGCGCATAGCCGAGGACGGCACGGAATGCGATGTTCCGCTGGAAGAAGTGAAAGCCGGCGACCAT